>Ga0102952_1000045_pt1 | contig 83595 bp, 71 predicted proteins | sample SalPon2A_C_D1_MG_FD_78506 | JGI IMG/M metagenome (GOLD analysis project Ga0102952, IMG submission 78506) | Soil microbial communities from South San Francisco under conditions of wetland restoration - Salt Pond MetaG R2A_C_D1_MG | ecosystem: Environmental > Terrestrial > Soil > Wetlands | place... | reverse complement strand
AGTTTCTTCATTGTAGAGGATGATGAGAACATAGCACTTAAAGATGCACTGGACCTTGAATTAGGTGTTAATGATATACCATTGATTATTCAGGACAGGAATTTTAATGACCAGGGACAACTTGTTTTTGAAACCAATCCGATGCTGCAAACCCTGGGGGTGCTCGGTGATACTATCCTTGTTAACAAAACGGTAAAACCCTATCTTGATGTAGACACGAGGATATACAGGTTCAGGATACTAAACGCTTCCAATTCCAGGATATACAAACTTTCTCTTGATAAAAACGGAACTAAAATACCTTTTCTTATAGTCGGCAACGACGGGGGATTACTTGATAAGCCGTATGAAGCAACTGAATTTTTTATCGATATCGCGGAAAGGGTGGAGATTCTAATTGATTTTCGCGGTCATGAAGTCGGTGATGATATCTATCTGAAAAGTGGTTTCTTCGACCCTATGGACCCGCTTGTTGATAACATGGAATATAATAGACCCAACACACTGTTAAACGGTGATGAGTTCTACGTCATGAAGTTTAATGTGAAAAACCAGAGAAATTACAACCTCAGGGTTCCTGAAACATTATCTATTATAAATCCAATAGATACTACAGGAGCGGATGAAAGAATGATAACATTGCCGAATCCTATTGAGGGTGTCTGGTTCATTAACAATTTCAGGTTCGAACCAAACGAGGTTCCTCTTACAGTTAACAGGAATACCATTGAGACCTGGAGAATAGAGAATGCACCACTCGCGATGCCTCATCCTATGCACATACATGCTTTCCAGTTCCAGGTGCTTGAGAGGATAAACAGCCCTGACCAGGTAAGTAAACTTGCAATAGATAGCAGTGGGAGATTGCCGACCGATATGGGGTGGAAAGATACTGTTATGGTCTGGCCCGGTGAAATTGTGAGGTACGCAATAAACTTTTCTACTGATTATGCAGGTGACCAGCTTTATTTGTTCCATTGTCATATTCTTGAGCACGAAGATCAGGGTATGATGATAAACTATAAGGTCGTATGATAAAACCGGTTTTTTTGGGGATATACTGGTGTTTGACAGGTACTAGTTTTAAAATAGTTTTATCACAGGCGATACATGGACAGAGATGTTATTAAAAAGTAATACACTACTTGTGGTTGTGGTCCTGTTTCTGTTCGCATCTTTTACAGCTTGTAAGAAGTATGATGAAGTTTCGGGCGAACACAAAACAGACACCCTGCTTCCTTTTGTTCTTAATGGCAAAGTAGGTTACATGAATACTTCCGGTGATATTGAGATTATGCCCAGGTATGATGTAGCTTCCGCTTTTTCTGAAGGTCTTGCACGTGTATTTATTGACCAGAAATACGGTTATATAAACAAGTCCGGAAGCATTGTCATAAAACCTGTTTTTGACGGAGCGGGTGATTTCAGGGACGGGATAGCTCTTGTTGTCATAGATGGTAACAGGGGGTATATCGACAAAAAAGGTAATATGATCACAGGACAACACCTTGATAACACATGGGGGTTTTCGGAAGGTCTTGCAAGTGTAAATGTCAGCGGAAAATACGGATTTATTAACAGGGACGGAGATATGGTTATAAAACCGCAGTTCGATGTTGCTTCCAACTTTTCAGAAGGTCTCGCACTTGTGGTAAAGGATGGTAAGAGGGGATTTATAAATAAGAAAGGAATATATGTTATAAATCCTTCATTCAATAGCGCATCCGGTTTTTCCGAAGGACTTGCACGTGTCAGGATTGGTAGTGAAAACGGTTTTATTGACAAACAGGGTAATGTTAAGATCCAGCCTGCGTACGATGAAGCATTGGATTTTAAGGAAGGGGTCGCAAGAGTACGAGTTGGGCGAAAGTACGGTTTTATAAACAAAGAAGGAAAAATGGTAATAGAAGCGGTATACAAGAAAGCCTGGAGCTTCTCGGACGGACTTGCAAGGGTTTCAGTGAATGGTGAGGTCGGATTTATTAACAAAGAAGGAAAGTTTGCCATAAAACCAAAGTATGATGGTGCCTCCAATTTCTCTGAAGGGCTTGCATTCGTGTCGATCAACGGAAAGGTCGGATACATAAACAGAAGAGGGAAAATGGTTATAAAGCCGAAGTATGAAGGCGCTTCTAAATTCAAGGACGGTTTTGCAAGGGTTTATATTCAGCACCAGATGGGGTATATAAACACAAAAGGCGATTATATCTGGAACCCTACAGATGCAGGACTTGCAACCAAGCTTTGCACTCCTCCTTTCTAGATACTAAAACTGATATTTGTATTACTCAATAGGTGGATTCAAGAGTTAAATTAATTGTTCTTTGCCAATGCTTTGTCAAGATGAATAATATCTTCTGCAATATTGTCCGGTTTTAACTGGCTGTATGGGTATACAAATGTGAGATTCCCCTTTTTGTCTACAAGATATACAGATGAAGTATGACTCATAAGATATCCTGCAGAAGAATCCGTTTCCTCTTTTTCATAAAAAGCGGAGTATGATTCAGCTACATTTTTTATATTATCGGTACTTCCTGTAAGTCCTACAAAATCATTGTTGAAATAAGTCATATATTTTTTTAATCTTTCAGGATTGTCTCTGTCAGGGTCTACGGTTATAAACATAACTTTTACATAATCCTTTAAATTCCCAACGCCGCCGACTACCCTGTTTAATCTTGATAGAGTGGTTGGACATATATCCGGGCAGCTTGTGTAGCCGAAGGCTATAAGGATAAAATCCCCCTTGAACTGGGAAAGGGTTGTCGGTTCATTGTCCTGGTTGATCAATTCAAAATCCGGGGCTTTCTTACCGTATCTGATACCATGATAGCTGTATTTCTGATAGGCTGAACCGAGTTTCAGGAATGAAATAGTGGCTACTGAAACTATTAACAGTGTTATAAGTATTAAAGACTTTCTTCTACTCATTTTGGATTTTTCAGTAGAGCATATGCGAATGCTTAATTAAAAAATAATTATTAAAACCTCGGACTTTGTTCACTGAATTAACCAGTTCCCCCGCTCTATTACCGATTTTTTTCGGTTATGAACGGGGGAATAAATCATAATCCTGTTTTTATGGTCCTACATTGATAGTACCGGACATGCCTGTTCCACCAGGTCCTCCGTGAAATACGCAGTAATATGGAACGGATCCTTCAGATGTGAAAGTGAATTCATAAACATCACCTGGTTCCATACCCGTAGGAAGTGGGTACTGATCGTCAGAGTTGAATATATCTCCTGGCCCTTCATCACTTCTGGTAGTATGGTTGATATTGCCATTGTTAGTCCAGCGTACAGTATCACCAACATTTATATTTAATGTAGCAGGAACAAATTCGTTATCTATCATACTCACATCATGTATTTGTGGTGTAGGAGATGGTGATGGTGAAGGACTTGCAGAGGGCGAAGGACTTGGAGAAGGTGTTGGAGTTGGTGTAGGGGTGGGAGTTGGGGTTGGCGTGGCAGTTGGCGTAGGAGTTGGTTCGGGTTTTGTTGAACTTATAGTAAGTAGATACTTATAATCAGATCCTCCCTGATTACCATTATCACTTACACCAACTTTATATCTGCCGGTCTGCATAACCGTGTAATCGATTGACGACGTACTGTCATCAACCATATTGTTCGCAGTATTATATAATTCTATAAAAGGAGATAACGGGGAACCCAGGTTATCAATATCAATGGTTAACATCGTTCCGGCTTCGTCAATATCAAAACAATAGAAATCGTTGTCATTGTCAGGGTCAATAGTGGCCTCTATTTCAACTGTGCTTAATCCAACCAGATTACACTGCCCTATTGTATTATTTGGTTCCGATTCCCCCCTTCTTCCATTACTGTCATTACACCCTCCTACTATGGAAAAAGTCAGCAATACCATAATAAAAATTGAGAGAGCGGAATATATTACTTTTGAATTTAGATTAAAACTCCTCATTAAAAACCTCCTTTAGATAACGAGTTACTAGGTAAGAGTAACAATAATAAATTTAATGTTTCATGAATATAGTTGTACGGCTGATTATTGTGTAGTGGAATTGTTTAAGTTCCTGTCATTGATATTACTACATGACGTATTATGCCACTATATATCTATCTGCTGAATGGACATATATGAAACTGATTTCACACTTCACGTAATTGTTGTTTAAATTAAGTTCTTTTATTGTTTTATAATTAATATCAGGCATGTTAGCGTTGATCTTTGAATTTACTGCTGTGTGGATTTCCGAACACCATTGTCCTATTCTCTTTCAAACTACAGGTTAAATCATAAATTATCATTATAATCTATAGTATTTCAATATGTTTCTTATGGCATGGAAATTGTTAAGTTATTATTAGTAATTAAAAGATAAAAAGAGGTATTTACTATATGAATTCACTTGAACTGAATGCAATCACAAAACTGTCGGAAAAACCTATAGGGGATAATTATGTTATTTCTCTTTATCTGAAGCTTGATCCCGAGGAAAGAGAAAACTTTAAGTTCAGGATCACACTTAAGAATCTCATACAGAAAACAAAAGAGAGTCTTGAAGAGAACAGATTTACCAGAGAACAACTTAAATCAATAGATAAGGATCTTCAAACGATAGAGGATTTCTTTAACGATACGGACAGGATTGAATCATGCAATGGTGCTGCCGTATTTTGCTCCGGCTCAGACGGCTTGTGGGAGTTCTTTAAATTGCCCTATTGCTTCAGAAATAGGCTTGTTGTTGATAAATATCCGCTTATAGGAGAGTTGCTCAGGATAAGGGAAGAGAACGAACCTGTTGCATTCGTTGTTGTTGACAGAAGAAAAGCAAGATTGTTTGATGTTAGCTTTGACAGTGCGGATGAAGTCCGAGATTACATATACCCCGGTGCTGCAAGGACCCAGAAATTCCAGTCCGGAGAGGGCACTTTCAAACAGAGGGTCTCTACTGGTTCCGGACGTGTATCAATGGGTTATGGTGAATATTCATTCAATAGAACAATTGAAAACGATTACCAGCAACATTTGAAATATATATCTGACAGGGTTTTTGATTATTACAAAGAAAAAAAATTCGACAACCTGGTAATTGGGGGTAACGAGCAAACAATAAAGGATTTTACACACCACCTGCACTCATATCTTAGCGAAAAAATACTTGGTTCAGTCGTACTGGATATTGATGTGGTCAAGAATGACGAACTTATAGATCATACTCTTAGACTTTTGCAGGAGAGAAAACAAGAGGTTCAGGACGAAGCAGTAATGGAATTTGAAGAGAAAAACGCAAACGGACTTTCACAGAGCGGTCTCGGACCTTCAATTAAGGCTTTGATGGCGGGACAGGTAAAGACTCTTTTGATTGCCGAGGGGTATTCACACGAAGGCTTTGTTTATCCGGATTCTGGCATGCTTGCACTCGAAAAGAAAAAGGATACAGTAACGGAGGGGATACCAGTCCGTGTTGCTGACATAGTGGATCTTGTAACCGAGGAAGCTTTCAGACAGCAATCGGAAGTAATAATAGTTAGAAAAGAGCTGGCAGATAATGTTTTTAACGGGGTTGGTGTTATACTACGCTTCAGTATTTAGTATTCAGCGCAGGAATGAACATTTTCTAAAAGTTCTTTTAATTACTATAATTTAATATGGATGAATTCAAATCGGTCTGGTTCTCGGACATTGAAACAAGACAGCAGTGTGCTGATATTATAAGGCATGTAACCATACTTTATCTCGTATATTCCGCCTTCAAAGCGATGGCCTTTTTTGTCACCGGGTCCGGGTTGCTGATCGAGGGGATAACTTTTGCTTTGCTTGCCCTTGCACTCAGAAAGTGGCAGTCACTTCAGGTTTCAGCTCTTGCTCTTGCTATTACCCTTATATTTCTTTTGCTTGGCATACTTCAGCTTGTTGGATTTGTGCAGTTACCAAGACCCAATATCTTACTTCTGGTAATTTTGACCTGGGCATCATACAGAGCTGTACTGGGAACATACAAATTTGGAAAAATTGATTAAATGTCGGCAACCGAATAGCTGCGGTTTGATAGCGAATCCCCATTCTCCTTATTAAAACATCAATAAAAATTGATAATAATACTGAATTATATTAAGAATATATTTTCGAACTTCTGTAAGGTTTTGAACTATAAGTAAAAAAATTACGAAAATTTATCCTGATCACTGGATTAAGTTCCGGATATACAATATTTGATATGGCTCAAGATGAACCTTCTTTGAAACGGACTATAGGGTTATTTGGTGCAACCAGTATCGGAGTAGGTGCCATTGTCGGGGGGGGGATCCTGGCCCTAGCAGGTGTGGCATTTTCTACTACCGGTCCGAGTGCCATTCTTGCATTTGCCCTCAATGGTGTTATTGCTTTTCTTACAGCTCTCACGTTCGCCGAGATGTCGTCCACCTTCCCGGAATCTGGTGGTCCGTACCTTTTTTCCAAAAAGGTGATGTCGATCAGGGCCGCCTTTGTTGTAGGCTGGATTGTGTGGTTTGCTTCAATTCTTGCGGCCGTTCTTTATGCTATAGGTTTTGCATCTTTCGGGGTTATAGCAATAAACAGGGTCTGGATGTCTTATGCAGGCATGCCCCCCGAATGGCTCACTTCTCAATGGATGGTATCACTGCTTGCAATTGCTGCCACCTCTTTTTATACACTGGTGCTGATGCGAAGTTCCGGAGGGGGTGACCAGTGGATAAATGTTAGCAAGATCATAGTCTTTATAGTACTGATAGCAGGTGGTCTTTGGGCGATTAATACATCAACCACTGATGTTTTAAGCAACAAGTTATCCCCTTTCTTTGCAAAAGGTGCGATGGGTCTTGTCCAGGCAATGGGGTTCTCATTCATAGCACTCCAGGGGTTTGATCTTATATCCGCTGTCGGCGGTGAAATAAAAAAACCCGAACATAACATCCCGAGAGCAATGATACTGTCTCTGGCAATTGCACTTGTAATCTACCTGCCTCTTCTTTTTGTAATATCAACAGTCGGGGTAAAACCCGGTGAGACCGTGACTCAGCTTGGTACACGGTATCCCGAGATCATTATCGCTATTGGTGCAAAGAACTATCTTGGCGGATTCGGATACTGGCTGGTAATAGCCGCCGGTATCCTTTCAATGCTTTCAGCATTAAGTGCTAATCTTTTTGCTTCGTCGAGAGTGGCGTTCAGTATGGGAAGGGACAGGACTCTTGTTCAGGATATGGGTATCATAAGCAGCCGCTTCGGTACACCTGTAAAAGCAGTATCAGTAACTTCTTTAATTGTCATTCTGATAATACTTGTTCTTCCGGATGTTGCCACTGCAGGTGCTGCGGCAAGTCTTATCTTTCTTATTTCGTTCGCACTGGCACACTGGATCGGGATACTTACCAGGAAAAGGATAGGTAGTTACAAGATTCCGTTCAAACTCCCTTTTTTCCCGCTTATACCGGTTCTTGGGATATGTTTCGCAATCGCACTTGCAATCTTCCAGGGAGTAGTTGTACCACTTGCAGGTTTGATAGTTATGGTATGGCTGGGTATAGGCAGCATACTCTACATAATGCTATTCAAAAGAAGGGCAAGTATCTACGATGCCTACTCTGAAGCAGTTGACCCGCAGCTGGTAAAACTCAGGGGACGAAATCCACTTGTACTGGTGCCGATATCAAATCCCACTAACGCAGAATCGATGGTAGAACTTGCAAATTCACTTGTCCCGCCGACATATGGAAGGGTGTTACTGCTTTCTGTGGTTAAGCTGCCCGAGAACTGGGAAAAGGGTGAATATCCCGAGCAGCTTGTAAACAGCCAGAAGGTTCTTAAGGAAGCCCTTACTGCCTCATTTGCAGAAGGTCTTTCACCCGAGGCTTTGACTACTGTCGCTGTGGATGTCTGGGAAGAGATCAACAGAGTATCAAAGCAATACCATTGTACAAGTCTTCTTGTTGGTCTTACTAATCTTTCCGAAAACATAGAAGGAGAGAACCTGGAGAAACTGATTAACTCCGTAAACTGCGATGTCGTGGTTTTAAGGGTTCCTTCTAGATGGAGGTTTTCGAATATAAAGCGGGTACTTGTGCCTATTGGCGGCAAGGGAATGCACGGGGAACTGCTTGCAAGGTTGTTGGGAACTCTGTGCCGTACCGACAGCCCTGAAATAGATATCCTCAAAGTCGTTCCTGAATATATGAGCTGGGAACAGCGTAAAAAAGCCAGAGATGACCTTTTTTATCTTGCTCAGGATCTTGTAGCCGGAGGGAAATTCAAGGTCAAGGTAATTGCAAGTGACGATGTTGCAGCGGAGATATTAAGACAATCCCTCGAATCCGATCTACTTGTACTCGGGCTTGACAGGGTAGGTAAACGAAGGGCTTTCGGACATCTCGCTCTTGATATTGCGAGGAATACTACATGCCCGATCGTACTTATAAGTCATAGGACGTAACTGTTGTCCCTGAGGTATGTATCTCAGTGCCTGAAGTGCCTTACTCCGGTGAATATCATGGTTATTCCGTGCTCATCAGCAGCTGCGATTGTTTCTTCGTCCCTTATTGATCCACCCGGCTGTACGATCGCTTTTATGCCAACCTTGGCGGCTTCGTCTATCCCGTCTCTGAAAGGAAAAAATGCATCGGATGCCAGTACGGCACCCTCGGTTGACACCTGTGCTTTCATTGCGGCTATCTTTACAGCATCGACCCTGCTCATCTGCCCTGCACCTATACCTATGGTCTTGTGATCCTTTGCGAATATTATTGCATTCGATTTTACATGTTTGCAGACTTTCCATGCCAGTTTCATATCCTGCAGTTCCTCATCTGTCGGTTGTCTTTTGGTACCGATGGTGAAATCCTTGAAGTCATCGTCAGATGTTGAATCGATATCCTGTATAAGCATACCGCCGTTGACCTTCTTCATATCGTATCCTGTCCTTTTCCCCGGTTTTATCTCCGGGGTTTTAAGTACCCTGAGATTTTTTTTAGTGGAAAGTACTTCGTATGCCTTTTCGGTGAAAGCAGGTGCTATTACTACCTCAACGAACATTTTGGATATCTCGTGAGCAGTTGCTTCATCAACTTCCCTGTTAAACGATATTATCCCGCCAAAAGCACTCAGAGGGTCGCATTCCTTTGCATTGAGAAACGCCTGTGTGATATTGTCATCTGTTGCTACACCACAGGGATTGTTATGTTTCACAATTACACATGCAGTTTCGCTGAATTCTTTTACAAGTTCAAAGCATGAGTCTGTGTCATAAATATTGTTCAGTGAAAGCTCTTTTCCCTGTACCTGTTCCGCATTTGAAATACAGGCGTCCGTGATTTCGGACTCGACATAGAAAGCACCTTCCTGGTGAGGATTTTCACCATATCTCAAGCCCATTTTCTTTTCCAGATGCAATGTGAAGCTGGAAGGCAGATTATTACTTGTCCCGTCGTTATTAAGCGAGGAGAGATAATTGGAAATAGCTGCATCGTACCCAGCTACATGGGAAAAGGCTTTTACAGCAAGTTTGAAGTTCGTTTCATCGGATATTGAGCCTTTATTTGCATTTAGCTCATCTACAAGTGATTTGTAGTCGGCCGGATCTGTAACTATCGTTACATATTTATAGTTTTTGGCAGCGGAACGAAGCATTGTAGGCCCGCCGATATCAATATTCTCTATTGCTTCTTCGAGACTTACGTCTTTCTTCTTTATAACATCCTTAAAAGGGTAAAGATTGACGACAACAAGATCTATATCCTCAATACCACTATCCTGCAGGTCCTTTTTATGCTCCGCGTTGTCACGAATTGCAAGAATACCCCCGTGTATTTTCGGGTGTAATGATTTTACTCTCCCTCCAAGAATTTCTTTAGACTTTGTATATTCAGAGATTTCCGTTACATCTACACCGCTCTCACGCAATTTTCTGGCTGTTCCGCCTGTGGATAGTATTTCGACGTTGTTGTCTGCAAGACCTTTTGCAAGATTAACGACGCCATTCTTGTCAGAAACGCTTATTATTGCCCTTTTGATCTTGATCATTTTTCTACTCCTTGGACTGATGAAAAGAACTGATCCCTGCTGTGATTAAAAGATTTTCGATGTAACTGTCACAACATTTGACCTGTTAAATGCATTTGAATTTTATGGGATGAAACAATATGAAATTAACACAGCTTTTGAGATGTTGTCAATTGTATCGTATAATCTACATTTATTTGAAACGAGGTATATAAAATATGAGAAAGAGCCATACATCACTTCATGTAAAGGTTGGCTTATTTGTATTTATATCCATAGTAATATTTTTTGTTGGTGTTTTTATAATTAGTGGAGAAAAAAATTTCTTCGAAAAAAAATATGTGGTCAACAGCTATTTTAACAATACTGCCGGTCTGCTTTCCGGGGCCTATGTGAGACTGTCCGGGGTAAGGATAGGTACTGTAACGGATATAGAATTCCCCGATACAGAACAGAAGAACATAATTGACGTAAGGATGGAAGTGAGCAGGGAAGGGATGGAGAGGATTTCTCCCGATTCGAAGGCAACGATAAGAACTGAAGGTCTTTTGGGTGCGAAATATATTGAGATAGTAAGCGGCAAAGAACCTCCCCCGGACAAGGTCAAGGATAAGATCAGGATCGAAAGCTATACACCACCGGAACTGCAGGAAATCCTTGGTCAGTCCGAAGAGCTTTTAACGAATATCATAAGAATATCAGAAAATCTGGACAAGATCGTAAAAGTGTTCGGCAACGAGGAAAACCTTAAAAATATAAACCTGACCATGAAATCAATGAGACATAGCTCGGAAACATTACAGGATATTCTTAGTACCGTCGAACACAGGGAAGGGGCATTGCACACTTTGATCTATAACGATCAGTTTGCCAGAGACATAAAAAGCTCTGCGTCTAATCTAAACAGTGCAACCCGGCAGCTCGCAGCAGGCGAAGGTCTTATTTCTGAACTTGAAGAAACATCATCAAACCTTAATGATATTACCAAAATGCTTAAAGGTGGCGAAGGAACTCTCGGGGCACTGCTTATAGATCCCACTGTATATGACAGCCTGAAAGGATTGCTTGGTGAAGCCGAAAGGAGCAGATTCATAAGAGCATCTGTACAGTATATGGTGGAAAAGAGTAAAGAAGATAACAAGTAGCCCCCCTAAAAAAACACCTCATGCTGTTATATAATATGAAAAAAAGATGGAGGTGTGAACCATGTACAGAAAATTACTAGATGTATTTATCATTCTAACCGTTGTTATTACAATTTTTTCCTTTTCAGAAAACTCCTTTTCCGAGGAACCCGAGGTATTACCTGCTCCCCAGCTGGTTACCAATGCATGGATGTTCATGGCCGCATTCAAGGCTGACCCGGATGTATTGAAATCCATGTTGCCTGAAGGCCTTGAGATGCATCCGGAAAATCGTGTAGTTCTAAATATGTATACAGTGCCCGATACCAAGGAAACATCAGGGCTTGGTGACTATACTCTCACATACCTTGCAATCGAACTGAAGGACCAGAATTCATACGTTTTGGGAAGTACCGATGGTTATCCCGGAAGATATTTCATTTATTATTTCAACAGCTCGCCCAAAATGAGGGATTTTACTTCCAAAGCGGGAATACCTGCCCGGAAGGGGCATACAACTACCGTAGTGAAAGATGGCAAACTTACTGCTACCCTGACGGTAGATGGAAAGACAATGATCCAGTCTACAGCGGATGTAGGAGACGAGCTTGCTAATTTCGGAGGTGGTCACCTTAATTATTTCGGACTGAAGAATATCGAAAAAGACGGCAGAAAGATTAACCAGGTGATGAAATATCCCATACCCTGGAATGGCGGGTCTGTTAAAACTGAAAATACCAAGATATTCTTCAAGGCACCCAAAGGACATCCGCTTAACAAGGTGAAACCGATAGCTGAACCTGTCTGGGCTGTATGGACTAAAGGGAGTTTTGTTTATCCCCAACCTCAGGTTATACACGAATTTGAAACTGATTGATGAGTTTGAAAATACGTAAACTGATACAAACAGATCAAGAAAGCGGGTTGCTAAAACCCGCTTTTACTTTGTTTGGTTTTAATGTATAGAATTTTCTTTCTGCAGCCGAACTTATATAATATGAATAGTTAGATACTGGCATACTCATGCAAAAATTTTCATTGTCGGTCGTACTTCCTGCATATAATGAAGAAAACAATATCAAAGATACCGTACTGTCCTGTTTGTCCTGTCTGGGAAGCAGATTCGAGAAATTTGAAATAATCGTTGTTAATGACGGTTCCCAAGACGGGACAGAAGAAATAACAAGAGATCTATCGCATAATAATCCCCGAATAAAACTTGTAACCCATACAGTAAATCTTGGTTACGGCTCTGCTTTAAGATCGGGATTTGATAATGCTTCTCATGATTATATATTTCTGATGGACAGTGATGGTCAATTCAATATAAATGAGATCGATTTGCTCCTGGAATCCGCCAATGAAAGTACAGTTGTAATTGGGTACAGGAAGAACAGGGCTGACCCGATCATAAGGAAATTAAACCAGAAATTATATCATTTATATATAAGGCTGATGTTCGGTCTGCAAGTCAGGGATATTGACTGCGCCTTCAAGCTTTTTCCGGGAAAGATATACAGATCGGTAAACCCCATAATATCATCAGGTGCTTTCTTTAGCGCTGAATTTCTTATCAAAATAAAGAACCGTGGTTTCGCAATAAAGGAAGTTCCTGTTACGCACTATCCAAGGAAATTCGGCAAACAGACAGGAGCAGATCTTGGAGTAATTTTCAGGATGTTCAGGGAATCGTGGAATTTCAGTGATGAGCACGTAGACTAAATTTTGTTCAACTCCGGGCAGTAGGGGGTAAATACAAATGATTCTGTATGAAAAGTGGTTCCCAGATGAGATCCGTTAACAGGAATAACAATTTTTACACGGCTTTTTTTATTCTGCTACTGGCGGGTTTTGCGATTCGCCTTTTTCTCTCTCAGTACCTCACTTACGGACCTGATCTTAAAACCTTCAAAGTCTGGGCTGATACGGTAGCAAGTACCGGATTCGGTAATTTCTATAACAAGGTCTGGTGTGATTATATGCCGGGCTATATCTATGTACTGTGGTTGCTGAACAAGATAAGTGTATTATTACCGTCGATACCGAAAGATATAATATTCAAGATACCCGCAAATACCGCAGACCTTGCTATTACCCTGCTGCTATTTCTCTATTTAAGACGATTAAAAGATGTGAAAACAGCTATAGCGGGTTCCCTTTTATATCTCTTTAATCCTGCCATAATGGGGAACTCCACTTTCTGGGGACAGATCGATTCCTTTCACGCACTTGCAATTTTACTGTCAGTTCTTTTCGTAATAAAAAGGAATTATTTCTTTTCTGGTTTGTTCACTGCTGCAGCTTTCATGATCAAACCGCAGAGCCTCGTAATATTCCCCCTGGTCGGGATTTTTGTTATAATTCCGTTTTTTGGAAAAGAGCATAAAACTCACGGTTCACGCTTTCGGTCATTATCTTCAGTACTTTGGTTCTTTTCAGGGTGTGTGTTTATTGCTTTTATTGTAACACTGCCGTTTGTTATAAAAGGCGTTAGCAGCATCCCGGAGCTTGTCTACAGGCAGATAATTTTTATACACGAAAGGTTCAGCAGCTCCTATGACCAGTACCAGTACGCTTCGATAAACGCATTTAATTTCTGGGGAATGTTCGCGATGTGGAAGAGTGACAGCAAAATATTTGCGGGGATCACTTATCGTTACTGGGGGATATTCATATTTGCACTTGTATACGCTTATGTATCAGCAAGCATGTTCTGGTTGGCTATTAAGAGAAGAACGGAAACAATTCTGATAAACAATACTGTTTTCATCAAAGGGTTCACGATCATATTCATGGCACTTTTCCTTTTCCTGACCAGAGTACATGAAAGACATCTTCTGACGGCAATAGTTCTGTTCTCCTTTATTGCTCTCGTCTCGGGAAAGTACCTTATCATGTACGGAATGATAAGTATTATTTATGTATTTAATCTCTTTTACTCCTATGTTTATGCATATCCATCTTTCAACTTTCTCCCAGGTCATATATTTACTCCTTTAATGTTCCTGTCTTCACTTTCCCTTATTTTCTTCTTCATTATCCTTTTGATTGATTATTCAGCCGAGATTATTCCATCATTCTATTCAGGGGATTTTTTTTTAGATGTAATAGACCGAACTTCCGAAAAAGGTGTTAAAAAAATTTCTTTATTCGTGATTCTGGGTCTGCTCATATCAATCAGTGCTGGTTTGAAGTTTCATGATCTGTATAAACCTGATAACTATTATTTTGATGAAGTATATTTTGCATTTACATCGGAACAGATGGCAAAGTCCGACATTAAAGCGTGGGAAAGTGGTCATAGTGCACCTGGTAATTTTGCCTATGAGTGGACTCATCCGCCACTTGGCAAGGAAATTATAGCTGCTGGTATCAGGCTCTTCGGTGATAACACTTTCGGGTGGCGCTTTTTTGGTGCACTGTTCGGTGCGCTTGGTACTATCTTGATATATTTATTAACAAAAGAGCTATTTGAGAGTTCATCCGCCGGAATATTCGCCTCGTTCCTGTATACATTCGATTCACTGATATTTGTTTTGAGCCGCATAACAATGGTGGATATCTTTATTGTAAATTTCATCCTGCTTTCATGTATTTTCTTTATAAGGTATATCAAATACCGGATCGGTTTTTATCTGGTTCTTGCAGGTCTTTTCAGTGGTGCTGCTATGTCTGTGAAGTGGAATGGTGTGCTTGCACCGGCCCTTCTTTTTGTCTTGACACTGGCCTTTTTATTCCGGGATATATACTCACCCGGATATACCCAGAAGCAGAGAGAAGGGTTTACCGGAACGCTCTTTCTAATTCTGATCTCGTTTATTTTTGTTCCTCTCCTTGTTTATTTAATAACCTACCTGCCGCTTCTGAAACATGGCCATAAATTAAGCTATATTCTTGATCTTCAGATGGCAATGTACAATTACCACAAGGGTGTCGTATCGACACATTCCTACCAGTCTCCGTGGTGGAGCTGGGTGTTAATGTTGAGGCCTGTTTTTCTCTATCTGAAGGACCTTGGTCAGAGGAGCGAATACATTTACGCAATGGGAAATCCGGTGATCTGGTGGAGTGGACTTGTTTTTATACCGGCTGCAGTTTTTTATACGGTAAAAGAAAGACTTTTCCCGCTTGGATTTGCTATTGTATGTTTTTTCTCGTTCTGGCTTCCATGGTCACTATCGCCCCGAAAAGTTATCTTCATCTATCATTTCATACCTTCATTGGTATTTCTTTTCATTATTAATGGATACATACTTGACCATTTGTGGAAAAGATCAACTGACGGCAGGATAGTTGTTTTGTTCTACCTGTTTCTGGTATTTGCAGCGTTTGTATATTTTTATCCGATCTTGTCAGGTCAGCCGGTTCCTACTTCGGATATAAGCAATTACATGTGGTTAAAGAGCTGGAGATAGTGAAAAAAAGAATATCTGTCAAACGGGATTCCATAACATGAAGCGAAAAGATATAATCAGTTCACTTTTGCTGGGGATGATGATCACTATCTTTCTCGTGATAATAAGGTTCTCGCTTAGAAAAGACCTGCCTCCCGACATCGTGAATTTAATCGGTAACACCGTTTTTATTATTTCTGTTCCTCTAATATGTGTTCTTTCTACATATATACTTGTGAAAGTAAGCGGTGATAATGACCACTTTGTCCAGTTCGGCAAGTTCATGCTGGTCGGATTCTCCAATCTTGCAGTTGATTTTGGTTTGTTGAATTTGATTATGTACATTTTTGATGTTGACATTGGATTCACATTTTCCATTATCAAGGCCTTCTCGTTCTCGGTGGCAATTATAAACAGTTTCATATGGAACAAACTCTGGACCTTCGATTACGGTGATGAAAGTGAAACAGGTAAACAGTTCTTTAAATTTGCAGCAGTTGCGATCACGGGGTTGATTATAAACGTCGTCGTGGCATCATTCATAGTAAATTTTATTAAGGTTGATTTCGTCCCTCCCAGGATCTGGGTGAATATCGGATCATTAATTTCCCTTGTGGCGGTATTGATATGGGATTTTGCGGGTTATAAATATCTGGTATTCAGAAGGTGAAATTATTTATAGCGGGCGACGGGATTCGAACCCGCGACCCCGAGCTTGGGAAGCTCGTGCTCTAGCCAGCTGAGCTACGCCCGCAATTTGGCTTTATTATATCACAGTAATTTATATATAATATCTGAAGTGAAAAAATCCAGACAGACCGGACATCTTGTCACAGAGAAAATTAACGAGAATACCAAGAACATAGACAGACTTTCCATTAAAGAGACTATAGATCTGATATGTAATGAGGATCGATCAGTTATAGAAGCTGTTTCCGGGGCGAGAAAAGAGATAACAGCCGCGACAGAAGTGTTGATCAATACCCTTAGGAATGGAGGAAGGATATTTTTCATCGGGGCGGGAACAAGCGGAAGGCTCGGTGTGATCGAAGCTGCTGAATGCCCGCCAACTTTCGGTACATCTCCTGAACTTTTCCAGGCAATAATCGCGGGAGGCAGAGAAGCTGTCTGGGATTCGGTTGAAGGAGCAGAGGATTCCGGTAATGAATCAAGGTCGGAACTTGAGAAAAGCGGACTCGGACCAATCGATACAGTCGTTGGTATAGCAGCCAGTTCCTCCACCCCCTTCGTTACAGCTGCTCTCGAGTTTGGTAAATCGAAAGGGTGCTGCACTGTACTGATCACATGCAATCCTGTCGAAAAGACAATTTCGGACGTTACTGTCTCACTTCTCGTCGGTCCTGAGGTCATAGTGGGTTCTACTAGAATGAAGTCGGGTACGGCAACGAAAATGGTATTGAACATGATGACGACCACGGCTATGGTCCAGATGGGGAAAACATATGGCAATCTGATGGTTGACCTGAAACCGGCTTCTGAAAAACTTAGATCGAGAGCTGTAAGAATAGTTTCAAATGTCTGTGAAGTTACTGACAAGGAAGCTTATGAACTTCTGGATAACGCACAGTGGAGTGTAAAAACAGCAATTGTTATGAAGAAAAAAAATACTGGGTTAAAGGAAGCAATTGAAATTCTTGACAGGTACAACGGCTTCCTCTATAAGGCACTTGCGGATTAAAATATGAACTGGCTTGAAAGTATTATCAATAAACCGGAAAAGCTAATCATCGGACTTATGTCGGGAACGTCAATGGACGGAGTGGATGCAGCGCTGGTTAACCTATCGGGCAGTGGCATCGAAACGAATGTGTCACTTGTTGATTTTATATGTATTCCTTACGCAAGATCAATTTCTGAAAAGCTGAGATTAATATACACCGATTGTACTGTTAAATTGTTGTCTGACCTTAACTTCGAGATAGGCAGGGCGTTCGCCGATGCAGCGGTTGAAATCTTAAGGAAGAACTCGTTAAGTAAGGGAGGTGTAGATCTGATAGGAACGCACGGCCAGACGGTTTATCATAACCCTCCGTCAGGCGGTGAAACTATCAGTTCGACACTTCAGATAGGAGAGCCCGATGTTATTGCGGACATAACCGGAATAACAACAGTGGGAGATTTCAGGACAAGGGATGTAGCTTCAGGAGGAGAAGGTGCACCTCTTATACCTTTGATAGATTATATTCTTTTTCATGATAGAGATGGTGTCAGGGTTGCACAGAACATAGGTGGAATCGCGAACCTGACCGTTATAACTAAAAATCTTGATGATGTTTTTGCCTTTGATACCGGCCCGGGTAATTCATTGATTGACTCCGTTATGGGTCTACATACGGACTGGGAAAGAAATTTGGATGAGTCCGGTAAAATTGCCTCTTCGGGAAATGTCGACAATTCATTGCTCAGTCAGCTACTGAATAATGAATATTTTACAAAACAGCCTCCCAAATCCACAGGTAAAGAGCTTTTCGGAGAGGAACTTGCAGAAAATATTTATAAGAAATATAAGCAAAGAGGAATATCATTCGAGGACCTTGTGTCCACTCTTACACAGTTTACAGTGGATTCCATATTCAATTCCTGTACTGACTATGTATTTAATAAGTTCGACGTAAAAGAAATTATATTGAGCGGAGGCGGTGCAAGAAATGATGAGATCGTACGGAGACTGAAAGATAAAATGCCGGAGAAGATGATAACCACATCTGATGACTACGGTGTTCCTGCTGAAGCCAAGGAGGCTATAGGATTCGCGATATTAGCTAACGAGACGATATCTGGTCATCCTGGTAACCTTCCGCATGTGACAGGAGTTAAAAAAGCATCTCCTATAGGCAAAATATCCATAAGTAACAGATCGATATGAATGGAAAATCCGGAAAAACCCCAGTCGGGCAGCTTGTTATGCCCAGAATCGATTTCAATGAAAAGGGATCGGTCGACCTTGCCAAAAGACTGGTGGATGACTATTCAGTGTGCGGTTTTATTATTTTTAACGGTGAAATTGAGCAGGTAAGAAAAACCCTGTCTGAGCTTAGGTCACGTTCGGATTACCCATTGCTGTTCGGATGTGATGCAGAAAGAGGACTCGGACAAATAGTAAGGGGCGGAACTTTATTTCCTTTTTTAATGTCTCAGGGAGCTGCGGATGCCCCTGAACTTCTAAAAGAGCAGGCACGTATCACTGCCGAAGAAATGAAATACAGCGGAATGAACCTGTTGTTTGCACCAGTGCTCGATGTAAATAGCAACCCCGCTAACCCGATAATCAATATCAGATCTTTTAGTGATAATCCAGCACTTGTTTATGAACTCGGCATTGAATTCATTAAAGTGATACAGGAGAGCGGGGTTATAAGTTGCGCAAAGCATTTTCCGGGTCACGGGGATTGTAATACTGACTCGCATGTTTCAATGCCGGAAGTGAAAAAGAGTAGAGAGGACCTTCTTGAACTTGAGCTCATTCCCTTTATTAAGACTGTTAATGAGGGACTCTTGTCTATCATGCTGGCACATGTGAATTACAAAACCCTAGATCCGGATAAGAGCCCTGCTACTTTATCAGAGGAGATCATAAAAAATATGCTCAGGGGTGAGATTGGCTTCAGGGGTCTTATCATTTCAGATTCTTTCAGGATGGATGCGCTCAGGAATTTCGGGACAGAGGGCGGAGTGGCTGTCAGATCGATTAAAGCAGGATGTGATATTATACTCGACCCCACGGACCCCTTTTCCGTGATCGGCAAATTGAATAGTAGTATGCAGACAGACGAGGAAATGTTTAAATGTATAGATGATCAATCAGACTTTGTAATTAAATTCAAAGAGAACAATGTCGGCAATGAAAGTTTTTTAATTAAAAAAACAGATGATGAAAAAAACAAGGTAGTTAATGATATATGCGAAAGATCGATATGCAGGTTGAAAGGTGGTACCATGAAAGCAGGGGATGCTGATGTGGTAGTTGCTGACATTGCGGAATTCGGCAAATCTGTGTCAGAACCGTTCATTACGGAATTGGAAAACAATTCCTTTTCTGTGAATAATATCCATTTTTTAACAAACGAATACGTTACAGATTCTTTGAAAGGAATTGAAAGAAGCATGAATACAATTTTTCTTTTATTTACCTCTGTACGTGCCTGGAAAAAATATACCTTTTTGTCTGAAAAGCTGCTTAACACTCTTTTCGAATACATGGACGGCAGAAAAAACACCGCGGTGATCAGTTTCGGTTCACCTTATGTGATGAACCAATTTAAAGATGTTGATATAAAAATAGCAGCATTCGATTCATTACCACCCTGCCAGATAGCCGCTGCAAGAGCACTTACAGGGAAACTTGGAATTGTCGGCAAAATGCCTGTTAATATCATTTAAGTTCCATTGGTTCTTTAGCTATTATCAATATTATCTTCTGGCTCTCGGTAGTTTTATGGATACAAATTTAAACTCAATATTCACTTCTATTAGTCCGCTCGACTGGTTAATAATCGTTATTTACCTCCTGGTATCACTTTCTATCGGTTTGTTTTACATAAGGAAAGCGGGGGAGGGCGGGATCACCTCGTATTTTGTATCAGGAAGAAAACTGCCCTGGTGGGTACTTGGAACATCAATGGTCGCTACGACTTTTGCGGCTGATACACCGCTTGCTGTAACCGGCTGGGTAAGGACGGAGGGTATCTGGAAGAACTGGTTCTGGTGGAACTATATTTTCAGTCATGTGTTTATTGTGTTCGTTTTTTCAAAGCTCTGGAGAAGGGCGGAAGTAATAACAGATAACGAACTGATAGAACTTCGCTATAGTGGTAAACCCGCTGCGTTTCTGAGAGGTTTTAAGGCATTTTATTTTTCCACCGTATTCAACTTCATAGTTATGGGATGGGTCATAAGTGCGATGGCCAAATTCTTCAAGGTTTTCTTTGGATTCGATACGTCCATAGCGATTATTATATGTGTTATCATAGCCCTAACGTATACAATGCTATCTGGTCTCTGGGGGGTTGTGGTCACTGATTTTATGCAATATATAATTGCGCTGGCCGGGACTATAATTCTGGCTGTCGTAGTGATAAATTCTCCACAGATCGGCGGTTACAGCGGTTTTGTTGACAAGGTTCAGCAACTGCCCAAAGAGAATCTTGCTTTTTTTATTACTCCGGGCAATGACCCAAGTATGCAAAACGGGTTCCTATCTTCAAATTTTTTTACATTTCTCATCTTCTTCACAGTAGTTTGGTGGTCATCACACAACGCTGATGGCGGTGGGTATTTCATACAGAGGATATCATCTGCAAAGAACGAAAAACATGCAGTACTTGGCATGGCCTGGTTTACCCTTAATCATTATATTATAAGATTCTGGCCCTGGGTGCTGGTGGCACTCGCATCTCTGATAGTTTTTCCGGATGCAAGTAGGGTGACCGGTGGTGATAACGAAGCTGTTTATGTGTATATGATAAAAGATTTTCTCGGATCGGGACTTACCGGACTTCTGCTCGTAACCTTCCTCTCGGCCTTTATGTCCACCGTTTCAACACAATTGAACTGGGGGGCTTCATACCTTATCAATGATATTTACAAGAGGTTCCTGAACAGGAATGCCACTGATAAACATTATATAAATATATCCAGAATAGTGACAGTCCTGCTAATGACGATAGCCGGTATAATTGCATTCCATATAAAGAATATTGCAAGTGCGTGGGTTTTTCTATGGGCAATGAGTTCCGGGATAGGTCTGGTACTTATACTTAGATGGTTCTGGTGGAGGATAAATGCCTGGTCTGAGATAACAGCACTCGGAGCTTCACTGATCACAATGTCGGTGATTTATATATATACGGAACTTACAGGTGTTAAAATGCAACTGTGGCATCAGGTGATCGTTATTCCGGTATCAATAATATCCTGGCTTGCAGCTACTTTCATTACCAGTCCGGAGCCGGCCGAAAAACTTTTGTCATTCTACAGACGGGTAAGACCCTGGGGACACTGGTCACCTGTAATTAAAAGTGACGCATCAATAAAACCGGAACCAATTACCCCGGTCATCATTAACTGGATACTCGGTTCGGCATTTGTATTTTTTACAATGATATCGGTCGGAAAAATAGTTCTGGGCTTTTATTTTTCGGGGTTTACCTACCTTCTGATATCCTTGATATCTGCACTAACTATCTATTTCAGAAAATTCAGTATCAAATGGGAATAGTTAATTTCAGATAATCTGTTATATTTTAAATCTACAATGGCAATAAAAGTTAAAGTAATGGAACAACCCAAGCTCTCTCTTTTGGAGAAGCTTTACTTTCCCCAGATAATCGGCGGGTTGTGGATTACACTAAAACATCTGATCGGTTTCAAGCCGGTGACTATTCAGTACCCTGAAGAGAGAAAGGAAATGCCCGAGTATTACAGGGGATTGCACATTCTTCCGGGTGATGATGAGGGCGAGATCAGGTGCGTTGCATGCAAGCTTTGTGAGATCGCCTGTCCTACACAGGCAATTTCTATTGTTGCTGAAGCGGCTGATGATTACGGTATTGAAAGAAGACCGAAGGTTTATAATATAGACTTTATGAGGTGTGTTTTCTGTGGCTTCTGCGTTGAAGCCTGCCCCTGCGATGCTCTCAGGATGGGAATGAAGTACGAGCTTGCTTCATACAACCGTGCGGGTCTGGTTCATACGAAAGACGTTTTCTTTGACCCTAATGTCAAAAGTAAGGCTCCACGGGATAACGCCAATTTCCTCTACGAAATGCAGAAGGGAGATATACTTGACGACCTCAATGATGCGGAGATAAGCAAGGAACTTGACGGTACATATTCTCCGAAATGGCTTCGGAGATCAGGAAACTAACTAAAGCCAGTCATCTTCGTACTCTACTTCGTGATTACTCTTTTTTATCCTTTTAAAGCCTTTTAGTTTCATTAATCCGGAAATAGCCGATTTAAGCTGGTTTCGCTCGGTTACAAGGTGAATACCACCATGCTTCGAATAATATTCGGATGTCATTATATCAGGAGAAACCCCCCGCCCCCCGCTGGTGAGTTTTACCACTCTGTCTCCGGCAAAAGCTATCATTGCTTTCCTTTCCGCGATTATATAATCCCCCTGGACAGCATAACTTGCAAGAGCGCCACCTGTTGTGGGATGACCAAGGATTGATATATTGGGAAGACCCGCCTCCTTTAATCTAATAAGGGCAGATATTGTTTTTGCCATCTGATAAAGTGCAATAGTACCTTCCTGCATTCTTGCTCCGCCGCTTGCGGTTACAGTTATCAGAGGCAACCCGTTCTCAATTGCATAATTTACGATTATTTTCATTTTCTCACCGAATATAGCACTCATAGAGCCACCCATATATCTGAAATCGCAAATCGCTACTGCAACCGGAAAGTTATATAAATTTCCGTAACCCACAACAAGCGAGTCCTTTGAGTTTGTCCGCTTGGCCATTTTCTCCCTGGTTTCGGAGTAATCGAATATCTTGAACCTGGAATCTATGTCATCAGCGCTTATGTCATCTTTTATCTCATGAAATGAGTTATCATCAAGAAGCAGGTCGAGGTATTCGTCAGAACCAAGTGTTTCGGGTTTGAAACAGAAGGGACAGGCAGAATAATTATCACGGAAGTCTTCTCTCTTATAGTTGTTTCTGCAACCAGGTCTTACCACTTTACCGTCTGAATCCTTCTCATCATTGCAAAAGTGAGGTTCTGCTCCGTAAAGAGCTATCTGCATATGCGATATGTCGGGTGTCTGGGGTTTTCCGAAATAAGACGGGATCCATGCCTGGATCTTTTTGGCTATTCCCTTGTATCTGCTCGGTTCTTTCTCAAGTTGCCCACACTGTTCGATCTGTTCGGTAAGGGTTTTTTTGAGGTACTTGATGTCCAGATGTTCAATATCACTTGTCTCTTTGGTAACTTTTTTATCTATCCTTTCAAGTATAGTAGACATGTAATTGTCTTTATCGAGAGAAGGTTCATTAATCACATCATTTACAATCCCGTACCTGACCATATAATCCGATGTCGGCTGTAGCACCTGGAGGGCGTCAAGAACCCTGTCCGCACTTCTGAAAAGGATAGCGGAACAACCCTCTGCTGTAATAACAGAGTATTCAGCCCTTGAAAGCATCAGTCTTCTGTGTGCGAGCTGTATTGCAATTGCCCCGCCACTTCCGCCCAGCCCGAGGACTACTGAAACTGACTTGGTTTTAAGTGTTATCATCTTGGCCTGGCAGAAGGATATCAGCCATGACTGTAATCTCTCGGCGGAGTACTCATAAGGGTCGCCACCTACTGTATCAATATATGTATGCAGGATTAGTCCGTTCTTTTCTGCGTATTTCATCATGTTGTATGACAGACCATAACCATCCGCCTTTACCATGCCGAAGTTAAGGCTGATCCTTTCTTCATCACTGGACGGGGTTTGTTGCGCAATTATTGCAATTTTCTTCCCTGTACTTTTTAGCGTTGCAGTTCCGATTATTACAGCCGGATCATCCTGAAGTTCAATTCTCATGCCTGTAGGAGCTGTTATGTGATTGTTAAACCCTTCAAGCTCATGCCACGGTGTGAAATCTGTGTAGAGCTTTTCCAGTACGTTTTTCGATTTTACCCTGTTATATGATTTGGCTTCATTATGAGCTGTAATTGCTTTATGAGGTTTTGACATACTGAACTCCGATGAATGTTTATAAAATTAAGACTAAATTATAAACGACTTACGTCTATATAAAAATTATTTAATTCGTGAATGTAATCCATATCTGGTTTATCAAGTATATCGTCCGGCGTATTAACTATCTCCTTTAACTGTTCCCTGTTTTTACAACCTGTTATCACTGTAGATATGTGTCTATTCTGTTTAACAAAACATATGGCCGTTTGTGTAAGAGATCTGTTATTACGGACGAGTTTTTTCAGTTTTTCAACTTTATGCAGGTTTCTGACCAGAAATTCTCTCTTCCAACCGTTACGATGGTCATTCTTATGAAATTTTGAATCTTCACTATATTTACCGCTAAGAAGACCACTTGCAAGAGGTTCACGAGCAATAAGCCCTATACCACTTTCGGATGCAGCAGGAACCAGTTTATTTTCAGCTTCGATGTTTATCATACTGTACGGCAACTGTATTGTGGAGATATATCCCTTTTGAATAGCTTCGATGCCGTCCTTAATATACTGGATCGATACCCCGAAGTGTCTTATAAGTCCTCTTTTTTTTAGATCTTCAAGAGTATCGTAAACTTCGCAAGCGTCTATCCTGTCAGGCCTGGGAACATGAATCTGGTAAATATCTATCCACTCTCTGTTCAATCTTTTAAGACTTTGTTGCAATGCATAACGGATATACTCACTACTTAGGTTGCTTCTAACACCACCGGTGTTGTAGAAATCCCATCCGAATTTGGTTGCGACTATAGTATCCGAGTCTTTTCTCTTTTTTATTACTTTCCCTACGATTTCTTCTGCTCTTCCCCTTCCGTATGAATCAGCAGTATCGATAAAGTTTATACCGTATTCTATGGCATTATTAATTACATCTTGAGCTTCCAGCGGATTAACAGGACCATACCCCTCACCGCTTAAACCCCAGGTGCCAAGGCCTATCTCCGATACCACCAGTCCCGTATCTCCAAGCTTTCTGTATTTCATTTTTTTATTCTGGATTAGGAAGAAACTGCTGAATAATAAAAAGGCCGGGAATCCCCAGCCTTTTTTCGTTTTTTTGATGCTATGTTTTTAAACAGTAAAGGAATGACCACACCCACAGGACGCTGTGGCATTAGGGTTATTTATTGAAAAACCCGTGTCATTCAGACCGGATTTAAAATCGAGTGTTGAACCGTCAAGGTAAGGATAACTCAGTTCATCTATTGCAACTCTTACCCCGCCGGCTTCAAAAATATTGTCACTATCATCGGTTTCGTCATCAAAACCCATCTCGTATTCAAATCCCGAGCAACCTCCCGGCACAATCCTCACTCTCAGGAATGCATTTTGCATATCTTCCTGATCAAGAAGTCTTCTGATCTCACCTACGGCATTTTCGGTTATATGAAACATTCAAATAAACCTCCTGAAACAATTGGTTTCATTTAACTTTATAATTATAAGTATTAATAAACACAATAGCAATTCCACAAACAAATACAAAGACATTGATAATAGCCGACCTTCTGTGCAGGGATTTAAATCTGTTCTCTATGACCCTGTAATTTAGGGTGCCTTCGGATTGTTCTCTCATTTCTGTTTTTGCATCAGAAACCTGATGCCTCAATACCGACCCTGCATATACGGAAAACCCCAGCATTATAACTATCAGCAATAACTTAAGATAGTTTATTATGGAAAAGGATTCATACCCTCTGAGCATTAACAGAACTAGACTGCATAAAAATAATATTCCGCAAACATATCCTAAAAGGTAGTACTTTGGAAAAATATCTGCAACCAGGTCTCCAGCCAGGTTACGAGGCAGAATTTTGAATATACTCGGTGCAGCACAGAGCGAAAAAAAGAATATACTGCCGATCCAGAAAGTAAGTGAAAGAGAATTAATAAATCGTAATATGTTATTCATCATTTTACATTTTCCTTTTAAATTCTTTTCTTCTCAAAAATATGAATGCAGGAATAAATAATAATGAAATAGGAACTCCAGTTGAGTATGCCGGTCCTGAAACGGAACATCCTGCATTTCCAAGATCTATTGCACCACTATTATCTTCACCTGTCCCGTCCCCGTTTCCGCTGTCACCTTCATTCCCGCCATCCGCAGGTGGTTCGTTAGCTGTCGTGCTGAATTCATATGAACCTGTATCACACAATGGGCCCTGCGGTCTCTGAATGCCTCGCTGGTCGGTATCAATTATCCGGAGGTTTGTTCTTGTTATAAATACTTCATCGTTGCACTGACCAGATGCTATGACGTCGATCGCCGGGCTTGTTTCATAAAGCGCCACAGTTTTTGTCTTTCCCCCGTAATCGTTTAACGGCAGTAACTGAGGATTGATTACTGATGTAAAACCACAGGAAGCATCGTCTGAAATATTACCACTGAAAGTGTTGTCATTTGACGGTCCGTCACAATTCTTTGGCTGGAATGAATCAGGATTAGAAGCGACTATGGTGTTCTTTATAAAATTTGCTGAATCAAAAGAGAACAAGCCACTACCGGTGGTCGGGAAGTTCCCATTTAGTGAGCTGTTAAATGCTATAGTTGAAAATACGATATCTGTACTCGAAGTCGTAATATTCAGGCCCCCGCCCTGGGGAATGCCTGATACAGAGGATATTTCATTATCTGCTACAGTAGAGTTAATCATAATGAGTGAACTTGAGAAGTTCTTGATCCCACCACCCACTGCATTGGATTCAATCCCTTGGGTACGGGCAGAGTTTTTAGAAATGGTTGAATTAGTTATCTCTGCAGAGCTGTCCTCAGCATTGTAGATACCGCCACCATGTGCAAATGCATTATCACCTTCAGTTACAGCTGAATTCTTGCTTACTGTAGTTTTATCTATCTTCAGTACAGAATTGAAATCATTGAAAATTCCACCACCAAAAACATCAAAACCGACCCCGGGCCCATCACTGTAAACGCTGTTATTGTTAATATCGGAATTCCTTATTGTAAGTATGGCTTCATTAGCAACTCCTCCACCGAATTTTGTAGATGAATTGAAGATTATATAGCATGAATCTATTACAAGATTTTCGGAATTCAGGATAGCGCCGCCCTTGAACTGGGCACCGTTTATGATCGTTAAGCCCGATATATTAACGGATCTTAGTTCGGATGAAGCGTCATTAACATTGAATATTCTTCTCTGATCGTTCCCTGATATCGCCAGAAGATCGGCCCCCGGCCCCTCAATTGAGATGGATTTATCAATATTAATTTCAGATGTTGAAAGTGTTATGATCTGTCCATTCAGGGAAGGGTCAAAATTTATTATATCACCGTCGGCAGCATCCTTCACAGCCTGCCTTAAAGTACCGGCTCCAAGATTTCCCGTATCGGTTACAGTGATTGTTTCAGCTTTAACCGGTTTAGTTGAAACAAAAAAGAGAATTAACACCAAGAATACGGATATGACCACTTTTCTCATAGTTCATAAATTATACACATAAGATAAAAAACAGTAAGACCGTTAATGTTTAAAATCTATCCATATTTTTACTCACAACGGATTTGAAAAAATCCACAAGGTATGGATATAGTAATCCACATGAAAAGTAATTGTTATCTTATCGTAGATTCAAGTGAGAAGAACTCGGACCTTCTTTACAGAACAGGCTTTTTTGTTCCTGATTCAGTGATCTATATAGAACATAATAATTCCAGAACACTGGTATTAAACGACCTCGAATATGAAAGAGGGATAAAGGAAGCTGATGTAGAAGAAGTTGTATCCTACAGGGAATGCATTGAAATGCTCCCTGATAACAAGAGAAAAAAGAGTTCCTATGTAGATGTCATAGAGATGATCTTGAAGCAGAAAAAGATCAAAAATGTAACGGTCCAGAAGGATTATCCCCTGTTCTATGCCGATGAACTCAGGAAGAGAGGGATAAGAGTAACACCTATTAAAGGACAACTCCTGTTTAATGAGAGACTTAAGAAATCCAACAAGGAAGTAAGCAGGATAAAACATTCACTGTATCATACATCAAAGGCAATGGAAGCTGCTATCGGGTTGATAGAGTCTTCGAAAATAAAAGGAAAAAGGCTTTATATTGGCAATCGTATATTGACTGCGGAGAGGGTAAAAGAGGAGATTAACGGTTACCTTGCAAGACACGGTTTCACTTCTTCACATACTATAGTATCTTCAGGTATTTATTCAACAATGCCCCATCACACCGGAACAGGCTACCTTCAGGCAAACTCTCCTATCATTATAGATATATTCCCTAGATCTCAGGAAAGTGGTTACTACGGTGATATGACCAGAACGGTCATCAAGGGAGAGCCGACAGCAGAGCAGGTTAAGATGTATAATACAGTTTTGAAGGGACAGAAGCTTGGTATCAGCCTTATAAGAGACCGCGTTAAAGCGAGAGATGTGCATACAAAAATACAGGAATTTTTCGAACAAAGCGGATTTAAGACCGAAAGAATAAATGGCAGACCACAGGGGTTCATTCACTCTACCGGACACGGACTCGGTCTTGATATACATGAACCACCCCGAATAGGTGATAACGATGAAATCCTCGACGAAGGTAATGTTGTTACAGTTGAGCCCGGTCTTTATTACGAAAGCATCGGCGGTATCAGGATCGAGGATGTTGTTGTCGTTACTTCTGATGGATGCAGGAACCTGACAAGGTTCAGAAAACAGTTCAGGATATAGGAAATGGAAAAAATGGAAAACCGGTTTGATGATCTTGTTGAACTTTCAAAATACCTGAGAAGTCCCGAAGGTTGTCCCTGGGACAGGAAACAGACCCTGGAGACCCTGAAGTCTTATATAATCGAAGAGGCTTATGAGCTCGTTCAGGCGATAGAGATAAATGAGCATGACGAACTGGTTGAAGAGCTTGGAGATCATCTGTACCAGGTAGTTTTCGCCTCCCAGATCGCGGAAGAAGAGGGAAGATTCAATGTTTATGATGTCCTTGATCAACTCAGGAACAAACTGATCAGAAGACATCCACATGTTTTCGGAGATGAAAAAGCTGCTGATGCGGAAGAAGCAGTAAAAAAGTGGCATTCTCAGAAACTAAAGGAACGCAAGAAAAAAAGAAAATTACTCGAGATCCCGCGTTCCATGCCTTCTGTACTTAGGGCACAGAGGGTGGGTGAGAAAGTTTCCCAGATCGGTTTTGACTGGAATAACGTAAAAGATGTTATGAAGAAATTAAAAGAAGAACTCGGAGAGCTTGAAGAAGAGATTTCCCTGAATGATCGCGAGGGTCTAGAAAATGAGTGGGGCGACCTAATGTTCACAATGGTAAATCTCGGGAGACATCTCGGACTCGATACGGAAAACACAACACACAGTGCAGTCGACAAATTTATAAAAAGATTCGGTAAAATTGAGGAAGAAGCTGAAAAAGCTGGCAGAAGGCTTACAGATCTAACTCCTGACGAGATGGAATCTTTATGGGAGGTAGTTAAAAAAGATTCTTGCTGAGTGGTAAAGATATAAATACTACAGTTCTTTATTAAGGAGGATTCCCAGGAGTTTCCAACCTTCTTCGATGAATGTTCCGCTTTCTGATGCCGAAGACTCCGTATATACATATGATGGATTTTTAATATCAGTATTTTCCGAGCTGTAGATGGCAAAGGGGACGGGTTCATTAACGTGTGTCTTTATATCTATCGGGGTCGGGTGGTCTGACATAACCAGTATCCTGTAGTCTTTGTATTTTTTTATGCCTTCAAGAACCGGGCCTACTACTCTCCTGTCTAAATCCTCAATTGCCTGGATTTTGAGTTCTACTTTCCCAACATGGCCGGTTTCATCGGTGGATTCGATATGGATCATGGTGAGGTCGACTTCTTCAAGTGAATTCAGTGCATATTCGACCTTACCTTCATAATTTGTGTCCAGATAACCTGTTGCACCAGGGACATCTATCACCTTCATGCCGGCATAATGTCCGATCCCTTTTACGAGATCTACTGCTGAAATTACAGAACCCTGTATTCCATAGAGTTCTTTTAAACCGGGCATTTCAGGTGCCGTACCCTGACCCCAGAGCCATATGCTGGTTGCAGGATTTTTACCTTCTTTAATCCTTTTTTTGTTAACCGGATGATCTTTCAATATTTTTTTTGATCTTTTTATTAGCTCTGTCAGCTTGGCACAGCCCCTTCCGGAAGGCAGGTAGGGATCGATCTCCTTGCCGGATATATCGTGAGGCGGTGTTGTCGTTACATCCTTATTGCCGCCTTTCCATACTACAAGATGTCTGTAGCTTACGCCCGGATAAAACTTTAAATTATCTTCCTCGAGCTCTGCTTTTAGAGAATTTATTATTTCTCTTGCTTCATAATCTGAAATATGACCAGCACTGTAATCTTCCATGATCTCCGTACCGGAGTCTCCGGATTTGAGTGTTACAAGATTACAACGAAGTGTAACGTCTTCTTTTTCAAGGTCTACACCTATACTTGCAGCTTCAAGCGGGGATCTTCCTGTGTAATATACGAGGGGGTTATATCCAAGAACAGTAAGATTTCCGACATCACTGCCCGGCGGTAACTTGTCCGGGATTGTCTTTACCATTCCGAATTTGATTGCTCTTTGAGCTATAAAATCAAGGTTTGGTGTGTCTGCTATTTCAAGTGGAGTCTTGTTCTGCAATTGTGGCAAACGATGGTCCGGCATACCGTCGCCCTGAATAATCACATATTTCATAAGTTTAAGAGGTTAAACAGTATTTGTATTTTATCAAGTGTATTAAATCGTGGAGATCAGGGTTTATAAATAAAGTTATTTGCGGTTGTTATTACAGCAGTTCTCCCTAACGTATCTGCATGCTTCTTTCGGGTCATCAGTAGCGTATATAAGGTCAAGATCGGAAGAAGATATAGTGCCGGCTTCGACCATTGTACTTTTTTCAAAAAGTTTCAGCTTGTTCCAGTATTCACTTCCCATCAGTATAAGCGGGAAATTGAACATTTTCTTTGTCTGAATAAGAGTTGCGGTTTCAAATAGCTCATCAAGAGTGCCGAATCCTCCGGGTAGAAGAACAAAAGCGTTTGAATATTTTAACAGCATTACTTTTCTTACGAAGAAGAATTTGCATTCAACGAACTTGTCTAAAAATCTGTTGGGTTCCTGTTCCTGGGGAAGTTTAATATTACATCCAAGAGATTTTCCGCCAATATCCCTTGCACCCCTGTTAGCAGCTTCCATAATGCCGGGCCCACCCCCGGTCATTACCGTAAACCCTTCATTTGCCAGTTGTTTCGCGGTTTCACGGGCTAGCTCATAATATTTGCTGTTTTCCTCAAATCTTGCAGAACCGAAGAATGTTACACAATTATTCGTTTCACGGAATGTATAAAAGCCCTTAACAAATTCCCAGTTTATTCTGATCATACGAACAAGGTCCCTTGTAAAGGTTGTGGCACCCCTTATAAGTTCTTCATCATATGTTAGGTACCTGGAATAATAGCCAAGGAAATTAAAATTATCGTTTTTATTCTTTTTCATTTCAGGGAGTGTTTAGAAGTTACAGGTAATTTATTAAAAGATTTAATGCTGACCTTCCATTAACTTGAACACCTGTTTCTCAGCATGATATGAACTTCTTACAAGCGGACCGGATTCCACGTGGGGGAGTCCGATTATCTTCTCTCCATATGTTTTCAGAGATTCAAATTCAAGCGGATGATAATATTTTGAGACCGCTATGTGATCGGGTGTAGGTTGAAGGTACTGACCAATCGTTACTATATCGCATTCGATTTCACGAAGATCGCCAAGAGTTTCAAGAAGTTCCTCATAAGATTCTCCCAGTCCAACCATAAGACCGGATTTAATGAGCATATCGCCGGAACCATACTTTTTACATTTTTCGAGCAGGAACAACGAGCGTTCATAAATCGCCTGTGGACGAACATAGCGTGTTTTTCCGGATGGTGATTTTTGAGGAAAGTTGTATAGCCTGGGAACGGTCTCAATATTATGATTCAATACATCCGGCCTGGCTTCTATGATCTCGTCAATAGCTGTTTCTTCTCCTTTGAAATCGGGGATGAGTACTTCTATGTTAATTTCCGGATTAACTTTTCTTATCTGTTTTATGGTCTCTGCAAATATACAGGCACTTTCATAATTCCTGTCGTCCCTGTTCACGGAAGTGATAACAACATGATTGACAAGTGCATTGTTCTCTACAAGTTTTTTTACAGCCAGAGCTACTCTGGACGGTTCGTCCCAGTCAAGATTTTCACCTTTACCCGTTTTAACATGACAAAAACCGCAGCTTCTTGTGCACGTATCACCAAGTATCATAAAAGTGAGTGTACCGGCACCCCAGCACTCACCGATATTGGGACATTTAGCTTCTTTGCAAACGGTATTCAGGTTAAGTTCTTTTACCAGATTGCTCAGGTGGTTGTAATTCTCGCCACCCGGTATTTTAGCCTTTATCCATTTTGGTTTCGCGAATGTCTGCATATTGATTTGATAATTATAACATTATTCCTGTTCGGCCTCGGCACCGGATGGCGGTGTGAAAGGACTTGAGCCAAAAGAAGATTTTTCGCTAGCGCTGCTTTTCTGTTTCTTTCTAAGATCCGATACTTCGTCTTCAAGTTCTCTTATCCTTTCATTTTTTCTGTTTACTTCGGAAGACTTTCCTGATGAGTGAAGAACCCCGTATAATACTGAAAATATAACTCCAATAACAAATGCAACACCTATTAAAGCAACGTTGTAGACAAGATAAGGACCTATTTTGTAGACTGAAAGATCAAAGTTAAGTCTGAACTGATGTGTGAAAACTTCTTCATTCTGAACGTATAGAATGCAGAAAACAACTAATATCAGTGCTACAAAAATCGTTTTTAAATATTTCATCTTCTACACCTCTGATTTAGAGTAGTTGTAAAGTGACAACCGTAAAGCCGGTATTTTTGTTCCGTTAAAATACAGGTTAATGAATTATATCAACAATATAAAAAAGTCCAAAACTTTTATTGCTGGGGAATTGCGAAATGGCTTTTGTGAGGTTCGTTTTAGCTCCCAGTAATTTCTGGAGTACGGATTTTTCTTCTGGGTATTTTACGACGTTCGGCTCCCCTTTTATCCCTCCCATCTCTGAGGCTGCTGATATAGCCTCGTTCAAATTACCAAGTGCATCGACCAGATTCAGACTTTTTGCCTGCTCTCCCGAGAATATCCTTCCGTCAGCGATCTCATCAAGTTTTTTATCATCTATTTTCCTGGTAGTTGCAACTGTATCCCTGAACTGTGAATAGACATTATCTATTAACTGCTGAATGTATTGCTTTTCCTTATCGGACATTTCTCTTAAAGGTGATCCTATATCTTTGAATTTACCGCTTTTGATTACTTCCACATCAAGTTTGGCCCACTGCATAAGTTCCTTGTAATTTACGAACTGTGCGATCACACCAATACTCCCGGTTATTGTTCCCGGATTAGCATAAATCTTATCTGCAGCGCATGCTATGTAATATCCGCCCGATGCTGCGACTGTGCCCATACTCACAACAACAGGCATTTTTGATTTTATTGACTGGAGCTCCTGATATATCTCCTGCGATGGTCCTACAGCGCCTCCGGGAGAATTGATCCTAACGACGAGTGCTTTAATATCGTTGTTTTTTCTTATCTTGTTAAGGCTGTCCAGATAATCTGTGGAATCAAGGATTACATCTTCTATATCGAGTACTGCAACTTTATCCCTTGTGTCTATCGGGAAACCACCTGAAGACCCCATGCTGATTCCGATCACAAATGTTATGAATAAAAGGAGCAGTATTAATAATATGTAAAAAAACTTGCGCAATTAGTGGAACCTCATCAGTTATCAATTGATTTCAGTTCTTGCTCAAGCAGGTCCCCCAGTTTAACACTTGATTCCCCCTGCGATGATATGAAATCAGAAATACTTTCTCTTTCCAGCTTCTTGTTAAGGCTTTTCTGGCTCAGGTTAACCTGCCTTTTCCTGTTATCAAATCCGGTAACAAGACCTGTGATCTCATCACCAACACTCAGATTGGAAGACGGCTGTCCATTCGATGTATTTTCAAGCTCCGACAACTTCATAAAACCTTCCATGTCGTTTTCAAGCTCAATTAACATAGAATTATTTTTTATATCCTTGATTTTACCGGTAACTGTAGTTTTACCCGGTTTCATGCTTTGTTTTGCCTGACGCCATGGATCCTTTGTGAGTTGTTTTATACCCAGTGCGATCTTTCTCTCTTTTGTGTCAACATTCAGAATAACCACGTCAATCTCGGTCCCCACGTTGCTTTTGTCCAGGTATTCTGTCGGTTCAACCCTTCCGTTCCAGCTTATGTTGTCGGGTTTTACCAAGCCTACCAGTCCCTCCTGAACCTCTACGAAGATACCGTATTCATTGATATTTTTTATAGTCCCCTTCATCTTTGTTCCGGGATTGTGTTCTTCCTTGAATATCTCCCAGGGGCTTGGTTCGATCTGTCTTACACTAAGGGAAACTTTTCTTTCTTCGGGATTAACATCAAGTATTACGACCTCGAGCGGGCTGTCTACCTTGATAATTTCGTTCGGGTGTCTGAAGTTCTTGGTCCACGATAGCTCGCTTATATGTACGAGACCCTCGATCCCGGGTTCGAGTTCCACGAACACGCCGAAATCGGTTGTGGATACCGCTCTCCCTGTAAACCTTGCTCCGGGTGTATATCTTTCAAGCGCGTATTCCCATGGGTCCGGTTTTGTCTCTTTTATACTCAGGGTTATTCTTTCACCCTGTTCTTCAATTTTCAGAACCTTTACTTCTACTTCGTCATCCTGTGAAAGAACGTCAGACGGATGTCTTACTTTACCCCATGAAAGCTCGCTGATTGGAATAAATCCGGTTAGTCCGTCTATTTCTACAAACACGCCCTGGTTTATTATGTTCTCAACGACACCAGTTACTGTGTCTCCTTCCTCGATATGTGCGAGTGTTTCTTTTTTCTGTTCTTCTTTTATTGCTTCTATAAGCTGCCTTCTTGAGATTACTATGCTCTTGTGGTCAAGCTGTATTATTTTTGCCTGTAATTCGTTACCTATCAATTCTTCGGGTCTTTCGATTTTTTTGATATCTATCTGTGAATTCGGGAGGAAAGCCGTTATCTCTACACCCTCTCCTATATCGCATATCAGCCCGCCTTTCACTCTTCTCAGAACCTTTACGGTTGTTGGTTCTTCTTTTTTATACAGTTCCTCAAGCTTGTTCCTTTCCTTGAGATAATCCGCTTTCTTTTTAGAAACTTTCGGGGGTCCGCTACCGTTCGATGTCTCTACAAGAACTTCGACCTCTTTCCCTATTTCAACGTCGGGTTGTCCTTCCTTTATGGCGAAATCCTCGAGAGGGATAATTCCTTCTGCCTTTAAACCAAGGTCTATAAAAACATCTTTTTCATCAACCCTGATGACAGTCCCTTTTATTATTTCTCCTTTGTTTGTTTCATTTAATGCAAGACTCTGATCAAGCATTTGAGCAAAAGTCTCGTTTTCAAAATTTGTATCTTCCATTTAGATCTTACCTTTTTAATGAAATTTGAGCTTTAATAAGTGTAACGGAATATTCAATATCCGGATAATTTCGCAGTATTTTAATTATAAGAAAATGTAAACGGTCAAGCTATACAAAAAACTACCGCTTATTTACTTCTTTTACAATTAAATCAACAACCTCACTAATTGTAAGCTCTGATGTATCTATTATGACCGCATTCGGTGACGGATGCAAGGGGGATTCGCCTCTTTGCATATCCTGCTTGTCCCTAAGAACCAGATCATGCTTTACATGTTCAAATTTCTCGTAACAACCCTGTTCCTGCAACTGTTTCTGTCTTCTCAGAGCTCTTACCCGAATACTGGCATCAAGGTAGAATTTATATCCCGCCTCAGGAAAAACATATGTTCCCATGTCCCTGCCTTCAACTACTATCCTGCCTTTTTTGGCGATAGCCCTTTGCTGATCAACAAGAAATTCCCTTATTTTTCTGTTCCTGGCCACAAGTGAAGATAGGGAAGAAATCCGGGGAGTTCTTAATTCTCCTGTAATGTTTTTAGCATTCAGAAATATCAGTGGTTCAGCACCGGAATTATCGATTCTGATGTTGGTATTTTGGATCAGAAAGTCGAGTTCTTTTTCATTATCTATATTTGTCCCGGAGTTTCTTGCTGCGACAGCCATTGCTCTGTACATTGCTCCTGTATCGAGATAGGAGAAGTTCAGTTTTTCAGCAACAATCTTTGCCACTGTCCCCTTTCCCGCACCTGAAGGGCCGTCAATAGTTATTATATTAGAGTTTCCGGACATCAGCTTCTGAGTTTATCGAGTATATTGAAAAAGTCGGGAAAAGAAATAGAAATATATTCCGAATCCCTTATTTCAGTCTCTCCCTCTGCTCTTGTTGCTGCGATTGCAACCGACATTGCGATCCTGTGGTCACCCCAGCTTCTGCAACGTGAAGCTTTGAGGCTTTTTCCTCCCTCGATTATCATTCCATCCCTGAGTGGCGTAATATCTGCACCCAGTTTATTGAGCTCCGAGCTCATGGCTTCTATTCTATCAGTTTCCTTTACCCTGAGCTCGCCCGCATCTCTTATAACTGTTTCACCTTCTGCGAAACAGGCAGCGACCGCTAAAACCGGAAGTTCATCGATCATCCGCGGGATCACTTCACCCCTGATCTCGGTGCCATAGAGCTCGCGATATCCGACCAGAAGATCTCCAACGGGTTCCCCGCACTGCTGTTTACTGTTTATTACACGGATATTGGCATTCATTTTATTAAGGATATCGAGTATCCCGGTCCGCGCTGGGTTAAGTCCGACATTTCTTATTACTATCTCCGAGTCTTTATTAATAAGTGCCCCAACTATAAAAAAGGCTGCTGAAGAGATATCCGCGGGTATCTTCAGTTCACGTTTATGGAACTGCTCGGGTCTTGAAATCTCTATTGTTCTACCTCTGATATTAAATTTTATCCCAAAATAATCGAGCATTCTTTCGGTATGATCTCGGGATTTTTCCGGTTCTGTAATTACGGTATTTCCTTCTGCATATAGACCGGCGAGCATAAGTGAGGATTTTACCTGGGCACTGGCTACAGGAAGAGCATAATTTATACCTTTGAGTTTCTTCCCTCTGATGCGGAGAGGAAGCTTGTCACCGTTTTCTGCTCCTGTTATATCCGCTCCCATAAGTCTCAGTGGGTCTACCACCCTTCTCATGGGTCTTTTTTTCAGATACTCATCACCTGATATGGTGGAATTAAATTTCTGAGCGCTCAGGAGTCCTGTTAACAGTCTTGCAGTCGTTCCGGAATTGCCGGCGTCGATTTCATCTGAAGAGGCTCTTAAACCGTGCAACCCTTTCCCGCCCACGTGAAAAAGATATTCTTTCTCTTCGATATGAATACCCATTTTTCTAAAGGCATTTATAGTGGAATAGACATCGCCGGATTTTAATAATCCTTCGATGACCGAACCTCCTTTTGCCAGCGAGCTTAATATGATCGCCCTGTGAGATATCGATTTATCACCGGGAACGGATATTGAGCCTTGGAAGGGCTTTTGATTTCCTTTTATGATATGGTTTGACACGAGATGAGTAAGTTACCATTTATGTTTTATGGTCACAAGACGGTTTCATTCAGTTATTTTGCAGTAATGCTGCGATTTCAGCAAGCAGGTTTTCAAGCTGCAGCGGCTCTATTTCGTATTTATCCGAGATCCGCGCTATATCTTCATTTTTTAATTTATTAAAAGCTTTTGTGTTGGTCATAGGGCCAAGTCCGGAGGTGTTGAGGTCCAGTTTCGCTATGTCCCACCTGGAATAATGTCCGAGAGAGTCGAAAACTGCTTTTACAGCCTTGATCTGGTTTGCATAACATTCTGCATAAATAAGAGAGTCCTTTTCAAAACAGGGTTCTGCCAGGTATCTGCCGGCGGGGTTTACAATTGAGCTCCCGCCTGATGCCCAGTCATAGTTTATATGATCACCGTTTTTGATGTTGTCCCATTTGGCTGGAAAATCTTCCGCGTCCAGATAACCACAGGCACTTAATACGAAAGATCCCGCCTCGAATGCATGAACCCTTATAAGTGACTGTAGATTGCATGAGGCTCCACCGGGGGATGTATCCGGCGCGAGTAACTTGTCAGATCCTCTTTTCCAGTTCCCGGGCCACACGGCAATATGGAAATCCTCTCCCTGGTATAGCATAGCGGAGCGTACAAGCGGCATATGGTTCTCCCAGCAGATGAGTCCTCCTATCCTACCTATATCCGTATCTATAACTCTAATATCACTACCGTCCCCCATACCCCAGTAAATCCTTTCTGTGTATGTGGGCATCAGCTTTCTGTGTTTACCCAGAACTCTCCCGTCACTACCGATATAAACAAGAGAGTTGAATACGGTTCTGCTTCCCGGACGGTCATCAAGCTCATTACAACCTACAACAAGATATGTCCCGGCTTCCCTGGCTGCTGCTCCAAGTATTTCCGTGTCTTCTCCCGGAATACTTAAAGCGTTGTCCTGCAGGGAGATCATAAAATCTGTCCATAAATGCGGGTCGGTTTCATAACCCATGGTAAAATATGCGGGATACCCCGGTATGAATGCTTCCGGGAACACAACCAGTTCTGCTCCGTTACTTCCCGCTTCTTTTATATATCCGCAGGCTTTCTCTATGGTCTTTTGCTTGTCCAGGTAAACAGGGGATATTTGCGCTACTGCCACCTTGACCATGTCTCTGCCACCAAGGATTCTGTTCATATTATTCTTTTGAAATTAATATATTATTTTGTTATCAGGAGGTGTTTCCAGATTGGATCCGGACCCGCCAGCGGTATTATCTTTCTCGGCCCTCGCTTCAATTAAAGAGAATAACGTGTCCTTGAAATTGTTATCGAACGAACAGATCGAAGGGATTATGTACCCGAGAAGTGCTATTTGAAGGAAATATTCTGTGTTCGCCAGAAGAAACTCCTCCTGATACTCATTCCCATAAGCTTTGGAAAGATTGTCATAAATCTGCTGACCAATCTCAGTAGAGACTTCAGTAACACTTTTGAGATGAGCGGAAGACTGATTTGCAGCAACCCCCATGTTAAATGCCATTGTTACCGATCTCATGAGATCACCTGTGCCGGGTTCCCGATTTTCCTGGTTTTTTTCCTTATCATTGTTCTGATTATCTGACATATTTGCCTCCGATATAGTTTATTAATATCATATACACTTATAGTTGTAAATTGTAATGTATTGACGACTACAGTGTATTTAAATCTTGAGTTCAACGATAAATATTTTTCGTGAACACGTCTATCCGGGTATCAAAATGATATTTGCGGAGGCTTATTATGAAAGCTGAACAGATAATAAAAAGACTTGGTCTTGAACCCCTTGAGGACGAGGGCGGTTTTTACTACGAAACCTACGTAAGCAGTGAAACTATTTCAAGGGAGCATCTTCCCGGTCGATATAATAATGACAAACCTTTTTCAAGCGCTATCTATTATCTTTTAACACCTGAGACCAAATCGAGACTTCACAGACTACCTTCAGACGAGGTGTATCATTTCTATTCAGGTGATCCTGTCCAGATGCTTCTCCTGTATCCCAACGGAAATTCCAGCATCATCTTCCTCGGACAGGATATAATGTCAGGTCAGAGGGTTCAGATGCTAGTACCAAGGGGAGTCTGGCAGGGTTCGTTTCTGATAGAAGGTGGCAGGTATGCTCTTATGGGAACAACTGTTTCACCAGGCTTCGATTTTGGCGACTTTGAAGGTTCTGACCCTGAGGATCTGAAAAAATTCTATCCCCGGCATTCGGACATGATTGACAGGCTGGCGTAAAAAATTTATATGGCTGTTCCCTGCTTTTTTATCAGAACAAAATAATTGGATAACAATATAAGGCAGGCACCTGCAATAAAGGATATACCTATCGATTCGGAAAATAAAAAAGCGGCCATGATTGTTGCGCTAACGGGTTCCAGCAAAAGAATGATTCCTGCCGAAGAAGCGTTAACCTCTTCCAGTCCCCTGTAAAAAAGGAGATGCGGTAATACTCCGGCAACTACAGCAAAAATTATTAACCCTTTGAAGTTGCTTATCATTAGTTCGAGGGATATGCTGAGTGTTTCGCTTCTGCCGGGATATACCTTCGAGAAAATGACAAAAAAAAGAAAAAGCCATATAGCAGCGAAAAAAGACCAGCCGAAGGTAGTGGTTATGAAATGATTCCTGAATTTCGCGCTTCTCTTTCCCCAGACAACCCACAATGAAAGCAAAAATCCTGAAAAAAGAGCCAGTATAAGACCGATAAGAGATTCAGTGGTTTTAACCTCCCATGATCTCAGAAGAATGAATACCCCCGTCATTCCTACTATTACTGCCATAATGTGTTTTCTGTATATCGGTTCTTTCAGGAAGAATTTCCCTATTATTATTGTCCATACCGGCTGGGTGTATAGAAAAAAAACTACCAGAGGAACTGGTACGCCCATGTAGAGTGAGCCGAACATGGCGGTTTCCAGCATTCCGCCGATCAGGCCGTAAACAATAAAAAATGGGAGCATTCTTAACGAGAAAAAATATCCGGGTCTGAACAGGAAAAGGGGGAGAATCAGAAGTGATATGAAAAATGCCCTGTAAAATGAAACGTCTAAAAGGCTAAAGCCCATGTTCAAAAAAATCTGTGCTCCTGGCGTAATTGTACCGTAAAGAATTCCGGATATTATGATAAACATATATTCCTTTCTCATTCGTTCTCTTAAAGCAGGATTGATTTAACAGGTTTAAAGTGTATTATTTTCCACAGAATTCTACAAAGTATATCAGGTAATTAATTTGAAACTCGACGATTTAATAAAAGACCATGAGCTCGACAGGACTGAAAAAGAGCTCAGCAAGGCACTCACACTTGCCAGAAAAGAATGGGAAAACATTAGGGGATCACTAAGTCTCTGTGGTGATATCGGTGATTTCTCCAAACAGGATTTTATGGTGGGTGTTATCCAGGAAGATGTTATTGTAAGGGACCCTAAGAAAAGTCCTACAAAATCCGTATCTCTTTTTTCTCCTACCTTCTATCCTGTTTATTTCGTAAAGAACATACTTGCCATGAACGACAAATTCCCCGATGTTGGATACAGGTCTCCCGAAGCTCTTTATGCATATATCGAGCTTGCCAATGTGGCAGCCCGGAGGCTCGGTCTGAAGGGCAACCTTGCAATGGGTTTTGGGGCAGGTTACGCGAATGTCAGAACCGGATGGGTTGCTGAGAAAGGATGGGGTGAGGAAAGAAAGTTCTTTCATGACCTTTACTTTGAGAACAATCCCGAAAATTATGACTGGAAACCCTACTGGGATTCTGTAAGAGAAACTTTCAAGAAAGTTTTTGACAAATTTACAAGCTGGAAAAACGATTTGGAACTTTACAGGGAAGAGACTAAACCAAAGGCTGTTATTAAACCCAATATCGTCTAGAGAATAATCCTATATTACTTCTTCTTCAAAATCCTGAGCAAGATTCTCGAAGCTCGGGACTCCAAGGTTTTCAAGGAATGCAAGTTTAACCGTTCCGACAGGACCGTTCCTCTGTTTACCTATTATTATTTCTGCTGTGCCGTCTTTCTCGTCAGGATTCTTCCTGTAAGCATCTGCCCTGTGTATGAACATAACCAGGTCTGCATCCTGTTCTATTGCTCCACTTTCCCTGAGGTCTGCGAGCTGAGGTCTCCTGTCTGTCCTGGTTTCTGTTTGTCTGCTAAGCTGTGAAATACCAATTACAGGTACATTTATTTCCTTGGCCAGAGCCTTAAGGGAACCGGATATCTGAGCTATTTCCCTTTCCCTGCTTTCATTCTTTCCGCTGCCGCGCATTAACTGAAGGTAATCTACAACAAGAAGATCGAGACCTTTTTCCCTGTTTAATCTCCTCGCTTTGGCGCGGACTTCGAGAACATTCAATGCAGGTGTATCATCTATAAAAAGATTTGCTTCACTGAATTCTTCCGCGGCTTTCATGAGTTTCTCTATATCACTTTTCTTAATAAAACCGCTTCTAATGTTTGAATAGCTGACCTTTGCCTTCATCGAAAGAAGCCTGAGCATAAGTTGTTCCTTGGACATTTCAAGTGAGAAAAAGCCGATATTCATTTTCTGATGCAATGTGGCATATGAAGCGATATTAAGACAAAAGGTTGTTTTCCCGAGCCCTGGTCTTGCGGCAATGATTATAAGATCCGTAGGCTGGAGCCCCGCGGTCAGAAGATCAAGTTTTTCAAACCCGGTTGATACACCGGTGATAAGCTCTTTCCTGGAATGCAGGGTCTCTATCATTTCAAGCGCATTGTGAACCAGGTCTTTTGAATGATAGAAACCAGGTTTGATCTTCTTTTGCGCGATTTCCATTATGGATTTTTCAGCATTGTCTATGTACTCATCGGTATTGATCCCGTCTTCCATTCCTGACCGTGCAATATCAGTTGCTGTGAGTACAAGGTTTCTCAGGATCGATTTTTCTCTTACTATCTTTGCATAATAGGATACATTGACCGCACTCGGAACGATTTCTGTAAGATGTGTCAGATATGTACTTCCGCCGACTTCATCAAGCAGATTTCCCTTCGACTTTAGGTATTCAAAAAGAGTCAGAATATCTATGGGACTGCTTTCGTTCTCCAGACTAACCATTGAATCGTAGATTTTTCGGTGAGCCTCCCTGTAAAAATCTGCGGTGCTCAGTATCTCCATTACTTCATGTATGGAGCTGTTTTCGATAAGTATAGAACCGAGTACAGATTTCTCTGCGTCATCATTCTGAGGGAGCGGTGTTTTCAGGTCTTCCATATGAATACTAAATTATATCATCAAAATACTGTTCTATTTATAATCAGGAACCGGGGTTGTCAATAAGGATAATCCCTATATCCATAACGTTGGTACCGGTGGGTCCTGTTTTTATTAGGTCACCCAGCCTGTCAAAAAAGGAGTAGGAATTGTTATCTACAAGATGGTCTCTGGCGCTGCAGTTGAAGGTCCTTGCGATTAGTCTTGAATTGCCGTCACAAATTGCTCCGGCTGCGTCAGTGGGCCCGTCTATTCCGTCAGTTCCTGCGAACAGACCGACTATATTGTAATGTTCGATTATCTCCATAGAAAAGGCAAGTGCCGTTTCGGTGTTTCTTCCGCCTTTCCCGGATCCAGTGACATTTACGGTCGTTTCACCACCGAAAATAATACAGGTCGGCTTGTTTACCGGTATATTGAATCTTTCTATATCGAACGCAATGCCTGCCATAACTTTTGCTACTTCCCTTGCTTCGCCACTAATCTGGGATGACAGAAGAAGAGTATGATACTTGAATTCTTTTGCCTTTTTCTCTGCCGCTACCAGGGACTTGAAATTATTACCGACAACTATGGTCTGTATCCTGTCTTTATCGATTTCCTCTTCAGATATCAAAGATGGTATCTCACCCCTTTTCCCCTTTTCAAGATGTACGACTACCTTTGGAGGGATCTGGTGTTCTATTTCCAATGCTTCCACTACCCTCCATGCTTCCTTGAAAGTCGTTGTATCAGGAACAGTAGGACCAGAGGCAATAACATCTGTCTTATCTCCGACAACATCGGATAAGATCATTGTCAGTACCTGTGCCGGAAGTGCTTTTTTCAGAAGACCCCCGCCTTTAATAAGCGAAAGTTTTTTTCTGACTGTGTTAAGACCATTCGTATCCACACCCGAGAGAAGAAGCTTTTCAGTTACTTTTCTCATGTCTTCAAGGGTTAAACCTTCTCTGGGCATATCTATTAAAGAGCTGCCGCCTCCGGATATGAGGAAAATTACCAGATCGTCCTTATTCGCCTTATCCAGGATCCTCAGGACTTTCTGGGCCGCCTGAACACTTTTTTCGTCTGGTACGGGATGGCTAGAAAGATGAAAGTTTAATTGTTTTAAACTGATCACCGGGGAGTTATTGGAGATTACGATACCTTCTGTTATATAATCTCCAAGCATATCCTCAATGGCCTTTCCCATCGAAGGTGCTGCCTTTCCGAATGCGATAACGTATATGTTCTTATAGGAAGACAGATCGTATTTTTTCTCTGTAACGGTCAGGATGCCGCTGTTAACAGAGGCAGAATCAGTTATACAACCGACAGGGTCAGCTGCATTTAGCGCACTGTTGAATATCTCTTTAGCATGACTTCTTAATATATCGGATGACATTGTATGTAAATATTAACTTATTCATTCCTCAGTTTCTCAATTAGTTTGTCAATTTTTTCTCTGGTGAGGTTCTCATAGAGTGTGTCATCAACCAGCATGGCGGGAGCGGTCCCGCAGGAAGCCAGGCATTCTGCTTCAAGAAGTGTGATCCTGCCGTCAGGTGTGGTTTCTCCTGTTTTAATACCAAGTTTTTCCGAGAGATAATGTTCGACCTCTTCAGCTCCCTTAAGAGCACAGGATAATGTGCGGCAGAGCCATATAATGTGCTGACCCACAGGTTCGGTAAAGAACATCGTATAAAAAGTAGCAACGCTTTGAACATTGGAAGCAGGCAGGTCCATTTTCAGGGCTACCTCGTCCATGGATTCCTTCGAAAGCCAGCCGTATTCGTTCTGCACTTCTCTTAACACTGCAATCAATGATGATCGTTTGTTGTCACTTCCTTCTAGTATCCTGTCGATCCTGTTCGTTAACTCTCTGGAAAAAGGCATATATTAACCCCTGGTCTAATGGGAGTAGAAGTTTAAGTTACACGCTTTGAAAGTTATCTTCAAGGATTATTGAACTGCTGTTTGATATGGTTCGACCGACATTTTTGTATATGCATGAATTTGAATGGTTTGAAGCGGAAATGCGGTTCGGTTAGAATTCCAAAATGCCTAAAAACAGAATAACAAAGGTGTACACCAGAACAGGTGATGATGGTAAAACATCACTGGTCGGTGGGAAAAGGGTAAGCAAGTCATCAGCAAGAGTTACATCTTACGGGGATGTTGATGAACTTAATGCGGTCATAGGTCTTGCACGCCTTGAAATTAAAGATGCTGAACTTGAACGGATAATTAAAGAAATTCAGAACGATCTTTTTATTCTTGGAGCTGATCTGGCAAGTCCTCCTGATGTTAATGTTCCCCGGGTAAACAGCAAAATGGTCGAAAATCTCGAGAGGCATATAGACAGATTTCTGAAGGAACTTGAACCCCTTAAAGAGTTTATTCTTCCGGGAGGAAATTCTGCAGGGGCTACGCTGCATTTATCAAGGACCGTTTGCAGGCGTGCGGAAAGAAGTATTGTAAAGCTGATGGAAGAAGAGAAACTGGATATCCTTCCGCTTACCTACCTGAACCGACTTTCCGATCTTTTGTTCGTACTTGCGAGGGTCGCAAACCGTATAGACTCGATTGACGAGATCTTTGCAGACTTTAAAAAATAAAGAATGAAATCAGTGAAATATATAGTTAATCCTCAAATTGAAGATTACCTTGAGAAACTCTTTCCACCGGACGAAGGAGTAATTGGAGAAATGCAGCGGAAGGCCTATGAAACCGGTATGCCTATTATCGGGAGGATGGTCGGCAATTATCTATGCCAGCTGGCGATCATCTCAAATTCAGTGAAGTTCTTCGAAATGGGCTCGGGCTTCGGATATTCTGCCTTATGGTTTGCAAAAGCTGCTGGTGAGACTGGTAGAATCGTCTGTACGGATTATTCAGCGGAGAACAGGCAGATGGCACTGGATTATTTTAAAAGAGCGAGGTTGAAGACGGATATTGAATTCCTTGTGGGTGATTCTCTTGAGTTACTTGGACAATCTTCTGAAAAGTACGATATTATTTTTAATGATATAGACAAGGAGGGTTACCCGGACGTTATTGATACCGCATATGAGAAGCTGGAACCGGGTGGTCTTCTGATAACGGATAATGTGCTCTGGCACGGAAGGGTAGCAGGTGATGACGATCTTCCCAGCACGTACGGTGTAAAAAGGTATAACGAACTCATACTGATGAAAGAAGGTTTTTATACTACTATAATTCCAATAAGGGACGGACTGTCCGTGAGTATAAAAACGGATTAAAGGATAATATGAAAGCACTTAATTACAGCAGTGAAGAAAGCTTGTTGGAGATCAGGGATTACTACGAAAGGTCGATGGAGAACATCCGTACGAAACATAACAGACGAAGGAAGAAAAAACGTGCCAGTATTGGTCTTTCTCTTGCAAATGAAAGGGCTAGAGTAGTTGATGAAATTATTATAAAAGCTCTAAAACATTCCGATTATAAATGTCTGAAAAAGGACGTAGCGATCGTAGCACTTGGTGGCTACGGCAGAAACCAGCTGTCTCCTTATTCCGATATCGACCTTCTCCTACTGTACAGCGAGAACAATCAGTCATTAGCAAAGGAAGTAGCGGAGCGTATACTTTATTTTTTATGGGACCTTAACCTCGAGGTAGGACACTGTGTGAGAACAATAGATGAATGCCTTGAACTTTCTACAGGTGATGATTCCACGATACTTACCTCCCTGCTTGACAGTAGATTCATTGTAGGCGAGAAAAAACTCTTTAATACACTTGAAAAAACGATATTCAACGATCTGATGCCCGGGATTTCTTCCAGCTTTATATCTAAAAAGATCGAGGAAAATGAGAACAGGCTTGAGCGTTTTGGCAGATCGGTATATCTCATCGAACCTAATGTAAAAGAGGGAGAGGGAGGCTTAAGGGACCTTCACAGTGCACTATGGATTGCACAGGCGAAGTACAAGATAAAAACATTCGAAGACCTGCTGAAGAAAGGCGTTATAAATGAAAAGGAACACAGAGTGCTTCTTAAATGCTTGAATTTTCTATTGCTCGTAAGATCGGAACTGCATTACAGGACTGAAAGAAGAGAAGACAGACTGAGCTTTGAATATCAGGAAGCAATAGCCCGCTTTTTTAACTTTAAAGATGCCCGGCTGAAAGCAGTGGAAAAGTTCATGAGAATCTACTACCTGAGAGCGAGTCTGGTACATGAACAGTCCAAGAGGCTTATTGAAAAATGTATAAGCAGACCGACAATAGGTCTCAGGGAAAGAAAGACAAGGCATCTGGATTACGGATTTATTGTTCAGGGAGGACAGCTCTCGGTAACAAGCCGTAACGTATTCAAGGAAAACCCCGTGAACCTTATCAGGGCATTCGAGCTCGCAGACCATCATGAGGTTGAAATCAGCAGATACCTGGTATGGCTTATAAGAGAGAACGTAACTCAGATAAATGAAAAGGTGAGAAAGGATAAGGAGTTCAATGAGGTATTCATCCGTATTTTAAGGACCGGAAAGCAGGTTACAAAACAACTTTTGCTTATGAACGAACTGAGACTACTTGGCCATTTTATTCCGGAGTTCGGAAAGATAGTATGCCTTATCCAGCACGATGCCTATCACGTATATACAGTGGATATACATTCAATTTTCGTGGTACGGGAAATAGAGAACCTACTCAATTACAAGTATGAGAACGAATTTCCGCTTCTGACCAAGACAGCGGAATCAGTGGTAAAAAGACATATTCTGTATTTATCCTGTCTGTTGCACGACGCCGGAAAAGGCAGTGGTAAAAATCACTCCGAGAAGGGAGCTGATATTATAAAAAGGGTCGCAGGCAGAATGGGACTTTCCGGGGAGGATGCCGAACAGCTGAAATTTCTTGTAAGGCATCATCTGATAATGCCCCATTTCTCACAGAGACGAGACATTCATGACCCCGGGCTCGTTGAAAGGTTTGCCGAACTCGTCAAGAGTCAGGAGACACTTTCACTTCTATACCTGCTTACATTTGCCGATATCAGATCCGTCGGACCCGAGGTATGGACAAGCTGGAAAGCAATGCTGCTTAGAGAACTTTACCTGAGAACAGCAAAGCTTCTCGAAACAGGTGAATATACAAAAGCTTCAATGGAGGACCGGAGAAAGGGTGTAATAAACAAGATCGTCAAAATGGCAAAAAAAGATGTATCTGAGGAAGAGGTTAAAAATATACTTAAAAAGATGCCTGATTCTTATTTTCTCGGATATTCTCTAAGGGCTATTTCAGACCATGTCCGTATAATTGCAAGACAGTATGACAGCGATTCGACAGATGTCAGATACCATCCCGGAGAAGGGTATGACGAGTTTACCTACTGGGGATTTGACCAGAAGGGGATCTTCTCGAGGATCTGTGGGGTTCTCAGTGCCTGCGGTCTCAACATTCTTGGTGCAAGAATTGTTACTACCAATGACGGACGTATTATAGATGACCTTTATGTTAATAAATACGGCAAATCAACATACGAGGAACAATGGGTATGGGGAAAAGTTGATGATTACCTGGACCAGATAAACCGGGGCGAACTGGATATAAGCAAGATAATAGAAAAAAAGAAAAAGAATGTGTCACCTTATCAAAAATTCATCCCTAACTATCCCCCGAGAGTTGAATTCGACAACGAATTATCGGATGACTTCACCATAATTGATGTATATGCTAACGACAGACCCGGCCTTTTATATGACGTAACAAGGACTCTTTCGGATCTCGGGCTTTCTATAAACTATGCAAAAATATCCACTAAAGTGGACCAGGTGGTGGATGCTTTTTATGTTACGGATTCAAATAATAAAAAAGTTAAAGAAAACAGGTATCTTGAGAAAATAAAAGATTCACTGCTAAATGCAATAAAGGATAAATAGAAAAATCCGCTGATCATGGTAAACAGTTCACAGAACCTCAAGGATTGCAGGAAGGAACATACAGATTTTTTAATAGTGGGGAGTGGTCTCGCAGGTTTGTGTGCAGCTCTTTATGCTTCTAGGTATGGAAGTGTAATAATAATTACAAAGTCTACATTGGACCAGAGTAATTCCTACTGGGCACAGGGTGGTATAGCTGCCGCTATGGATCTGAGTGATTCTCCTGTAATTCATGCCGAGGATACCATAAAAGCAGGCAGAGGGCTTTGTAATCCCGAAGCTGTTCAGATACTTGTAAGCGAAGGCAGGGAGAGGATCGTCGATCTTATAGAGCTGGGACTTAAATTCGATTCAGATAAGGACGGTTATGCTCTCGGCCTCGAGGGTGGTCATTCCAAACGCAGGGTCTTACACGCCGGCGGGAGTTCTACCGGCCGGAAAATGGTTGAATTCTTCATCGGGAATATCGATCGTGATCCAAATATCAGGGTACTTGAGAACACGACTTTGACCGATCTAATATCGGACAAGCAAAAATGTTACGGGGGATGGGGGTTTAGTCAGAACACAGGAGAAAATATTTTCATAAGTGCGGGATCAACGATTATAGCCACTGGCGGGGCCTGTGCATTGTTCAAAAGGACTACGAACCCGAGAGGAGCTACCGGAGAAGGCATTGCCCTATCATACAGGGCAGGCGCCGAGATAATGGATATGGAGTTCATACAGTTTCATCCAACCGCCTTTTACACACCCGGAGGAGAAAGTTTCCTGATATCGGAGGCCGTAAGGGGTGAAGGTGCACATCTTATTGACCAGAGCGGCAGAAGATTCATGAAGAATTACCATAAACTTGGAGAGCTTGCACCAAGGGATATCGTATCAAAAGCAATATATACAGAACTAAAGAATACGGATAAAGAATTCGTCTATCTGAGCCTGGAACATCTTGACAAAAAATATATAAGACAACGGTTCGGTAACATTTACGAACTGTGTATGAATTACGGTTTCGATCTTACAAAAGACCTTGTCCCTGTAGCACCTGCAGCCCATTACACTATTGGTGGTGTAAGGACCGGGATGAAGGGTGAAACTAATGTAAGCGGTTTGTTATGCTGTGGGGAAGCCGCATGCACAGGTGTTCATGGTGCCAACAGGCTTGCGAGTAATTCACTTCTTGAATGTATAGTTTTTTCAAAAAGGGCTGTAGAAGGCGCAAGAGAAAACCTGGGCCCTGACTCTGATAATGATTTCGACGAAAAAAATATTACTAATCTGAATTTACTTTCAGATACCCCGGCCGGCCAGGAAGAGAAATATAAAATTCTTGAAGAGAGAATACTAAGGGATACGAACTCATATCTTGGTATTGTTAGAAATGAAAAAGGTCTCGGGAATTTCAGGTCAGAGCTGGAAGAAATTTTAAAACAGAGTGAAAGCCTGCGAGGATGGTTCAGATTCAAGCTAGGTACAATGATAGATATCTGCAAATTGATCCTCGATGCTGCTGAAATAAGAAGGGAGTCAAGGGGTGCACATATACGAGAGGACTATTCAGATGAGAACGATGCGTTCAGACATCATATCGTATTTAAGCTAGGAGAAGAAAACTCGATAATTGAGGTCTAGAGGGAATGTTTCATATACACATTACGACTAATGGATTTTCAAAATGATATACAAAAGAGAACTGAACTGGAAAGAAGTAAACAGGCTTATCAAAGAAGCAATAAGAGAAGACGTCGGTAGCGGAGATGTTACTACTGAATCTCTTTTTGACGACGAGACACTTTCCAGAGGTGTTATTTTTGCTAAAGAAAACGGTATGCTCGCAGGGCTTCCTGTAGCAAAAGAAGTTTTTAACAGACTTGGGAGCAGGTTTAAATGGGAGGATAAAATCAGTGAAGGCGGTTATATCAATGAAGGGGATGTAATTGTTGAATTCCAGGGGCCGGGCAGACAGATCCTTACCGGGGAAAGACTTGCTTTGAACATATTACAGAGATTGAGTGGTATAGCCACTTATACTTCCAGATTCGTGAAGGAGGTCGATGGTCTTGATGTGAAGATCGTAGATACACGTAAAACAACACCCGGTCTGAGAGTGCTGGAGAAATACGCTGTAACAGTTGGCGGTGGATACAATCACAGGATGGGACTCTATGATGGTGTAATGATAAAGGACAATCATATAAAGGAGGCAGGGGGGATCAGGCAAGCTGTTGAAGACGTAAGGAAGATGCACGGATCGCATTTCAGAATAGAGGTCGAAACGACGAATCACAAACAGGTGAGCGAGGCAATTGATTGCGCTGTTGATATAATAATGCTTGATAATATGAACCTTGGTGATATGTCTGAAGCTGTTCGTATGATCAACGGCAGAGCGCTTGTTGAAGCTTCCGGAGGGGTAATACTTGAAACAGTCCGTGATATTGCAAAAACCGGGGTTGACATAATTTCTGTCGGTGCGATCACACACTCCGTGAAATCTTTAGATATAAGCCTTGATATGTTATAATTATTTGTCATTACTAACTTTTTGGTGATCCAAATGAAAGCGAATCGTGAGATTTTTGAAGAGATAAATGAATTAAAAAAACAAAAAAATGCGATAATCCTGGCACATAATTACCAGATACCGGAAATACAGGATATAGCAGATTATGTTGGTGATTCGCTCGGTCTTTCACAGCATGCTGCAGAAACGGATGCTGATATTATTGTATTTTGCGGTGTACATTTTATGGCGGAAACCGCATCGATAATCTCCCGCAACAAGAAGGTGCTTATCCCGGATGAAGGAGCGGGCTGTTCTCTTGCAGAAACCATAAACCTTGAACAATTGAAGAAATGGAAAAGTGAGCATCCCGATGCGGTAGTCGTTTCATATGTGAATACCTCTGCTGACATTAAATCTGAAACTGATTATTGTGTAACATCATCCAACGCTGTGAAGGTTGTCGAATCCATACCGAAGAACAGGGAGATTCTGTTTCTTCCTGATATGTTCCTTGGAGCGTATGTGGCAAAAGTTACCGGAAGGGATATGCATATCTGGCCCGGAGAGTGTCATGTACATGCAGGTATCAGGACTCAGGACATAGAAAAGATGAAAGAAGATCATCCCGGTGCGGATATAATGGTCCATCCCGAATGCGGTTGCACTACTTCATTCCTTTATCATGCTGCCAAAAACGGGAACAGTAACGGACTAAGGTTTCTCTCGACAGGGGGTATGGTAAAGCATTCCAGAACCTCTGATAAAAAGGATTTTGTTGTAGCTACGGAGAATGGTCTAATATACAGACTGAAAAAAGAGAATCCCAAAAAGAATTTTTTCCCTGCCAGAGATGACGCCATCTGTAAATATATGAAGATGATAACGGTAGAGAAACTTCTTAATTCCCTGAGAAACGAGGTTTATGAGGTTAAAGTTCCTGATGACATTGCTTTAAAGGCGAAGAAGTCCATAGACAGGATGCTTGAGATAACCGCTAATTAAAACCAGCCGCAAGACCACCAGCTCTTCTGGAATCCGTATAGCCATAAAAATATCCATCGCTGAATAAAATACTGTTCACACATCCCATAGTTCTGCCGGACTCTATATTGTGACCCCTTTCACGTAGTATGGATAAGGTGTCTTTACTGATACCTTTTTCAACGTAGGTGATATCCGGCAACCACTGATGGTGTATCCTGGGAGTTGCTGTAGCAGTCGCTATGTTCATATCATGATCTATTGTGTTCAGCAGAACCTGCAGAACTGTTGTTATTATCCTGCTTCCTCCGGGACTTCCGGTGGCAATAAATGGTTTGCCGTCCCTAAGAACGATAGTAGGCGTCATTGAGCTAAGCATTCTTTTTCCCGGCTTTATTGAATTATATTCACCACCCACGAGTCCATATGCATTCGGCACACCAGACTTGGCCGAAAAATCGTTCATTTCATTGTTCAAAAGTATGCCTGTACCCGGCACTGTAATGCCGTTTCCGTAAGAGAAGTTCAAAGTGTATGTATTGGATACTACATTTCCCTCCCTGTCCATTACAGAAAAGTGTGTTGTTTCATCGGATTCGTTCATTATGTACGGGTTCCCCGGTTTGATCTTACTGCTCGGTGTGGCTTTTTTGAGGTTGACCTTTTTTACGAGTTTTTCAGCATATATCTTCGACACAAGCTGTTTTACGGGTACATCAACAAAATCCGGGTCACCTAGGTATTTCGATCTGTCTGCGTAAGCAAGTTTCATTGTTTCTGTTAAAACTTGTATCTCATCTGCTGTGTTGCTGCCGTACTCGTTGATGTCAAAATGCTCCAGTATATTCAGCATCTGGATCAGATGGACACCACCGGAGCTGGGAGGAGGCATTGAGTATATACGATAACCCCTGTAGGTCCCCTCAACAGGTTTTCTGATCACCGGTTCATAGGATGCCAGGTCCTCTTTTGTAATAATGCCACCGCTATCTTTCATGAATTTCGCTATCTTCTCAGATACTTGCCCCTTGTAGAAAGCATAAGCACCTTTTTCAGATATCAGTTTTAGGGTGCGGGCGAGTTCAGGCTGTTTTAATTCTGTTCCAACTTCAGGTGGTTTTTCCTTGTGACCGAAAAATACGGCCATACTGCTTTTTGATTTTGCCATTCTGTGTTTTGCACCCCTTAGTGATTTCCATAGACTATAGCTGACAGGGTAACCGTTCTTTGCAAGTTCTATAGCCGGTTTTAGTGCGCGTTCAAGTGATATCGTTCCGTATTTCCTGAGTGCCAGCGTGAGTCCGGCTACTGTTCCGGGTACACCAGAAGACTGAATGGAATCGCGTGATTTTTCCCTGTCTACATTCCCGTCTTTATCCAGGAACATATCCTTTGAAGCGGCTGCAGGGGCTTTTTCCCTGTAATCAATTGCAACTATTTCACCGGTTACACCATTTCTTACGAGCATAAAACCGCCACCTCCTATATTCCCCGCTTCAGGGAATGTAACGGCGAGAACAAATCCAACGGTTACTGCTGCATCTATCGCATTTCCACCTTCTTCAAGTACTTTCAGTCCTGCCATAGTGGCTAGCATGTCGTCGGAAACAACCATCCCTTTTTTAGCGATCTCAGGGTGGAAGATTTCTTCTGACCTGAACAATGGCTCATCAGCAAATGATGCAATGGTTAACAGGCATAAAAGGATAAGTAACGGAAAAATCCGCTTGCAAATAACTTTTACAATATTCTTCTCAAACATTTATTTAAATCTCCGGGTACTTACCAGCCTGCAATATCCTTATAAGCCGATATTCTTTCAGGTGTGATTCTCACCAGTATTTCTCCGAGTACGGAATTCCTCTTTCCGAATATCTCGGCGTTTTCCATGCCCATATATCTACCTCCAATCATGGTTGCCCATTTGAGCATTTCCCCCGGATCATCGCTTATCGAAGCTCTCCCCTCTATTTTTATAAAAGCATACGGAGGATGCGGGTCATCTATGCTGAGACATACATTGTGGTTGCGTTTTAGATTCTGAGCTTTAACCGAGTCCCCCCCGGTAGTAAAAACAATATCATTTCCATCCAGCTCGAACCAGACAGGCACCACATGAGGCGTACTGTCACTGTTAACTGTGGATATATGAGCAGTCCTTGTCCCGCTGCGCAAAAATTCTTCGTATTCCTTATTGTTCATTTTCTTCATTATTCACACCTCTTAAGATGTTATTTGGAAGTCGATTTAAGCTCCCTGGGTATGATGAAATATTCAAGCAGGTCGAAGAGTCCCTGAACTAAAAGAGCGAGTACAGCAGCCGGGATAGCACCTTCCATTATAAGGCTCATGTCATCAAGCCTGATACCGGTAAGTATAGGTTGTCCGTAACCACCTGACCCAATGAGTGCCCCGAGAGTGGCTGTGCCGACATTTATAACTGCAGATGTTTTTATACCTGAAAGGATAGACCTTGTTGCAAGAGGGAGCTCTATCAGTCTTAGTCTCTGGAAGTAGGTCAGGCCTAGTGCCTCAGCAGACTCGCGGATATCCGCTGGTATATCCTGGAGCCCTGAATAGGTATTCCTGACTATGGGTAAAAGACTGTATAAGAACAATGCACATATAGCGGGGACCGTACCTATACCGAAAAAAGGGATCATGAACACAAAAAGAGCCAGGGAAGGCAGAGTCTGTATAATTCCCACGGTACCCAGAATGATCTGCTGGTATTTTTGCAGTTTAAATGCAAGGATTCCGAGCGGCACTGAGATCATTATCGCAGCAAAAAGTGATATTGCGACCAGCGATATATGACCCTTGGTATTCCTTAGGAGTCTGGATATGAATGTGTCCTTTTCAGGGTTTGTATTAACCGAGAGATTCTTCTTTAAAAAATCTGATGCAACCTCCGCTTCCGTTTCACCGTTAATCTTGACCATGGCGTTCATCTCCGCCATCTGTTTTTCCGATATGCTTCCCTCGAGTTTCAGAATTTTAGCGAGAGCTTCAGGGTGTGATTTCCTGAAATCTCCTGTATATAGGAGGACTGCCCTGTATTCCGGAAAATGATTGAGATCGTCCTTAAGGGTTTTGATATTATAATATTCGATCTCTGCATCTGTTGCATACAGGTCTATAACATCTATGCTGCCGCTGTCGAGTCCCCTGTATGCAAGGTCGTGGGTAAGTCCCCTTACGTTCTTTTGCGGAAGGTCATAGATCTGTTTCAGAGTCGGCCACCCGTCTTTCCTGTCCATAAATTCGTTTGAAAAACCAAACCTGAGTTCAGGGTGATCCCTCAGATCAGATATCTTCTCAATACCGAGTTTTTCGGCTTTTTCCTTTTTCATCCCGAGTACATAGGTATTATCGAAACCAAGCGGAGTACTTATAAAAATGTTCTTTTTGCGGAGTTCCTTTTCAAGCGATTCGAATCCGCTTATGTTTTTGTTTGAGAATATTTCCTGTTCGAGAGTTCCCGTATATTCAGGATATATATCTATATCATTATTGTTCAGTGCGTTCCAAAGAACTCTTGTACCCCCGAGTTCCTTCCTGTATCTGACATCAACTCCTGTACTTGAAGCCAATTGAGATATGATCTCTCCCAGTATCACGGATTCTGTGAATGTTTTTGATCCTACAACGATTTTGGAGGTTTCCTCTTTCTGGCAGAACGCAGGGAGTGAGAATATTAATGTGATTAAAAGTGCAAGTGAGAAGCGGAAAAATGGATTCCGGGAATTCATTGCAGTATATGCCCTCTCTGTGCTTTTACGAATTTTTCAACAAATTCGTTAGCCGGATCATTTACGAAATTTTCGATCTGCCCTTTCTGTATTATCTCTCCGTTACGAATAAGTACAGTTGTGTCAGCAAAATAATGTGCCTCGCCAAGGTCATGAGTAACCATTACGACTGTTTTCCCTAATTCGCTGAATATCTTTTTAAGATCGTACTGGAGTTCTGACCTTATAAGAGGATCAAGTGCACCAAGAGGTTCATCAAGCAGCAGTATATCGGGGTCAAGCATCAATGACCTCATTAGTCCGACTCTCTGCTGCTGACCACCGGAAATATGGATGGGATACCTGTCAAGCGCATTTACAGGGTAATTCGTAAGTTCACAAAGATTTTTTATCCTTTTATCGATATCACTGCTGTTCCATCCCAGTTGTTTTGACATAAGTGAAATATTCTCTTGAGCAGTTAGGTGCGGGAATAGGCCACCGTTTTGTATCACGTATCCCATCCTCCTCCTGACTTCCAGAACATTATCGTCCGTTAACCTGGAACCTTCTACTTCTACAAGACCGCTGTCGGGTTTAATGAGCCCGATCATTATCTTTATAAGCGTGGATTTCCCGCAACCGCTTGGACCGATCAGCACGGTTGTGTTCTTTTCACTTATCTCTAGATCTATATTTTTTATTACCTGTTGGGAATTATAAGACTTGAAGATTTTCTGAAGAGAGATCATCCCGGGCTTATTATTTAGAACGACAGACCGTAACGGTATTTACTGGTCATTTCAATCCTTTGTTCGCAAATGCCGATCTTGTTTTTGATATAATCCCTCACGTTTGGTTTGGTTGTGAGTTTTAGTGCTTCCCTGTAGTTTGTAAGCGCGTTGTCATAAATATGAGTCTGAAAGAACAGATTGCCAAGGGTGGTGAAAAACAGCTTGTTAAGTTTAAGCTCTTCCTTATTCTCAATTGCGTTCAGAGCTTCTATCCCTTCTCCGGGGCCTTTGGTCTTTGATACGGCTATTGCTCTTTCAAGCTCTACTTCAGTGTCATTGAATATTTCAAGATACCTGTCATAAAGTTCTATAATTTTATCCCAGTTGGTAGATCTGTAACTTCTTGAAAGGGAATGGACTGCAAGCACTCCTGCTTCCAGATGTTTTTTTGTTATCTTATCTCCGCTTGCGGATTTATCCAGATAATCAAGAGCCTCTGATATCAGTTTTTTGTCCCAGAGCGATCTGTCCTGCTCCTTCAGGCTCAGTACATTTCCTTTTTCATCTATCCGTGCACTAAGTGTTGAGGCCCTGAAAAGCATAGCCGCAATTAGTGCATACACTTCCCGGGTTGATGTACCATTGTGTTTTGATATCTCTTTAGCAAGATTGATCGAAATATAGCAGAGCTCGGGAACTGTTCTGAGTTTTTCATTATAAGGATTAATGCCGTTTTCAAATATTTTATAGAGAGTTTTCTGTATAATCTCCAGTCTCTCATTCCTGTAAAAACTGGGTATATGCATGGGAATGTTTTGTTCGATGATACTTTTTTTCCCTTCATAAATCATATCAGCAACAGCGGATTCGTTTTTGGAAAAAAGTCTTGCTATATACGAAGTTGTAAATCCGCACATGATCTTCAGGATGAGATAGATTCTTGTTTCCTCTTTTAATGAAGGGTGACAGCACGTGAACATCATAGCCAGCTTGTTCTCGGTGGATTCGGTACTATCAGGGTAGTAGAGATTCTTTGCTGCAAAGGCATTTTTCGGAATGTTTATGTTCCTGTATTTCAGCTTCCTGCAGAAAAGGTCGCTTGTATTGTCTGTAATGAACTGCCATAACTGGTTCGTGGGGTTCTTTGGTATTTCCGATGTTGACCATATATCTCTTGCTCTTTCTATAGTACTCGAAACAAGCTTGTCTATATCATTCAGGTTTTCCTGTCCCAATCTTCTTGCGAGCGTGGAAGTTATGGTCCCGTATTCACTCATCAGAATATTGTTAATCGTCTTGTTAACTTCAGGAATGTTTCTAGAAAGTGTCATTTATCTCACCGCTATAAAACAAAATATTATAACATCAGAACTGGAAATGTATAAAAAGGAAAAATTTTATTTCGCGATCATGTATAGCATACAGAATTTGTTTTCGGTGTCCATCCAGAATTTCTCTATACTGTAGAAATCGACTACCATCGAGGAAAAATCGTCAATACTGTATTTGTAGGAATTCTCAGTATGTATGGTCTCGTTCCTTCTGAAGCTGAACACCCTGCCGTCCAACCTCACTTTCTGATCATAAAGACTTTTAAGATGCATCTCTATCCTGCCATGATCAGTATTATAGAACGCGAGATGGGACCATTTCCCGAGATCGAAGTTCGACCCGAGTGTGTTATTGAGATTCCGAAGTATATTAAGATTAAATTCAGCTGTAACGCCGGATTTATCATTATATGCATTCTCTAGGATATTCGGATCTTTTTTAAGGTCGAATCCTACAAGGATACCGCTCCCACTGCCGCACATATTTGCTATTCTTTTCAGGAACTCTCTGGCTTTTCCGGGCTCAAAGTTGCCAATGGTCGACCCCGGATAATACACAGTTATCCTTTCGTAATCAAAATTTAATTCCGGAAGACTGAAAGGTTTAGTATAGTCAGCAAGTATTGGTATTATCTTTAGCTCGGGGTAATCGTCACGCAGCCTCTCGGCTTTATTTATATATTCTTCGGATATATCAACAGGAATATATGCTGATGGGGCCGGAATGTTATCAAGTATTATCCTTATCTTTTTATTGCTTCCGCTTCCGAGTTCAATAAGTACGGGATTGTTATCACCTATAAATTCCGAAATCTCTTCAATATTGTCTTTTAAAATCGATATCTCGGTACGGGTTATATAATATTCGTCCTGAGTTGATATAAGATCAAATAGGTATGATCCATGTTTATCGTAGAAAAGCTTGCACGGCAGTTTCTTCTGGGGCATATCCAGGGAATCGATAACTTCCTCGAGGATCGATTCAGCAGGAGCTGCCTGCTTTGATTCAGTGGTTCCCATCTTTAGCGAGTCGTATTCCCATGAACTGCCATCTTGCGTCCGGCGGGAAAAAGTTTCTGTATGTGTTTCTTATATGTGTTTTCGATGTAGCACATGAACCACCTCTAAGTACCATCTGATTACACATGAATTTTCCATTGTATTCACCCAAGGCACCTGAAAGCGGTTTAAACCCCGGATACGCAACATACGGACTTCCGGTCCACTCCCAGACATCACCATAAATCTGATGAATTTTATTACTTTTGGATTCATCGGTTATTACCGGATGATAATTTTTGTTTTCCACGAAATTTCCATCTCTCGGAACATTCAGCGATGCTACTTCCCATTCAAATTCCGTAGGCAACCTGGTACCTGCCCATCTTGCAAAAGCATCTGCTTCATAAAAGCTGACATGACATACCGGTTCGTCTGGATCCAGTCTTCTGCAACCGGTTAATGTGAAATGATACCATTCTCCCTTTTTCTCGTACCAGTAAAGGGGTTTGTTAACTTTGTTCGTATTTATGAAATTCCAGCCGTCTGAAAGCCAGAGTTCAGGTTTCTCATATCCGTCGTCTTCCATGAATTCAATGTATTCACTGTTCGTGACAAGCCTTGACCCGATACTGAACTGTTGTACGAATTGTTTGTGCCTCGGGAATTCATTATCATAGCCGAACTCAGACCCGTCATTACCTATAAGATATATCCCTTCACTGAATTCGTTCCATTTCATCTTGCCGGAGCTGAAAACACGGTCTGTGTTTTCGGGACGAGGCGCATATACAGGGTCGAGTGGGTTTTCTGAAAAAACATGTTTTATATCTGTTAGCATTAACTCCTGATGTTGTTGTTCATGATTAATGCCGATTGTGATCACAGGGGCAATTTCATTGAACTGTTTATCATCTATGTGCTGCATTAAATTATTAATTTCTTTATTTATATACTTCCTGTATTCGAAAACCTCCCTGACTGTTGGTCTGGAGATCAAACCCCTCTTGGGTCTGCAATGCCTTTCTCCGGCGAGTACATAATAGGAATTAAAAAGATAGTTGAATAACTCGTCATAGGGTTTGTAACTTTCTTTTAGTTTTGAAAGTAGAAACTCCTCAAAGAACCAGCTGGTATGTGCAAGGTGCCATTTAGAGGGACTTACGTCGGGCATGGACTGAATAACAAAATCTTCTGTTTCGAGAGATGTAGTCAGTTCCTCTGTGAAATCACGTGTTGCCTGGAATCTGGTTAGAAGACTTTGTCTTTTTAGATCCCCGGAATTATCTACAGTTGTTGAATCGGTTGACATAAAATAGCTGCCTGTCGGGTATTAATATAATATTGAATTACAAAATATATTATACAGGTTATGAGATAGCGGTATAAATTTCAAACAGGTTCCGGGGATGTTAGCTGTTAGTAGTAATTATACCGCGACCACTATGTGGAAGTTGAATGAAATTTATATTCAGGACGAACTGACTTTTCCGTCAAGCTGGCTGTCCAGTATCAGCAGAGCAGCGCTGTCATCACCTGCTTTTTTGAGATCTTCAACGATATCAAGAGCGGTTTTTTCTTCTTCTACCTGTTCTTTAATAAACCAGTGAAGCAGAACAGCTGTTGCATGGTCATTCTCTCCAGTTGCAAGTTCATAAAACCGGTTTATCATACTGGTTACTTCTTTCTCATGGTCGAGGACCTGCTGGAACATTTCAAGAAGACTGCCGAACTCTGCGGGAGGTTTTTCAATGGATTCCAGTATAACCCTGCCATCCCTGTCTATCATGTAATTGAATAGTTTCATGGCGTGTTCAAGTTCTTCCTTGCTCTGCTCTCTCAACCAGCCGGCAAAACCTTCGTAATTGATGGATTCACAGTAGGAAGCCATTGATAAATAAAGGTATGATGAATAATATTCGTTTCTGATCTGGTTGTTAATTGCATCCTGTATATCCTTGTTTATCATTTTTTGTACTCCTTATTTACAAAATTTTATTCATTATAGTTAAATAAAATATAAACAAATTATTACCAAATGCAAATAATTACCATTTAAGTTTTGTATAAATACACTAGGATCTTTTCCCGAATAAAAGTGAATCCGCGACAGGTAGTGTAAATCTAAATTATAAAACTACTGAATGATCCGATGGGTCATTAAAGCTATAGATGTTAATGAGAATACAAATATCGTGTATCATTAATATAAAGCTATTGAAAAATATAGAACGAGTATTATTAATGTAGGATGAATACTTTGTATAAAACTTGTGAACTATCCCGCGGATGATTTTAATGGTCCGGGGATAAAACCTTATGTAACAAGGGAGAAATATATGACAGAAATGAATAAAGAAGCTGGTAAGACAGAATATCCTCTTCTCCCGCTGAGGGATGTGGTTATGTTCCCTCACATGGTTGCTCCTCTCTTTGTGGGCAGGGATAAATCAATAAAAGCCCTCGAAGAGGCTATGAGAGGAACCAAGGAGATCTTTCTTGCAGCTCAGAGGGACGCAAAGGTTAATGAGCCTTCTGAAGACGACATTTACAGCATAGGTACTATTGCTACTATCGTGCAGATGTTGAGATTGCCTGACGGTACTGTAAAGGTGCTTGTTGAGGGCAAGAAAAGGGGGAAGATTAATAGTTTCGTTCCTGACAAGGGATTCTTCGTAGCACAGGTTGATGATCTTCAGGAAGAAAAGTCGGCAGGCGTCGAAGTTGATGCTTTAATGCGCTCTGTTGTAAAGGCGTTTGAAGGATATATGAAACTGAACAAGAAGATACCCTCCGAGGTACTTGCAACAGTTTCATCGATTGAAGATCCTTCAAGACTCTCAGACACGATAGTTTCCCATCTGAACCTTAAACTGGCTGATAAGCAGGAAATATTAGAGATGCTTGATCCTTCAAGCAGGCTTGAAAAGCTTTATGAAAAGATGCAGGAAGAAGTAGAAATATTACAGATAGAAAAACAGATTGGAAAACGTGTCAAAAAGCAAATGGAAAAGGCTCAGAGAGAATACTATCTTACCGAGCAGATGAAGGCTATACAGAAAGAGCTTGGTGAGAAGGACGATCTGAAATCCGAGATACAGGAATTTGAAGAGAAACTGAAGAAAAAGGATCTGCCGGATGATGTTGAACAGAGAATTAAAAGAGAAATAAAGAAACTGAAAATGATGTCTTCCATGTCAGCAGAAGCCACGGTGGTCAGAAACTATATCGACTGGCTGCTTGAACTTCCATGGAATAGTGACCAGACAGAAGACAGACTGGACATTGAGGAAGCGGCAAAAATCCTTGACGAGGATCACTATGGACTCGAAAAACCCAAGGAAAGGATCCTTGAATATCTCGCTGTAAGAATCCTTACAGAAAAACTTAAGGGACCCATTCTTTGCTTTGTAGGACCTCCGGGTGTTGGTAAAACGTCTCTTGCCAAGTCTATTGCCAGGTCCATGGGACGAAAGTTCGTACGTATATCCCTTGGTGGTGTAAGAGACGAAGCGGAAATCAGGGGTCACAGAAGAACCTATATCGGGGCGCTGCCAGGTAAAATTATACAGGGAATGAGGAGAGCCGGTACGGTGAACCCCGTGTTCCTGCTTGACGAAATTGATAAGCTGGGAATGGATTTCAGGGGAGACCCGTCTTCAGCGCTTCTCGAAGCACTGGACCCGGAGCAGAACACTAACTTCAATGACCACTATGTAGAAGCGGATTACGATCTTTCAAAAGTACTCTTCATAACCACTGCAAACGTATTGCACACTATTCCGTGGGCACTCCAGGACAGAATGGAAATAATACGTGTTCCGGGATATACGGAAAACGAGAAGCTCCAGATCGCCAAGAGATTCCTACTTTCGAAGCAGCTTGAGGCACACGGGCTAAAGGAAGATAATTTTAATATTACAGACGGCGGATTCCTCGAAGTTATAAGGAGATACACTAAAGAATCAGGTGTAAGATCCCTCGACAGGGAGATCGCCAGTCTCTGCAGGAAGGTAGCCAGGGAAATTGTTAAGGAAGGTAAGGACCATACTGTCACAATAACGGCAAAGAACGTCCAGAAATACCTCGACATTCCGAAATACAAATACGGAGAGATAGAGGACAAGGACCAGATCGGAGCCGCAACCGGACTTGCCTGGACCGAAGTAGGCGGAGAACTCCTGACCATAGAGGTATCGATCGTACCGGGTAAAGGTAATTTTACAGTGACAGGTAAGCTTGGCGAGGTTATGCAGGAATCAGCACATGCTGCTATGAGTTATGTAAGAAGCAGGGCTGAGCACCTCGGCCTCGAGAGGTATTTCTACCAGAAAGTGGATATACATATCCACGTTCCGGAAGGTGCTACTCCAAAAGATGGTCCTTCGGCGGGTATTGCAATAGCTTCTGCTATCGTATCCGCATTGATCAAGAAACCTATCAGGAAGGACCTGGCGATGACAGGTGAGATCACGCTGAGAGGAAGAGTACTTCAGATAGGCGGATTAAAAGAAAAGATTCTCGCTGCTCACAGGGGCAGGGTGAAAAAGGTTCTTATTCCGAAAGATAACAAGAAAGATCTTAAAGACATACCTGATAATATCAAGAAGGATGTCGAGATCAAGCTCATTGAACATATGGATGAAGTCATTGAAGAAGCTATCGTTTCAGACGAACCGATTCTGAAGAACTTCATAGTTCCACAGTCACACCAGCTCTCACTTGGCGGTGAGAGTCAAACGGAACTCAATCCGTCTGAACAACACTAAACAAAATAATGAATACAATTTAAAGGGCAGTCCGTTTTACTACGGCACTGCCCTTTTTTATTTCAATTCATAAACTATTATAATTTTTGAAAATTTATAATTGATTATTGCTTTTTTAATTCAATTGATTGTAAAATGACAATAATGACGATGCAGTACAGGAAAATTTCTTTGTTGTTTTAAACCGCATCTCCTGTGAAAAAATGCTTTATAATTAAAACATAAAATTAATGGAGGAGGTTTTAATGGCTGCAAAAAAAGAGCGTAAATCATCCAAATCTTCAGGCAGTAAGAATATCCAGGACCACCTTGATGATATTCAGAGTGATCTTAAGAATCTGAGGACCAGGATCAGCAAGACAAAACCCTCGGATTTCAGCAAGCTATCCCACGAAACAACGAAGAGAGTAAGTGACACAGCTTCTGAGATCATCAAGACATCTTCAGAGCTTCTCGAAAGAGCTATAAAGGTAGTACAGTTTTCCGCTGCAGGAGCACTTGAAGGTGGAAGAAAAGCTCTGCATGAACAGGAAAAACCGGCGAAGAAAACCGCCAAAAAAAGTGCAGCGAAAAAAAGTACTGCAAAGAAAAGTGCTGCCAAAAAGAGTTCGGCTAAAAAGACTCAGGCAAAAAAATCAAACACTTCGAGTGCTAAAGCGAAAAGTACAAAAACGGCTAAATCTTCATCCGGCAAGTCTAAGAAGAAGTAAAAAGTATCGTCCGGAAAGTGTCCGGATTATATATTGAATGATTGTTTTTGTTAATACTATAATTACTGATAATTGGCAGTTGTTCCGATATTTTATTTAATATTCCTACTGCCGGAATATCGTCGCATGTAATTACATGATATTGCTGTGGTTTATCAAATCATTTTTATAAACGGCTGAGTATAGTTAATAAATTGAGCAGGTAAACCATCCGATTAATTTAATAACTTTTAAAATCAGTTCAGACCGTTTTGCTGTTATGGTAAATTTAAAATCTTAAGTATTCCTTTTTGTTTTAGAAAATATTCAGGGCATTCGATATAATAGTTTATTTATTCAGGAGTAATAATGGGAGATTTTGTACATCTGCATCTGCACTCGCAGTATTCCCTCCTCGACGGCGCAATTAAGATAGAAGACCTGGTACAGCAGGTACAGCAATTTGGCATGCCGGCTGTAGCGATCACGGACCACGGGAATCTTTTTGGTGCATACGAATTTTATGAGAAAGCTACAGCTGCCGGTATAAAGCCCATAATAGGCTGTGAACTCTATGTTACACCAACGCTTGACCTTGACAGACCTGCCGACGGAAAAACTTTCCACCTGACGGTTCTCTGCATGAACGAAACCGGTTACAGGAATCTTTCAAACGCCGTTACAAAAGGGTATTTCGACGGTTTCTACAGAAGGCCACGGGTAGACCACAAGATCCTTTCTGACCATAACGAAGGACTTATTGTTCTCAGTGGCTGCCTGAACAGCGAACTATCCAGGGCATTTTTTAACAAGGACAATAAACAGGCACTCAAAATAGCTTCAATGTACAGGGAGATATTCGGAGACAGGTATTATCTCGAAGTACAGGCAACGGGTCTGCCGGAACAGAGGATGATAAATAAAAAGGTCCGGGAGATTGGCAAGAATCTTGATATTCCGCTTGTAGCTACAAACGACTGCCATTTTCTGCGAAGAGAGGATTCAAGGCCCCACGATGCACTGCTTTGCATTCAGACAGGTGCTGTTATCAATGATGAGAAAAGATTCAAGTTCGTTGGTGATGAGTATTTTGTAAAATCAAGAGAGCAGATGGAAAAAGACCTGCCTGGTTTCACCGATGCTATCGATATGTCATCCAGGATAGCAGAGAGGTGTGGTTTCACATTTCATACCGACGATTATAAATTCCCCGAGTTCGGTGTTCCTGAAGATACAACTCTGGAAGATTACATACGAGATACGTCGTACAGGAAGCTGGATGAGAAATTAATAGAGCTGAGTATAACGGACGAAAAAGTGCCGCTATACAAAAAAAGGCTGGAATACGAACTCAAGATAATATGCCAGATGGGATTCCCTGGTTACTTCCTTGTAGTGGCGGATTTTATAAATTATGCAAAGTCACACAGCATACCGGTAGGCCCTGGAAGGGGTAGTGCGGCAGGAAGCCTCGTGGCATACGCACTGGGAATTACAGAAGTTGATCCAATACCACATAACCTGATTTTTGAAAGGTTCCTCAATCCTGAGAGGGTCAGCATGCCAGATATAGATGTGGATTTCTGCACAGAAGGCAGAGACGAGGTTATCCGCTACGTTACTAATAAATACGGATCGGACAAGGTAGCACAGATTGGTACATTCGGCACAATGTCTGCAAAGGCCGTAATAAAGGACGTAGGCAGGGTTATGGGTATCCCCTACGGAGAAGTTGACAAGGTCTCTAAGCTGATCCCTACATTCAGGGGTAAAGTTTTCAACATTGAAGAAGCGATAAAACAGGTTCCGCAATTAAAGGCGATGATAGATGACTCTGATCAGTTGCAGGAACTTATAGAGCTTGCAAAACCGCTTGAAAATATGGTAAGACACTCTTCTACGCACGCAGCTGGCGTTGTGATATCGAACGGAGCTCTTGCAGACTATATTCCTCTCTATAAGGGATCACGGGATGAAACAGTAACACAGTTCGATATGAACTCGATTGAAAAACTGGGTTACGTGAAGTTCGATTTTCTCGGACTCAAGACCCTTACAGTAATTAGCAAGGCTGTTTCTTTTATACACGAAAAGCAGGAAGAATCTAAAGAAAAGTTCGACATAAACAAGGTTGGGCTGGATAATCAGAAAGTTTATGAACTGCTTGCTACAGGAAATACCAGGGGAGTATTCCAGATCGAATCATCGGGGATGAGAGAGCTGCTTACAAGGTTAAAGGCGAACACATTTGAAGATATAATCGCGTTGCTTGCTCTCTACAGACCGGGTCCGCTGGACAGTGGGATGGTAGACGAATTCATAAAAAGGAAAAACGGGGGGGAAGTCAGCTATCCACACCCTCTTTTAAGTGAAATATTAAAAGAAACATACGGTCTTTTCGTTTACCAGGAACAGATAATGCAGACAGCAAGTGAGATAGCCGATTATTCACTCGGGGAAGCGGATCTGCTTCGAAGGGCCATGGGAAAAAAGAAAACAGAGGAAATGAAGGCCCAGAAAGAAAGATTTATCTCCGGAGCGGTTAAAAAAGGGCTTACAAAGAAAAAAGCTAAAGAACTTTTTGATACTATGGAAAAATTCGCCGAATACTCGTTCAACAAGAGCCACAGTACCGCCTATGCGCTGATAACCTATCACACAGCCTACCTGAAAACGTATTACCCCTCGGAATTCATGGCTGCTCTTATGTCGAACGAGATAAACAATACGGATAAGGTAGTTGCAAGTATTACCGAATGCAGGAAAACGGGTATTGAGGTCCTTGCTCCTGATGTGAATGAGAGCATGTCAGGATTTACACCTGTAGAGGGCAAGATAAGGTTTGGTCTTTCCGCCATAAAAAATGTTGGAGAAAGTACGGTGAGGGCTATTATAGATACAAGGGAAGAGGAAGGATCTTTCCAGACAATTTTCGATTTCTGCGAGAGGGTAGAATCCAGGAAATTGAATAGGAGAACCTTTGAAAGCCTTATAAAAAGCGGCGCGTTCGATTCAATCGAGAAAAACAGGGCAAAACTGTTTGAATCACTGGACACATTAATGGAATACACCTCTATGAAGCAAAAAAGTTCTCCTGAAGGACAGCATTCCCTTTTTTCTATTGAAGATACGGTACCTATGCCTGACCTGGGAGATATAGAGAACTGGGATGAGAACGAGATTTTGAAAAACGAGATGGAAATACTGGGCTTCTACGTTACAAGTCATCCAATGTCAAAGTATGCTGATGAGCTTTCCAGGTATGAACTGAAGATAGACACTGAGAACCTTGGCGAGATAACCGAGAAGAAGGACATAAAAATAGCAGGAGTTGTCCGCTCACTGGATGTTAAACACACAAAAAGCGGTTCCGGTATTTTCGGCAACCTTGTTCTCGAGGATATGAAAGGCTCGGTGGAAGTGATAATCTTTAATGATCTGCTGAGAAAGTCGCTGGACATACTTGAGGAGAAAGTCGAACCGATAATAATAAAAGGTACACTTGATCCGGCAGATGAGCGCACCAAGATAATCGCAAGGGAAATATATCCTCTGAACGATCTCAGGAACGGCTCGTCTATAAATATAAACCTTGAGCAGAATGCGGCAACTATAGAGAACCTGAAGGGACTTAGAGATATAATGGAATCCCATCCAGGAGGCTCAACAATTTACATCAATATTGAAACCGTTGAAGGGGATGCAACAATCGAGGTTGGCAATTGCCGGGTTGCTGCACGGGATGAATTTATCAAAGAGGTGAGGGACCTGATAGGAGAGAACTGCGTAAAGATCACGTAACTACTCGTCCGAGTACTTTTCTACTATTTTTTTTAGTCTTTCCGGAGAACCTGTGATTACAAAAACCTCCTGCACGGAGGATCCGCTCGTGGCAATAAGCTTTGCCCCGCTTACCGTGGAGTACTTGTATCTCACTATAAGATTCTCTCCCGTTGATCTGCCCTTTTTGATCTCTCCGGGTATAACTCCTTTTACAAAGCTCCGGGAGGATATTTCATCTTCGAGGAATTTCTTAAGCCCCTTTATAATACCGTGCTGTCTTTTAACCTTGTTTTTTCTATGCTTCATAAATTCCTGTAAATTTTAAATATGAATGATATAAAATCTCTCAACTTTAATAATACATACAGAAAGCTACCTTCCGAATTCTATCATATCGTAAAACCCGCTCCGTTTAAATCACCGTACCTGATAGCGATAAATCCTGATGCTGCATCCCTTATTGATCTTGATACTGACGAAGACCCCGGGAAACTGTCTGAATACTTATCCGGGAAAGAGATCATTCCCGGCTCTGAACCACTTGCAATGTACTACACAGGACACCAGTTCGGTGTTTATAACAAAGACATAGGGGACGGAAGAGCCATACTCCTGGGCGAAGTTGAAAACAAGGAAGGTGGTAAATGGGACCTGCACCTCAAGGGAGCAGGCAGAACAAGGTTTTCAAGACAGTTCGACGGAAGAGCCGTACTTCGCTCGGTTATAAGGGAATATCTTTGCAGCGAGGCTATCCACGGTCTTGGAATCCCAACTACCAGGGCACTTTGTATAATTGGAAGCGGCGAGATGGTCCAGAGAGAGAAGAAAGAACCTGCAGCCATGATGATAAGGCTTGCAAGGACTCATGTACGCTTTGGATCCTTCGAGGGGTTCTACTACAGCGGAGACTACGAAAATGTAAAAAGACTTGCGGACTATGTAATAGAGCAGAATTATCCCAAACTTGCTGATTCTGACAAAAAGTATGATCTGCTCCTTGTGGATATAGCAAGGAGGACGGCTTCACTTATCGCAAAATGGCAGTCCGTCGGCTTTACGCATGGTGTAATGAACACGGATAATATGTCTGTTATAGGTGACACATTGGATTATGGTCCATTTGGATTTATGGACGATTTCATGTTTGACTACATCCCAAACCACTCTGACCACTTCGGGAGATACAGCTATAGAAGCCAGCCACAGGTCGGGCTCTGGAACCTTAAAAAACTTTCTTCCTGTCTTGGTGTGCTTACCACAAATGGTATTTTGTCTGAAGCACTTGAAGAGTATAAATCAACATACATGACGGGTTACCTGGAGAGAATGGCCAGCAAGCTAGGGTTTACCACATTCAGGGAGAACGATAAAAAGTTCATTGAGGACACTCTCAATATGCTTGAGGACGAGGAGCTGGACTATACAATATTTTTCAGGAAGCTATCGGATCTGAAAAAGAAAAGTAAGGAAATGCCGGAGTATTCTTCGGTGCATGGTGAGGATATATATGAATGGATTCAAAATTACAGGGAAAGACTTTGCCAGGAGTCTGTTTCGGACGAAGAGAGAAGAGAGAGCATGGATAGTGTAAACCCGGTCTATATACTCAGGAACTACCTTGCTGAAAATGCCATCAGAAAAGCCGAGGATGAAGGTGATTACTCTGAAATTGAGAACCTGAGGATACTTCTTTCTGAGCCTTTTAACGAAAAAGAAGGTATGGAAAGTTATGCCCAGGAGCCGCCCGAATGGGGGAAGGGTCTTGTACTTAGCTGTTCATCCTAATTAAGAAAGCTTGCAACAATTGTCTTTCTGCCGTGTCCCTTAAATAGGACGGTTATCTTCGCGTTATCACCTTTTCCGTCCACCTTGAGCACTATACCCTTTCCGAACTTGGAGTGCTCTACGCCCTGACCTTTTTTCAGGGTATTTGAGTCATTTTCATCTCTATTCCGAGATGAGTCAGAACTATCTATATAGTTCATTTCGGATTTTGAATGGATGTATTTTTTCTTAAGTAATGAGTAATTACTTTTCCTGAAGCTGTCATCGTAGCTACTCCTGTTCAAAAGCTCGGCAGGCAGTTCCTCCATGAACCTTGAAGGTATGGAGCTTTGCTCCTTGCCGAAATATCTCCTGCTTGATGCACTGGAAAGAAAGACAAGCTTTTTTGCCCGAGTTATTCCGACGTATAGAAGCCTCCTTTCTTCTTCAAGCTGTTTTGGTTCCGACAGAGATCTGAAATGTGGTAATAAACCTTCTTCAAGCCCGGCAATGAAAACGTATGGGAACTCAAGCCCCTTTGCTGTGTGCAGTGTCATCAGGGTTACACTGTCACTCCCTGTATCGAACCGGTCTATATCGGTTGCCAGTGATATCCAGTCGAGGAAAGAGGCAAGGTCATTTTCCTCTTCCTCTGTATCGAATTCAGCACCAAGGTTTACAAGTTCACTCAGGTTGTTCAGTCGCTCCTCTTCCTCTTCTACCATTTCTGAATAGCCTGTTTCATCTATGATAGCTTGCATGAGTTCCTTTATTGGTGTATTGGTGGACCTTTCTATGAAAGAACTTATCAGCTTGTCAAATTTTTTAAGCTTATTGATAAGGCTAGGTGAAAAGAGCTTGTCCTTGGTTGCCATTCTTACAGATTCGAGAAGCGATGTATCGTTTTCCCGCGCTATCTGTTCCAGCCTGGTCAGTGTAACCTTTCCTATTCCTCGGGAAGGTACGTTTATTATCCTCTTGAGACTTATATCATCGGTCTGGTTAACGATTATCCTCAGGTAGGCGATAAGGTCCTTTATTTCAGCCCTCTGATAAAAACCGGTGCCACCGACGATCGAATAGGGGATGCCGTTGAAGATTAACTCATCCTCGATTGCCTTTGACTGGTTGTTGGTCCTGTAAAATACAGCGAAATCATTATAGGAGCATCCGGTCTTGTCTTTTATGTTCCTGAGATTATGCACCAGCCTTTTTGCTTCGTCCCTTTCGTCGGAGCTCTCGTAATATTCTATCGGTTCACCCGGGGGGTTGTCGGTCCAAAGGGTTTTGTCTTTCCTCTCACTGTTAAATTTGATCAGTTTATTGGATGCATCGATGATATTTCCCGTGGACCTGTAGTTTTTCTCCAGCTTTACGACCCTTGTATCAGGGAAGTCACTCTCAAAATTCAGGATATTTGCGATGTCTGCTCCGCGCCAGCTGTATATGGACTGGTTATCATCCCCAACCACAAATATGTTCTTCTTCTTTCGGGCCAGATAACTTACTATCTTGTACTGCAGTTTGTTTGTGTCCTGGTATTCGTCAACTAATACGTATTCGAACTTGTTCTGATACCTTTCGAGGGTTTCATCGCTGTTTTCAAATAGTCTTACTGTGAGGCTCAGCAGATCACTGAAATCCATTGCATTGTTCTTTTTTAATGTCTCGTCGTAGAGAACAAACAGTTTTTTTAACCTGTCATCTATTAATTCGGAATCAACTTTGGCTATGTCGAACCCCTGATTCTTCAAATTGTCTATCCTGGACCTTGCCTTTCTGGGCTCAATAATTCTTTCACTAATGTCGAGCTGTTTCAGGCAGTCTTTTATGATCCTGATCTGATCAGTATCGTCGTAAATGGTAAAGTTGGGTCTATACCCTTCCAGTTTACGTACTTCCATTTTCAAAATTCTAAGGCATATAGAATGAAAAGTTCCTATCCAGAGTCCGAGAATATTACCTTTTATGAGGGATTCGACCCTGTTTTTCATTTCATTGGCGGCCTTGTTTGTGAATGTGACTGCAAGAATACGACTTGGTGGCATACCTTCGTTCTCTATAAGATGCGCGATCCTGTGGGTAATTATCCTGGTTTTTCCAGAACCTGCACCCGCAAGAATCAGCAGCGGCCCGCGACTGTGATTTACTGCCTCTTTTTGATTGATATTAAGCTCGTCTGTTTTTATCATTTTAATATATGTTTAATGATTACAGGGGGTTTTATTGACAAGATGCCTTAAATGAGCCCTGGCATTCACTCCGATATCCTTAATGAAAAGTTTGCATCAGTTTAATATTTTAACAAACTTTCAGCTGTTATTCCGTATGTTCCGGAATTCGTTCAGGTGTATCAGCTCAGATCGATTATTTATGGATATCAGGTTATCACATTATACAAAAAGGTGTTAAGCAATCAGGTGAATTCTTATCTGATTTCTAAATTTTTTCATCAGTATGTAGAATAAATCAGATGGGTAAATCACCCTATTCAGAATATTCTAAAGACCAGCTTATGTTGAGGGATCTACTTTCCCTTGATAGAACCATATTATCAAACGAAAGGAATATGCTAGCTTACATAAGAACATCACTGGCCATACTTGTTGCCGGGGTAACTCTGATACATTTCTTCGATAATCTGATTTTTCATATTACAGGATGGTTGCTTATACCTACTGGTCTGATTCTCCTGTTTGTTGGTATAAAAAGATACAGAAGCATAAAGCGGACTATCGAGAATATAAAACGGGCTTCCGGTGATAAAACAGGAACGTTATAGTTGTTTTATAAAATGCAAAAAAAATAACAATTTCATGGCTATAATAACCCTGGATTACATAGGTCAGGGCGGGATGGTTTCCGGTACTGAAAATCTTATAGAAAGTGAAATATGATTAGTTAGTATATATTAATATAATATTATGAATATCCCATTTCCTAGCGCTGTCCTCGTTTCTGTTATTCTTGTGGGGGGTATTATAGCAGTATGCGCTTTTCTCTGGGCTGTAAGGCACAAGCAGCTCAGGGATTTCAATGCGGGAGCATATGTTATTTTTGACAAAGATGAGCCTGTAGGGAAGATGACAGAAACTACATTTGGAGACATTGAGGAAAATAACAACACATCAGGGGAGAGGCAATCTTGAGCAGCAGCCAGGACCCCGTTCTTGAGCAGCAGACCCCGGAGCTATCCATACGAGCAAGGAGCGACAGCTCCGTAGCCAGACCAGTAATAATCTTTTTTTCTACGGCTATTGTATGGCTTTTTCTGGGAACTGTTTTCGGTGTTATCACATCTCTTAAATTCAACTACCCCGATTTCCTTGGTTCAATTCCCCAGCTTACTTTCGGAAGGATAAGACCTGCACATTTAAATGCAGTTATTTACGGCTGGGCATCCCTTGCCCTGGCAGGGTGTTACATATGGCTTACAGCAAGGCTATGCAGGACCGAGATAAAATGGAAGAAGTTGCTTTATATTTCTGCAGTATTATGGAACCTCGGTGTACTCGTAGGGATAATTGATCTTTTCATAGGGAACAGCGCCGGGCAGGAATGGATAGAATTCCCGAGGCATGCCGCATCGATAATCATGGTTGCCGCTGTCCTTTTCTCTATGTCGATCCTTAGAACTTTCAGGGCACGGAATGTTGAGCATATATATGTTTCCCTATGGTACATTCTTGCTTCGGTAGTGTGGTTCCCGGTTTTATACGTTCTGATATATATACCTATCTACAGGGGCGTTACCCAGGCTGCTGCCAACTGGTGGTTCGCTCATAATGTGCTTACCGTCTGGTTCACACCTGCCGGGCTTGCTGCGGCTTATTATCTCATACCGAAGGTCATAGGACGCCCTATACACAGCTACTACCTTTCACTGCTCGGTTTCTGGTCGTTTGCACTTTTTTATAACTGGAACGGTATTCATCACCTTGTGGGCGGTCCGTTGCCTACCTGGCTCATCAGTGTCTCAATAATAGCAAGTGTTTTGATGTTCATCCCGGTTATAACGGTAGCTATAAATCACCATCTTACCATGGTGGGTCATTTTAAAAAGCTGAAATACAGTCCCACCCTTAGGTTCGTTGTATTCGGTGCAATGTGTTACACGGCTGTCAGCTTTCAGGGCTCACTTGAGGCACTAAGGTGGCAGAGCGAGGTCACTCATTTTACCCATTACACGATAGGACATGCGCATCTTGGACTTTACGCTTTTGTTACCATGATACTTTTTGGCTCAATATACTACATTATGCCCAGGATAGTTAACTGGGAGTGGCCGTATCCCTGGATGATCAAACTTCATTTCTGGTTCGTGGCTGTCGGTATCCTTATATACGTACTTTCGATGAATATAGGCGGGGTCATACAGGGTCTCTACATGAATGATCCGTCTAAACCCTTTATGGAATCAGTGGAGGTAACAAAACCGTATCTTGCGGTCAGGTCTGTCAGCGGAGTACTTATTCTGATCGGACACATGTTTTTTATAACAATTTTTTACCTGATGCTGAGGAGAAAAGGTTTACCAAGGACTTCCCCGCCATGGGTCAGCCGGGACGAGGTGAGCAAGCCATGATGTACATTAAGGCGTTTATCTTTTTCCTGGGAGTACTCGCCACACTTTTCGTTGCCTGGTTCGGACTTACGATCATTCCGGGAATTCAGATAAGTGAACTGAAGCCACCCAAGCAGTTAAAGCCATATGACCCACAGGAACTCAGGGGAAGAAAGATATACATAAGGGAAGGATGCATATACTGCCACAGTCAGCAGGTACGTCCGGAGGGTTTCGGTGCGGACCAGGCGCGCAACTGGGGGAGACCTTCTGTCCCACAGGACTATGTATATGACAAACCACAACTTCTTGGAACTATGAGGACAGGACCCGACCTTTTTAATATAGGTGCGAGACAACCCAGTGAGGACTGGCACCTTATTCACCTTTACAATCCGCGGGCAACTTCTCCCGGATCGGTAATGCCTCCATATCCATGGCTTTTCAAGTTCGAGGACAAATTCCGTAAAGATATTTATACTGCAAAGGGGGAGCGGGTAGTACCGGTTCCTGAACAATATGTTCCCGAAGGCAAGGTCGTTGTGGCAAAACAGGAGGCACTTGATCTTGTGGCCTATCTCCTGAGCATGGACCACACATACCCTCTTAAAGATAAGGGTGATAGCGATGAGTGAGAACGGCAAGGGATCTGACTGGAGATTCAGACCGGAGAAAGAACAGCATGATATCTATGACCTTCATCGTGCCACTCTCCGAGAACCCCCGGAGCCTCGTGAAGGACTCGAGAGACCACCATGGTGGCTTTGGGTAATTTCTGTACTTCTTATATTCTGGGCAGGTTTTTACCTCGGAAGATACGGAGGAGTTTTCGGTCCCGAAGTACATCTTCTTCAGAAGGGAGAACATATGGAAACCGGTGCTGCCAAAGGTCCGGAGGAAAGTGGGGGAGGTCAGCAGGTTGCAAAAGTTAGCGGTTCGGAGGTTTACGGTAACGTTTGTGCCGCGTGTCACCAGTCGAAAGGAGAAGGGCTTCCCGGGTCATTTCCACCATTGGCCGGTTCGTCCTGGCTGCTTAAGGACCCGGAAACACCGATAAGGATAGTGCTTCACGGATTAAAAGGTCCGATAGAAGTAGCCGGGCAGACATATAACGGTGTTATGCCTGCATGGGGTGAAAAACTGTCTGATGATGAGATAGCCGCTGTTCTCACTTATGTCCGATCTTCCTGGGGGAATTCTGCGGATGAGGTAAAAACAGATCTTGTTAAAAAGATACGCGAGAGTACATCGGACCATTCTGAACACTGGACTGCTGAAGAGCTTTCGGGATTAAGGTAACCTACTAGAGACGTGGAATATATTCTGATATTTATAGCGGGTGTAATGGGTTCCTTCCACTGCATTGGAATGTGCGGGGCTTTCCCTGTAGCGCTTGCGTCGGTAAAGAAGAAAAACTCGTTTGAAAAGGCACTTTACCAGATCCTTTACAGTACCGGTAGAATATTCAGCTATACCTTCCTTGGTGCAATGTTCGGACTTTTCGGGTTCGTTGTAGGCGATACTAACTTTATAGTAAGCGGACAGACAATAGTATCAGTGGTTGCGGGTGTTTTTATGGTTTTAATAGCGCTCCAGATAATGGGTTTTCTCAGGGAAAGAACTATTCCCGGATTCAGCTATTTTTACCGCTTTGTAACAAAAGTTATGTCACTGTTTTTGAAAAAGAAAAGCCCGCTGGGGTCGTTTTATCTTGGTATTTTTAACGGCTTCCTTCCATGTCCTCTTATTTACGCATTTCTGTTTACATCAGCTTCGACCAGCTCGCCTGCGAAAGGGGCTTTCGTAATGCTTTCTCTGGGGCTTGGTACAGTTCCGGCAATGTTCACAATGGGTATCATGTCGGAGATATTCTCACCAAAAGTGCGTGGCAGGATAAGCCGATATATTCCTGGTGTTGTAATCCTTGTGTTCGGGATATTTACTATTTACAGGGCATTCCTGCCGTATATGTCGAACGCCCACCATTTAATGCATCACTAAAACGAATCAATGCTAGCTAGACAGAAATTATGCCATCACTGCGGACTACCTGCGGGATCTTCCTCCATCCACAGGAAGGACAAATTCTATTGCTGCTACGGATGCGTGCTTGCATACGGCATAACCGGGGAAAGTGGTGAGGAAGGTGAAGCACAATGGATACTTGCAAGACTCGGAGTTAGCTTCTTTTTTGCAATGAACGTTGTCCTGCTTAGTGTTGCGAATTATGCTTATCCCTTTAGCAGTTCGGTAGCAACTATACTGGATTACGTAAAGATGCTGCTTTCCACCCCTGTAATATTGCTTCTCGGTATACCGATCCTCAGGAATTCACTCGATTCCGTTTCAAGATACAGACTTAATATAGATACGCTGATAGTTATCGGCACATTCTCTGCGTATGCCGTGTCGGCTATGGCTACATTCAGGTCTGAACAGCACGTATATTTCGACACTGCTGTCATGATCCTTGTTCTTGTTACTCTGGGGCGATATCTTGAAGCAAATGCAAGGGCATCTTCAACAGGTGCTCTAAAGCGTTTTATGGATTTGATACCAACACAAGCTGTAGTGATAAGAGATGATAATGAAGTTAAGATACTCCCGGATTCTGTTAAACCAGGAGATATGGTCAAGATCATTCCCGGTTCGAACTTTCCGGTGGATGGAGAGATCGTAGATGGGGAGGGGGCTATAAATGAATCTATACTTACCGGCGAATCCAGGCCTGTCTGCAAGTCTGCGGGAGATTCTGTATTTTCCGGCACTACAAGTATTGACGGTCTTTTTTATATCAATGCTATTAGTGTCGGTGAAAACACCACCGTCTCAAGGCTTGCAAAACTGGTTGAGGAATCAAGGTCATCCCGTCCTTTTATCCAGAGGTTCTCTGACCGGGTTTCTGAAATATTTATACCGGTGGTTATTTTCATTGCTCTTCTTACTTTTGCATTCTGGTATTTTGAAACAGGTCTTAACAAGGCACTCCTGAGTTCACTTTCTGTTCTGCTTATTTCATGTCCATGTGCACTTGGAATAGCAACGCCGATGGCCGTATGGATCTCTATAGGAAAAGCTGCGGAAAAAGGAATACTTGTCAGGACCGGTGAAACATTAGAGAAACTCTCGGGACTTAAAACCGTTTTTTTCGACAAGACCGGAACACTTACAGGGGGAAATCCGGTTTTATCAGGCATTTATTTGGGTGGTAATTGTTCAATTGGTGAAAAAGATTTCATTCAACTCGCTTCATCTGCTGAAAGAGGATCCGAACACCCATTTGCTAAAAGCCTTGTCAGTTACGCTGAAAAAAATAACTTTGTGAGTAAACGAACTGAAAGTTTCAGATACATACCGGGATCTGGTATAAGTTCGGACGTGGATGGCAGAAAGGTATTCGTGGGCAGCAGAAGGTTAATGGAAAGAGAGGGAATTGTTGAAGATAATGATTGCATTGAGAAAAGCAGAATGTTTGAGAGTGAAGGTAATTCTGTTATACGGGTTGCCTGGGACGGAGAAGTGAGAGGGCTGATCGCCTTTTCGGAAGAAGAGAGGGATGGGGCAAGGGAGATGCTGGACGATCTTGCCGAATTGGGAATTAATACAACGGTAATTACGGGAGACGGGAAATTTCCGTCCCGGATGCTTGGGAAAAAACTCGGAGTCGAAGTTATAAGTGAACTTACTCCCGAACAGAAAGTTGATGTGATCAGGGGGAATATTAATAAAAAAAGTACTACTGCAATGGTTGGTGATGGAGTGAACGATGCCCCGGCTCTTAACGCGGCGGATGTTGGTATAGCAGTGGCTTGCGGTGCGGACATAACAAGGGAGTCTGCAGATATAAGTCTTATTGGTGATGACTTGAAAAAGATTCCATGGATCATCCGCTTCTCGATCTTGACTGTAAGGAAAATAAAGCAAAACCTGCTATGGGCTTTTATATACAATATAATCGGGATAGGTCTTGCCATAGCAGGTGTATTGCAGCCGGTATTTGCCGCTTTTGCTATGATTGTTAGCAGCATGTTCGTGCTGGGTAATTCACTGAGTCTGAAAAAGGGAAAGCCCAATTAAAGAATTATATGAAGATTTTGATATCAGATATAATAAAATAAAATGCATATATTCGTTATATTTAAATAGTTAATATTTTTTCACTTTATCAAACATCTTAAAATAAAATCTAAATAATACCGTAAAAGAAGGAGCCCATAATGGAAGAGTACTGGGGAGTAAGCAAGGAAAAATTGATCGAGAATCTCGGAGAGCCTCACCAGCAAAATAATGATGAAGACCACGGGATAGAAGAGGTCACATATTTCTATCCCCCGGAAAAGGATTTCCAGCCTGAAAAGGAAATTACTTACGGCTTTGTAAACGGAAGGCTGGCAATGATATCAACAGGGTTTAACTTCAGGGAGAACCTTTTCAAGCAGTTCGAGATATATCACGACAATCTGAAGAAGGGCTGGAACGAAACGATGGAAGCCGAGCCGACAAAGGATACCTTTGAAGACGAGCACGGAAACAAAGTGACCATATGGAACAGGAATGATACAGAAGTTGTATTGTTCTTTAACAACGATCCGGCAGGTCCAATGCTCGTAACAGTTCAGAAATACCAGCCGCAGAGCAGTTAAAAATTTTAACCCTGACCTTGACCTGAATTTTGTTAACACCTCCGTTCAGATTTCCTTAACGTGAACTCGTGTAATGCCGGGAAAAATGATTGTCATCCCCGACCCAGATCGGGGATCCAGTGTTTTATCTGTACTTTCTCTTGATAGAAAGTACCAAAGATCAAGGCTGACAAATCTTGCTGCATCCGGTCAATTCCTGTGGCTAAAAACTTTTCAATATCAGCCCGCCACCACGAAAACTTTTTTATACGCCTCGGAATTGACAATAACAGTGTCAAGATTTGAATGCCGGTGAAAAAATAATACCTACAACCTAATAACAAAGGTCTAACGTCCAAGGTCTTTATTTCCTACGAGCTACCAGCTAAGAGCTATGTACCAATATATCTGTTATCTTTTAATAACCTTAAATTAATATTCTAATCGTTTATAAACACAGGGTTACTATAACTTTTTAACTGAAATATGAATAATTCACACACGGATAATACAGAACGGGTAATGAGCGAGGATTATCCCGGCGGTGATGCGGGAGTATATACACACCGTGAAATCCTTACCGTTCTCGGAGTTCTCGTTCTAAGTATTCTTCTGGCTGCTCTGGACCAGACCATTGTATCTACAGCTCTTCCGACTATCGCGGGTGATCTGAACGGGTTCAACCAGATATCCTGGCTCGTGACCGCATACCTGCTGGCGCAGACTATCGCCATGCCTATATACGGGAAGTTCGGTGACCTGTTCGGAAGAAAGAACCTGCTTATTTATGCGGTGGCTACATTTCTGCTCGGGTCCGTGCTTGCCGGTGCTTCTCAGACGATGTTGCAGCTAATAATCTTTCGTGGTTTACAGGGGCTTGGTGCCGGAGGTCTTATGGTTACATCTTTCACCATAATTGGTGATGTGATCCCTTCACGTGATCGGGGTAAGTACCTCGCCTATATAATGCCGATATTCGGAATTGCAACTGTGTTCGGTCCTACTCTGGGTGGATTCTTTATAGATAAATTCAGCTGGCGATGGATATTCTATATAAACATCCCTATTGGAATTGCTGCTATATTTGCAACATGGTGGAAGCTTCATCTTCCATCGTACGAGCTTGGAAGAAAAAAAATAGATTATCCGGGTGCTGCTCTGCTTGCTATCTGTATTTCGTGTGTTGTACTTGTAGCAACATGGGGTGGCTCTATATATAACTGGAATTCTCCGGTTATTCTTGCACTATTGGCGGGGGTGTTGCTTTCCGGTTTTTTATTTGTACGTGTCGAGAAATATGCACACGACCCGATTTTCCCGCTTGAATTATTTCATAACCGTATTGTTGTAACCTGTATATTGCTTGGAACAGCAGTAGGACTATCACTCTTCGGTACACTCACTTATCTTCCGACATTCCTTCAGATTGCACAGGATGTAAGTGCTACAGACTCCGGTCTGCTCATGTTACCGCTCTCGCTTGGATTATTTGCTGCCGCTATCACTACCGGTCAGATCATAAGCCGTACAGGGCGTTATAAGATATTTCCTGTTAGTGGAACTGCATTTGCAAGCCTGGGAATGTTTTTACTTTCAACCATCTCTGCTGATACCTCCATGCTCGTTATAGATACTTATATGTTTGTCCTGGGTGCTGGTATTGGAATAGTAATGCCGGTGCTTACGCAGGTTGCCCAGAACGCCGTTCCCGCGGATATGATCGGAGTTGCTACATCTGGTGTGAACCTTGCCAGACAAGTGAGTGGTGCAGTCGGTGTATCGGTAGCAGGTGCTTTGTTCACATCCCGGGTTCACACTCAGCTTGCAGACCAGCTTTCTCCAAGTCAGCTGGCAAAAATTGGAAAAAGTGGTGCGCACATAGACCCTCAGATAATTGCGAAACTTCCCCCGGAAATACATCATACTTTCGTAAATGTTTTCGGTGTTGTGCTTCCGTCTGTTTTTCTGAACTTTGTACCTGTGCTTGCAATAAGTGTAATAATTGCTCTTTTTCTAAAAGAGATACCGCTTGCCACCCGGGTCTCTTCACATTGAATATAGCCATAGATCAAATTGAATTTAAGGAATTATATAATTAACGGGCATTCGGATAATTCGTTAAATATTAAATGTATTATTCCGAGAACTGTCGAACAAATAGTATGACCTTCCAAATCTGGTCTTCATCGAGTTTATCCCTGAACCGGGGCATTCCGGTGTGAAGAAAGTTCCCTCCTTCAGCGATTGTCCAGTAAAGGTACCCGTCGGTTACCATGGGCATACTTACGGAAGCAGCTATGTTAGCAGGTGGTGGATTCAGTGTATCTGCGAGTGTGCCGTTTCCCAGACCATTTGGTCCGTGGCATGATACGCAGTTCTGAAAGTAAAGATTTTTTCCTTCCTCGATGTTCTCTTCAGTGGGTTGAAGGGGATTGCTCATGGACTCGTATTTCGGATCAACTCCGTGTTGCATTACATAGCTATGTCTGATCGACATATTTCTCATCATGCTTCCTCCACCCATCATTCCTTTCCCATATTTCCTGTTTCCCCTCCTTGAAATTACAGTATTGAAAAATGAGAATCCAATAAGACCAATTAACCCGAATACTACCAATACGAATGCGATCTTTTTCATATTAACCTCATAGTTTTTGAAAAGGAACTTTAACGATTTAAGATAACCGCGGAATTAAATATGTTGCAATTTACACGCATGAAATAAAATTGGAAATTTTTACTTTTTAGCAAGTATGAGCGGCGAGGGAGCGGGAACGTCTATGGTTGTTACCTGATTAAATCCCGCTTTCTCAAGCCAGTTTTTGTATTCTCTCATAGTAAAAACATCTCCATTCTCTGTTTGAATGAGCATGTTGAGAGCAAACAGCAGCGGCATCACGGGAGCAGTTCTCGTGTCATTGGGAACCATTTCAGCTATCAGGAGCATGCCTCTGTCCTTTAACGCTCTATACGATCTGTTAATAAGTTTCTCACCGAATTCCTTTCCTTCGGAGTGAATTATCTGTCCAAGTATTACAAGGTCGTATTGTTTTTCACCGAAATTGATTTCACGCATGTTTCCTTCAAGGTAAACGTATCTGTCTGACATTTTAAACTTTTCAACGAACTGTCGTGTGATCCGGGTAACTTCCGGGAAATCTATAACTGTTACCATCGAGCCGGGGACGGCTTCTGCAAATGCGATCGACCATGCCGCTGAACCTGCGGCAACATCAAGTATCTTCCCGATCCGGTCCAGATTATCTTCTGAAAAACCGGATACAGCTGCACGGGCTGCGGTATAGCTCACGGGAAAAAGTGCTGAAATGAGTTTAGGGAAAAATTCGCGACCCTTCTCCTCTGCATCTATAGTTTCCATAGGTTGTCCTGTTCTTACGACATCCGTCAGGTGTGACCACGAATCCCAGCCGTTTCTTGTTATATAAGCCATTTCGCCCAGGTATGACTTATTCCCACGGACGAGAAATGTGTCTGAAACAGGTTCAAGCTTGTACTTATCACCTGTCTTATCAAGATATCCGAGACCAACCATCGCATCGAGCAGGCGCCTCATACCATCATCCGATGATGAAGAAGCACTGGCGATCTCTTTAGCTGTACGTTTGCCTTGGGAAATATGGGTAAATACTTCAAGTTCGATTGCAGCCACAAGAGCCTGCGCTCTCCATCCTGCCCAGAGGTCCTGCATCACTGTATGGGGTGTGACTTTATCATCTTTTAATGGTTGTTCTGACATGGGCTTTTCTCCGGAATTCAAATTTCAGAATTGGAAGTCATATAATTCAGAGTGTAATAGTAAATTTATGGGATACAACAGATTTGTTGGTGTTTGATGGCAGGTGGTTAGTTCAGATCTTTAAATGGAAAAGACATTTGTTATTTTCCTTCCCCCTTGACGGGAAGAGCCAGATATTTCACAAATATATCTATCAAGATAAGTCAAAAATGAACGGGTTGTTGCCCAAATCCCTTAAAACCTGCTAGATAAATTGCTATAATAGAAGAAACTCAAAAGGAGGATTTACTATTCCATGATGAGTCATCAGGACCCACCCCAGGGCAAGCTT
>Ga0102952_1000044_pt1 | contig 83625 bp, 77 predicted proteins | sample SalPon2A_C_D1_MG_FD_78506 | JGI IMG/M metagenome (GOLD analysis project Ga0102952, IMG submission 78506) | Soil microbial communities from South San Francisco under conditions of wetland restoration - Salt Pond MetaG R2A_C_D1_MG | ecosystem: Environmental > Terrestrial > Soil > Wetlands | place... | reverse complement strand
GAGATTAAAATTTTTTAACCGGAGTGAAGATTTTTAGTAGAAGTCGTGTACAGCCGTGATTTTCCGTACTTTTCATCAAGGAAAAGTACAAATAAAAATAACTATAGTAGAAGCAGTTTAATACGTTCTTTCCCTTGATAGAAAGAATCAAAGATCAAGGCTGACAAACCTTACCGCATCCGGTCAATTCCTGCGGCTAAAAACTTTTCAATATCAGCCATCCACTACGAAAACTTTTTTATACGCCTCGGAATTGACAATAACAATGTGAACATTTGAATGCCAGGGGAAAGAATTTGATGATGTATGTCATTTCAGATGACGAAGCGATGATGGAATTCGAAAAATTCGGCAGAATAGTTTTCTAAAAGGATGTAATTGCAGGATCTGCAGTGCCACAAAGGTCCAAGGTCTTTTTTACTCTCTAATCACTGATTAACAACCCATTTAACTATCTTTTCAGGGTATTCGTTAATGTATTCTTTTTTCGGGAAGAAAGCTGTTTCCTTGGTCAGCAAGATGCTGATGCTGTTAATGATCGCATCTGCTGTTGCGATATCCCTGACCGATTCCTCCACCTCGTCTATGAATTGTTTTCTGGACTCTCTTTTATCGAGGTCTTGCTTTTTATCAACTGGAATTTCTTTTATTATTCTGCGTTTTGAATCCTGAGCCTTCTTGAATGTCTTTTTAAGGTCTCTGCCGTCTTCAAGGTCTTCTGTCATTTGCTCGAGGTGATCTCCAAGATCATTATCATGAACAAATTTTAGAAATTTTTCTCTGAAACGCTCGTTCAGTGAGCGGTTTTTATCGTTATCTATCCCTATAAAATCGGACAGGGCAGCACACTGGCTTTCGAACTCACCGATGTAAGTAATTGCTCTTCCCAGAACTGCGTATGCTCCATCCGAATAGGGGGTCCTTTTCGGAATCGAGAAGGGAAGGAATTCTGCCCATTTGTGTCTTCTCATAAATAAATCACCACTTTTATTATTTTGATTTCTGTAACTGCATGTATCTCTCCGTACTCTGCTCGTACATTTCCTTTTCCGCGGTACATGCTGATTCGTCATTGTTGTTATCAAGACATTCGTCATAATTGCGGCGGGTTTTCTTTACGTTCTTCCTGGCATTGCCGAGGGCTTCTTTTCTGCCTGCTTCTGTAAGAGGATTTTCCACTTTTATATCTTCAGCAATGTCCTTGCCTGCCTTTTTAGTACCACTGTACATTCCGCATCCTGCAAAAAGTATTATAAACACAAGACAAAGATATTTTTTCATCGGAACCCCCTGTCGCAATAAAAAACTTAATATTTACAATTTGTTAACGTACAAGTATATTATGTCACTCTTAAATATCAATTAACATTTTCAGGTGAAATTATGAGAGTAGATCTAGAGAATATCAAGGATACGGAAAAGAAGATAGATGTTTATATACCTGCTGATAAAGTCAAGGAAAAAGCATCAGAGATCTTCAATGAGTTCAAAAAGAACGCAAAGATAAAGGGCTTCAGGCCCGGCAAAGCACCGGACAATGTTGTGAGGTCAATGTACAAGGACGATATAAAGCAGGAGGTTACCTCAGAACTGGTTTCCGAATCCCTGCAGGATGCATTAAAAGAAGTGTCTTTGAATCCAATCAACAGACCCCACATACACACCGATGAGCTCAAAACCGAAGGGGAATTCCATTATTCAGCAGTATTTGAAATAATCCCTGATTTTGAGCTTGCCGATTACACCGGACTCGAACTTAAAAGAAAGAAAGTAGAAGTAGATGATGAACACGTTGAAAAAACGCTAAAGAATATTGCAGAACGCTCGGCACAGTCGAAACTCGTTGAAGATGACAGACCTGTTAAAAATGGTGACTATGTAATTGTTGATTTCGAAGGGACTATCAATGGGGAAGTTGTTGAAGATCTTAAAAAAGAGAATGTACAGTTCCTCGTTGGTGAAGGTCAGCTGATCGACGAGTTCGAGAACAATTTGATAGGTATGAAAAAGGGTGAGGAAAAGCAATTCGATGTCAGCTATGATGAGAACTTCCAGATAAAGGAAGCTGCAGGGAAAACTGTTAATTACAAGCTCAGGGTAAATGAGATATACGACAGGATACTTCCGGATATTGACGGCGAATTTGCAAAGGAACTCGGATTCGATTCACTCGAAGAACTGAAGAAGAGAATAAGTGAAGACCTGTATAACCAGCTCGATAAAGAACAGCAGAGCAGGATAACCGAGCAGGTTCTGGATACACTTGACAAAAAGAACAGTGTCGAGATACCTGCAAGCCTCATACAGCAGGAGCTTTCACGCCTTAAAAGGGACTACCAGGCAAACATGCAAAGACAGGGTATGCAGCCACAGCAGTTCAATGATGAGACCAACAAACAGTTTGAAGAGCGTGCAAGAAGAAATGTAAAAAGCTCTATAATCCTGAGCGAAATATCCAATAAAGAAGGCATAAATGCGACTTCGAAAGAAGTGGATGAACGCCTGAAACAGATATCCGATTCTGTTCAGGTTCCTTTCGAAAATGTGAAACAGGTTTACAGGGATAACGACATGCTGTCTAACCTCGAAGCTAGTATTATAGAGGAGAAAGTACTTGAATTGATAAAGGAAAAATCGGTCATCACCGAAGAGGGAGATGACCTCGTTGACAACAAATAGCGCAATTAGTATACTTCAAAATCTATAATGTCCAGTTATATACCCGTAGTAATAGAACAGACGAGTCGAGGGGAGAGGGCATATGATATCTTTTCCCGCCTTCTAAAAGACAGGATTGTTTTTATCGGCTCGGCAATCGACGACAACGTAGCAGACATTGTAATAGCGCAGCTCCTTTTTCTTGAATCGGAAAACCCGGACAAACCAATTTATCTTTACATAAACTCACCGGGCGGCAGTGTGACCTCCGGGCTTGCAATATATGATACGATGCAGTACGTAAAGCCGGAAGTAAGCACTATCTGTATCGGACAGGCTGCGAGCATGGCTGCAGTTCTGCTTTCATCAGGAGCCAAGGGCAAAAGATACGTCCTGCCCCATTCCCGTGTAATGCTCCACCAGGTTCTGGGTGGTGTTCAGGGACAGGCTTCCGATATCGAGATACATGCAAAGGAAATACTCAGAATACGCGAACAGCTGAATGAAATTCTTAAAACACATACAGGACAGTCACTGGAAAAAATCGCAGCCGATACCGAAAGGGATTTTTTCCTCACATCACAACAATCTTTAGATTACGGCCTCGTAGATGCTATAATTAAGAAAAGAGAGGAGGCTATGAAGTGACAACAAGAAGAGAAGGTAAAGAAGGAAAACTTTATTGTTCTTTTTGCGGTAAAAGCCAGAAAGAGGTTAAAAAGCTTATTGCCGGTCCTACTGTATATATCTGTAATGAATGTATAGAGTTGTGCAACGAGATAATAGCCGAAGAAGAGGCGAAAGAAGACGGCCTCAGGAATAACTATTCACCGCTGCCTACGCCTCCTCAGATCAAATCCTTCCTGGATGAATATGTGATCGGTCAGGAAAGGGCAAAGAAAGTTCTTTCGGTAGCTGTCTATAACCACTACAAAAGAATTGAACTTAACGATCTGAAGAACAGAAGGTCCAATGATGTAGAGATACAGAAAAGTAATATCCTTATGATCGGTCCTACGGGCAGTGGTAAAACATTGCTTGCTCAGACGCTTGCACGCCTGCTCAATGTACCGTTCACGATCGTGGATGCAACTTGTTATACAGAAGCCGGTTATGTCGGTGAAGATGTAGAAAATATGATAGTAAGTCTTCTCCAGGCGGCGGACTACGATGTCGAAAGGGCTTCTAAGGGAATTATTTATATAGACGAAATTGATAAACTTGCCAGAAAGTCGGGAGACAGTCCTTCCATAACAAGGGATGTGTCAGGAGAAGGTGTCCAGCAGGCACTTTTAAAGATAATGGAGGGAACGAAAGCCAATGTTCCTCCCAAGGGCGGCAGAAAACATCCACAGCAGGAGTTCATTCAGGTCGATACCACGAATATCCTGTTCATATGCGGTGGTGCGTTCTGCGGTCTGGAAGAAATAATAAAGACAAGGGTTGGAGAGAAATATATCGGATTTGAAGCGGCTATTAGCAATTATGATGCAAAAGACCTCGGCGCACTCCTGAAACAGATACAGCCGGAAGACCAGATACAGTTCGGGCTTATTCCCGAATTCGTCGGAAGAATACCCGTGGTAGCCACACTCGATGAACTTGACGAAGTTTCCCTCGTTGAAATTCTTACCAAACCGAAGAACGCCGTAATAAAACAGTTCCAGAAGCTGATGGAGCTCGAGGGCGTAGAGCTCGAAGTTACCGACGAAGCTCTGGGTGCTATTGCCAGAGAGGCGATTAACAGGAAGACGGGTGCAAGGGGACTGAGAGCTATTATCGAGACGATAATGCTTAATATATCCTACGAAGTACCTTCTCTCGAAGGTCTCAGGAGATGTGTAATAACTGAAGAGGTAGTGAATGGAACGGGTGATCCTGTCTACTATTACGAGGAAGAAAGAAGGATCGGAGCCTGAATTCTTCACAATCCCGCGTATTAAACTAAAATATCAGGAAATTTGATTTACTGTATAGACAATATTTTGAAATTCAGTTATAAAATTTAACTTCAATTTACATGGGCGGTTAGCTCAGCGGGAGAGCACCTGCCTTACAAGCAGGGGGTCATAGGTTCGAATCCTGTACCGCCCACCATTTTCAGCGGGGCCGTAGTTCAGCTGGTTAGAACGCTGGCCTGTCAAGCCAGAGGTCGCCGGTTCAAATCCGGTCGGTCCCGCCATTAATAAAAACCAGAATCATCTTCCCTTCTCCGGGATTTCTTAATCTGACTTTTACATCGATTGCCTGAAGGACTGTGTTAGAATAATTATGTCGGCATTTTATTCAGCTTACTATTCTTTACAGACTATATGTATCGTCATAACTATTCAGATTTTAACTAACTTAAAATTTAAAGGGTTAATGTTATGAAATTCTATGAACAACTTCTTGAAGTTTTAAAAAGTCACGGTGTAAAGGTAATTTATGGTGTTCCGGGTGATGCCATAAACCCGCTTATTGAGGCGATAAGGCTCCAGGACGAGATAAAATTCATTCATGTTAACCACGAGGAAGCGGGTGCTTTTGCAGCCAGTGCACAGGCTAAACTGACCGGCAACCTTGCCGTATGCTGTGGAACAGTCGGGCCCGGGGCAATTCACCTGCTAAATGGTTTATATGACGCTTCAAAGGACTATGCTCCTGTACTCGCAATAACCGGGCAGGTCCCTTCTGAGGAAATTGGTTTTTCATACCACCAGGAGGTGGACCTTCACAAACTCTTCAGCGATGTGTCTATTTTTCATAATACTGTTTCTACCCCTAAACAGATGCCAAGGATAGCGATCGAAGCATGTAATGCAGCGTTGAACAGGAGGGGTGTGGCTATACTCACCGTTCCCCACGACATAGGGAACAAGGAAGTAAACGAACTGGAAATCCCATCCGTATGCCTGACTGGTAGCAGGAACCTGCCCCAACCCGAAAGACTGCGGAAGGCAGTTGATATGATAAACAGTTCTTCAAGAATAACCATCCTTTATGGCGAAGGCTGCAGGAACTGTGTGGATGATCTTAAGACGCTGTCTCTGAAATTGAATGCCCCGCTTATACATTCGCTGAAGGCAAAGGACATGATCTCACATAATTTCCCCAATCTTGCAGGAGGTCTGGGTCTTCTTGGTGACAGGGGAGGAGTTGAAGCTGCAGAAGGATGTGACCTCATGCTTGTTCTTGGTTCCGATTTTCCATATCGCGACTGGTATCCCGATGCTCCCATAATACGTGTTGATCTTAACGGGGAAGTCTTTGGTAGAAGGACCCCGCAGGATTACGGGGTTATCGGTGATTGCGGAGAAGTTATTCCACAGTTAACAGAACTTGTGAGTACTTCAAAAGACAAAGATCACCTTGAATCCGTGATGAAATCAAGAGAAAGATGGAATAAGCTCCTTGATTATACGTCAGATACCGGAAGAAGCGATGACATGATTCACCCTCAGGCTCTCGCATGCATTATCGGGGATAATGCAAGTGATGATACTATTTTCACCTGCGACACCGGTGCAGTGACGGTCTGGGCGGCACGTCACTTAAAGATGAAGGAAGGACAAAGGTTAACCCTTTCGTTTAACCTTGCTTCAATGGCTTATGCACTTCCTGCGGCTATCGGAGCCCAGCTGGAATTCCCTGATCGCCAGGTAATAAGTCTGTCCGGTGATGGTGGCTTTAATATGCTGATGGGAGAATTTCTTACTGCGGTCAGATATAAACTCCCGATAAAGGTTTTTATCTTTAATAACAGAAAACTCGGCCTGATAAAAATGGAACAGGAAGTAGAAGGTTATCCTGAATATGAAACTGACCTTTATAACCCTGATTATGCAATGCTTGCCAGGAGCTTCGGTGCAGACGGGAAAACGGTTCTAAGACCAGGGGAACTTGAAGATGCTGTAATCGAAGCGCTGAATAGTCCGGGTCCGTACATACTGGATGTACACACAAATCCTGATGAAATAACCCTTCCGCCCAGGATAGAAGCCGGCCAGGTATGGGGTTATGGTAACGCCAGGTTAAAGGAGATACTTGATGAAATATTCTAGTTCAGGTTAGCATCCGGTCATGGTCATAAAAATGTACGAGTTTACTAACATTCGACCAATTAACCACAATATATGAATTTCCAGGTATGTATTTAGAGGAGAATGAACTTTATATGGGTTAAATCATCAGTAAGATATAGATTTATAACGGTAAAAATAGTCTTGTTTGATAATTTGGTTTCACACTATGTCTTGTATATAACCCAATGTTAATCCAAACTTCACAAATCACAGGCTTCTTTATGATCGTTCCTGATTCTCATTATCTCGTGGGTCATGTGTTTTCTACGCCAGGTGATACTGAACACTTAACGAAACTACATAAATATTCTCTATTAATATCTAACTTTACAAGCACGATCAAACAATATTTCTTCGAACCTGGGTTTATCTTCGGGAGGAATTTCAAATGAAAGTAATGGAACTAAAAGTAGGTACAAAAAACCTGCACATCACTGAAAGGGCTGAACCCGGGATCGATTCTCCAGATGATGTTAAACTTCGTGTTCTAAGGGTGGGGATCTGCGGTACTGACCGTGAAGAGGCTTCTGGAGGGAGAGCAAAACCTCCTGAAGGATCTGAATCCCTTGTGATAGGTCACGAGATGCTCGGTCAGGTTGTGGCAGCAGGTGATGCTGTAGAACGTGTAAGACCGGGAGATTACGCTGTTTTCACGGTTAGAAGAGGATGCGGCGACTGCCTTCCATGTGAAATGGAACGTCCCGATATGTGCTCAACGGGGAATTACAGAGAGCGTGGTATCTGGGGTTTGGATGGATATCATGCAGAATTCGTTGTGGACAAAGAATCATATATAGTAAAAGTGCCCGCCGAGATAGGTCTTCATGGTGTATTGTGCGAGCCGCTATCTGTTGTTGAAAAGGCTCTGGACGAAGCACTAAAAATTCAGGTTTCAAGATTACCCGATGCTCCTTCGACACCAGACTGGCTGTTCGGAAAAAAATGCATGGTGGTGGGACTTGGCCCCATAGGACTACTCGGTGCAATTGTACTTAGACTTCGTGGAGCAGAAGTTTACGGGCTTGACATAGTTAGTCCGGATTCACTCCGACCCGGCTGGCTGGGATCTATTGGAGGAAATTATATAGACGGTAACAAAATTGCCCCTGATCAGGTCGATATTAAAGTTGGAGAAATGCACATGATAGTCGAGGCTGCCGGTGTGGCTTCACTTGATTTCAACCTGATGGATGCCCTGGCACCCGACGGTATTATGGTACTAACCGGTATCCCCGGTGACAAGAGACCTTTTCAGTTTCAGGGCGGCGAGATAGCAACTGCAATGGTTTTAAATAATCTTGCCCTTGTTGGCAGCGTTAATGCTTCAAGGGACCATTTTCAGCTTGCGGTTGATGACCTGGAGCAGGCAATTCGACGCTGGGGTTTATCAACTATATCTTCACTTATAACACACAGCTATACGGCTGAACAGGCTATAGACAGGCTTGGAAAACATCCATCTGATACGATAAAAGAGGTTGTTGAATGGAACACTCCGGAAGATGCTGTAAATTCAGGCGAGCGTGATAAATGACATGAAAGGTAACAATTCTCATGCACCCGGATGGCCGGGTATCCGTCCCAGATGGACTTCAAGTGCCAAGGAAGGCATTGGCACCAGCCTTAGTCCCACTAGCAGAATCTGGTTCACTCTAAGTCATGGAATAATAAATGAGATCTACTACCCGCGCATAGACCAGGCGTGCACGAGGGATATGGGCATGATCGTAACTAATGGAAGCGGGTTTTTCTCTGAAGAGAAGCGGCATGCAGATCATGAAATTGTATGTCCAGAGCCGGGAATCCCAGTTTTCAGATTAAATAACAGATGTTTAAATGGTCGTTATCATATTGAGAAAAAGATCTTTTCGGATCCTGACAATGCAAGTCTTGTTCAGTGGACAGGATTTAAACCCCTTGCCAGTGATAAAGGTGAGTACAGACTTCATCTCATTCTCGCTCCTCATCTTGGAAACAAAGGGGCTAATAATTCTGGATGGGTTGATAATTATAAAGGTAATCCTATGCTTTTCGCAGAGGGTAACGGTGTTTCAATGGCAGTTGCATGTTCGGCTCCGTGGCTGGGCCGATCGGCCGGCTTTGTAGGCTTTTCTGACGGATGGCAGGACTTGAACATGCATAAACGCATGACGTGGTTTTATAACCGTGCGGATAACGGGAATATAGCATTGACTGCACAAATTGACTGGATGGCTGCTAAAGAAAAAGGATTCATTATTGTGCTTTCCTTCGGACTTACACCTGCTGAAGCTGGATTCCGTGCAATAAATACACTCCAGTATGAACTTTCTGATATGGAACAGCGCTATATAAAAGCCTGGAAATCATGGCAAAAAAGCTTGCTCGCTCTTGATGATAATTCCCCAGGTAGCAATTCAAAATATCGGACAAGTACAATGACATTGCGTATTCATGAAGCTAAACGATTCCCGGGAGGTATTATCGCCGGCCTTTCAATTCCATGGGGATTTTCCAGGGGAGATGACGATCTCGGTGGCTACCATGTAGTATGGCCCCGTGACCAGGTCGAGGTCGCGGGAGCTCTTCTTGCAGCTAATGCATTTGATAGTGCGAAGAGGGTACTGGAATATCTGAAGCTCACGCAGGAAAAGGATGGACACTGGCCGCAAAATATGTGGCTTGACGGAATACCGATGTGGAAGGGGATCCAAATGGACGAAACGGCTTTCCCGATACTTTTGGTCGATATGTTCTTTCGGTCACAGAAGAGTAATAATCCGGATATATCGGGTTACTGGCCAATGGTCAGAAGCGCGGCTTCTTTTCTGGTCAGAAATGGTCCTGTGACCCAGCAGGACCGCTGGGAAGAAGATCCGGGTTATACGCCGTTCACTCTTGCCGTGGAGATAGCTGCATTGCTCGCAGCTGCGGATTGCGCGCAACGTGTTGGTGAGGACCGGATCGCAACTTATCTTCGCGAACTTGCCGATTCCTGGAACGATAATATCGATCGCTGGATCTATGTGAAAAACACCGATCTCTGTAACGAGCTGGAAGTGGATGGTTACTATGTGCGTATAGGAAATCCTGATACAGGGGAGACTTTGACACCGTCCATGGGGTATGTACCTATTAAAAACCGTCCACCTGGTGATGATATGGAGCAGTCCACACACCTGGTAAGCCCGGATGCGGTTGCACTTGTACGTTTCGGCATTCGCGCACCTGATGACCCTAAAATAGTTAATACGGTAAAAGTGATAGACTCACTTTTAAAGACCGATACTCCTTTTGGACCTGCCTGGCACCGATACAATGATGACGGTTACGGAGAACACAAAGACGGTAGTCCATTCGATGGAACTGGTATTGGCAGGGCATGGCCATTACTGACCGGAGAACGGGCTCATTATGAGTTGGCGGCAGGACGTTATGATGAGGCCAGGCGACTTCTGGATACACTGGAAGCATTTGCTAACAAAGGCGGTATGATACCTGAACAGATCTGGGATGATGATGACATACCCGGGAAAGAGTTATTCTTCGGTCGTCCGAGCGGATCGGCTATGCCGCTTGCCTGGGCACATGCAGAGCATATTAAACTGTTACGATCCTTGCATGATGGCCGTGTGTTCGACATGCCTCCGCAAACGGTACAAAGATATCAGGTTCAGAAAAGGCACTCACAATACGCTATATGGCGATTTAATCACAAATGCCGTAGTTTTCCAGACGGTAAAATTCTTCGTATTGAAGTGCTTTCACCTGCCCTCGTACACTGGAGTAGTGACAACTGGCGTTCTTTCCGTGATACAAGGACTGAAGATACCGGATTGGGAGTATATACCGCTGATCTGAAAACCAATCACATGAGAGAAGGATCCATTATTGACTTTACATTTTTTTGGATCGACGAGGATCGCTGGGAAGGAAGGGATTACAGTATTTCAGTAAGAAAAGAGTAGAAATAGTGCCAGAGAATAAGTGCCCTGTATCTTTATATGATCATTGTCTATCCGTTATTTTCCAGTAAAGGAACTGGTGATGTTCATTAAAGAGGAACCTGTAGCCGAGCAGGATACTTGACAGCGTGCCCAGCGCAGTTCCGGATGCCAGCAGGAACAGTATTATTATCTGGTATTTTACTGCTTCCACAGGCTGCACGCCTGCAAGAAGCTGTCCGGTCATCATGCCTGGCAGACTTACAATGCCGACTACCATCATTACATTTATAATAGGTATCATCCCGGTTCTAATCGCATTCTGAACGGGGATGCGGGCTGCTTCCCATTTTGTAGCACCAAGGGTTAAAAATGCTTCGACCCTGTTCCTGTTTGTGTAAAGCTCTTCACTAAAACGGTTAAGTCCGAGTGATATACCTGTAAGAGAATTGCCCAGTATCATTCCGAGAAGCGGGATAGCATATTGCGGCTTATACCATGGTTCAACATTTACAATTCCAAATAATGCTATCGCCGTAATTATCCATGAACTTGACCAAACTGAAACAATACTGCTGAACCATATTCCAGGATAGCGCCTTTCTGTCCTGTTCACGGCGGCTATCCCGGCAATTATAGCCATTAAGAACATGAGCAATATAACGATGTACCATTTATTCAATGTAAATACCCAGTGTAATACAAGCCCCACCAGAAGAAGCTGAACAATGGATCTAATTGAAGCGATCAGCAGCCTGCGTTCAAGATCAAGTCTCAATAACAATGAAATTATGCCGTTGATAATTATCAGTAAAGCTGCAAATGCAACCTGTGTGTAAGTAAGTTCTATGTATAAATTATTCATAATTATTATTGGATATCAGATATCTGTCCGTTCTTCATGAAAAGTCTGCGTTTCGAAATCCTTTCTACCTGGTCGTGTGAATGGCTTACCCAGCAGGTTGCTTTTGCTCCCCTGCCGGTGTTTAACCAGTTTTTTATTATTGATTCAACACAGATAGTCGTATCAAAATCGAGGGATGCTGTCGGTTCATCGAGTAACATTATCTCGGGATTAAGCTGAACTGCTCTTAATACGGCTACTATCTGACGCTCTCCTCCAGACAGCTCCCGGGTCGGCTTATTTAAAAAATTTTCGGACAGATTAACACTTTCAAGTTGTTTTTTTATAACTTCCGGGTTGTAATTGGTCTTTATGTTTTCCCGAAAGCTGAATGGAAGCCGCAGGTTGTACTCAACAGTGCCTTCGAAAAGAGCAGGCTGCTGGTGTGTATAAATGACCGATTTTCTGTAGGATGGTATCTCGTAACCTGAAATACCCTTGCCGTGCCATTTTATCGTGCCTGCATCCAGGGGGTCAAGTAGTGCAAGCAATCTAAGGAGAAGTGTTTTCCCCGAACCAGTCGGACCCACAATACCTATACGGTCACCGGCTCCGATCTTTATCTTTATACCTTCCAAAATCCATTCATTTGTACCGGGTGCGATTCTGCCGATATCAATACCTTCAATTAATGAATGTGTGTCCTGATTATTTTTCACTACAGTACCATACTCCAAAGGTGATGGTTACGTTTTATTCCTGTTAGATATGAACTATTTAATATGATATTTAACCGGTGTGTTCCTTCAAAACCATATCTGTGATGAAAATTTATTAATATAGTGTGGAGATCAGATATTTGCTTCTACGGTTTCGTCACTTTCAAGGTCAACTTTTATTGAAAGGAACTTCATCATATCCTTTAGAGTTATTATCCCGGCGAGCTTCCCGTTGAAGATTACCATTAGCCTGCTGTTGCCGGTTCTGTTCATCGTCGACAAAGCTGTAATAGCATCGTCATTGATTTTGATCGTATTATCGTCTGAACACGATTCCATTGCATCTCCAACAGTTACATAGTCCCATTTTTGCTGCGGAAATGATTTTACATGTCTGGTTGTTATGAAACCTCTAAGTTCAGAATCCTGCACAACCGGGAACATTTTGTAATGAAATTTGTAAAAATATTCCTCAACAAGCTCTCTAAGAGTTGCCGAGGGTGGAACTGTTATAGGGTCGGGCTTCATGAAGTCGGCAACATTCTCTCCTTCCAGAGCTTTTCTGATGGTCATCTGCCTGTAAGACATACCTGATGCATTTTTGAGAAAGAATCCTATAAGCGCCCACCATATACCTCCTATAAAGTTCCCCGTCAGGATAGAGAAAAGTCCAAGGAGTATCAAAACCACACCGAAACCGGAACCTATGTCAGACGCCAGCCTGGTAGCCCATCTCTGGTTGTCTTTCCAATACCATAATGCGGCCCTGAGCATACGGCCGCCGTCCAGAGGGAATCCCGGTATGAGGTTAAAAGTTGCGAGAAGAACATTGATAAAAGCAAGGTATGAGAAAATAGCGTATGCAGGTTCAGGCCAGCCCACATTCTGACTCATAGTGGATACAAAGTAAAATATAACCGCAAGAATATAGCTTGAAACGGGTCCTGCTATGGCCATTAGAAATTCAGATTTGGGATCATCCGGTTCACGGTCCATCTGGGCTACTCCCCCGAATATGAACAGTGTTATACCTTTCATCGGAAGACCATATTTTCTTGCCACCAGGGAATGGCTCATCTCGTGAAAAACTATCGAAAAGAACAGTCCGAGAGCGCCCGCTGCTCCCATAAGCCAGTATCCTGTATCTGATATATCCTTGTAATAGTGGGGGAAATACCCTTTAGCGAGGGACCAGGTTATAAGCACGGCAAGTATGAACCAGCTCATATCAATACCGACTTCAAATCCGAAAAGGTTGAAAAGTCTTATCTTTCTACCGAACATAGGTTTACCAAATCTCCCTGTAGTTTATTTTATTCCGTATCATCTTTGCTTCCGGGTGGTGTGAATTCGATGAAACTGCTTTGCCGTTTAACCTTTTTTGCCATTTTTTTATACTCTTTTACCATGTTGTCCGTAACAGACGGGAAAACGTCTTTGACAGCCTTTTTAAAGTTTTCCATATTTACATCTTCGGCGTTCGTATCATCTCCATTACCGTCTGTATTGCTGCCGTTTGTGTCCATTAATATTTATCATCTGTTGCTATTAGTTTTTATCATATTTAACATAAACTGAATATATACTTTAAGGTAATACCTCTTTTTCAATATTCAAACACAATAACCCGTTCGATGATGTAATTATAATTTATCCGTTAAAAACTTAATCTATGTTATATTTTTGAAAATATTTTTATCAGGGCAAAAGTGTTATGGAGGAAAGGGAAATATTAAAAGTTGCTGAAACTGATGTTGTTCAGGATCAGTTAAAAAAGAAAGGGATCGCGAACAGTAAGGTTATCTCCCAGATAAAAAGATTTATAGAAGGATTTCCTTTTATGGAACTATCTCGTGTATGCACGATCGGTGATGGTATACACATGTTCGGCCAGAGGAGAAAAGATGAGCTGATCAAAAGATATCTTAATTTACACACCGGGATCCGCACGGTGAAATTTGTACCTGCATCCGGTGCCGCTTCAAGAATGTTCAGGGACCTGGTTTCTGAATACAATCTATTAAAACAAAATAAGAAAGCGGATCTTAAAAAACTGCCTGCTACTTTGGAACTTGTAAAAAACCTGGAAAAATTTGCATTCTCACAGATCCTTGAAAAGAATCTTAAAGAACAGGGTCATGATATTGGAGAACTGGTAAGTGATAGAGATTATTTACCAATACTAAGCACTCTCCTTGATGAAAACAGGATGAATTACAGCAATATTCCAAAGGGCCTTGTTCAGTTTCACAGATACGGCAGCAGAAGCAGAACAGCATTTGAAGAGCATCTAGTTGAAGCTATAAGCTATCTGTTTGCGGATGACGGTTCGGTATCAGTCCATTTTACAGTTCCCGAACAGTTTATTAAAGAAATAAAAAATGTTGTAGACAGAAACAAAGAAAAATACGAGACTGAAAAAATTAAAATAACAGCCGGCTATTCCGTCCAGAAAGAGTCTACAGATACAATTGCAGTAGATAAAGATAACTACCCTGTCGTTGATAATGAAGGCAAACTGGTCTTTCGTCCAGGCGGTCACGGGGCACTGCTTGAAAATCTGAATGAAATGGAAGCGGATATAGTATTCATAAAAAATATTGACAACATACTTGTTGAAAAATATCTCGATACTGTCAGCAGATACAAGATGATGCTTGGCGGATTCCTTCTTGAAATACAGCAGAAGGTCTTCAATTTTATAAGACGACTTGAAGATCAAAATCACGATGAAGATCTTTTCAGCGATATTAAAAAGTTTCTGAAGCATTATCTTTTTACTGATATGGATCAGTTATTAAAAGATAAGACGGGTGAAGAAAAAGTTTCATTTTTCTACAATTTTCTGAACAGGCCAATAAGGGTCTGTGGAGTTGTAAAGAACGAAGGTGAACCTGGCGGTGGTCCGTTTTGGGTTAAGGGAGATAACGGTTTTGAAACACCTCAGATCGTTGAATCCGCACAGGTTAACATGGATGATCAGAAACAGCTTTCTATATGGGAATCATCGACCCATTTCAACCCCGTTGATATAGTTTGTGGAATAAAGGATCACAAGGGTAATAAATTCGATCTTATGTCTTTTGTTGACACGAAGGCGGGGATAATAACAAATAAATCCCTGGAGGGCAGTGAGATAAAAGCGCTGGAACTCCCCGGTCTGTGGAACGGTTCAATGTCTGACTGGATAACCCTGTTCACAGAGGTTCCCGTTAAAACCTTCAGCCCGGTAAAGACCGTATTTGATCTCCTCAGGGAAGAACACCAGGGAAACTGAAACCGGATAAATGTAAATGAACAAGAACAAAAATTATTCTATCGTCCTGGCAGGAGGTTTCGGTACAAGGTTGTGGCCTGTTTCCAGGAAAGCTTTTCCAAAACAATTCACATCACTGCTAGGGGAAGAAACTCTGTTGCAGAACACGAATAGAAGACTTGTGGATATGTTCAATGAAAACATAGTGTATGTTGTGGGGAAAGAACATTTTTATAATACAAAAAACCAGCTGGACGAACAGGGTTTAAACCGTAACTCAGTGATTATTGCAGAGCCTGTTCCAAGAAACACAGCACCGGCCATACTCCTCGGTACTCTCTATATAAATAGTTTTTGTGATGATGCGGTTATACATGTTTATCCTTCTGACCACCTGATCGCAGATACGGACACACTCGGAAGAAACATAGAAGACGGTTCTAGATATGCGCTGGAAGGTTATCTGGTAACATACGGTATAAAACCTGCTTATCCTGAAACCGGGTACGGGTATATTAAAGAAGGATCACGTATTGATAATTTCGCTTGTAAAATAGAAAGTTTTCACGAAAAACCCGACATAAAGACGGCCTCGGGATTCGTAGATAGCGGTGATTATTACTGGAACAGCGGAATTTTTGCATTCAGGTGCTCGGATTTAATCGAGGAATACAGGAAGCATTGTCCTGAAATATGGGAGGTCTTGAGTGGATATTCCGGGGACCCTGACGTATTGACTTCAGAACGGTTCGGCAAACTTCCTTCAATATCTTTCGATGAAGCTATAATGGAATGCACTGACAGGGGAGTAGTTATAAGATCGGATTTTCAATGGAGTGATCTGGGTTCGTGGAAATCAGTGTATGAACTTACTGACAGGGACGAAAACGGGAACTATCTGAAGGGAAGGATAATAACAAATAATACGAGGTCCTGTTATGTAAGATCAGAGAACAGGCTTGTAGTACTTAACGACACCGAGAAAATGGTCGTGGTTGATACTGATGATGCTCTTTTTATTTCACCGTTGGAAAGTTCGAGCAGGATAAAGGATATTATTGAGGCACAGAAAGATGTTTATGAATTTTCAAATCCTGTTTATGTTAACAAACCATGGGGCTTTTTTGTTCCGGTTTTGAAATCGGATGGTTACGGGATAAAAAGAATTAATGTTCGTCCTGGAGCACGTCTTTCTCTCCAGAAACACCAAAACAGATCTGAAAACTGGACTGTTGTTAAGGGCAGGGCATTTGTTATCAAGGGTAATGAACAGTTCGCTCTTGAAGAAGGAGAGACTGTTCATATACCGGCAAATACCATTCACAGGCTTCAGAACAGAGAGCATTCTGAACTTGAAGTCATCGAGATACAGTTTGGAAGCTGCATAGACGAGGAAGACATTACAAGAGTTGAAGATGACTACGGCAGAGCTTTAAAAAAATGAAATGAGGAGAGGCGGGATTAAATCTATTATTCTTAAATATGCTGAACAAGAAATAAGGATAGTCATATATATCTGATCTGCTATTGGAGAGAATATGGTTTATAAAACACTTTTAATACTATTCGCTTTCTGTGTACAAACATCCTGGGCGGTTGAGTATTCGGTTTTGTCCCGGGGATATTCACAGAAGGAACTGGAACAGGCTGTAATTACCGACAAGGATCGGCTTTTAGAATATCTGGATGTAAACGGGATATCTGCGGGGATTGACAAGTCTGTTAAGGATGACGAAAACACCGTATTTGTTTTGATCAGACCGGATAAAAGCAGATATCCCGAACAGTTGAAAATGAACGCAATAGAACAGGATAAGAACGGCAATTACAAGGTCTATTATGACATTGTGTACCCGGTTACGGTTCTTGAGAACAAGCCGGGGAAACCACTTATACCATATCTTATTTTAAAATTAAGCGATCCGGGTATCGAAGATGCACAGGTTTCACTTATCAACGAGAAATTAAAAGATGTTGTGGTTATTAACAACTCACTTTCTCAGGATGTGAAATATTCCAATATTCTGGAAGATCAGGAAGGTTATATTTTTGTTAATTATTTTCCCCTGGACAGGGGCAATAGCTGGACCTATAACTACAACCGGAACAATAAAAAAGGTGTAGTAAAATACGAGATCACTTCTTTTTCGCAGGGATGGTCCGTTTTTGATGAATTTTTCGGGAAATATAATGTGGGTTTCAGGATAGATGGTGAAGGGGATCTGCTCGTTTCCACTAGCTCAGGCATGAAGCCTTTTTACAATGATAACGTAAAGAAAAGCAGGAAAAAGGAACCATTTAAAGTGGATGCAGGTGTTTTCGACGATCTTCTTGTAGTTACGATCCCCAGAACCGGAGATTTCTGGTTCAGGGATATCTATGCCAGGGGAGTCGGATTGATTTATCATGAACAGGAATCTCCATCCGGGGAATTGACCTACTCGCTAAAAGAAGCTTTCGTCAGGGGTAAGAAGATTCTGGAAAAGTAGAGATTTAATAAATTGACACCTTTTTTTACTTAGGTTAGTTTTTTACATCTTTCAGGAGAGGTGGCCGAGTGGTCGAAGGCGCTCGCCTGCTAAGCGAGTAAGGGGCTAAAACCCCTTCGAGGGTTCGAATCCCTCCCTCTCCGAAATGCTTATCATACCTGAACGTAAAAAGTCGGTTTCCTGTTCTGAACTCCGTTTTTATATAACTGTTTTATGAATACTCATGTATTTCCATATATAGAATGTCCGCTTTGCAGATCTGATGCGGACTATTTCTATTTTTTCAGGGGAAAAGCTTACTACAGGTGTACGAACTGTCTGTCAGTAATTATGAATCCGGACGACCGTGTTGACAGCAAGCGGGAGAAACAGAGGTACGAGGAGCACAATAACGATGTGAATGACAAGGGTTATCAGAAATTTGTAATGCCAATTGTAAATAGTGTAATTAAGTATTTTAATACAGAAAACAGTGGTCTTGACTTCGGTGCGGGTACAGGCCCTGTCGTCAGCAAGCTTCTCCTGGAAAAAGGTTATAATATAAAAAAATATGACCCGTTATTTTTCGATGATTTGACGAAACTCGATAATAAATACGATTACGTAGTATGCTGCGAGGTAATGGAGCATTTTCACGATCCATTAAAAGAATTCAGACTTCTGAGATCACTTTTGTGTGATGAAGGTATGATCTTCTGCATGACATATTTGTATGATGAAGAAACCGACTTCGGGGAATGGTACTATAAAAACGATGAGACTCACGTGTTTTTTTATCATAGAGAGGCTATAAAATGGATCTGTGAGAATATCGGTTTTTCTATCTACAAGATAGAAGGAAGAGTCATAAAACTCCAGAAATAAACGGTTTGTAATTATGGAAAGACTGTTATCAGGTGTGAAAATACAATGTTTAAAGGGAGATATAGCTTCTCAGAACGATATCACCGCCGTAGTAAACGCTGCAAACGCCATGCTCGCAACAGGCGGGGGTGTCGCCGGAGCAATTCACAGGGCTGCCGGTCCGGGACTTGAGGATGAATGCAGGAAACTTGCCCCAATAAAGCCTGGTGAAGCGGTTATAACGGGAGCGCATAATCTACCAAATCATTTTGTAATACACTGCCTCGGTCCGGTGTACGGAAAAGACAAACCCGGAGACGTACTGCTTTCGGATTGTTACAAAAATGCACTCAAACTGGCGGACGGCAATATGATCGATTCAATTGCATTTCCCGCACTTTCAACGGGTGCGTTCGGATACCCTGTGAAGGAAGCTGCTGTTATAGCCATGAATACAGTAGCGGAAACGGTCTCCAAACTGGATTTCGTAAGGACTGTACGTTTTGTTTTATACGGAGACGATGATCTGAGAATACACGAACAAGTTCTTTCTGACATAAACTACCAGAAATGATATCCTTTATTTTTCTTTTTCATCCAGCTCGCTGAAAACCTCTTTTGCTATTCTCAGTCCGTTAAGAGAAGCCGGAAATCCTGCGTAGACGAGTACCTGCATTATGACTTCCACGACTTCCTCACGCGTACACCCGCAGTTCAGTGCGCCCTTTATATGTACCTTGAGCTGGTTCACTGCCGTCCCTATAGCTGTGAGAGAAGCTACTGCGGTTATTTCACGAGATTTCATATCAAGCCCTGGCCTTGCGGATATCTCGCCAAATACGAATTCCATAAGGTATCTGACCATATCAGGTGAAATTTCACCTAGTCCTTTTTTTGCTCTTTCACCTGCCCCGGGGTCTATCCTGTTTAGTATTTCCAGTCCCTTCTTATAATTATCGTTGTTCAATATTTCCTCCTTTATTTGTTTTTAAAGACAAAAATCAAAATACTTGTATGGTTAAATCAAAGCAAATAAATATATTGGTAATTTCATAAATATTTTCAAAATAATTTATTTGTACAAAAAGCGAAGGTTTTTCGGTCACTCATTCGTATAACATGGAGTGTATTTTATAAAAATTCCGGTGACGGAATTTTAAATGTTTAAATAATATTAATAAACTTTATTTTATTTATGATCCGGTTTAAAGTTCTGAATCTGCATTGTTTTGGTGCCCAGAGATCGTTAATGTGTAAGTTACAGATATTATTATCGAAATCATGTTCTGTAATCATAATTGCGGAACCGTGGACCTGATTATCTGACAATGTATCGTTTATGTATTCTGTTAAGACCTGAATAAATGGCGGATGGTATGATCAAGAAATTAATAATAGTATCTTCAGTGATAATTGCGGCTGTTTTTAGCGGTTTATACCTTGTCGGCAATATGAAAGTGCAGATACCTTCCGACGATTCTCAAACCAGTTATTCGGAGACTGCGCCCCCGCTCGTAAGTGTAATGGTGAGGCCGGTTCTGCTGAGCGAAAATGATCGTGTATTCGAAGCTGTTGGCACCGGAAGGGCAAGGAGGTCTGTTGACATATATCCGGCTGTTGCCGAACAGGTTTCGGATGTGTTGTTTCAAGCGCAACAGTATGTTTCAAAAGGTGATGTACTTGTACAGCTCGATGATCGTGAGGAAAAACTTGCAATTAGGCTTGCCCGGGTAAAGTTAAGAGACGCAAAAAGTCTTTTAAACCGTTATGAGCAGGCCGTTAAGGAAGGGGCGGTTCCCCAGAGCGAGGTGGATTCTGCACGAGCCGATCTTAATTCAGCTGAAGTTTCCCTGGATCAGGCGAAACTTGCATTTGAAGAGAGAAAAATAAGAGCCCCTTTTGCAGGTATTGTCGGTATACCGAAGGTTGATCCCGGTGACAGGGTAGGCACTGATACTCTTATTACGGGACTTGATGACCGGGGGGTGATATTTGTCGATTTCGATCTCCCCGAATCCCTCTCCGGTTCTATCGGGGAAGATACAACTGTTGCAGCAACAACTCCTGCATATCCCGGACGTCAATTCACAGGACATATAAGCGCGGAAGAAAGCAGGGTGGACCCCCAAAGCAGAACGATCATGGTTCGTGCGAATATAGATAATGGTGAAGATATTCTGAGACCCGGAATGTCTTTTAAGACGAGGTTATCAATACCAGGTGACAAATACCCGACAGTTCCGGAAATAGCTCTTCAGTGGGATCAAACAGATTCATATATCTGGATAATACGTGATGAGAGAGCATTAAAAGTGGATGCAAAGGTTATCGCCAGAACAGCGGGGAAAGTTCTTCTTGAGGGACAAATATCGGAGGGTGAACCTGTTGTAATCGAAGGATTACAACGTCTGCGTCAGGGAAGGAAAGTCAGGATCCTGGATAAAGGGGTATTAAAAACCGGAAAACAGGCTGATACAAATTGAAGAAATTCGCAAATAGTATTACAGCACTGGGTGTGCGCCGCCCAGTGCTGATCATAGTGGTGAACCTGCTTATTATGCTCGGTGGAATTGCAGGCATGATGGGAGTGAGTGTTCGTGAACTGCCTAATGTTGACAGACCGGTAATTAGTGTGAGAGCGGTCTATGAAGGGGCTTCTCCTGCAACTGTGGATACAGAGGTTACCAGTGTTATCGAGGGTGCTGTTGCACAGGTGTCCGGAGTGAAGAATATCGATGCGTCTAGTGAAGAGAACAATTCACGTCTGCGAATTGAATTCGAATCTACCGTAGATCTTGATGCTGCGGCGAGCGATGTACGTGAAGCCGTAAACCGAGTGCAGAGAGACCTGCCTGAAGATATAGAACAGATAACTGTGGTAAAGGCAGACGACCAGGCACAGGCAATAATACAGCTTTCAGTCGCAAGTAATACATTGTCCAAACAGGACCTTGCAAAACGGGTCGAAAAGGACGTTGCTCCCGAATTGCTATCTATCCAGGGAGTTGCGGATGTTCGCCTGAACGGAAATCAGCCCAGGGTTTTGAGAGTCTTACTCGACCCTGCACTTATGGCCAAGAACAAAGTGACCATGGGTGAGATCATATCTGTTCTCAGAAACGCCCGGCTTGACGTACCCGCGGGAAGTTATGAATCAGTCGATCAGGAACTTATCGTAAGGGCCTATGCCTCGGTTGTACAGCCTGAACGTCTGGAGAAACTCCATATTCGTGATAATGTCAGGCTGGAGGATGTCGGGGTTGCGTTCTATGCTCCCGAGGAAGCGGAATCATACTCACTTCTTAACGGAAGAATGGTTATAGGTCTTTCCATTATAAGACAGGCGGGATCAAATACTATATCCATTTCCAGACAGGTAGAAAAAAGAATTAAAGATATAAACAAGCGTGTGAAAGATTTTGAAATATATAAAACTTCGGACGATGCAACTTTCATCAAAGGCAGTCTCTACGAGGTATTATTCTCACTGGGTTTTGCAATCGTGGTCGTATTGATAGTTATAGCGTTATTCCTCGGACAGTTACGCGCTGTATTGATCCCGGCTGTAACAATACCGGTTTCCCTTGTCGGGTCTGTAGCGGTTATATGGCTTTTCGGATTTTCTATTAACCTGTTAACTCTGCTCGCCCTTGTGCTCGCTACAGGGCTTATCGTAGACGACGCAATCGTGGTTCTGGAGAATATACAACGGCGCCGGTCACTGGGACTGAAAAAACTGGCAGCAGCAGTTCTGGGAACAGAGCAGGTGTTTTTTGCAGTTATTGCAACCACAGTGACACTGGCAGCGGTATTTTTGCCGATTGCATTCCTCCCTGGTGATACCGGTAGATTGTTCAGGGAATTCGGAATAGTTCTGGCAATTGCTGTTATTATCAGCTCATTCGTGGCACTTACACTCTGTCCCATGATGGCTTCACGACTTCCTGAAATGTCCGGGGGTAACAAATATATTCTGAATGCAAGGGAATATCTCGATAATATCGGAGGCAGTATCGCAAATTACTACTATCGCTTGCTGGAGAAGTTCCTTTCAAGGCCTATCTTGTCGCTTTCCTTCGCGGTAGTAGTGGCGTTACTTGGAGCGGCAGGATTTATGAAGCTTAACCAGGAACTTCTTCCAAGAGAGGACAGGGGAGAACTTCGTATACTGCTAACAGGACCGGACGGTGCTTCTCTTTCATATTCGGATGAGCAGGCACAGAAACTTGAAACGATACTGCAGCCATATAAAAAAGAGGGATTGATAAAGGATATTTACACTGTTGTCGGACAGTGGGACAAGAACCGAACACTCGTTACAGCGACATTAAAACCCTGGGAAAAAAGAGACGTTACTCAGATGCAGCTCGAAGAGCGAATAAACCGGGAACTTGAAAAAATACCCGGGTCACAGGTCAGAATATTCAAGGGGAATACATTGAACGTGAGGGGAGCGTCTTCGGGTATTGAACTTGCAATTACCGGGAATGATTATAACGAAATTTATGAAGCTGCCGATAAACTTTCATTAGCCCTCCGGCAGCGAATCCCGCAAATTGAGGATATACGAATTCAGTATGATACTTCACAGCCTGAACTTTCCTTTGATATTGACAGACAGAGTGCTCAGGATCTGGATGTTCCTCTGGAGGAGATATCCCAGACACTTAGGGTGATGGTAGACAGATATGATGTGGTCGATATGAATATACAGGACGAGGCTGTAACCCTTTATCTGGGATCAACGCAGGGCACTGTAAATGATCCGGGAGACCTTTTAAATATATTCGTCCTAAACAGTGAAAAACAGCTCATTCCCCTCAGATCAATTATCGATGTAAGAGAAGAGGGTGTCGCTGCCGAACTTGATCGTCATGCCCAGAGAAGGGCTATAGATATGGATATCGGTCTCCCTCCCGGAGCACCGCTGGGTGATATGCTCCGAAAGGTTAGTAATGTCGCCGATGATGTTTTACCCGGAAGCGCCCATATCCTCTATCTCGGTGAAGCTGCGACTCTTGAAGAAACCAATTATGAGATCGCGCTGACATTTGTTATAGCATTCATGGTGGTTTTTCTGGTCCTCGCAGCACAGTTCGAAAGTTTCGGCAGCGCTCTGATAGTTATTTTTATAGTTCCGTTCGGACTCGCAGCAGCAATTTTTGCCTTGATGATCACGGGACAGACAATAAATCTTTATAGCCAGATAGGGTTTGTTATGCTTATTGGACTTATGGCCAAAAATGCCATACTGGTTATGGAATTTATGAACCAGCTTCGTGATGAAGGGAAAGATATATACGAGTCTATAATGCAGGGCGTACGTGTAAGACTGCGTCCTGTAATGATGACAGCACTTTCTACCGTACTCGGTAGTCTTCCGCTTATATTGAGTATCGGTCCAGGAGCCGAAGCAAGAAGGGCCATAGGCTGGGTGGTATTCGGTGGGTTGGGACTATCAACGATTTTTACGCTCTTTCTCACACCCTTGGGTTATTTGCTGATCGCACCATATATAAAACCAAGAACCGATGCAGGAAGGGAACTTGATAGACAACTGGATCATGCAGAGAGCCTTGGGTTGGTTAACGGGGGTGAGAATAATCAATGACATTTGCAAGGGTCATAGGGTTATTTCTGTTTATTATTTTAATTACCGGCTGTACAGTAGGGCCGGATTACAGTCCACCCGATATGGGAGCACCTGACAATTTTGTTCTCCAGGATGTGCTTAACAGCATTTATAAAGGGCATGGTGAAAAGAAGCATTCCGGGAATGTTCCGGTTAACTGGTGGGAGGGGTTTTCCGATCCGACACTTAACGCCCTTGTTGACAAGGGACTTGAAAATAACTACAGGATAAGCAGTGCCGCAGCCCGCTTAAAAGAGGCGAGGGCACAATTCAGACTGGTGGCCTCCGGTGACAAACCTGTTACGACGGCGAGTATTACACCGTCTTTACAGGGAGAAAAGGATCTGGAAGGGGACAAAGGTACAGATTTCAATTCAAATATACTCGGCTCTCTCGGAGTTGTGCTCCCGCTCGATATTTTCGGGCAGGTAAAAAGACAGGAGGAAGCAGCCAACGCAATGGTCGAATCTGCACGTGCCTCACTCAGAGGTACTGTACTGCAGGTAAGTTCGCAAATAGCCAATCAGTACCTGAAACTGAGGGGCGACCAGAGGCAGTTAACGCTACTCGAACAGTCGGTATCTCTCCAGGAAAAAACTCTTTCAATAGTTAAAAGCCGTTACAATGCCGGACTCTCCCCAGAGCTGGATGTAAGGAGGGCTGAAGCTTCGGTTGAGACACTGAAAGCTGATATCCCGCCACTAAAAGAATCACTTGTGAATACACGTAATAATATCGCAACACTTACGGGTAAATACCCCGGAGCATATGAAAAACTGCTGGGTGACGAAAAGGAAATACCCGAATATAACGGTGCTATACCCGACCTGGTGCCGGTAAAAGTTCTTACCCTGAGACCTGATGTACAGCAAGCAGAAGCAGAGTTGAAGCGGGCAGTAGCCGGGATCGGTGTTGCAGAAGCCGAATACTACCCCTTCTTTAATTTTGCAGCTAATTTAAGTATTGGTTCTGCAGGATTAACCGGGGAAAGAATGGTCAATACGATTGTAGGCAGTATACGAGCTTTAATAGAGCAGGTTGTAAGTGACGGTGGAGAGAGAAAAGCCAATTTGCAGATAGCAAAAGCGAGGGCGGAACAGTCTCTTGCCGAGTACAGACAAACACTTCTGGATGCTGCTCGGGAAGTCGAAGAAACACTTTCTGCTCTGGAATCTTCCTCGAACAGGCAGGAATCGCTTGAAAAAGCGGTAAAGGCAAGTAAAAGAAGTTTCCACCAGGCAGAAATCCTCTATGCTCAGGGTTTAACAAGTTTTCTTGATGTAGTGGATGCCCAGAGGGTGCTCGCTTCAGTACAGCAACAACTTGCGTCAGCCAGAACAGACTACTCTACACAGGTTGCTACACTATTCAGAGTACTCGGTGCCGGGATAATGCAGAATAATCAGGAAAAGGCTGAAAATGACGGATAGAAATGGTACATAATGTAGTATGCAGTGAGTTATTATAAATATTTTTTTGGAAACAACCATCTACCCGACAGAATCCTGTAAATTCCAGCTAACATGGGCAAAAAAATGAAAAAGAAATTAATTATAGACTGGGAATACCCGCTGCTCCCGGTGACTGCACAACCAATGGTATCCCCGGATGTACCAGGTTCATAGTCGCCCTCCGGTCCTGCATCGAAACGGTATATGTTGTAAAAGAGGTCCCAGTAGAGGAAATTGCCGCCGAAAGGTTTGCACCCTCCCCAGCTTATACCTGCAAGCGGTGTATATGTGTACAGAGCCGCAGTTGCCATATTGAAGGGTGTTACTATAAGGCAATCTTCGGTTTCTTTTGGTATCAAAACACCCCATCCGCTTACTGTTAATCCTTCTGAATTCATATCCCGGTAATACTTGTCGAACTGCCATGCGGCCCTGTCCACCTGTTTTCCAAAACCCTTGTAATTTTCATTTCCCACTGCATACCCCATGGCCCAGTCAAGCTGATACTGTGTGGCCTGTCCGGGTAGTGTGGATATAAGCCCCTGCTCCTTCTGCAGAGTTGTTAAAATGGATTGAGGATTTATTTCGTGATCATTAGCTGCATTGTATATGATCTCTGCGGCCGGTCTGTTGATACCGTACGCATCTTCTGTTTCGTGATGTGCAAGAAAACTGTTTGCAGTATCAAGGAAGTTCTCTATGTTGGACAGCGACATTGACAGGTTGTTCCTGAACTCCATATCAGAGGTTATATGCTCTCGAATTTCCTGTATGGAAACAGTATTCTGGCTGGATAATCGGTCGTCATAAACGAACCCTTGAATATCTGTTATTAATAAAGGTCCGTATTCATATAACAATATGCCGTCTTCCGAGTATGCACGTACAAAATACTCATAGTCGCCAGAGAGACCTTCGGTATGGTCAATAAATCTATTGTTTGAGACTGGTTCATCATTAAGCTTTAGCAAGATCTCTTCTTGATATGATCTGCGGTAGATATCATATTCCTCGCTGGAATCAAGCGGTTCCCACATAACGGACAAATAATTACTTCCTTTCCATGCCCACAGGTCTTTTTGATCATTAAAAACTGTATTTTGTGCCTCGAGTTTAAGCGGGAATATGAAGAATAATGACAATACCGAGATAAATTTGATAATATTTATAAATTTAGTCAAGATCAATCCCCGAATTTGAACATTAGCTGGTCATATGTATGAACAATTTTGTTGTCTTTATTTACTGCCTCCACCTTGTATCTCAGAATTTTATGATTCGCTATCATATTATCAAAGAACTCGTTTTTCGAAATACTGTTTTCCACAGCTGGCTGCCATTTACTGTCACTTTCTGTTTTTCTGTAAATCATAAACTGAGAATATTTCTCAGGATCCCATTTGAGAATTATGTATTCCCCGGTATGCCATCCCCAGAGATCCTGATTCCTGTTGTAAATTGTAGTATTTTGAGGAGTCGCCTCGAGTACAGTTGTTGTTTCGTCAGATGGATTGTTAGTAGCAACTTCCTGATCCTGAGGATGTGTTGGAGAATCACGGTCTTCGTGTTTGTCAAAATTACAGGAATCTATGTTTACAATTGTTAATATAAGAAAAGTGATAACTGCTGTGCGGAATAGACTGCATTTGTTCATAAATATATTCTATCACTTTTATAGTATCAAATCAGGACGCAATTAAGGGTATATACAGGTTGATGTTAAATATATAGTTCGTAATGTTTAAAAAAAATTACTGGATTACTCTTTTTTTATTGAATTGTTTTTATATTGAAGTAAAACCTGTTTTCTTTATAACCAGTTTAGAGGTGCCTTAATATGCAGCAATTGTGCCTAAATATCTTACAATATATTGTGCATTTACAAAAGTATCGGCTACCAGGTTAACCTAATTAATATTCGATATCCGTATAGTATCTGACCTGCTTGGAGAATTCGTGAGCGATCTCGGGCGGTATGCCTTTGGCTATTGCCCATCCGAGCGCAAGTGAATACCAGTCTTCTGACTTATGCGGATCTATACGGTTTAACCTGCTGAGGACTTCTTCTCTGAATACTGATTGGTATCTGTCGATCTGAACATCATGACTTTGCATATATTTACCCTCTAATAACTATTTACAAATAAGTGTTATGCAAGAGCTGTACCATAATCAAATGACCAGCCGGTCATTTGGGAATTCTGCAAATATCTGGAATTTGCCTGTTGATTTGGTGAATTGAAAATGTCAGAAAATACGTCATATTTCAACTGGTTTAAAGTTAGCTTTTCTAATAGATTAAACATAATCTCGAATTATATGTTCTGGTTTAAAACAAAAAAAACCGTATAATTATCTAAAGATTCAAAGAGGTGAAAATGTCTTTTCAGACCTGGCTTTTAGTCGGAATAATTACCGGAACAGTAGGAACTGCATGGTTCGTATACGGGAAAAAACAGCAACGACTTGATGCCCTGCTTACAGGAATAGTTCTGTGTATTTATCCTTATTTTATCCACAGTCTGATCCTTATGATAATGATAGGTGTGGTTCTTGCAGCACTTCCATTCTTTATTCGTGTGGATTTCTGAAAGACTACCTGTTTATATATTCCGTTTTTTGAACTTTAATGAAAATACCGTCGAATATACTTATTAAATATTTACCATACCGGATGAGTTATTATTTTTCCTGCTTTTTACCCATTTGCTGAATCCTTTTGTATCCGGCACCAGGAGCTGCACATTGATTTTTATCCTTTCCTGTAAATCGTTATCGGGATATACACCGTTTACTACAGACTTCAGGAGCATGCCGTTGTCTATAAGGTTTGCGAGCACAACATTTTCATATTTTGGAAGATAGCCCATTTTTATACCAGACCAGTAAATTTCTATTGCATATTTGTCGTATGTATTGCCAGGTTGTCTTACGAGATCAAGAGCATCATGTTTATATATCTTGTGTGTATAGTTCTTACCTTGGTAGTACCACATACCCCTGACGTAGCATTCATATAATGGTATTGAAAGTGAATTTTTGATCCATTCAAATTTCCTCTTTTGCTCAATGCTGAGAAATGTAAGAGGTGGTAAAGACAGAAGTGTTCCCAGACCCAGCATTTTTGTAATAAAATCTCTTCTTTTCATAATGTACCAATTATAACAATATCTTTGCTTATCTTTAAGCACTTTAAAAAATAGTTAAATACGGTGATCTATATTTAATTTGAATCAGACATTAAAGATGAATTTGATTATATTCATGATTGATTATAAATATGTTACTCAATGGCATAATATAAGAAGAAAGATGAAAATTGTAAAAACTAAATATAAGGAGGGTCCTTGGAAATGAAGGTTATGGTTATGGGTGCAGGGGCTCTGGGTAGTTATTTGGGCGGTTGTCTGTCAAGTTTCGGACACGATACTATATTTGTTGCCCGCGGGTCTCAGCTTGATGTCTTGCGTAAATACGGTCTTACCGTACGTACAATGAAAGGTGAAAAAATTAATATCAATATTCACGTTACAGATAATCCTGATACCCGAATCGTCCGGGATCTTGTGTTGCTCTGTGTTAAAACGTACGACAACCCGGGAGCTATTGAACTTATTCGGCCTGTAATAGGAAGAGACACGATCGTATTGACATTTCAAAATGGTGTTGACTCTCTCGATGAACTTGGATCCTCATTCGGTTTAAACAATGTCCTGGGCGGAATATCATGGGCGAATTTCATACTTTCGGAAGAAGGAGTTACAGAGCAGGTGTTTCCCGGAAGTTTCGTGATTGGCGAAATTGGAGGAGGAAGGTCAAACCGTGCTGATATCCTTTGTGAAGTGTTTCGAAAAGCAGGAATTGAAACGGTCGTGGATGAAGATATCGTTACATCCGTTTGGAGGAAATTCATATATACCTGTGCTGTAGAAGGGCTGACTGCCTTAACGGGCCTTCCTGTCTGGATATTGCTAGAATACCCCGAATCAAAAGAATTGCTCGTTTCCGTGATGAGGGAAGTAGAGAAAATAGCTAGGAGGAGCGGTATACTTTTATCTGATAGAACAATTGAGAATATACTTTTCTACCTGGAGGACGAATTACTGCCAGAAATAACCAGAAATACTTTTGGTTCTATGTATTTTGATATAAAAAATGGAAGAAAACTGGAACTAGATGCCATTAACGGTTCAGCAGTCAGAAGAGGATCGGCTTTGGGAGTACATACACCTGTAAACAATGTCATTTATGCCTGTTTGAAACCCCTGGCATCAGGTAATCGGATATATGTTCCGTAATTTGTATAGAATTGTCACAAACAATCAAATATAATTCAAAAAATAAGTGCAATTGGTATATGTAATAGAATGTAATCAGACATTAACTGAAATTATATCCTTCCCCTAGCTTTCGCCGCCTCTATTATTCTCTGGATTGCAACTACGAATGCCGCGTCTCTCAGATTTATCTCTCTTGCTGTGGATTTTTCCTGTATCTCCCTGTAAGCCCGTACCATCCATGATTGAAGACGCTCCATGACTTCTTCCTCATGCCAGTAGAATCCGTAGTTGTTTTGTGCCCATTCGAAATAACTCACTACAACTCCTCCCGAGTTGCCCAGAACATCAGGTAGAACTTTAACACCTTTATTGTTCAGAATTTCATCAGCTTCGGTAGTAAGGGGACCATTTGCTATTTCAAGTATGATCTTCGCCATTATATTGTCAGCATTCTTTTCTGTAATTACGTTTTCAAGTGCCGCCGGCACAAGGATATCACATGAAAGTTCTAAAAGATCTTCATTTGAAATCTCCCGTCCGATCTTACATCCTTTAAGGGTGGATTTTTCTTTTTTATGATTGATTATTTCGGGAATGTTAAGTTTGTCTTTGTCAAAAATCCCGGTCTGTGAATCACTGACTGCTATTACCTTGTACCCGTTATCGAATAATATTTTTGCCAGATTCATGCCAGCGTTCCCGAAGCCCTGAATTGCTACTTTTGATCTGGCTGGTTCCATTTCGTATGTCTGCATGGCTTCATGCAATACAAAGAATCCACCCATTGCGGTAGCTATATCCCTTCCTGCACTCCCACCAATCGATAATGGTTTCCCGGTTATAACACCAGGAGCATATTCTCCTCTTATTGCCTCATATTCGTCCATCATCCAGCCCATGACCTGAGAGTTGGTGTAAACATCGGGCGCAGGGATATCTGTTTCGGGCCCAATATTTTTATGAATAGCTCTTATAAAAGCACGACTAACGCTTTCCAGTTCAACAGGACTGTGTTCCTTCGGATTTATTACTACTCCACCTTTTCCTCCTCCGAAGGGTATATTCACCACAGAGTTCTTAATACTCATCCAGAAAGCGAGTGCCATAACTTCATCGAGATCGACATCGGGATGAAACCTGACACCACCCTTGGTAGGTCCCTTAACATCATTGTACTGTACCCTGTATCCCTTGAAGTACCGGATCTTTCCGTTACCCATCCTGACTGGAAAAGTTACCTGTATTATCCTCTGTGGAGCTTTTAATATTTCGATTTCGTCATCTGTGTATCTAGCTGCTTTAGCTGCATTGCGAAGCTGTTCCTGGGCATTGTGAAAGGCATTCATTTCTTATCTCCTGTTATTTTATATATTTATTACCCTATTAAAGACATATTATAGTATTTTTTTATAATCAGCTGCATTAATTTCCTTTTATCACGGTTAAATTTATCAATTCCATGAATATAATAGTATGGCACCGCAAGGATCTCAGAGTCGAAGATAACAGAGCGCTTTATGAAGCAAGCAGAATTGGCAAACCACTGCCCGTATACATATTTGATCCGCGGTTATTTTCAGTTGAACGCCCCCATTGCGATGATCGATATATTTTTCTGTTCGAATGCCTGGCAGACCTGGACGACCAGTATAAAAAGATAGGGTCCGGACTTTCACTTCTTTGGGGAGACCCGGTCAGAATATTAAAAGAACTTACGACAAAGTATTCTGCCATAATTTTTTTCAACCATGATACGAGTCACGGGGACGACCTGGAAAGAGACAAGAGGATTCTTTCAATAGATGGATCCAGGGCCTGGACTAATGACGGTGTTCTGCGTGGAAAAGGAAGCAGGGAAGGGTGGTTCAGAAATTGTGAACAATATTTTGAAGATCCCGAATTAAGAATACCTTCTGATATTTCTGCCAATAATATCCCGTCAGAAATCAAAACCCGTGACCTGATAAGAAAATTTTCCATACATCGCGAAAAAAGAGGAGTTCCCAAGGGTGGAAAGAGATCTGCAAAGAGAAAACTGAATTATTTTATAGATAATATGGATAGTTACATGGTCAATCTGAAACAAGAGTATATCGTCGAATCGGCAAACTCTGAATTATCTCCATATATTTCACTTGGCGTTTTATCGCTTCGTACTATCTACAGGGAAGTTAACAAGAGTACTAAAAGATCAAAGGACCATTATATAAACAGATTGTTCTGGAATCAGCACCATAAGCAGATGATGCAGGATTTCCCCGATCTTGCGGAAAGAGCGGTTAACCCGGTATTCGATCTCTATTACGAAAAGATATATTCATACGATCCAGATATGGTATCTGCATGGAAAAACGGGAATACGGGTTTTCCTGTGGTAGATGCTTCAATGAGGGCACTTGCTGATACTGGGTTCATAAACTTTTCCCTGAGGAAAATGGTGTCTTCGTTCTTTTGTTATATAATGAAGCAGCCATGGAAGATTGGGGCTGATCATATGTATCACCATTTAATCGATGCGGACTGTGCAATTAATTATTCCTGGTGGCAGATAATTGCCGGTACGGTCGGGGCATATGATAATGTAATTTATGATCCTAAAACTTTTTCCGGGAAATTTGACCCTGAAGGCATATTTATAAAGGAATATATTCCCGAACTTAAAAATACAAATATGGAATATATATCAATGCCATGGAAAATAAGTTCAAAACAGCTAAATGATACCGAAACCGGTATTCACAGGGAATACGTCAGACCTGTTGTTGATTTTGAATATGAGTATAATCAAGCTGTAAATATCTACAGAACTGTAAATATCGCAGCTGTTGAATCGTTCAGGGATCCGGAATTATTAAAAAGGGCCTCTCTTTACGGTGTTATTAAAAAGAGAGTCGTTAAAGGGCAACTGCCTGAAATAATAAGATGTTAGCATGTAACACTTGATGTAAACTCATTAGCCATTCCGAATAGCCTTTCCTTTTTTTTATTATCCATCCTGTCCAGCATACTTATCATCATGGACATTCTCTTATTAGAGCTGAAGAACTGCCGGTTCTTTGATATAAATTTCCAGTAAAGTCCGTCCCAGACATCACACCAGTTACCTTTCCTGAAGTCGCTCATTTTTAAAATGTAATTGGAGCCTGAGATATATGGTTTGGTTGCAAAGCTTCCGCCATCAGCATACTGTCCCATTCCATAGACGTTGGGGACCATTACCCAGTCAGCTGAATCAACAAAAAACTCCATGAACCAGTTGTTTACCTCTACGGGATCGATTTCGCAGAGAAGCATGACGTTGCTTAGTATCATCAGACGTTCGATGTGGTGAGCGTATGCATTCGATATCACTCTTTTAATTACTACATCCAGGGGGAACAATCCGGTTGTACCATCGTACCATCTGCTGTTCATTTTATTTCTGTGATTGAAAAAGTTCTTCCTCATATCTACTGTATTATAAACACCGCGTATGAACTCTCTCCATCCTATGATCTGTCTTATAAAACCCTCAATGCTTTGAAATGGGATCTTGTCACGATATTCTATTGCTCCTGATATCAACTCATCAGGGGTTAGCAGTCCTATATTTAAAAGTGGTGAAATAACCGAGTGAAAATTAAAGCAGTTATTTGATGCTATAGCATCCTGGTAAGGCCCGAACCGGCTGAATCTGTGTTCAAAGAAATCGTTCATCCAGTAAACGGACTGTTCTCTGGTCGTGGGAAGATAAAAATTATTGGAAGAACCTGGATTTTCCGGATAAAGATCGTTCACAAGTCTTGATACATTTGTCGTATTTTGTGTTTTATTTAAGACAGGCAGGTCGGGAATATTTACGTTCGCGGGAAGCTTCTTTCTATTTTCCGTGTCAAAGCTCCATTTTCTGTTTAGAGGACCTCCGTACTGGGACAGCAGTACATCAAGTCTTTTTCTCTGCCATATGTAAAATTCATTAAGGAATAATCTTTCGTGTGAGGAAATGTACTCACTGAACTGTTCGTGTGTTGTAATGAATCCCGGTGAATCATATATATGGAGTTTAAGGTTGTTTTTACAGCAGAAATCCTCTACCCTTTTCTTAAAGAAGTGATTCTCTATATCCCAGGATAAAATCTCACTGATACGGTATTTCCTGACCGTTCTGAGAAGCTTCTCTTCGTATGTCAACTCACTGTCGGTATCATCGATCTGATGATATTCAACTTCATGCTTATTAGAGATCCTGTCCCTGTAAGACCTCATCGCTGAAATAATGAGTATTAATTTGTGTTTATGGTATTTGTAATGACTGCAGAGCCCTTTGTCCTCAGCCATGAAGAAAAGCATATTGCTTATTCCACCGGGTATCTGTTCTATGTCATAGAGTGAATTGCCAGGGATAATAAATAAACTCTTGTAATTCATGACATTATATCTTTAAAAAAATAGTAAAATTCCCAAGATTTATCAAAAGGATTAAAATAATAAAGTGGGTATCATGTAAATTTTTAAATTTATTATAAAATTATAGTTTAATCGATATAATGTGGATTCACACAAATATAATTAGAGAAACGGACTTTATATGTTATTATCTCCGGTCTGTTTGATATTCAGAGTAATAAATCTCCTTAACAGGTGAGATTTAATGTTCATGAAAAAATTACTTATATCTTTACTACTGATGCTTTATTTACCATTGTTTCTTACCGGTTGCACCAACCGTGATAATAAAAGTGAGAAATGTCGAAAGGAACAGGGTATTTGGTACGGGGATATATGTGTTACCGAAGACAGTACTGACAAAATCCTGAAAAAACTCAGATTAATTGAAGAAAAAAAAACCGATCAATACGAAATCACCGTCTATTATCCTTATCAGGTCTTGAAATATCCCGATATTTACAACAGGTTAAAAAACACCGTTTCGGATATTAAGAAGGAAGAAAGTTATCCCGTTCAAGAACAAACGGTGCAGACGGAATCATATCCATGGCAGTTAAAGATAGACATGAGAGAATTCAGATCAGGCGGGAATTTTGCCAGCATTCTTATCTACAGTATGAGTTATACGGGAGGAGCACATCCGAATCATTACTATGAGTCACTGAATTTCAACACTGAAAATCAGAAAATTGTTAATCTGGATGACCTGTTCAGCAATGCTAAATACATAAATGAGATATCACAATATGTTACAAGCGCTCTATTAAGGATAAAATCAAAAAAAACCGGAGAGAATATTGATTCTGACGAATGGATAGAAAGAGGGGCATTGCCTCTCTCCGATAATTTCCAGATATTTATATTTATTCCAAATAAAGATCATACAGCTATAGAAGGTATTAAATTTATATTCCCTCCATATACTGTCGGTCCTTACTCTGATGGGACATATGAGGTATTCGTACCTGTAAAAATCTTTTCAAAATACCTGAAGGATGATATACGGGATTCATTTATCTAAAAGCCCTACTGGTCGATCAGCTGGAGATTCTTTAAAGTATTTTTTATGTAAGAAACGAGGAGGTTTTATTGTACATTGAGTCGCTGCTTTCAGGACAACCTCAATATATCATAGCATCGATCAATCTTCTTATCACAATAGCGGTTTCACGATACCTTATCCATCTCGAAACATTAACTGCCGAGAGAATCCGTAGTATGGAATCCGACGGTAAAAAAAGAGATATGACCAGGTACAGGGTGAACTGGCATATTCTTTTGATGGCATGGTGGATGCTCGCAGGAATAGCAATGGTTACGTTGTTGCTGAGAATAATACCACCCATGTTTTTCAGGGATAGTGTAGAGTTACATCATCCCTGGTTTATTGTTATGGATTTTATTATAGTACTCGGTACTTTTATCGGATATGCCTTGCTAGCCACAATATCCTTCAGGGCGTGGAAGTGGAATGACTGGCAGGGTAAATCGGAACCCGCTATATAATACAGGAAATTATAATGATAAGAAGGTGTCCCTGGTGTACAGGTGCTGATCTTTATATAAAATATCATGATGAAGAATGGGGTCTACCTGTTTTTGATGACAAAAAGCAATTTGAATTCCTTGTGCTTGAATCGGCCCAGGCTGGTCTGAGCTGGTTTACCATTCTAAGAAAGCGTGAAAATTACAGAATTTTATATGATGGATTCGATCCCGAAAAAGTAGTCAATTACGATGAAACAAAAATAAAAGAGCTGTTGAGCGATCCCGGTATAATCCGTAACAGGAAAAAAATCGAGGCATCAATAAGTAATGCTGAAAAGTTTCTTGCTATTAAGAAACAAAAAGGAAGTTTCTCAAATTACATATGGGATTTTGTAGATGGTGAACCTATTGTTAATTCATGGTGTAGTATATCGGAGATTCCTGCCCAAACGGACCTGTCAGAGAAGATAACAAAAGATCTGAGGGGTCGTGGATTCAAATTCCTCGGCCCAACAGTCATATATTCTCACATGCAGGCGACAGGAATTGTTAACGACCATATTATCGATTGTTTCAGGTACGGAGAGTTGAAAGGAGGTCTATTCACAACTTCCCCTTAAAAAATGCAGCTTCCCCAAAAATTTCAACACCATCTCCCTATCCGTTAAAGAAAGTACCTCAAGATCGGAAATAAACTCGGGTTTTAATCTTAATTTATTGTCTTTGATATTCCATTTGCAGTTCTTCATATTATCTGAGAAACTGCTGTTCTGATAAAGACAGGCGCCGTCTTTTCTGAATTCATAATTTCTGTTTTCAGGTTCTTTATCTGTGGACACCTCTATATATTTGAAACACCATTTGCCGATTATCTTGTCGATGGGGATGTCCCCTGCCTGTGCATTGACAAAGGAAAAAAGTGTTAAGTTCAAGACAAATAAAAACAGATAATATTTCATCATTTATACTGTTTAATAACTTTTGTTTGGTTAATATTACAATATTTCTGTTATCAACTTCAAATTTTCAAACTGATAATTATATTTGTAATATGAGCAGATATTACGACCCTCCCAGAAAAAAGAACCTGTACGATTCTGATGACCCCGAACCGTTTAAGTTAAGTCGTTCAAGGATTGATCTGTTTATTCAATGCAGGAGATGTTTCTATCTCGATGTGAAGCTGGGCATCGGAAGGCCGCCTTCCTTACCCTATACATTAAACAGTGCCGTTGACAAACTTTTAAAACAGGAGTTCGACACTCACAGAGAGAAAGGTACAAAGCATCCGTTAATGGAAAAATACGGGATAGATGCATTACCTGTAATGGAGAATGAACTCGATAACTGGAGGAACAATTTCAATGGGATTCGTTATCATTATCTTCCTGCGAATATGATTGTTTATGGTGCTATCGACGATCTGTGGAAAAACGATAACGGTGAATACATTATAGTAGATTATAAATCCACATCCGTGAACGGGTATATAACTTCTCATGATAAAGAATGGCATGATGGATACAGAAGGCAGATGGAGATCTATCAGTGGCTTCTAAGGAATAACGGCTATATTGTTTCTGATACCGGCTATTTTGTTTACTGTAACGGGAAAAAGGACAATAAAGCTTTTGATGGCAGGCTTGAATTTGATATTTCCATAATTCCCTATGAGGGGAGCGATAAATGGATTGAAGACACTATTAACGAGATCTATAATTGCCTTTCAGTAAACACGACCCCTGACTCCTCGGAAGATTGTGACTACTGTCTGTACAGGCAAGCTGTGGATAAGGCTCTCAGTAATGTTCAAAAACCTTCATGAGATACTCGCCGCTTTGTCTTGTAAAATCAATTATTCTCTCAACATTATCTTTACTGAGATCCTTTTCAATATTTCTTAATGTCCTTTTAATTGCCCGTGAATGCCCAGGATCTTCTTTTGCATGGACTTCGATGAACTTTGAAGGAAATTTGAGCTTTTTGTGTTTTGGAAACAACTTTCCAGAAACATTCTCGAAAAGATATGAATGCCCAAGTATGGCAAGTGGAAAAACCTCTGCTTCCTTTTGAAGTAATCTGTCATATTCCTTTACGATTTCAGGGTTTTCAAGTAAATGGCAATTCCCTCCAAGTTCGCTGAGATCCTTTAAAGCAATTTCTGCGTGGCCCAGTTCTCCCTGGGCACAAATGTGGAATCTTTTACTTAGATAAAGATTTGTTTTTTCAGTATTTATGCTTGCCATATTAACTGCCCTCTGACTGAGGTGTTCTATCGCATAAAAAGTCTTTAGAAACTTCTTATACTTGTCTTTTCCAATTTTACCTGAAAGAAGTTCCTGTACTTCCTCCATTCCTTCGACTTTCTTCAGATATTGATCGACTTCCCTGTCAAGCTCTTCTTCGAGTCTCATTTTCAAATTCCTCAAAATTTAATAAAAGTATTGTAAAAGATTGTAAATATAACAGAAAGCTAAAAAAATTCCTTATTATTGCTACGATAAAAGTTATAAAGTAGTATATATAGCTCCCGAGGAGTAAGGCGCCTGTAGCTCAACTGGACAGAGCGTTGGATTACGGATCCAAAGGTTGGGGGTTCGACTCCCTCCAGGCGCGATTATAGTGAATAATCAGGCCGGGTTACATATGTAGCCCGGCTTTTTTTATTTACAAGTATACGAAGACCTGATTATCAAATACTCCATGCATAATGTACGTTCGTATTGATCTTTAATCCTTAAAAGATATTTGTCTGATCCTCCTTAAATCTAAAATCCCAGATGAATAAAAGATACGCTGAACCAATTATTTAAATAAATGAGAATGCTAACTCATTATATAGCATAATTGGATACAGTCGATATTCTTCTAAATTAATCCCTTACAAACCTTTCGGTTTTTTTAGTCACACTTAATTATTATTGTCGGACGGTACTGTATATAACCTCCGGGATCACATTATGAAATACAAATTGGGGCTTGACATTGTATCTAGGAACCTAGTTAAAATTACATACAACAATTTATACAAGAAAAAATGTATAAAACTATTGATTTGATGAAGATGGCGAATGTAGGCAGAGAAACAATAAGATATTACGAAACTCGTGGACTAATTAAACCCGTAGGGAGAACCCCCGGCGGGTACAAATTATATGATGAGTAAACTGTAGACAAAATAAGATTTATCAAAAATATTCAGAAACTTGACTTTACTTTAAACGAGATTGCAGAGTTATACACAGTATTGGTTAATAGTGATAACCCCTGGGGCGAACTGATACATGTAATTGAAAACAGACTAAAGAACCTGAACAGACAGAAAACAAATTTACAAAAAATTAAAAAAATGATTAACAAGTATCAGCTAGACCGGGAAAAAGATAATAAGACGAAAAGACCTAAAGGAAAAGCCATAAAGCAGTTTGCTGATATGAGATTCCAAGTTAAACCGCCGGTGCGGTGAAAACAGAATTATTGCACTTGGTTAAGCACTGAAATTAATCAATATATCAAGTGTTATCATATCGTTAGATGATTTATAAACATCCTGAACGACTCATTCGAACTCAACCTGCCATAGAGCTTTCAGAACAGATCCCATTAATATCATCAACCAGTGATCTAAGTTCGTCATTTCCTATCCGGTAACAGAAATCACCGAATCTTTCCCCTTTATTTCTCTTACTCTGATAGACATCCAGAAGGTCGCTAACAAGATCTGAAAGGTCTACATCACTCACAAGTTCCTTGTAAAGGCTGTTAAGTCTTGTTCCTTCATAGTCCCCTCCGACATATACATTGTATTTGCCAGGGGATGCTCCCATAATGCCTATTTCAGATGTAGTCGGTCTTGAACACGCATTCGGACAGCCGCTCATTCTTATCCTTATATCCTCATCACCATAACCACGTTTTTCAAGCTCCTCCATGAATGTAGGTAAATACCTTTCTGACTCTGCCAGTGCAAGCCCGCATGTTGGAAGTGCAGGGCAGGCCATTGAGTTCAATCTAAGCCTGGAGTAATTTTCATGGCTCCTGATGCCGTAATTATCCAGCATCTGTTCGATCTCTTCTATCTTGTCTTCAGGAATATTCGTTAGTATTATGTCCTGAAGCGGTGTTAATCTGACACCAGGCCTGTATTTACTGATTATCTCTTTAAGTCCTTTTTTCGTTTTTGAAATATCTGTATTCCTGATCCTTCCATTCTCTATAAACAGGCCAAGATACCAGAGTCCGGGTATGTTCTGTTCATGCCATCCGTAATGGTCTGCAGGCTGTTTCAGATCGACATCCACTGGGTCATCAAGTCTGTAGCCAAGGCGATTTTCTATATCCGCCTTTACTTTCTCTATACCCCATTCCTCTACCACGTATTTTAGTCTTGCATGCTTTCTATTCTTTCTGTCTCCGTTATCTCTCTGGAATTCAAGAATACTTTTTACAACTTCCATGATGTTTTTTTGATTAACTAGTGCAAGTGGAGTACCGTGTCTTGGATATGTTTTTTTCTGTCGGTGGTTGCTACCAAGTCCGCCACCTATAAAAATAGTAAATCCCTGAACTTGATTATCTATAATAACAGGGACTATACCTATGTCCTGGGTATGTACATCTACGCTGTTATCAATTTCCTGACCTATGCCTATCTTGAATTTTCTTGGCATATATGTTTTGCCGTATAAATCTTCTGATTCATCTTTATTTCGTGTTATGTGGTCATATTTTTCACCGTCGAGCCAGATATCCATGTATGCATTACTTTTAAAAGTCAACTCGTCAGAAATGGTTTTCGCAAGTTTCAGTGAATTGAATACCGATCCCTTTCTTATATCGGAAACGGGATCTGCCATAGTGTTCCTGTTACCATCACCACATGCTCCATAAGAGGAAATCAACTTGCTGTTCAGGTGTTTCACCAGATCCTTCAGATTTTCCTTGCCAACACCATGAAACTGAATATCCTGTCTTGTGGTGATCCTGAGCGTCCCGTCGGTAAATCTGTCTGCAGCCTCATCATGAGCGAGCCACTGCTCGGGTGTTAGTTCACCACCTCCGGGGTTCTTTGTCCTGACCATAAAGATATACTTTCTGTCCTTTCCTTCTTTTTTTAACTGTTGTCTCAGGTCCCTGTCGTCCTGCTGGTAGATACCATGGAATTTTAGAAGTTCGTAGCCTTCCTTGTCGAATTTGACACTGTTGCTGTCAAGTTGTTGACTGATCGTTCCTCTTAAACGGTTGCTGTTTTCCTTAATTATCTCAACTTTTGATTTATTCTTTTCAGACATATATCGATCACTCCCTTATTACTTATACCTAAGTAGATTTGCAATAATTATGCCGGACATATTATCCCTGATTTCAGGGATAATAATATTATTTGAAGGTACTATTTGTTTAAATAGTAATGTATATGATTAAAAATGTAACAATAGTAGTAAAACAGTTTAATGAAAAGTTGATAAATAACACAGCTAATAGTTATGTTACATGATAAAAAATACTAATTGCAAACATGTTGCACCTCATTTATTTGACTGATATTGGTTTATTTGAGTAATATTACCAGAATTTATTGTTTGACTGACCTGAATATAAATCTGCAAACTGAATAGCAGGAGTTTACTATGTCGGATAAAAGGGACATTTTGGTAACAGGTGACAGACCAACCGGAAGACTGCACCTGGGCCATCTTTTGGGTTCACTGGAGAACAGGGTTAAATTCCAGGATATATATGACTGTTATTTCCTTATTGCTGATCTCCATATGCTTACAACCCATTATGATAAGGTCAAAGAAGTTGAGGAAAGTACGATGGAAATGGTTCTGGACTGGCTTAGTGTCGGTATGGACCCTGACAGGTCGGTCTTTTACATTCAGTCACAGGTACCTTATATAACGGAACTATCCACGATCCTGTCAATGCTGTGTACTGTTCCGAGATCCGAAAGAATTCCAACATTAAAAGAGAAGATCCAGGATATGGGAGTTGGTGATAACTATTCCGTTGGTTTGCTAGGTTACCCCATTCTAATGGCTGCTGATATACTTATGTTCAAAGCTACGAAAGTACCGGTTGGGGAAGACCAGTTGAGTCACATTGAGTTAACACGTGAGCTTGCCAGAAGGTTCAATTACATCTACGGATCATACTTTGAAGAGCCCGACGCGATAGTAAGTAAAACTTCCAGACTGGTCGGTACTGACGGTAGCAGGAAAATGAGCAAGAGTCTTGATAACTGTATATACATTTCAGATGACCCTGAAATGGTTGAGAAACGTGTTCGCGGCATGTTTACGGACCCTAACAGAGTAAGAGCGGACATACCCGGGAAAGTCGAAGGAAATCCGGTATTCATATATCATGATATTTTTAATAAAGACCACGATGAAGTGGAGGAACTTAAAGAGAGATACAGGAAAGGGAAAGTAGGTGATGTCGAGGTTAAAAAGAAACTTGCAAAGGCCATTAACGAAACACTGGAACCTTACAGGGAAAAAAGAAAGGAATACGAAGAACAGTTGGGAAAGGTACGTGAAATTATCCATGAAGGCTCTTTAAAAGCGAGAGAGATAGCCAAAGTGAATATGGAAGAAATTATAGAAAAAATGGGTTTATTTATTCCATAGAGGATAACCCGCCATTAGTCCCCGAAGCCCCGGTTTTAGAAAGATATTCCTTTATCTTGTTAAGTACGATGGTCTCTATATAGTTACTTGAAGTCAAAACATCTCCTATGTCCCCGTTTTTAAGATGCGGGATTACTTCATAGGAAATTGTCACCCTGGTTTCGTCTGCACCACTGCTTTTGAACTTTATCTTCATATTTTCCTGTGTAAAAACAGTATGGTTCTTTACTCCGTCGTTGTCTGTACTAGCGACCTTCCTTATATAGTCCGAAAGATCCGATCGTGCAAGTTCATTCATCGGCGGCCAGTTGTAAATTCTCTTTATGCTGCCTTCGTTCTCATAGACGTAAGCCTCTTTAAGAACAATAATGTTATTGTCCCTGTCATCGATGAACGGTTTCCATTTTATCCAGTAAATACTTTCATTCGCCGCTCTCCATACATCATCAACTGGCCGTTTGAATAGTTCGGAATTAACCAATACATCATTTTTACCCGGTATTTCAGTGACTGATGTTTCTTTGTTCTGTTCTTTTGGTATCTTTAAAACATCTCGTGGAGAGACACCAGCACATGATGAAATTATCAGAGTTATAATGACCAGAAAAAATGTAATTTTTGTTTTATTTGAATAAGAAATGTCCATTTTATTATATCACCGGAGGATTTGATGAAAAATTCAAATAATAATATAGTACTCTATCTGATTTTATTGTTATTTTCCGTATTTTCAAACATTTGTTATTTTAATAATGCCAGATCCGAAGAGATAGCTGACAGTGGCTGTTTTCCTGTAAAGATAAGTGAAAAGTGGGGATATATTGATAAATCAGGGGATATAGTCATAGAACCTTCATACGAAGCCGCTTATCGCTTTTCCGACGGACTTGCACTTATCAAGATCGACAATAAGTGGGGATATATTGATAAGTCGGGTAATATCGCTATCAGACCTGTTTTTAATGAAGCACACAGGTTCTCTGACGGTCTCGCTCATTTCAAGAAAGGTGAAAAGTACGGTTTTATCAATACCAGCGGAGATATTGTAGTTCAGCCAAAATACGACGAGGTTATGCCATTTTCACAGGGACTTGCAGCTGTAAAATACGGTCTGGAATGGGGATATATTAATAAAGACGGTGATTGGGCAATAGAACCTCGTTACGATTATGCTTATCCTTTCTCCGACGATTATGCTCTGGTCCTTTCCGGTTTAAAAGCAGGTTTTATCAACAAAAACGGTAAATTTCTGGTTAAACCTGTTTTTGAAAGGGCAGAAGGATTTTCTGACGGACTTGCAGCTGTGGTATTTGAAGGACAATATGCTTTCATAAACACGGATGCAAAAATGGTTCTGATCCCCGGGGTCGATGAAGCAAGGCACTTCAGTGAAGGGTACGCAGCCGTTACCGTTGACGGTAAACAGGGTTTTATTGGTATGGACGGCAAAATACTGATAGAACCTGAATTCCAGAAAGTAGGTGATTTCTCCAATGGCCTCGCTCCCGTGAAATTCGATGAAAAATGGGGTTATATAGACAAGGATGGAAAAATAATGATCAGTCTTCAATACAAGTCAGTATCGGGATTTGATGACGGGCTTGCTCTGGTTGAATTTAGCAAGGATAACTGGGGGTATATTGATAAAGAAGGGAAAGTAGTTTGGAAATACGATTAATTATTGCAGGTTTTAATTATATTCTTTACCCAGGATACATAAAGTATTTCTAGTCCTGGGATTCATCACTTTTTCTGCCGAGTCTTATTGCGTTTGAACCAAATAGCCAGGCAGTAGAACCCAGAATAAGGATCATGCCTAGTGCACTCGAGAACTGAAATACATAGCCCCATATAACCAGGTCGTACATAGCGGAGAACCCGACCTTTAAAAGTCCTGCTGTTGAAACAGTCGGTGCCTGACCGAGTGAGAACGCCTTCGTCATTGAAAGCTGACCAAAAGTGCCGAAGATACCCACACCTGCAAGCATTAGTATGACTTTCCAGCTGTATAGAGTCTGTATGTTAGGCAGGTCCCTGAAGAAAAGAAGTAGAATTATGCCCACTAAAGTTGCAGTCCCGGAAAACTGCGTAACTATTACCTTCGGGTCAAGGTCTCGTAATTTCCTCAGACAGATCATAACTATGGACCCGAGAATGGAAGCGAGCAATGCGATTAATGCAGCATAATTCTTTTGTGCTATATGTGGATTTTCTATGAGAATAACCCCTACTATTCCAAGGAATATGGAGAACCATATACTCCTTCCTGGAGTTTCTCCCAATACAAAACCAGCCAGAAGAGCCACCCAGATCGGTCTTGTTTCCGTTATAACTGAAACGTCGGATATTGGCAGATGTATCAATGCGTAAAAAGTTGCGAGCATTGCACCACTTCCAATTATACTCCTGAACCACAAAAGGGGTCTGGTGAAGAGAAAGGGGTTAATACCGGACTTAAATGCCGCACTGACGGTAAGAACAAAGGTGGTGAACATCCTGATCACGACGATAAGTACCCAGTCTGTATATTGACCGAGTGCGTGGGTCATTGCTCCCATGGTGGCAAAAGAGAAACCGCCTATAACCATGTAGAAAAGAGCGGTGTTTTCGGTTTCTTCAAGTATATGTGCCTGTATGTACTGAATTGCCTTGTTCATTTTAAAAGCCCGGACAGGTCATTTATTATATAATCAGGTTTTATCTTATTTGATTCCGTATCCTTTTGTTTCGTAAAACCTGTAAGTGTAAGTACAGTTTTTATTCCGGCATTCTTACCGCCCTTAATATCCGTATAAAGGTTATCCCCTATAATTACCGTTTTCCCCTTGTCCGTCCTGATACATATATCAAAAATATATTTCTCGGGTTTCCCGGCTACTCTGGCAGTCTTCCCCGAAGCTTTTTCTATAGAGGAGACTATAGCGCCAGTTCCGGGCAATAACCCCTCAATAGACGGGTAACTGCTGTCTTTATTGGTAACAAGGAAAAAAGCCCCGTTCTGGATTGCTAGCGATGCATTTTTTAATTCATCGTAATTGAATTTGTTATGTCCTCCGGCTACAACGATATCTGCAGTGTGTGATTTGACTTCTCTTGCAATTTTAGCCCCGGTCCTCGCTACTTCCGTTTTCAGGTAATCACTGCCGATAACATAGACCGATCTGTACTTTATATCTCTATATTTTTTCGCTAGATAGTGGTGAACTGCATTGCAGGATGTGGTTATGTCTTCTTCGACAGCATCAATATTAAGATCATTTAGTTTACGGCGATATTCAGTCCGGGACCGGGTGGGATTATTTGTGATGAAGGAAACCCTTTTCCCTTTGTTTCTGATTGCCCTGATAACATCATCTGCGGACGGTGTTATTTTGTTTCCAACATATACAACTCCGTCGAGATCAAATATAAATTGATTGAACAGATCCGTAATTTTCATCAGAATTTTTAAATCGGAATTAGTACTATACAAGGGGCCTGGTAATGACGGTTCTGTTAATTAACCCCAGATATGCTGCTTTAATTCTTCCTGTATGTCGGCAGGCGAAGTAGATTTATATATGGTTACCACTTTTTTTTCATCATCCTGACCTAGTTCAAGCCCAATGAAATTTAATATATCAGTTGCTGCCTGACGGTACCCTTCGTAGAATTCTTCGGTTTCGCCGGATGCTCTTACAGTTTTTGTATCAAGAAATAGTGCAATTGCAACAAAATGGTCTTCAAGTTCCGGATCTATCTCCAGTTTATATTCACTTAAAGGTCCACAAAGAATGTACTGGCTCCAGTATTCAACTACTTTGTCGTAATCTTCTATTTTCATCAATAACCTCTAAAGTTGCTAATAGTATTTTATGTTAAATGAATAAGATATTAATTCAACTGTTTACAATGGAAATATTTTTACTTGTTAAGTAATTTACTAGCAATAATTATATTGTCCTTACCTGCTTTTTCAGCGATTTTTACAGCTTCCTTAAGGGTTACACCTTCTTTTATGGTAGCCAGCTTGAGTAGCATTGGTAGATTAACACCCGATATTACCTCAAGTTTATCCTCTTCAAGGAAGGTAAGACTGATATTTGATGGAGTGCCTCCGAACATATCGGTAACAAGCAGTATCCCTTCTCCCGAATCTACATTCACAACAGCACTTTTGATGGATTCTGTGAAAGTTTCAAAGGCCTTGTCCGGATTTAAAGAGATACCCTGCATTTTTACCTGCGGTTCTCCGGCTAGTACAAAATTGACTGCTGAAATTAGCTCTTCAGCAAGGTTCCCATGTGTTACTACAACTATTCCAATCATATATCAGTATTTAAATATATCCCTGTGTCGTGTTATAGGATTATATTTTTTGAATTTATTTCCAAGCTCATTAATTATAACTACAGATCTGTGTCTTCCGCCAGTACATCCTACCGCTACGGTAAGATAGGTTTTACCTTCTTTTATGTAGTTCGGGATCAGAAAATTTAACAATTCTTCAAATCTGGCTATAAATTCTCTTGTTATTTTGTTTGTCAGGACATAATCTATAACTTTTTTATCGTTCCCGTCAAGATTCTTTAATTCAGGAATAAAGTTGGGATTGGGTATGAATCTGACATCCATTATTATATCTGCATCTAAGGGATACTCATGTTTAAACCCGAATGATATGAAATTTAGTATGAGTTTTCTCTTCCGTGAACTAAATCTGCCCTGTATAAAATCCCTGAGCTGATGTGGGTTGAACTCGGAAGTATCTACAGTAAGATCAGAAATTTCTTTTAAATTCGCAAGAATTTCTCGTTCTTTTTTTATACCCTCTATGATATTTCCATCTGCTGCCAGGGGATGGCGTCTTCTTGTCTCCTTGAATCTTCTGATAAGTACCTCATCCGAGGAATCGAGGAAAACTACTTCTACTTTCTTTGCTTTGCCCCGAATCTGGTCAATTACCTGGTCAAGATTCCCCAGCAGGTTTCTCTCAGGGATCCGGATGTCTACAACTATGGCGACATCACTAAAGGTTTTTTCAGAGCTTGAACAGAGATCGATAAATGTCGGTATGAGTTTAGGAGGTAAATTATCGATACAATAAAAATCTATATCTTCAAGTGATTTAATTACAGTACTTTTCCCTGATCCTGAAACGCCTGTGAGAATAAGTAAACGATTCATTTATCAGAAATGCTCCCCTCCCCGGGTGATATATAATCGAAATCTTTTTTATCAAATCTGTTTGACTTGAGTATTTGGTTTCTAACTGCAACGTCTATTATAGTTGAGGTGTTTCTTCCGGGACTTACGGGAATAAGCAGATATGGAATATTCACTCCTTCAAGTTTATATGTTTTTTGGTCGAGACCCAACCTGTCATATTCTTTTCCCTGATCCCAGTGGTCTAGCTCAATAACAAGTTCTATCTCACGCTCGTTCATTATTGATGATGCTCCGTAAAGGTCCCTTATGTTTACTATGCCGACTCCTCTTATTTCCATAAGATATTTAATGTTTTCCGGACCGGTACCAACAATTTTGGATCCCATTTTTCTGATCTCGATTACATCGTCAGATATTAATTTTGATCCCTTGTTTATAAGGTCCAGCGCAGATTCACTTTTTCCGACTCCGCTTTTTCCGAGTATCAGGACTCCCACTCTGTGGATATCTACCAGAACACCATGGACCGTTTTGAACGGTGTTAGTCTGCTACGCAGATACCTTTCGGTGTAATAGATTAAATTACTCTTGTCCTGTCCGGTTACAAAAACAGGAATTATTTGACCGATATCTTTAAGTACGCTGTAATATCTATCATTGCTGTTTTCAGCTATAAAACACGGGATGCCGCTTTTTTTTAGTTTGTTGATCAATGACCTGTATTCCTTTGTATTCAGTTCACTGATCCCTGCTAAATATTGATTTTCTAAATAATGTATTTCCCCACGAAAATGTTTTTCATGGTTTATATCAAAGATTCTTACTCTCCAACCGGTTATTATTGTATCGAGTTGTAGTTTGTCTGTGAGTAGTTGTAGAGAGAGTATGTTCTTTTTTGTACGGTATAGTTCTTCAACGTTTAGTTGTTTTTTACTGGATTTTTTCATCTTCCTCAACCAGCAGGTTGTAAAGTTCGTCCCTGGAATCCGCCTTCAGAAGATTTGCCCTCGTTTCTTCCTGTTTTAATATTCTTGATGTTCTTGCGAGAAGATGAATGTGTAAGCCGGTCGTATTTTCCGGAGCGAGTATTACCATGAAGAGATGGGTAGACTCATTGTCGAGTGAATCAAAATCTATTCCCTTAATACTCCTCCCAAAAGCAGTTATTATCCCGGAGATACCCCCGATCTTCCCATGAGGAATGGCGATGCCCTTATCAACAGCAGTACTACAAAGCGTTTCGCGATCAAATAGTACTTCGGAAACCTTTTCAGGATTCAGATTCGTATGAACATTTGATACTTCACGGGCAAGTTCTTCAATTACTTCTTTTTTTGAAGTAGACTGTAATTCCGGTATAACGCATTTTTTATCGAGTAAATCTGCCAATTTCATATTATGAATATTATCAAGGTGTAATAAGCCCTGCTTTCGAGTCTCTTTTCCTGTATAGAACGTTCATTTCGCCAGTGTCTGTATTTCGGAACACTATAAACCCTTTTTCAGCTACATCAAGCTGAAGTTTTGCTTCTTCGACCGACATGGGTTTTGAATCGAGTTGTTCTCTATGTATGTTATTTGAACTGTTTTCATTATTAATGTTTCTTTTAATCTCTGCGATCTCTGCAGGTTTCGAATTGGCTCTTCTTTTAGTCCTGATCTTTTTATCACTTTTTCTGCGTAGCTGTTTTATTATGATATCCATCACACCGTCTATCGCCGCATGCATCTCATCCATTTCAACCGATGCATTTACTTTTACCCTTCCGTCGTTAACCAGTATCTCTGCCATATTCCTGAATTTCTCACATGACAATATGATCTTAACCTCTGAAGGATCTTTCTCCTCGTTAATGTATCGTTCAAGACGATTTGCTTTTTTTATGGCATAATCCTTCAGCATCTTGTTCTGATTTTTGTCGTTTATATGCCTTGTAGTCACTGTAACCTGCATATTAATCTCCTTTTTTAGTGCGTTTTGAAGAAGAAGGTATTTTAAGTATCTTTCTGTATTTTGCAACAGTCCTTCTCGCAATATTTACATTTTTTCTCTTGAGGATTTTTGAGATATCCTCGTCAGAGAACGGATTGGTTTCTGATTCGTTCTCTATTATCTCCCTGATCATTGATTTTACTCTTTCGAAAGAAACCTGTTTACCTGTTGTTGTATCAAGCCCTCTTGTGAATAAAGATTTAAGTTCCATGACGCCTGAAGGGGTTTGAATATATCTGTTGCTTGTAATTCTGCTAACTGTCGATTCGTGAACACCTACAATTTCGGCAATGTCTTTAAGTCTTAAAGGCTTGAGATATTTTTCTCCATGTTCAAAGAAATCCCGCTGTACTCTTACAACATTTTCAACGACTTTCCTGACTGCCTGTTCTCTTTCCTCAATACATTTCAACATTCTCTGGGCGTCTTCGATCTTCTCTTTTAAATATTTTTTTGTTTCGTTGGAAAGTTGTTTCTGTTTATTTATAAGGTTCCTGTAATATCTGCTTATTCTGACTTTGGGAAACTCCTTGTTAAGCTGTAGCTGATATTCTGTTCCGATCTTGTAAAGATAAAAATCCGGAACTATATATTTTTCTGCAGCTTTTGAATAAAACGGTCTTCCGGGTTTCGGTTCAAGGACCGAGATTATTTGAGACAACCTCTCTATTTCGACACGGTCTATGTGAAGCTTCTCAATGATTGGTTCGTAATTCTCTTCACTTAGTTCTTCGAGGTGCTGTTCCACCATCTTTATTACGGGACTGTATTCATCATAACCCAGTTCCCTGAGCTGCACTGTGAGGCATTCTTCCAGCGATCTTGCACCCACGCCGATCGGATCGAAGGAGGTCTGCAATATATTCAACACACTGTTTACATCAGAAATTATATCTGGATTCTTTTCAAGAAATTTCCGGGATTTACTACTGTATACGTCTGATTCATTCCCCGGACAATTATTGCCCTGAATCATCACGAACTGGTTTATGTAGATTTCAGCTATATCAGCGACCGAAACTTCGAGATAACCGTCTTCGTTGATATTCCCTATTATTATGGAAGCGATATCTTTATCTTTTTGAGGTAAGTCCAGCATTTCAAGCTGCCATCTGAGGTGGTCGAGGAGTGATGCCGGCAGACTTACCCTGTTTTCCCAGGGGTTATCTTCCTCTATCTGTGAGTAATAGTCTTTTGAATGAGGATTGTCATCACCGGAATAACTTGTGCTCCCGGAAAATATGAGCTCGCTTAGGTCGAGGTCTTCGCTATCATCATCTTTTTTATTATTGTCTTCTTCCGGAACTTCTTCAAGTGTGGGGTTCTCTATCAGCTGTTCTTCGAGGTATTCTTTCAGCTCTATCGTGTTCATCTGTATCATCTTTAAAAACAGCTGTAGTTCCTGTGTGAGGATCAACCTCTGCTGCTGAACTAGTTTTGGTCCTGTAGATAAGTTTATATTGCTCAATTTTAGTCACACACTCGAAACATACTGGTTTAATGAATAAATCTAATTATATACAATTTATAACAGCATAAAAAAATACTGATAATATATAATAATAATTAATAAAAGGTTTGTATATCAAATGATACTACTATTTTAGGAGTGCGAATATGGATTTTCTTCAAACTGGTAAATTACTTATACTGCTGGGCATTGTGCTTGTTATATCCGGAGTTACTATAATGTTTTTTCCCAGGTTAATGCAGTTTGGAAAATTACCGGGAGATATATTGATAAAAAAGAAAAATTTTACTTTCTATTTCCCTATAATAACCTCGATTATAATCAGTCTTGTACTGACTGCGCTCTTTAGTCTGTTCAGAAGTGGTAGATAAGGACCTCACCTTGCTGTAAGTGCCCAGCTCCTTTCTTTTCTCATCCTTTTTTCATATGAATCTATTTTTTCTTCACTCATAAGTGTCAGTGTTATGTCGTCAAGACCTTCAAGCAGGGTTTTTTTCTTGAATTCCTCGATTTCAAAAAATATAGATTCGCCGTTTTCCTTTATGATCTCCTGGTTCTCCAGATCGACTGTAAGCCTGTAACCCGGCGATGTATATACCTCCTGAAACAGTTTCTCGACAGTATCGGGATCCAGAACTACGGGCAATATCGAGTTTTTAAAGCAGTTGCTGTAAAAGATGTCTGCAAATGAAGGAGCTATTATAACCCTGAAACCGTATTCTCTCAGCGCCCATGGTGCGTGTTCTCTTGAACTCCCACTCCCGAAATTGTCACGGCTAAGAAGAATTGAAGCACCATCGTAACGTTCCTCGTTCAATATGAATTCAGGATTTAATGATTCATCATCGAGGTATCTCCAGTCGTAAAAAAGGAATTCTCCGAATCCTGTCCTTTCTATCCTTTTCAAAAACTGCTTTGGTATGATCTGGTCTGTATCCACGTTCATTTTATCCAGTGGTGCTACAATCCCGGTTATTTTGATAAATTTTTCCATCACAAACTCCTGTATTATACTTCTTTTTCTATATCCCAGTCCCTGATGTCGACGAAATGTCCTTCGATCGCAGCAGCAGCAGCCATAATAGGACTTACAAGATGGGTTCTTCCGCCTTTGCCCTGTCTTCCCTCGAAATTCCTGTTGGATGTGCTGGCGCACCTTTCTCCGGGCGACAGGATATCCGGATTCATTCCAAGGCACATACTACAGCCGGATTCTCTCCATTCAAATCCTGACTCTTTAAATATCCGGTCCAGTCCCTTCTTTTCTGCCATATGTTTTACAAGCTGGGAACCCGGAACGACCATAGCACGAACATGTGAAGACACTTTTTTCCCTTTAACTATCCTTGCTGCAGCAACAAGGTCTTCAAGTCTTGAATTTGTGCATGATCCTATGAACACCCTGTCAATTTTAATATCCTGTATAGGGGTGTTGGCTGTAAGCCCCATATAATTAAGTGCACTTTCATATGATTTTCTCTTGTTCTGATCGGATTCATCAGAAGGATCAGGCACTGTTGACGTAACATCAACTACCATCCCGGGGTTGGTTCCCCAGCTCACCTGTGGTGATATTTTTGAGGCGTCCAGGATTATTGAATCATCAAATACGGCATCTTCATCGGAATACAGTTTTTTCCAATCGGCAACGGCCTTTTCATAATCCTCACCAGCCGGTGCGTATTTCTTTCCCTTAACATAATCAAATGTTTTCTGGTCAGGTGCTATCATCCCTGCGCGTGCTCCACCTTCTATGGACATATTACAAATGGTCATTCTTTCTTCCATGGAAAGAGCTTCAATGGCTTCCCCGCGATATTCTATTACACACCCCGTTGCTCCAGCCGTTCCGATCCTGCCAATTATACTAAGAATGATATCCTTTGCAGTTACTCCGTAGGATTTTTTACCGTCTACTCTGATCTCAAAAACATGTGGTTTTGTCTGTCTTAGGCATTGTGTCGCTAGAACATGCTCAACTTCGCTTGTACCGATGCCGAATGCAAGTGACCCGAAGGCACCGTGAGTGGATGTATGGCTGTCACCGCACACTACTGTCATGCCGGGTTTTGTAAGACCGAGTTCAGGTCCTATCACATGTACTATTCCCTGAGAATTACTGCTTTTGCTCCTAATGTCATACAAAGTGACCCCGAAATCAGCTGCGTTCTTCCTGAGCGCTTCTATCTGTTTTGCCGAGATCGGATCTTTTATGGGAAGCGCCCTGTCCGTGGTCGGAACATTATGATCCATTGTGGCGAACGTAAGGTCGGGTCTTCTTACCTTTCTTCCTGCTAACCTTAGTCCTTCAAATGCCTGTGGTGAAGTTACTTCATGAACGAGATGCAGATCTATATAAAGGAGTGAAGGGCTCCCTTCATTTTCCTCCACAAGATGAGTATCCCAGATTTTTTCAAATAATGTTTTTGCTGCCATTTCATATCCCTTTTCAAACTTTGTGTTTTAATATACTATTTCCGGCAAAACGCGCTTCATTACCCAGTTCTTCCTCGATCCTGAGAAGCTGGTTATATTTTGCGATTCTGTCACTTCTTGATGCTGACCCCGTTTTGATCTGGCCAGCATTTGTTGCAACGGATATATCTGCAATAGTTGAGTCTTCTGTTTCACCGGAGCGATGCGAAATCATGTAAGTGTAACCGGATTTAGATGCCAGCTCAATCGTCCGGAGAGTCTCCGTAAGTGTACCGATCTGATTGACTTTTATAAGTATTGAGTTGGCTGTATTGCTGTCTATTCCTCTTTGCAGTCTTGCTGAATTTGTTACAAAAAGATCATCTCCTACAATCTGTACACTGTTTCCTATTTCTGTGGTAAGCTCACGCCAGCCGTTCCAGTCGTCCTCGGAAAGTGGATCTTCGATTGATATTATGGGATAGTCGCTTATCCATATCTTATATATATCGGTTAATTTCTGCGAGCTGTACTTTTTATTTTCAAACCTGTATTTGCCATTTTCAAATAACTCGCTTGCTGCAACATCAATTGCTATCGAAACCTGTATCCCTGTTTTATAGCCACTGTTCCCTATAGCTTTTATTATTAATTCAATAGCTTCGTTGTTTGATTTCAAATTCGGAGCGAATCCGCCTTCATCTCCTACAGCTGTTGAATGTTTTTTACCGGTTAATAATTTCTTAAGGTTGTGAAATATCTCCACGCCTGCTCTGATAGAATCGGAGAATGAGTCAAATCCGTGCGGAACTATCATGAACTCCTGAAAATCCAGATTGTTATCAGCATGCACTCCACCGTTAATTATATTCATGAACGGTACCGGAAGGAGATTTGCATTTATACCGCCTATGTATTTGTATAGAGGATAATAAAGGCAGTTGGAAGCAGTCTTAGCAACTGCAAGAGAAACACCGAGGATAGCATTCGCCCCTAGTTTGGATTTCGTTTCAGTGCCGTCCAGATCGATCATTCTTTCATCTATACGTACTTGGTGAGTTACATCCATACCTGTAATCGCGGGACCTATTATTTTGTTTATATTATTTACGGCTTTCTGAACTCCTTTCCCGAGGTATCTTTTCTTTACCCCGTCCCTGAGTTCAAGCGCTTCATGTTCTCCTGTAGACGCTCCTGATGGAACAGAAGCTCTCCCGAATGAGCCGTCTTCACAAAAAATGTCTACCTCTACTGTAGGATTCCCCCGGGAATCAAGGATCTCTCTGCCTTTAATATTTGAAATTAATGTCAATTTGGTTTTTCCTCCACTATGGTTACAATTTAAGTTTTATTGGGAATAATACTTAATGATAATACCCAATCAATTTTAATTCGCATTTGCTTCGGATAAGAAATAATTGAATAAAATACTGAACTTTACGATCCAGAACGATACCGAAATTGATCTTCTAAGGGCTTCTCTGAACATCTCGCAATATATAGAGTATCCCGACCTTGATATCGAATGTTATATATCCAAAGTACTGGGCATGATAGAAGATGTCGGGAACATGTTGCCAATCGTCCCCTGCAGTCTTGATATAATACAAACTGTCAACAACTACCTGTTCAAAGAAAAGGGTTACAGGGGTAATAAGGAAAATTATTATGAACCCTGTAACAGTTTCCTGAATGACGTGCTCGATAACAGGACCGGCATACCCATAACCTTGTGCATACTGTACTCATATATTGCAAACCGCCTAGGCCTCGATTCACACGGGGTCTGTTTTCCCGGACATTTCATATTAAGATCGGATAACACTGACGGGGAGTATTTAATAGATCCATTTAACGAAGGCAGGATTCTGACAAGGGAAGATTGCCAGTCTATTCTCGATAATTTATTCGACGGCAAAATAATCTTTGAGGAGCGGTTCATAGAGTATGCTGACAATCATCAGATACTAAAAAGGGTCATAAATAACCTTAAAAATATATATATAACGAACAAAGATTATAAAAGCGCCCTCAAAACCGTGAATCTGATGTTAATGCTTGATCCTGAAGAGATCGAACAGCTCAGGGACAGAGCTCTGATATGTATAAATCTGGAATGTTATTCCCAGTCACTGAAAGACTTGGAAAATTATTTTTCTAAGGCCCGGTCCGACATTCATGATGATGAACTAAGAAGTTATATACCTGTATTAAAAAATATAGTTAAGAATATAAACTAATTTTTGTATTTTATGACAACAGACCGTAAATTAGCTATTTTGAGATAATAAAATCACCTGATACACAGAGGTATTAAATATGAGAAGATTAAATGACTCCGATAAAGGCATCTCAATAATATTATTTATGTTCCTTCTGGTTTGTTTCGCTGTTTCATGCAGTGTTGGTGATGATACATCACCGGGGGAAATAACTGATCTTACAGTTTCTTCGAACTCAAAGATACTTAACTGGACTTCTCCGGGGGATGATAACAATAGCGGACAGGCTCGTATTAATCTTATAAGATATTATGATTCCGATCAGGTGGCCTCTCTCCTAAACCTAAATTCTCTTAATGGAGTGAGTGAACAGGAGATAAATAACGCAGTAAGAGATAACTTCAATAAAGCTATACAGGTACCCCAGTTCTTTACACCTGCCCCGGCCGGTGAGCAGGAATCCGTGGCCGTTCCCAGGATAGACCTTACCGGACAGAATACATATTATTTTGCAGTGGCAACTAACGACGAGGTCGGAAACATGTCACCTCCGTCAAACGTTGTAAAAGTTACGACACCTCTGGCCCAGGCATCTATACAGAGCAATGAGCAATCCAGTTGCCTGGGGATATCGGCGACAAGTGCTGAAGTTGGTGGTAAATCCGCAAATGAGGATGATTCGAGTGAATTTATTAAAGACCTTATTGTGGGGGATCCCTGTGCAAACCGTGTATACATATTTTATGGGGGAGGGGATATTATAGGTGATGCATCTACGGTTGATGTAAATCAGGCTGATGTAACTATAATCGGACCGCCCGGAGAATCATTCGGTAAGTCGGTGCTGGGTCTCGGTGATTTTGCCGAAAGAGCCACATTTGAAGAGTTCATAATAGGTGCACCTGACGCGGACAACGGAGCGGGTAAAGGATACATATTCTATGGGAAGGAAGATCTTCCAAGTGTTATAAATCTGAATTCCGGGGATGAAGCTGACAGTATTGTAGCAGGAGAAAATCCGGGTGATCATTTCGGATTCTCTTTTGCAACACGAGGAGAGAATGATCTTTTGGTTGGAGCACCCGGTGCTCTTAACAACAGGGGAATTGTTTACAGGTTTATAAAGCAGGACATAGACCAGTTCAAGAACGCATCGAATGCCAAGGATATTATTTATGGTGAAACAGGTCAGGGTATGTTTGGATATGATGTTTCAGGCGGCGGGAACATCAATAATTCGTCTCCACTAGATTATATTATCTCCGCACCCGGGCTTGAAAGGGTTTATATAATTTTTGATACCGGCAATATGGACTTGTCCCAGAATCTGTCAGATGTTCTTGTAATTAACGGGTCTCCCGGAGACAGGTTCGGCGAATCAATAGCCGGCGGTTACGATATTGACGGTGTAATTCCAGACGATGATGATAATAACGTGGATCTTGCAGATGATGCGGATGTTGTTATAGGTGCTCCTGGAGTAAACAACGGAGCTGGAGCTGTGTATTTCTACGACAATGAGGATATAAAAAATGCTCACAGAGACGGTACTCCAATATCCCCTGCAGCGACAATAAACGGATCAAATCAGGGTGACAACCTCGGTGCCGCTGTAGCAGTAATAACAGATTTCAATCCGATAATACAGATCGATCATAATGATGAAGCAAACGTTATGAACCAGGACCAGACTGATGCGGATATAGTTGTTGGTGCTCCGGGGTCCGGGGAAGGTAAAGTTTTTATATTCTTTGGTGAACCTGGGTTCAGCGGAATGAAGAACGTAAATCAGGCTAATATAACTTTAACCCCTCAGTCAGGCAGTTCCGCTTTCGGTTCATACATTTTTAGTATTGATGATGTGAACCACGATCTTTTTAATGATATAGCAATAGGAAATTCGGATACTATTGTTGTGACATATTGATTTAATGGATCGGTGTAAATTAATTTTACTCTTCGATCAATCCATCCCTGAGGGCAAGTCTCCTTCTGGCACAAGAAGCTATATCACTTTCATGGGTTATCATTAGAATTGTCTTGCCAATTTCATGTAGCTTCTGGAATATGGAGATTATTTCAAGACCTGTTTTTGTGTCCAGATTGCCTGTGGGCTCGTCTGCCAGTATGATCTCCGGGTTATTTACAATTGCTCTGGCTATTGCAACCCTTTGCTGCTGACCCCCGGAAAGTTGAGAAGGAAGGTGGTTTTCTCTTTCCGCAAGTCCCACTGTTGCCAGTGCGTTCCTTGCAAGTTCTTTTCTGTTGTTACGATTATTTCTGTTATATATAAGCGGTAACTGGACGTTGTCTATGGCTGTAGAACGTGCCAGGAGATTAAAATTCTGAAATACGAACCCTATTTTTTTATTTCTTATGTCTGATAGACTGTCTGTGTCAAGCAGAGATACGTCATTACCATCAAGATAATACTTGCCACTAGACGGAATATCGAGACAGCCGAGTATATTCATAAGTGTACTTTTACCTGACCCGGATGAACCCATAATTGATAAGAATTCATTTTCCTGAACGGAAATATTTATTCCCCGTAGTGCATGGACTTCATGGTCTCCGAGTTTATAAAATTTTTCAAGATTTTCTGTTTTTATTACTTCTTTTTTCACTTTTAGAATCTTTTTGGCTGTGGCAGTGTTATAAGAGAATCTGACTCTGATCCGGGGGATTTGGTGAAACCGGTTATGACCTCGTCACCAGGTGATAAAGAACCTTTTACTATCTCTGTATGTATATCGTCGCTTATACCAGGTGTTACCTCTATACTATTAATCCCGCCGTTTCCCTTTTTTATCCAGACAAAGTGTTTGTTGTTGTTCCGGGCTTCGATATTCAGATCCGAATCCGGCGGCACAACCCTTAAAGCAGAATTAGGTACCATAAGTATATTTTCTTTTACCGATGTGATAATATCAACTTCCGCGGTCATCCCCGGTTTAAATTTCATGTCTGAATTATCGATCTCGGAGGTTACTTCATAAGTAACAATGTTGTTTTCCGTTACAGGATCATTACTTATCCTGACCACTTTTCCCTCGAATTCGCTGTCGGGGTATGCACTTACGCTGAATTTGATTTTCTGTCCCGTTTTAACTCTGGATATGTCGGATTCGCTAACACCTGAGACCAGATTCATCTTGTCCAGTCTGCTCACCACAACAAATAATGGTTTATTGTTTTCTGCAGGGGAAACGGCCTGACCGACATTTATGTTACTGGATAAGATGATCCCGTCGATCAATGACCTTATGCTGGTGTCTTCCAGGTTTGTCCGGGCTATTTCAAAAGAAGATTTGGCTTCTTCGTATGATGCAAGTGCTGATTTGTATTTCGAAAGTGATTCCTCATATTCCTGTTTTGATATGAGCTGTTTCCCGAATAGAGTTTTATCGGAATCAAGTATCTTCTTCCTGAGGTTCAGATCATTTTCGGTTTTATTTAATTTTGAGCGTGCTTCATTAAGTCGATTTCTGTAAAGTGTTTTGTCAAGTCTTGCCAGTACTTCGCCCTTTTTTACTTCGGAATTATCATCCTTGAGAATTTCTTCTACTGTTCCGTCAACCGTGCTTCTTATCTCAACTCTTTCGACCGGCTTAATTGTCCCGTTAGCAGTCACTGTTGAAGAAATACTCCCTATAAGTGCTTTAGCTGTTGTATATTCGATCTTCCTGTCGCTGCTATTGTTTGAATTAAAGTATAGAAATAATGCAACTGCAGCCAGTATCAGAGATATTAAATAAATATACTTTCTCTTCATGTTAATCCAGTTTCCCTATGAGTTGGTCATATTTTGTTTTTGTTATCTTGTAGAAGTAAACCGCTTCTCTGTAATTTGAGAGGCTTTGGGAATGAAATGATTCGGCATCAACCAGGTCGAGGCTCGAAGCTCTGCCGAGTTTTTCTTTTTCTTTTATAAGGTCAAGATTCTCACTGGCCTGTTTCAAATTGTTTCTGGTTACATCGATCCTGTTTATTGCGTATCTCATGTCCATATAAGTTTTTTTAACTTCTGAGGAAACCTGCTGTCTGGCCTGCCTGAGCTCGGACTGTGAACGTATGTACTGTGCCTTGGTCTCATTTAAATCTGCAATTCTTGAAAATCCGAGGAATATCGGGAATCTAATACCTACACCTGCGATAAATGAGGGTGTATCAGTTCCTTCTATATCGGACCCTTTCCCTTTGAGTCTGTACGCGGTTCTACCGAATATTTCCGGAAAGAACTCGCTTTTTCTGGCATCCAGTCTGGCCTGAATCCCTGCTTGCTCTGCCAGGAGTTTCTTAAGCATAAGACTGTTAGTATATGCCATATCGATCGATTCGTTAAGGTTGTATTTTAACTTTTCGATCTCGGGGTTCTCTACGAGTTTGTAATTTTCGTCAGGTTCAATGCCCATGGCGGTAAAGAGATCAAGCCTTGACGTTTCTAAAAGGTTCTCAAGATTGGTCATCTGAAGTTTTGATTCTGCAAGCCGGGAGTTTGCCCTGGTAAGGTCCAGATTCGAGCTTCTGCCACTTCCTACCAGCTCTTTTGTTTTAGTGAGAAGAAGTTCATTTTTTTTAACCATTTTTTTTGCGGATTCGACTTTGTTCTTCGCTATCAGAACACGATAATAGCTAATTTTAGTTTCACTTATAACGTCATTCAAATTATCCTGGTAGTCGTATTCGCTTATATCGAGATCGAATTTTCTGGCTTTTACAATGCTTGATGTCTTTCCGAAGTCCCAGATCAGCTGGTCAAGTGATACGCCCGATTCGGTACCTATAAGTGGTAATATCAACCTGCTTTTGATTTGCGGATAATAATTTGATTTTGCTTTTCTCACCTTCGATCTGGATATGGCGATTTCCGCCTGGTTTAATCCTACGGATGGATTGTTTTCTTTTGCTATTTTTACTGCTTCTTCCACAGTGAGAACTTTTGCCTCTTGATTTTCAGCATAACTATAATGAGCGGAGAGAGTTAGGTATATTAAGGCTATAATCACATATGAAATCTGTTTCTTCAACATTTACTCCTGAAACTGAATATAATATGACTCTTAAACAATGTTGTTTCAATATAAACAAAAATTAAATTAATGACTATCAGTATATACATACACCTACCATATTGCTTAACAAAGTGTCCTTACTGTGATTTCAATTCCTACGGTACAGGACAGGATTTTCCTGAATTGAAGTATACAGATTCAATACTTAAAGAAATTGATTTGTATGATGATACAATTTCCGGAAATAATGTAGCAACCGTCTTTTTCGGAGGTGGCACACCATCATTATTCTCTGCAAAAAGCATTGGAAAGATTTTAGACAAATTATCTGAAAAAACAAAAATTCATAATAAAGCCGAGATAACTCTGGAGGTAAATCCAAGAACTGCAGATGCTGGAAAACTCGGACAATTCAAAGAGGCAGGTATAAATCGTATCAGTGTTGGTGTGCAGTCTTTTCTCCATGAGAAACTGGATTATTTTAAAAGATTCTGTGATCCCGAAGACTGCATAAGGACTCTACATGATGTGTGCGAGGCCGGATTTGATAATTATAATATAGATCTCATGTACGGTGGAGGCGGAGAATCTCTGAGCGATCTTGAATATGATCTCAATACCGCGATCAGTTTAGGTAACAAGCATTTATCGGTTTATTGTCTTACGATAGAGGACAACACGGAGTTCGGTGCTCTCAGGAAAAAAGGTCTGCTTGATCTGTGTGATGAAGAAACGTTGTCTGAAATGTATTTGTATACATCAGATTTGCTGGAAGATAACGGGTTTATTCAATATGAAACATCGAATTTTGCCAGGGATGGATACCAGTGCAGGCATAACCTGGCCTACTGGAGATCTCAAAACTATATAGGTTTCGGTGCAGGTGCTCATTCTCACCTAGGCCAAACAGAAGCATGCGCCTGGGGTGAGCGTTGGTCGAACTTTAAAACCCCCAAACACTATATGAATGCTGTAAGTAAGGGAATGACACCTGTTGACAGTCGCCTGGAACTCGGGAGAGAGATCTCGTTAAATGACACTTTGATGATGGGATTGAGGCTTAAGGAAGGTCTTGACCTCAATAGGCTTAGAGAAAGATTTGACGTTGATTTAAATATTGATAGTGAAAATTATATCTATCTAGTCGAAGACGGGTATATAGTTCCTGACCGCGAAAGGCTTAAATTAACTAAAAAAGGTTTTCTCTTCTCCGACAGAATTATTGTTGATATTATCAGCAATATTGAATAACTATTTTTTCTCCAAAATCCTGACCTTATTGTTTCCGTCGATCAGGTAAAAACCGTCCTTTTCCTCTACGGCATGTCTTGTTAGTTCGTAATAGGCCGGTCTCAGGAATCTGGCTCTGAATCTTCCGTTCTTTACATGGGTGTATGGGATATTGTCTTTACTAAGTGAGATGTCTTCAATATGAAGCGGTTCGGTAGTTTCGTCGTTAAGGACCAAATAGAACCTGTCATTCCTAAAATTGACCATTTTAACAACAAAGGGTGTATCTTCTACATCTACATATATCTTTCCCATCCCCTCGTCAATAAAGAAATCACCATTTTCGTCAATATCCAGATTTTTGTTATTTTCCAGATAAGTCCATCTGTGAGTGATCTTTATGCCGTCCTGATACCAGTTACCTCTGTTGTCTATATATATTCTGTAATTATTACCTTTATCCATTTTATATTTTTTTAATAAGTGTAACTACTCACCAAGTACTTTTACAACGACACGCTTTTTCCTCATACCGTCGAATTCTGCATAGAATATTCTCTGCCAGGGTCCAAGGTCCAGTTTGCCATCTGTGATGGGAACTATCACCTGATGATGCATAAGAAGATTCTTCAGATGTGCATCTCCGTTGTCTTCCCCCGTCCTGTGATGCTCATAGTCTTCCCTGTAGGGAGCCATTTTTTCAAGCCACTCCCAAATATCATTGAACAGACCCTGTTCATTGTCATTAACATAAACAGATGCTGTTATATGCATTGCCGAAACAAGTACCATCCCTTCCTGGACATTACTTTTATTTACAATATTGGATATGGTATCGGTTATGTGAACAAACTCTCTTCTTTCTTTGGTATTAAACCATAAATATTCCGTGTAGCTCTTCATATATGACCTCCCTGATTTTAATAATACTGGTTAATTTAATGTATCACCATGATTGTTATATTTACATAATTAGTTAATAATAGAAATATACGAGGACATTCATGAACGAATGGGTTTACTGGATCGCGTTGAACAAAGTTCGTGGTATGGGAGGCTTTGCAGTAAAGAATCTGCTTTCCGCAATGGGGACTCCTGAGAGAATCTTCCATGCTTCAAGAGATGAGATACTTGGTATAAGCGGTATAGGTAAAAAGACATATGAGTGTTTAAGGTCATTCAGCGGGTGGAATGAAGCTGAAGAGGAAGTTAAGAGAATCACTGAAAATGGCCTGAGATTGATAACAGTTAGAGATAGTGAATATCCACCCAATCTTAAAAACATATTTAACCCGCCGCCATATCTGTATATCAAAGGTGAACTTGATATGAATGATATAAACCCGGTAGCGGTTGTGGGGTCAAGGCTATGTGATCATTATGGTATAAGGATGGCGCGCAAACTCACAGCCGGTCTTGCCGAAAGCGGTGTAACCATAATAAGTGGAATGGCTATGGGTATCGATGCTGTAGCGCACGGTTACTGTATCAAAAACGGCGGGAGAACGATTGGTGTTCTTGGTAACGGTGTTGATGTCATCTATCCCCGCGAGAACCGGGAATTATATGAAGTTGTTCCCCGTAATGGTGCACTTGTTTCCGAGTTCCCTCTCGGGACATCCCCTGAATCCACGAATTTTCCTCAAAGGAACAGGGTTATAAGCGGTATTTCAGTCGGCGTTGTTGTGATCCAGGCATCGGAAAAAAGCGGTTCACTAATAACCGCTACGTTCGCTTCCGAACAGAACAGGGAAGTATTTGCAGTTCCCGGGAATGTGAATTCAAGATTGTCGGCAGGTACAAATATGCTCATAAAGAAAGGTGCAAAGCTGGTTGAGAATACTGATGATATACTTGAAGAGATAATACAGCTCAGGGATCGGGCAGGCAGACAAAAAAGGCAGGTTGAAAATATTCAGGAACTGCAGGGAGATGAAAGAAAGGTGCTCGATCTGCTCAGTTCGAAGACATATCATATTGATAAAATTACTGAGAAGATGGATATCGAACCTTCAAATATACTAGCAGTACTGCTTGAACTGGAATTGAAGGGCATTGTTGAACAGTTGCCGGGTAAATATTTTAAGATCGCTTAAATTATTAATACAGAAATTAGCAGTTGAATATATTCATATTATGGTATTCTTATACAAATTTTTCGGAGATCTGACTCTTTATGAATATTGTTGTGATAGGGACCGGGTACGTAGGACTTGTAACAGGTGCTTGTTTTGCCGGCAGTGGAAATAATGTGATCTGTGTTGATATAGATGCTGAGAAGATAGAATCTCTCAGAAACGGTCAAATTCCTTTCTACGAGCCAGGACTTGAAGATATAGTCAAAAAAAATGTATTAAAGAAACGGCTGACATTTACTACTGACATAGGAACCGCGGTAAATAATTCTACAATAATTTTTATTGCAGTCGGAACCCCGCAGGATAAAGACGGGAGTGCCGACATAAAAGCTGTTCTGGAAGTTGCCAGGACACTGGGTGATTGCATAGACAGTTATAAAATAATAGTTACAAAAAGCACCGTCCCTGTAGGCACGACTGAGCTTGTAAGGCAGACTCTAAGGAAAATTACGGATATTGAATTCGATATCGCATCAAATCCCGAGTTCCTGAAAGAAGGTTCTGCTGTCGAGGATTTTATGAAACCGGAGCGTGTTGTAATCGGAGTAGAAAACAGCAAAGTCGGACAAATTCTGAGAGAACTCTACTCGCCTTTCATGAGGTCGGAGGAAAGAGCTGTCATAGTGTCTATCAGATCTTCGGAACTCTCAAAGTATGCCTCAAATGCTATGCTGGCTACCCGAATATCATTTATGAACGAAATGGCAAACCTTTGTGAACTTTTAGGTGCGGATATATCGGAGATCAGGTCAGTTATGGGACATGATTCGAGAATAGGTAAGTACTTCCTGTATTCCGGTATCGGTTACGGTGGTTCGTGTTTTCCCAAGGATGTAAAGGCATTGATCAATACCGGTAGCAATCTCAATTATAATATGAAAGTCTGTACCGCAGTAGATGAAGTGAACGGAGACCAGAGAGAACGTTTTGTACGGAAAATAATAGATTATTTTAATGGTGATGTCAGTGGTAAAAAATTTGGGATTTGGGGTCTATCATTCAAGGCGAATACGGACGATATCAGGGAAGCACCTTCGCTGTATGTAATTGACAGACTGCTCGAAAAAGGTGCAAAACTGAAAGTCCATGACCCATCAGCAATGGAAAACGTCAGGAGGATTTACAATTCGAGAATCGAATATGCAGAGTTGAATTATGATGCATGTCAGGACGCAGACGCACTTCTGATACATACCGAATGGAATGAATACAGGCAACCGGACTTCACTAATATAGCAGGGATAATGAAGAAAAAGATCATATTTGACGGAAGAAATCTATACAACCCTGAAAGAATAAGAAAGTTGGGATTCAAATATTTTGGTGTTGGTATTAAATAGGGGGCAGGAACAAATCGATTGATAATGAATATTATAGTTACCGGTTGTGCCGGATTTATAGGTTCCAGAGTCGCAGAGCTACTTCTCAATGAAGAACACACGGTATACGGTGTCGACAATATCGACAGCAGTTATGACCGTAGGTTGAAACAATGGAGACTGGACAGACTTGAATCTTACGACAATTTTGTTTTTGAAAATACTGATATAACTGATGAAAAAAAGCTTTCCGAACTATTCAGAACTATCTTGGTAAAAAATAAAACAGAATTGGATGCCGTAATTAACCTCGCTGCTAAAGCCGGTGTAAGAAGGAGCATAGACGAACCCGCCGCCTATTACAGAACCAACCTCATCGGTGTTCTCAATCTGCTTGAACTATGCAGACAGTTTAAAATAAATAAATTCGTTCAGGCATCTACATCCAGTGTTTACGGCGGGAACGATGTTCCATTCAGTGAACATCAGAAAACCGATCGTCAGCTCTCGCCATATGCATCATCAAAAAAATCGGCTGAGCTTTTATGTTATACATATCACAGTCTTTACGGTACGGATATGACTGTGCTCAGGTATTTTACCGTATATGGTCCTGCCGGTAGACCAGATATGAGTCCGTTCAGGTTTATAAAATGGACGGTTGAGGGAGAAGATATAAGTATCTACGGAGACGGAGGTCAGATGAGGGACTTTACATACGTTGATGATGTTGCCAGGGGTACGATACTGGGACTCGGGGAACAGGGATATAAGATTATCAATCTCGGGAGCAACAGGCCTGTTGAGCTTGCTAAATTCCTGGAAATAATACAGACTTCCGCAGGAAAAAAATCGAATATAGTATACGGTCCTGTAAACCCTGCCGATGTAATGGTAACATGGGCGGATATATCAGCTGCGAAGGAACTGCTCGGTTGGAAACCGGCCGTATCACTCGAAGATGGCATATCCCGATCAGTAGACTGGTATGTTCAAAACAGGGACTGGGCAAAAAAAATATTGTTATGACAAGCGGTATGTATTATATACATACCGGCAATTATTTATTATTATATCGCGGATATTTTAAGTTTGACAAACCGTGTTTTAAGCATTACTCATATTTTTAAAGCATTTATTTTATCTTTGCCAGTTTTTAAATTTAAGAGGTTTTAATATGTCCAAATCTTTAGTAATAGTCGAATCACCTGCCAAAGCCAAGACTATCAAGAAATACCTTGGCAAGGACTACGACGTGGAAGCTTCATCCGGCCATTTGATAGATCTGCCAGCAAGCAAATTCGGTGTTGATATAGAAAATGATTTTGATCCGGACTACATAGTTATAAGAGGCAAAAAGAAATACCTTAACAATCTTGAAAAAGCTGCAAATAAAGCCGAGAAAGTTTATCTTGCATCAGACCCCGACAGGGAAGGGGAGGCTATTGCCTGGCACATTTCAAACAGGCTCGGTCTGAAGGACAAGGCATACAGGGTTTTAATCCACGAGATCACCAAAAACGCAGTTATAGATTCAATAAACCATCCTACCAAGCTTAGCAGGGAAAAGTTCGAGGCCCAGCAGGCACGCAGAATACTGGACAGAATAGTTGGTTATAAAGTAAGTCCCATACTCTGGAAAAAGGTAAGGAGGGGATTGAGTGCCGGCAGAGTTCAGAGCGTAGCTCTGCGACTGGTCGTAGACAGGGAAAGGGAAATAGATGCATTCGTACCAAAGGAGTACTGGACGATAGATGCACACCTTGAAAAAATTTATGGTTCGGAATCGGGAGAATTCGTAGCATCACTATACAGATATGAAAATAAAAAGGTAGAGATAGGGTCGGAAGAAGAGTCAAACCGGATACTCGATTCAATTAAGGGTATGTCCTATGTTGTAAAATCGGTAACGAAAAAGGAAAGAAAACGTAACGCTTTCCCCCCTTTTATAACCAGTACATTACAACAGGAAGCTTCCAGAAAACTGAGATTTCCTGTGAAAAAAACAATGGCGATCGCACAGAAGCTATACGAAGGGATAGAGCTTGGTGATGAGGGACCAGTGGGTCTAATTACATATATGAGAACTGATTCTGTGAGGGTGTCTGCAAATGCATTACAGGATGCCAGATCGTATATTCAGGGTAAACACGGAAATGAGTATCTTCCGGAGAAGCCAAATACATACAAGTCAAAAAAATCGGCACAGGAAGCACACGAGGCAATAAGACCAACATTTGCTGACAAGACTCCTGAAGATATAAAAAAATATCTAAAAAAAGATGAATACAGACTTTATGAGCTTATTTGGAAAAGATTTATAAGTTCCCAGATGACCCCCGCCGTTTATGATCAGACCACTGTTGATATAGAGGCGGGTAAATCCGTTTTCAGAGCTACCGGGTCCATAATAAAATTCCCCGGTTTCACGATAGTTTATGTAGAAAGCAAAGAGGAAGATGATGATGACAAGAACAACGATTCCGAAAAAATACTGCCTCCTTTGAATGAGAATGAAAATCTAAAGTTGCTTAAAATCGATCCTAAACAGCATTTCACCCAGCCCCCGCCAAGGTTTTCCGAGAGCTCACTGGTAAAGGAGCTTGAGGAAAAAGGTATCGGAAGGCCTTCAACATATGCATCCATACTTTCCACAATCCAGGACAGGGAATATGTTAAGAAGGAGAAGAACAGGCTGAGCCCCACACTACTCGGTATTTCGGTTAATGATATGCTCGTGAAGGGATTTCCGGAGATCATGGATGTCAAGTTCACCGCGGATATGGAAGAAAAGCTTGACAAGGTGGAAGAGGGCGATGTTTACTGGGTAAATCTACTCAAAGGGTTTTACGGGGATTTCTCGAAAAGGCTTGATAAGGCTGAAGATACGCTAAAGAGCCTCAAAAAAGAAGGAATTCCAACAGATATAGATTGTGATAAATGCGGCTCAAAGATGATCGTTAAATGGGGCAGGAGAGGTGAATTCCTTTCATGTTCGCGTTATCCGGACTGCAAGAATTCAAAGGCATTCGAGTACGATGATGACGGAAACATCAAGATAAAGGAAAAGGCAACCCAGCAGATCATCTCGGATATGAAATGCGAAAAATGCGGAAAACCCATGGCGTTGAGAAGAAGCCGATACGGACAGTTCTACGGTTGCACGGGTTATCCTGAATGCAAGAATATAAAACCTATAGAGAAAAAAGCACAGGCAGAAAACAACTGACATCTATTTGCTTAAAATTAGTAAATAAAATAAGTAAAATATGATTCAATGCATAATGAGATCTCCAGCCTGCTCGGCAACCTAGAAAAGCCGCTTCTTTTTTCATCCAGGAACAATTACTCCAATATATACAAGATAAAAAATCTTCCGGGACTTGTTGAAGAAATAAGTCTGAAAATACTTTCCCTGAACCCCCCTCCCGATTTAAAAGAAAGTATAGAATCCATAAGAAAATCATTCCGTTCTTACGAAAATCAGGATTACACTAACAAAATAAAAGCGATACAAGATACCCTGAAAATGATAAAGAAAATGAAATCCGCACCGCCGGGAAATGTGAAGGCCTTGAATCCCTCGAATCAGCCGGAAGCAGGATCGACAAAAAATCTTAAAGACAAAATACAATATATAAAAGGGATCGGGCCCAAGCTTGCAAAAAATTTCGAAAGAAAAGAGATAAGAACAATAGAGGATCTACTTTTCTATTTCCCCAGGAAATACGAAGACCGGAGAAAGATAAAGAAGATATCTACAATAAATCCCGGCAACAGGGAAACAGTGACCGGTGAGGTAATCGTCTCCGGTATTGTAAAAACGGGCTCCAGGACCTTGTATAATGTAATAATAAATGACGGAACATCCAATCTCGGGATTATATGGTTCAGGTTCAATCAGAAATATCTGAAAAATACATATAAGAAAGGGACCCGTGTCTGTATAAACGGTGAGATCACTTACAACAGGTACGAGAAGATACTTCAGATAATACACCCGAGCCCCGAAGATATTGAAGTGATAGACAGTAACGATATTCTCGAAGAAAGTCTTAACTTCAACAGGGTGGTACCGATATACCCTCTGACGGAAGGGCTCAGACAAAAGCGTTTAAGAAGCATTTTAAAAAACGTATCCGATAATTACTCTGCATTATATTCCGGTCTGATACCAGATGAAATAAGAAGTTCATACGATCTCGTACGACTTGACACTGCTATTTCAAAGGTACATTATCCGGACAATAATGCCTGCGTTGTGGATATAGGATCATCCGGTTCGGTCTACCGGTCAAAACCGCACAGAACCATTGCTTTTTTTGAGTTCTTCATTATGGAACTAGCCGTTGGGCTTCTGAAAAATGAGATAAGAAAAAAAAGATCACTGCCGGTAAATTCAAAAGGTAATTATGAGAGAATGCTCAAAGATTCACTGCCTTTTGAACTGACACAGGCACAAAAAAGAGTGTTAGAGGAAATAAAAGATGATATGCGCAATAAACATCCGATGAACAGGCTTCTTCAAGGCGATGTCGGCAGTGGTAAAACGATAGTAGCGCTTTTATCCATGCTGAATATTGTTGAAAGCGGTTATCAGGCGGTATTGATGGCACCAACCGAAATACTTGCAGAACAGCATTTCCGTTCGATTTCAGCCTACCTTGACGGTATGGATATAGGAATATCGATTTTGAAAAGCGGTATTACCAGTAAACATAAGCAAAAAACCAATGAAGATATAAGATCTGGAATGTCAAGGATAATAGTTGGTACACATGCACTTATAGAGGATAAGGTAGAGTTCGACAAACTTGGTTTGGTAATTGTCGATGAACAACATCGTTTCGGTGTAAGACAGAGGTCTACTCTCATAAACAAGGGTGTTAATCCACATGTTCTTGTTATGACAGCTACGCCAATTCCACGTACTCTGGCAATTTCACTATACGGGGATCTGGATGTATCTGTTATAGACCAGCTGCCTGAAGGAAGGAAGGGTATAAAAACATTGTTATACAGGAATAACAAAACGAACCGTCAAAAAATTTATTCTACTGTAGAAGAGGAATTAAAACAGGGTCGTCAGGCATATTTCGTATGTCCCATGATCGAGTCCTCTGAAGAATCAGATATTGATGGTGTGTCCTTCGCAGTAGAACTAGCGGATGATTTGCAGAAGAATGTTTTCAGTGATTATGAAGTGGGAATACTGCATGGACGCATGAGCTCTGAAGAGAAGGATGAAACCATGAACATGTTTCTCGGGAACAGTATTAACGTTCTTGTTTCGACGACAGTTATTGAGGTGGGTGTTGATGTTCCAAATGCAACACTAATGGTGATCGAAAATGCTGAAAGGTTCGGTCTTTCGCAGTTGCACCAGTTGAGGGGAAGGATAGGGAGGGGTAACTACGTTTCAAAATGTATTCTTATGTGCTCGTACAGGGTTTCCGGCGATGCAGCGAAAAAACTGAAAGTTATGTGTGATACCAGTGACGGATTCGTAATTGCTGAAGAAGATCTTAAAATAAGGGGCCCCGGTGATTTTCTTGGTACCAAACAATCCGGAATGCCGGAATTCAAATTTGCGGATCTTGTTAGAGATTATAGGATTTTAACCGAATCCAGAAAAGCCGCGATGGACATTACAGGCAGAGATACCAATCTCGATAATTATCCCGAATTGAAAAAATATATAAAATCTAAAAAGAATATAATTTCCGGTTCAGATCATATTTCTTGACAGACGGAAGATTTAAATATAAATCAGCCTTCTATAAGCAAATTTTCCGGATCCTCGATAAGTTCCTTGATCTTTACAAGGAATTGAACTGCTTCTCTGCCGTCTACTATCCTGTGATCGTAACTTAGTGCGACATACATCATAGGACTTATTACAATATCACCGTCAACTACGACCGGTCTTTCCTCGATTTTGTGCAGACCGAGAATTCCGACCTGGGGAGGATTTAGTATAGGAGTACTCAACATAGATCCGAACACACCACCATTGGTTATTGTGAATGTTCCACCCATTAGTTCATCCATGGTCAGTGAGCCTTCGTCAGATTTCTTGGCAAGATCCCTGACTTCCTGCTCGATTCCGGCAAAGCTCTTTCTGTCCGCTTCTCTTATGACCGGTACTACTAGTCCCTCAGGTGCACCGATAGCAATTCCAATATCATAATAATTCTTGAATACTATCTCGTCTTCCTGTATTTCTGCATTAATCTGCGGGAATGCTTTTAGAGCTCCGATAGTCGCTTTCACAAAAAATGATGATAAACCGAGACTAACACCGTGTTTTTCCTTAAAAGCGTCTTTCCTTCTTTTTCTGAGTTCCATTACGGAACTCATATCAACTTCATTGAAAGTTGTTAGTATGGCAGCAGTTTGCTGTGCTTCGAGCATCCTTCTTGCAATAGTCCTTCTTCTGCGTGACATTTTCTCACGTCTTTCCCGTTCGGAGTAATACTGGGATAGAGAGGGAAGGAACTCTGAAGGATCGAATTTTTCCTCTTCTTTTTCAGATGGCTCCTTTGTCTTTTTATCCTCTGCTGCTGATCTGGACTTTATGTAATTCTCAACGTCTTCTTTGGTTATCCTGTTATTCGGGCCTGTGGGAGTTACTGCTTTGAGGTCTACGTTGTTCTGGTTCGCAATATTTTTTGCAACGGGCGTTACCTTAATACCTTCCTCGGTATCTTCTTCGTCAGGTTCCCGCTGTTTTTCAGGCGGCTTGGCTTCGGTCTGTTCCTGTTTGGATTCCTGTTCCTGCTCTTTCTTTTCTTCCGGGGGTTTTTGCTCGGTCTGGACACTCTCGGAAGCAGCGGTTTTTGATTCGTCTATAACACCAAGAACATCACCGACTTCAACATCTTCACTGGCTTTTTTCTGTATTTGGGTTAATACTCCGTTTTTTTCGGCGGCAACTTCGAAATTGGCTTTTTCGGTTTCGAGTTCTACTACAGTATCGCCTATCTTGACGGCGTCTCCTTCATTCTTCGTCCATCTTATTATTGTTGCTTCAATTACAGAATCACCTAGTTCCGGTACGACAATATTAGCCATGATTGCAACTCCGTTGATTTAAATTATATGTTTTTATCCCAGATTATACCGCTCTCTTCAAGATGTTTAACTTCCTTCTTTATATTAAATGCCTGTTGAATCAAAGTTTCCTGATTGACTTTATGCATGGAGAGTGAACCCTCTGCCGGACTGGAATTTCTCTTTCTGCCGATATAATGGAGCGGGATCTTGTTGCCGATCATTTTTCTCATGTTGTAAAACATAAAATCCCATGCTCCCATATTCTGGGGTTCTTCCTGAAGCCAGATAACCTCATTCACATTGGAATATCTTGATATTGTTTGTTGTATTTCGTCTTCAGGAAGCGGGTACAGCTGTTCAACTCTTGCGATTGCTATATCATTGTTCTTTTCCCTTAATTCGCTTGAAATTAGATCAACGTAAACTTTTCCTGTACAGAGTATAAGTCTTTTGACCTTCTTGGCCTGCTTGTCTGTCATCCCGTCATCGATAACCGGAAGCCACTTGCCTTCGGACAGGTCCCTAAGAGAAGATGCCACTTTGGGGTTTCTCAAGAGTCCCTTTGGTGTCAGGACAACCAGTGGAAGGGGATCAACTTCAAGTACGACTGCCTGACGTCTGAGCAGGTGAAAGAACTGAGCCGAAGTAGTACAGTTCGCGATCCTGATATTATTTTCTGCTGCTGATTCCAGGAATCTGCACAACCTGCCACTTGAATGGTCAGGTCCCTGACCTTCATACGCATGAGGTAAGAGGAGTACAAGGGAGGGGGTCTGCCCCCATTTGGCTCTTGCCGACACCAGATATTCGTCAATGATGGTTTGTGCACCGTTGATAAAATCTCCGTACTGCGCTTCCCATATTACCAGCTGATTGGGTTTCTGAACATTAAAGCCGAATTCGAAACCGATACAGGCATTCTCTGTTAGCGGACTGTTGTGTATTTCAAATGATGCTTTTACCTGTTTTATGTTCTGCAGAGGTATATATATATCACCGCGTTCAGAATCGTGAAGTACCGCATGTCTGTGGCTGAATGTACCTCTTTCACAGTCCTGACCGGTAATTCTTATAGGTATACCGTCCGCGAGTATAGATGAGTACGCAAGTTCCTCGGCCATCGCCCAGTCAATTGTCTTTTCATCGGGTCTATCCAGGGCATTCTCTCTCCTTTCCCTGGCTTTTTTGATCTTGCTGTTTATATTGAATCCCTCAGGAATCTGCAAAAGATCCCTGTTCATTTCTTTTAATAATTCAGCATCGACCGCTGTTTTTGCATTCCTGGCAGCACCGGGTGGGGGAGTTTTTGATTGAGAGATTTCCGGTACATCGTCAGGACTCAGCGCTTCGAACTCCTTGTGAAGCACTTCCATGAAATCATTAACGATCTTTTCTGCTTCTTCTTTGGTCACAGTCCCTTCTTTTGTCAGCTTATCTGTCCAAATTTCCCTTGCAGTAGGGTGATCATCTATGTTCATGTACATTACAGGTTGTGTAAATGCCGGTTCGTCCGCTTCATTGTGACCATGGCGCCTGTAGCCGACGAGATCTATAACGAAGTCCTTGCCGAATTCACTTATATAATAAAAAGCAATACGCACGGATTCTATACAGGCTTCGGGGTCATCTGCATTAACGTGAATAACGGGTATTTCAAACCCCTTGGCAAGGTCGCTTGCGTAAAGTGTGCTTCTACCCTCTGTAGGAGTTGTTGTATAACCGAGCTGATTGTTCGTTATAATGTGTATCGTTCCACCGGTGGAATATCCTGGCAGAAGGGAGAGATTAAGTGTTTCTGCGTTTATCCCCTGCCCCATAAAAGCAGCGTCACCATGTATCTGTATCGGCAATGAGACTTCCGGATCGAATTCCGGTTTGCCTTTCTTGTCTGATTGCGTGCCGGCGGCCCTGGCCATTCCCTGTATTACAGGGTTTACAGATTCCAGATGGCTCGGGTTGGGTGCAAGACCTATAACCATGCTTATGGGTTTTCCGTTCTTAACGGATCTGTGTGCGGCTTCGTGATATTTAACATCACCGGTCCAGCCCATATCATCCCTGAAATCGCGTTGTAGTACCGGGTCTTTGAATTTAATAAGTGTATCCTTGTATTTTTTATTCATTACGTGATGCATCACATTGAGTCTTCCACGGTGGGCCATTCCAAGTATTATATGATGAATCCCGCTTTGTGCGGAATGTCCCAGAAGTTCGTTGAGCATCGGTACTAGCATATCCACACCTTCAATTGAAAATCGGAATTTCCCGGGAAATATCCGGTGCAGGAATTTTTCGAACATTTCGACCTGTGTTAAGCTGTTGAGGATCCTCAGTTTGTTTAAATTTGCTGCCGGAGACCTATATTTACCAGTCTCTATAACCTCTCTCAGCCATTTTCTTTCATTGGAATCGTAAATGTGGTCATACTGGTAACCCGTGGAAGAAGAATAGATGTCGCGGAGCCTTTTAATAGCGTCATATGCATTCGATGCGCTGTTATATACCGGCCATCCTACGAGATCCGCAGGAAGTTTCTTCAGATCCTCTTCTGTAAGTCCGTATGTTTCAAGTTTAAGGGTGTAATCACCCGGCGGTTGATAACCGAGCGGGTCGATCCTGCTAGCCATGTGGCCGTGCCTTCTTATACCCTGTGCAAGGTAAACCACCGATACTGCTTTGTTTACATCTCCCTCGGCATATTCACCGGTTATACCACCCGGCAACTCTGAAACGGTACCTTCGAGACCATTGATCTCCGGTTTCCAGTGGTCAAATATTGCTTTTGTTGAAGGGTCTACAGAAGACGGGTCATCTAGGTAACGCTCGTACAACTCCAGAATATAGCCGGAGTTAGGACCGTGAAATTGCTTCCAAATGTCCATTTTTCTCCCTGGTTTGTATAATGTTTACGAATTATAATATCACAAAATGGTATTAATCATAGCATGAAAAAAAATAAAATAAACTCTCTGAAATAAAAGAAAAAATTGCAGATCCCGGTTTAGATGAGGCAAAAGTTGGCATACTAAGCAAAACAAATGCACCTATGCCCTCAAGAATACTGGAAAATTTATGTTTATTTCATGATTTCAGAATATTAAAGTATAGAGTTAAACCAAATTCTTAACCCTGTTGTTTTTTCTTTGTTTTACTATCCAGTTTGATCCCGAGTTCTATAAGTTTCTCAGTATTTATTTCGGATGGTGCTTCTGTCAGCGGGCAAACACCTTTCTGGGTTTTCGGGAATGCAATAACATCCCTTATGGAATTTTGACCACATAGCAGCATTGCCAGTCTGTCAAGACCAAGTGCTATCCCCCCATGTGGCGGAGCACCGAATTCAAGAGCATCCAGAAGGAAGCCGAATTTGGCCTGCGCTTCATTATCTTCCATGCCTATGAGATTGAAGAGCCTGTTCTGAATATCTTTTCTGTGAATCCTTATACTTCCTCCACCTATCTCCACCCCGTTCAAAACTATATCATATGCACGTGATCTTACATCCCCGGGGCTGGTTTCCAGGATGTCGAGGTCTTCGGTCTTGGGGGATGTGAATGGATGATGAAGTGCATAATATCTTTTTTCATTATCGTCATATTCGATAAGAGGAAAATCAGTAACCCATACAAAATTCTTCTCATCATTATCAATTAGACCGAATTTCCTTCCTATTTTCAGCCGGAGGTTTGATAAAACAGCATTCACTGTATGTTTGTTGTCCGCTCCGAAAAATACGATATCACCACTCTCGAGTCCAAGGCTTTTTTTCATTGAATCCTTTTCCTTGTCTGAAAGGAACTTCGTTACGGGTGATTGCCATTCATCTCCGGTGATCTTAATCCAGGCAAGACCTTTGGCACCCAGCTGCTTTGCTTCGTCTGTAAGGTCGTCAATATCTTTTCTTGATAGCTTTTCACTTTTACCTTTTACGTTGAGTGCCTTTATTATTCCGCCTTTGTCCAGAGCCCCTTTGAATACCTTGAATTCGGAATCACTGAAAATATCGGATAGATCAACGAGTTCCAGACCGAATCTCATGTCAGGGCGGTCTGTTCCATACCTTCCCATAGCTTGACTATATGTTATTCGAGGGAAAGGGGTCTCTATTTCCATGCCTATGGATTCCCGGAATACTGCAGCTAATATGCCTTCTGTGACCACCATAACGTCCTGTTCATCAACATAAGACATCTCCAGGTCGATCTGTGTGAATTCAGGTTGTCTGTCGGCCCTGAAATCTTCATCCCTGAAACATCTTACTATCTGGTAATAACGGTCGAATCCGGAGATCATAAGTGTCTGCTTTAGAAGTTGTGGTGACTGTGGTAGTGCATAGAAATGACCCTCATTAAGCCTGCTCGGCACTACGAAATCTCTTGCACCTTCAGGGGTGGATTTCGTGAGGTACGGGGTTTCTATTTCAATAAAACCCTCCGAGTTAAGAAAATTCCTGGTCGCTGCGTTAATCCTGTGCCTGACCATCAGGTTTCTTTTCATTCCCGGTCTTCTGAGATCGAGGTACCTGTATTTCATTCTCAGGAGTTCATCAACACTTATATCGTCCTCTATGACGAAAGGAAGTACATTGCATGTGTTAAGTACCTTGACTTCATCGACAATTACTTCTATTTCGCCTGTACCGAGATTGGGATTCACGGTTTCCGGTGTTCTGGGTCTTACTTTTCCCTTGATAGCAAGCACCCATTCATCCCTTACGTTCTCTGCCACGGAATGTGTTTCTTTTTTATGCTCCGGATTGAACACAAGCTGGCATATGCCTTCCCTGTCCCTGAGATCAATGAATATAACACCCCCGTGGTCCCTGTTTGACTGAACCCAACCCATCAGTATTACTTCATTGTCAATGTTATTTTTTGAAAGTTCCCCGCAGTAATGTGTTCTTTTCCAGTCACCTAAAGGCTCGATCATAAAATAATGCTCCCTGTACAGCGTAAATTGGCTAAAAATGTTAACCTTAACGAGGTATATTAGCAAGAATAATCTATACGTTTATAATAATATAATCAGTAATTGAAAAGGTGTTTAAATGCCGGATAAAAAAAATTTCAGATCAGGTTTTATTGCCGTTGTAGGCAGACCTAATGTAGGTAAATCAACGCTGGTTAACAGAATCGTCGGGGAGAAGGTCTCCGCCGTTTCCGATAAACCGAACACAACGAGGAACAGGATATCCGGTATAAGAACTCTCAACGATGCCCAGCTCATATTCCTCGACACACCAGGGATACACAAGGCGAGGGGAGCACTTGGCAGGAATATGGTTCAGACAGCATACGGAGCCCTTGGTGAATGCGACCTTATATTACTTGTAACAGACGTGGTTAAGCCGTTCGGAAGGGGTGATATCAGGATCATAGAGAACCTCCCCGCACCTGCAGTGCTGGTGATCAATAAAATTGACAGGATAAAGAAGCCCGAAATTCTGCGGATAATCGACCAGGCGAACAGATTCAGTAACAGTATCCGCGAAATAGTTCCTGTATCGGCGTTAAAGAACGACGGTATAGAGGAGTTGATCAGGGTCGTAAAGAACCTGCTTCCTGAAGGTGAAAAATTATTTCCTGACGAGATGTACACTGATCAGCCCGAGAGATTTCTCGTAGCCGAGATAGTAAGAGAAAAGATATTTAATCTTACGCATCAAGAGATACCTTACAAGACTGCGGTATCAATAGAGCAGTTCAAGGAAAACAGCGAAAAGAATCTTATAAGCATCCACGCTGTCGTGTTCGTCGAAAGAGGGAGTCATAAATCAATAATCATTGGGAAGAACGGCAGTATGCTAAAGGAAGTCGGGACAAGGGCAAGGAAGGAGATAGAGGATATATTCGGCACAAAGGTTTTTCTCGATATTTGGGTGAAAGTTAAAGAAAAATGGAGTGATAGGGAGCATTACCTGAGAGAATTCGGATACGTGAACTAACCTTTATTATGACCACACTTATTTCCCTTTGAAATCAGGTTTCCTTTTTTCCCTGAATGCCTTTCTTCCTTCCTTATAATCGCTACTGTTCTGCACATTTTCAATAAGTGATCTCACAACAGATTCTCCCTTATTGTCCAGGCGCTGCTCTTCCTGCCACAGATTTATGATCATTTTCATTGTTTTCATCGATAGCGGTGCATTTTCGGAAATTCGGTATGCCAGATCATAAGTAAACTCATTGAGATCGTTTATGTTTACTATATGATTAACAAGACCAATTCTCTCGGCTTTATAAGCATCAATTGTATCTCCTGTAAGGAACATTTCCTTGGTGTACCCAGTACCAATTAGATTAAGAAATTTTCTTATCCCGGAATATGTATATGTAACTCCGAGTTTTGATGGAGGCATTGCAAGCTTTGCATCGTCAGCACATATCCTTATGTCGCATGTAACTGCGAGTTCCAGACCTGCGCCGAAGGCATGTCCGTTCATCATCGCAATTACGGGGACAGGGCAGTTCTCAATTGAATCAAGAGCTGTTTGAAGCGGATGATCATCACTGTAATCACGCATCATGTCATTGTCACCAATGGCGCTGATATCGTAACCGGAGGAGAAAGCCTTTTTTCCTGTACCGGTTATTATAATACATCCGGCCTTGCCGGATAATTCCGGTTCTTTGAGTTCATTGCTTAAACTGATCAATATCTCTTCGGACAGAACATTTCTTTTTTCAGGATTGTTTATGGTTAACAGGTAAATACGGTCTTTTTGTTCTACTGTTAGATTCTTTGAACTGGACATACTTTCTCCCGATGAGGTAAATTGAATAATATTTTAAATATAAAGCACTATTAATTAAATAATGTTAATACTAGTTTATAGCTTCTAATTTGTTAAAATTAAATATTCAGGAGATTAACATGCCATTATACGAATACGAATGTGACAACTGTATGAGCAGATACAATGAAGACATAGACAGACTCGTTTCAAAGCTGAATAAAACCAATGCTTCAAAGATCATGAAGGAAAATCCAAATATCTGCTATATTGAAGTAACCGATCCGGAAAAGAATAAAGAGGTTTTCTCAATGGGTGAAAAAGGGAAGCCGGAAATCAGAAGATTTAAATACAGACTGGATAAAAAGAAAGCACTCTATCTTGAACTTAAGAATTTCAGGTTCAGTGAGCTCATATATGAAAAAGAAGACGAAAATGACCTGATATGTCCTCTGTGTAATGATGGCAAGGGGGTAAGGAGAGTATTCTCAACCTTTAAGGCTATATTCGAAGACAAGAGCAAGAGGGCGCCAGGACCCGGTGATGATTTGAAATGGCATATGGAATATAAGGAACAAAAAGATGAAGAGATGAGAAACGACTGGGTTGGACAAGACCATCTTAACCAGTATTTTAATGGATAAAGGAGTATTTTATGCCGCTTTATGAGTATGAATGTATTAAATGCAGGAACAAACTTGAAAAGGCACTCACTGCTATAGAGAAAAAGCCGGATAAGAAAACCGCGCAAAGTGTTGTAAAGAAATACGACACGATACATTCGGTAGAAATTGTTGACCTTGATGAAAAAGAACTCCTGGCTCAGGCAGGTGAGAGGGATGATAAATGTCCTGACTTTGATTTTTATTTCGACCAGGGTTCGTTAATGGTTCTGGTTAATATGGACCGCTACAGGTTCTCGGAACTCATATACGAAAAAGAGGACGAAAAAAAGGTCGAGTGTTACTGTGGTGAGAAAAAGAATGTTGAAAGGGTGGTCTCGTCGTTTTCATTCACAAGCGATCTTTCAACCAATATGCCAAAGCCTGACCTTTCGGAACTTCCTCCTGATGTAAGGAGCAAGATGTTCATCTCTGACTATATTGAGGAGAAGGACAGACCAAAGAAGAACAGGTGATCACTCAAGATTGTATTCTTTCTTGGATTTGCCGAATCTTCTTTCAAGCTCTCTGTTGATGTCATCCGGAGTGAATTCGAGTTTGGAAAGAAGTACGAGAGAGTGAAACCAGAGGTCTGTGATCTCGTAAATAAATTGTTCCTTTTTGCCGTCCATTGCGGCTATTACCGTTTCGGTTGATTCCTCGCCGATCTTCTTCAGTACTCTTTCCAGGTCAGAAGTTAAAAGTGAACTCACATATGAGTCATTGTCGGGATTTTTTTTACGGTCTTCTATGACCCTGAATACCTTCTCAATGTAGTTTCTGTTACTACTTTTTAGAAAAGGCGGAATTTCATCTGCTTCAGTGATCGCTCTGAAAAAACAGGTCTCGTTCCCCGTGTGACAGGCTACTCCTTCCTGGTCAACCATATACAGGAGAGTGTCTGCGTCACAGTCGTAGTAAATTCCCTTAACATGCTGGATATGACCTGACTCTTCTCCCTTCATCCACATTTTTTTTCGAGATCTGCTCCAGAAGTGGGACTTTGAACTTTTCAGGGTTTCCCTAATAGCATTCTCATTCGCATACGCGAGCATAAGGACCCTGCCATTGTAATAATCCTGAACAATTACTGGTACCAGACCTTTATTGTCATATTTGATTTCGTTCAATTCCATTTATGACTCCTGCAGTAAATATTTCATTTTAACCATTTTAATGTTTAAAAAACAGTTAGTTTGTGTAAAATTAAGTACCTGATAAATTTTTCGGAGGGGAAATTATGGCCCGTGTAACAATTGAAGACTGTCTTGAACAGATCGAGAACAAATTCGCTTTATCAATAGCAGCGATGAAACGCGCAAGGCAGATCGTCGGGGGAGCAACACCACTCGCCTCGGAGACTGATAATAAACATGTCGTCACAGCATTAAGAGAGATAGCTGAAAGCAAAGTGCATGTTATATATCCAGATGAACCTAAAAATTATTAATTGATCAAATAATCCCCGACGACCCGTCGGGTAATTATTCATAACCTAAATGGCCAAGTTTGGTGTTGATACGGGTGGCACTTTTACAGACATAGTCCTGTTTGAAGATAACCAGATAAAAGTACACAAACTTATGTCCACACCCGATGATCCTTCCAGAGCGATCATATCCGGAATTAAATTTTTCACAGAAGACCTGTCTATAATCGAAACACTGGTTCACGGAACAACAGTTGCCACCAACGCCCTGCTTGAAAGGAAAGGGGCAAGGACCGCGCTAATTACTACAAAAGGTTTCGAGGATGTTATAGAAATCGGAAGACAGAACAGGGGAAGCCTTTATGACCTTACATGGGAAAAACCCTCTCCGCTTGTTGAGCCTTCCCTCAGGCTGGGGATAACAGAGAGGATGGATTACAGCGGGAATGAGCTTCAGGATCTTGAATTCGACGCTGAAAGCATTTCCGAATATATTAGGTCATCAGGTGCAGGAGCTATTGCCATATCGCTCATAAATTCCTATGCGAACCACAGGCATGAAGAAGAAATTGAATCGGCCTTGATGAAATTTCTTGATATACCTGTTTCAAGATCTTCGGTGATAATCCCTGAATACAGGGAGTACGAAAGGACATCCACAACTGTTGTAAATGCATACCTTGTACCCGTGGTCAGGTCCTACATGAGATCCCTTCGAAAAGAACTCGAAATGAATGATGTATATATAATGCAGTCCAACGGGGGTGTTATCTCACCTGACCAGGCATCTGATGAACCTGTAAAGATACTGACCTCCGGTCCGGCTGGAGGTGTTGTAGGTGCACACACAATAGCAAAACAGATCCCGGTTAACAATATAATCACCTATGACATGGGTGGTACTTCGACTGACATATCTCTTGTTGAAGGAGAACCGGGTTTTTCTACTGAAACTGTTATTGACGGTTTTCCTGTAAAAGTGCCGATGATAAATGTGACTACGATCGGTGCAGGGGGAGGATCTATAGCAAGACTTGACTCTGGTGGTGTACTCAAGGTCGGTCCCGAGAGTGCTGGTGCAGACCCCGGTCCGGCATGCTACGGCAGGGGAATGATACCCACTGTTACCGATGCTAACGTAGTGCTCGGAAGAATTGATCCGGAATGGTTCCTGGGCGGGAAAATGCATATTGATCCCGACAGGTCATTGACTGCTATAAGCTCACTTATAGCTGATGGAAGTGATATGACCGTTGAGGGAACTGCAGAAGCTATAGTACATGTTGCAAATTCAAACATGGAAAAAGCCCTGAGGGTTATATCGATTGGAAAAGGATACGACCCAAGAGATTTTTATCTTTTTTCCTTCGGTGGAGCAGGTGGTCTGCATGCATGTGACCTTTCTTTATCTCTGGGGATAAAAGGAGTTATATTCCCGCTTAACCCCGGTGTGCTGTCTGCCCTCGGAATGCTTATGGCGGACTTTTTCAAGGACTACAGTATGAGCTGCCTCTCCGTAAGCGGTGAGGAGGGTTTTAAAAAAGCAAATGATATATTTAATGATCTGATAGATAGATCAAATTCAGAATTTGATATGAAAAATACCGAACATCAAAAATATATAGATATAAGATACAAGGGACAGTCCTATGAACTGACGGTCCCTTTTACAAATGAATCCATTGATGCATTTCATGAAATGCACGTGAAGAGATACGGTTATAAAAGAGAACAGAGCCCGGTAGAGTTCGTAAACGCAAGATTAAGGACAATAGTGAGAAAAGACAAAATACAGCTACCTGAAATCGGAACCAAAGAACATGAGATCGGCTTTTATACAAAAAAAGTAATGTATCGGGGTGAATATGTTGATGCAAGTGTTTACAGGAGGGAGGAGTTCTATCCCGGTTTCAGCTTTAAAGGACCCGCTATTGTCCTGGAAGATACAGCGACCCTTTTTATTCCCGAAAATTTTAAGAGTGATGTGGACAGATTCGGTAATATAATTTCTGTAAGCACACGATAAAAATCAGAATTGAATAATTATTATATAAGCGAGTTAAAGGGAGCGGGTAATGAAAAAG
>Ga0102952_1000043_pt1 | contig 83900 bp, 67 predicted proteins | sample SalPon2A_C_D1_MG_FD_78506 | JGI IMG/M metagenome (GOLD analysis project Ga0102952, IMG submission 78506) | Soil microbial communities from South San Francisco under conditions of wetland restoration - Salt Pond MetaG R2A_C_D1_MG | ecosystem: Environmental > Terrestrial > Soil > Wetlands | place... | reverse complement strand
CGCCAAGCTGCACCTCTACCGCATCCTCGCCGAGCGCTCGAAAGCGCGCAACGGGGATCGCAGCAAGCCGAGGGTGGAAATCGCCCGGCCGGCCGACGAAGCGATGCCCACCCCCTCCGTCGAGAAGAGCTGTGGTGCCGGCTCCTCCGGGGTGACGGTGGATCCCTTTGGCAACGTGCTGCCCTGCGTCCAGTGGCGCCAGCCGGTGGGCAACCTGCACGAGCAGACGATGGCCCAGATCTGGCGGGGCTCCCCGACGCTGAACGGAATCCGCGAGCAGACCAAAGCCGCCAAGCACGTGATCGACGGCCAGGGCGAGCGGGGAAAGCTGATGAATTTCTGCGCCGGCCTCGCCCACACCCAAACCGGCGATCCGCTCGCGCTCTACGACGAGGCGCTGGAAGAAGCGGAGCTGGTGAGCCAGGTGCTGACGGAATCCGAGGCGCAGAAAAGGAACGGCGCCGGACTCGAAACGCTGAATGAAAGGCCGGACGAGACGCTGGAACCGTCCCGCCGCGAGCTGCTACCGATCGTCTCCTGAGCCCGCCGCGACCTCCTGGACCACCCCCGCCTCTCGAATCTCCTCCAGAAAATCCCGTACGTCGCGCTCGATGTCTTCGTTGGAGGCGTCGAATTCTTCCACCAATCGAGCGATCAGCTCCTCGGCGCTCCGTCCCTCCCGCCCCGGGAGCGGCTCCCGGCGCAGATCCAGCAGCTCCAGCACGCGGGCTGCGACCCCGTTGACCACCAGCACCTCCCCGGCGTCCTGGAGCACGACGACGCCCTCGCCGCCCACCACGCGGAAGCGCACGTCGGAGGCCAGCCGATACCTCACGCGTCTCCCTGCTCGGCCCCTGCGGTGGCCTGCGCGATGGCTTCCGAGATGGTGTCGAAGGGCAGGTCCCGGGAGAAGGTGAGCCGCCCCGCGGGCACCGCCTCCAGCAACCTCTCGAGGTTGCCGGTCAGCGCATCCCGCCGGTAGGGGTCGGCATTGACGAACGGGCAGCAAGCGAGGAGACCCGCCAGGGAACGTGCCGGGGACAGGGGATCGATGCGCACCGCCGGCCCCTTCTCCAGCCGATAGAGCCCGGCCAGGGGCCAGCGGTCGCTCCGTGCCGCGGTCTGTCCCAGATCGCCGGCGAACGGCAGCCGCTCGACCCGGAAACCGTTCGTGTGTGGAATCACGGCGTTCATGTCGTCGGAGAGTACCTCGCGGCCGCCCTCGAGGGCCAGCCGCCCGAGGGTGCTCTTGCCGGCACCGGAGGGACCCAGAAAGAGAAACGCCCGTCCCCGATCCACCACCCCGGAGCTGTGGATCAAGGCTCCGCCCATCTCCTGGAGCCGATAGGCCACCAACACCCGCAGGAAGTTCTCGAACACCCCCTGGAGCTCCGGCCCCTCCGCCACCGGGGTCCACAACGCGCCCGCAAAGCCGCCGCAGCCGGCGCGCTCTTCGAGACGACCCATGAGCTTCCAGCCGGCGAGCGACACGGCTCGCTCCTCGTAGCGGCGGTCGAGGGTCATTTCCCGGCCCGTGCGGTCGAAGGAGCGGAAGTCGGACCGAGCCGCGCGAAACACCCGCACCGGGACCTCCGCGCTTCCCGTACCCTCCGCCTGCGGCCTGCTGTCCGGGTCGCCCAGATCAACCCGCTCTCCGAAGCGCTCCCGCAGCGCTCGCTCCTGCCCCTCGCTGAGACCCATCAGCCGGTAGGGCCCCCCGGCGAGATCGAGCCCCAAGGAGATCGAGCCCCAGAGCTCGCCCCCGGGGCGCCCCGGAAAGAGGTCCGGGGTGCTCAGATGCTCCCCTCCGAAGCCCTTCTCGCCGACGCCGTCCTCGCCGAGGCTCAAGACAGCGGCTCCCGATTCAGCTCCAGGTGCTGGTAGAGGGGTTCGTCGCGGAATTCCAATCGGCGATAGTACTCCCGGGTCCCCACGGACGAGATCACCGCCAGGTCCTGGAAGCCCTCGGTGGCGGCGTGGTGGGCCGCCCGCTCGATCAGCCGCCGGCCCAGACCGCGGTGTTGGGGACCGGAGGCGGCCTCCGAGCCCAGAGCCATCGCTTCGCCGTAGACGTGGACCTCGCGGATCATCGCGCTGCCGGCGATCTCCGCCAGGGGCTCCGGCGCCGAAGCCGCGGCTGTGGGATCGGGCAGCGACAGCCGCAGAAAGCCCACCAGTCGGCCTTCCCCGGTCACCCCCTGGAGAAACACCTCCCGAGCTTCCTTCCCGACCCGGTAGCCGATCTCCTCGATCCGCGGCACCTCTCCGTCGGTCAGCCCGCGGTCCCGGATCTCCCGGCTGCGGATTTCCTGGAGCGCCACGCCCCGGTGGACCAGCTCCTCTTCCACCACCTGCCGGAAGTTGGTCGTCCGATTGCCGGCGACGATGTCGGTGCCCGGGATGTCGCGCACGACCCGGGTCACCCGGCAGTAGGCGGGAACCCGCGGCAGAGCATGGACGAGGACCTCGAGAAGCTCCGATTCCGTGTAGGGACGCCAGGCCCCGGACTTCCAGTGCACCATCAGCTCGGCGCTGTCCACCAGCGAGCAGGGATAGATCTTCAGCTCGTCGGGCCGGAAGGCGGGATCGCCGAACAGCCGGTCGAAGTCCTCCCGGTCCCGCTCCGGAGACGAGCCCAGAAGGTTGGGCATCCAGTGGGCGACGATCTTGAAGCCGGCGCGACGCAGGCGGGCGAAGGCCCGGCGGGTGGTCGCGACGTCGTGACCCCGCCGGTTGGCCTCCAGCACCGGGTCGCTGAGGGATTGGACGCCAAGCTGGATGCGCGTCGCTCCCAGACGGCGCAGACGCACCGTCTCGTCCCAGGTGACGCAATCCGGACGGGTCTCGAGCACCAATCCGACGCAGCGGGCGACTGCGGTCTCGTTGCGCCGCTGGGCAACCGCCAGGGCGTCCCAGGACGCGGTCTCCCGGTGAGCGTCCTGGAGCTCCCCGTCGAAGGCTCGCCGCAGATAGCGGACGACCCTGGTGTTGTAGCGGCTCTCGCCAGGCACACCGGGGTCTTCTCGCTGCCGGTCCCTATCCTCCTCCAGCCCTTCAAAGCCCAGTCGGGGCCGCTGCGGCGCCGGCAGCTCCGGCTCGCCGGCACCGGCCGCTACGCCGAAGTCGTTGAGGGCGTCGAAGCAGCGGCTGAGGAACCAGCGCTGGTAGGGCTCGGGATAGGACGACCAGGTGCCCCCCAGGACGATCAGCTCCACCTTGTCCCAGCAGTGCCCGGTGTGGTGAAGGGCCAGGAGGCGGGCAAAGGTCTGCCGGTAGGGCTCGAAATCGTGATAGGCCGCACGCTGCGAGCCGGGCTCGTCCGACAGGTAGCTCTTGGGCATGCGGACGTCGTTGGGGCAGAAGACGCAACGGCCGGGACAGGGGTGGGGTCGGGTGAGCACCGTGACGACGGCCACGCCGGAGAGGCTGCGCACCGGTTTCTTGCGCAGAGCCCGGCGCAGCGCCGCCGCCCGGCGCGCCGGCAGCAGGCCGGTCCGCTCCCGGCGCAAATAGCGCAGCCCGCGGATCAGCTCGCTGCGGGAGTAGAGCCCCCGGCCGTCCTTGGGATGACGCCGCAGGATGCGGTCCAGCCGCCGCTCAGGAAGCTCGACGGTCCCATCGATCGCCACGTCCGTCTCGATCTCCTCGAGGATCTCCGTGAGGATCGCAGTCAGGGTCTCCTCGTGCTGGGCGGGCTCGAAGGCGTAGACTGGCGGATGAAGGGCCTGGCTGGAGAGCTCGGGGCCGAGACGCATGACGGCGCCATTGTAGCCTTCCCCCGCACCGACCTCCCAAAGACGACGGATTCAGCGAATGTGGCTCAGCGGCTCACGAAGATCGCATCCACCACCGGTCGGCGACGGCCGTCAATCTCCATTGTGCTCGCCCATCGGAACCAGTTGCCGTAGCGATCGCGACGTCGGCCGTCATGGTAGCCGAGATCGAGGCTCCGTACGCCGGAGCCATTCAAGGCTGCCAGCTCCCAGGGCTGGGATTGACCGTCTCGATTGCCGTCGGTCCACAGCAAGAGTCGTGGGAAAATAGAATCCGCTGCGGAGATCGTGCCGTCGTCGTTGCCACCGTGTTCCGCTCGATCGTAGACCGCCAGAGCTCGGAAACCGTTGGGGTCCGCAGAGGCGGGCTGGGGCGTCGCGTTGCCGAACAGCTCGCTGCCATCATCGATGACGCTGTTTCCATTGCGGTCGAGGGCGAGAAAGGCGTCGTCGGCACCCAGGGCGGTCCAACTGATTCGGTAGGGCATGCCCACAGCGTCGATGTCAAACAGCACTGGGTTCTCGGCACTGCTGAGGTGATAGCCGTTGCCCTGCAGATCGATGAGAATCGGGCTGCATGAGCAACCCAGCTCCGGGTCGCACTCGCAGGTCGGATCCGGATTCAACGGTGGCTCCTCACCCCCTCCGCCCCCACCTGGGTCTTGAGGTGACTCCGCACAGAGCTCGTTGCTATACCACTCCTCCCTCGGCTGGGAGAAGATAATCATCACATCGGCTGTTGCGAAGACCCGCCCCTTGTAGCATTCCCCGACGTCTGGCGCGCTGCGAACATTGCCCTGATACTCACCCAACACGTCATACTCCTTCTCTATCAACACCGTAGCCTTGGCTTCGTTCAAGATCTGATGGAGTCCGGAGACAGGAACGCTGAAAATCGGAAGATTGGTGGCCTCGTCAATGTATCGAGCTTCGCCTGCGGACATCATGATCCCATTCTCAGGGATCTGTGTAATCCCAGCGCTTCCATCCAGTTTTCCCCCAGCCTGGATGGGTAAAGCCAGGAACAGTGTGAAGATAGCGACACCCAAGGACTTGACTGCCCAGGTCACTTGCACCCCTCCTCGATGTGGCGGGCTCGAGCCTCGTCACCCGGTTTATAGACGAAAGTCTGCCATTTACCCACTGCAATACCTACGTAAAGTATCTCGTCAAACGTCTTTTGGCCGAAAAGAGCCCGTGCTTGTGTCAAGAGCTCAAACGTCCTCTCACAGCCGCCTTGTTGCAGCGCTTGGATCTCCTTCAGAGCTTTGGCTCGCTCATTACCCTTCAGATTGGGTAGCTCTTGCGCTTTCTGGCGGGCTCTGTGCAAACGGCCAAGGTGCTCGTTTGCGAGGATGCTGAGATCGCGGTAAAAGTCCGCCGGGAGCTTGACTCCAGCTGCCGCTAGGCGTTCTTCGAAAACACGGCGCCAAATCTGCCGAGCTTCCCGGTTGGAGCCGAAGACCGTGTACAGAAGCTCACTCATCACTTCTGTGGGTAAGAACTGCTCGGGCTCTTCGTGTCCGGAAATCGTCTGCTGACCGGGTGGAACCTCGTAGTCCTGCTTTGCAGCCTGTCTTGCGCCCCTCTCCACCCGTTCTCGCATCCTTTCTGGGTTGTATCGAGCCGCAATTCTCTCCTCGAGGGTCCACTGCCAAGGGGCTTTCTCCGGCGGTTCGGACTGTGCCCGCAAGGCGGGCGAGACGGACAAAAGCACTGCCATTAGAGACATGAGTACCTTGAGTACATCTTTCCGGATATTCCACACAACTTCATTATACCTACTGCGTAACGGGCGTGTCAATCTCGGATCTGCTATCTTATGCGCGACCGGCATGAACGACGACCGACTCGCATCGTGGGTGGAGCTCTACTCGCCAGAGAGCGAGGTCGAAGGGCTGCTCTTGCGTAGCGTCCTCGAAGGCGCCGGGATCCACTACTTCGTCAAGAACGACACTTTCGCCGGGCTGATGCCCGGCCCCCGGATCGCCCTGTGCAACCATCGGATCTTCCTGGTTCCCGAGGGGGAGCTGGACGAGGCTCGTCGCCTGGTGCAGGAGCTTCTCCACAAGACAGGGGCTCCCGAGCCGCGCCCGTATCCACTGCGGGAGAAGATCCGCATGGTGTTCGAGGTGCTCTTCTTCGGCTGGTTTCTACCCGGTCGCCGGGGCCATCGCTCCCCGCCTCTACGACTCGTCCATACCGCCGCGCCGAGCGACGAGGAACCGCCGCGCCGCACTCCGGACGAGCGGAGCCCTACCCCCCGCCGTGGGCCTCCGGAGTCTCCGGCCTTGCGCTTGGTTCATCCTCTGCGTCCCAAGCGCCGCGGCCGGCGGCGCGCGTCTCCGGAGCGCTCCGAGCCCCTTGCCGACGACTCCGGATCCACAGACCGTACACCCCCAGATTGATCGCCAGCACCAGCGCCACGAGCGCCCACTGGATCTCGCGTGTGAGCCCGTCCGGGTATGAACTCCCCTCCCGCACCCCCGGAGCCCCGGATCGACCTTCGGCGCTATCGCAAGGTGCGTTGGCTCGCCATCCGCATCCTCCTGCACGCGTTCTTCTGGGACCTTCTGCTCAACCGGCGTGGGCTGGCCTGGCTGCGCCCCGATCCGGTGATGCGCTATCGGCGCTTCGCCCGCCGCTACCGGGCTCTGGCCGTGGAGATGGGCGGGGTGCTCATCAAGCTGGGGCAGTTCCTGAGCATCCGGGTGGACGTGCTGCCACCGGAGGTGACCCGGGAGCTGGCCGGGCTCCAGGACGAGGTGCCCCCGGAGCCGTTCGAAGCGGTGCTCGCCTGCATCGAGCGGGACTTCGAGCGCCCTGTGGACGAGGTCTTCGCAGAGCTCGACCCCGAGCCCCTGGGTGCAGCGTCGCTGGCCCAGGTCCACCGTGCCAGGCTGGCAGTGGACGGCGGGGAAGGCTCCCAGGTCGTGGTCAAGGTCCTGCGACCGGGTATCGAGGTGCTGGTCGAAACCGATCTCGCCGCCCTCGACCTGGCCCTCAGGTGGCTGGGCTGGATCAAGAGAATCCGGGAGAGGGCCGACCTCGACCGGCTGGCGGCGGAGTTCCGCCGCACCACCGAGCTCGAGCTCGACATGGAGGCGGAGGCGGGGCACGCGGAGCGCTTCGCCGAGATGTTCGCGGACGACCCCGGGGTGCGGATCCCCGCGGTATTCCGGGACGCGAGCACCCGCCGGGTGCTCACTCTGGAGAACGTGGGCTTTCTCAAGATCACCGACACCAGGGCGCTCGAGAGAGCCGGCATCGATCGCGCCGCCGTGGCCCGCAAGCTCTACAGCGTCTACATGCGGCAGGTGTTCGAAGGCTCCTTCGTCCACGCCGACCCCCATCCTGGCAATCTCTTCGTCGAGCCGCTGCCGACCCCGGAGGAGGAAGCCCGGGGCGTCGCCGCCTTCGCTCCCGGGGAGACGCCGCCGCCGGCTCCTTCCCGCGCGTTCCGGCTGGCGTTCGTGGACTTCGGGATGGTCGCGACGATTCCCCAGCGGCTCAAGGGGGCTCTGCGCGAGTACCTGATCGCCCTCGGCACCCAGGACGCGGCGCGCATGGTGCGCTCCTATCAGAGCGCCGGGGTCCTGCTCCCTGGAGCCAATCTCCAGCGGCTGGAGGAAGCCCACCGGGAGATGCTCGAGCGCTTCTGGGGGGTACCCATGGGCCGCTTGCGGGAGGTGGCCCTGGCCGAGATGCAGTCGATGATGCGGCGCTATCGGGATCTGCTCTACGAGATGCCGTTCCAGGTGCAGGTGGATCTGCTGTTCACCGCGCGGGCCGTGGGGATCCTGTCGGGGCTGTCTACCAGCCTGGATCCGGGGTTCAACCCGTGGACCGAGACCCTGCCTCACGCCCGGAGGTTGGCGGCGGAGGAGATGCGCATCGGGTTTCAGGATCTCCTGGATGAGATCGCCCGCCAGGCACGAGCTCTGCTGACTCTGCCCTCGCGGCTTGAAACCGTGCTGACCCAGGCCCGTGAGGGACGGTTGACGGTGCCCATGGAGCTGACTCCGGAGTCCCGGCAGGTCTTGGAGCGGATGGAGCGCGGGGGCCGGCGCCTTGCCTGGATGGTCGCCGCCAGCGGCTGTCTGATCGCCGGGGTGCTGGCCGGGCCGGAGAGCTGGACCGGGCGCATCCTCCTGGGAGCCGCCCTCCTCGCCTACCTCGGCGGCTGGCTCCGGACGAGATCCGGCGCGAGATCGAGATAAGGTGCCCACTCGTCCAAGCTCCAGAAGCCCTCCAGCGGGTAGCGGATATCGGTCTAGAGGGACCGTCCTCGGCCACGTCCATCTGCACGTCGGCGATCTCGCCACCGCCGGTTCCCCGGCTGAGAGCTGTTTGACACGATCGGGTCCCACCTTTGTTTCATGGCTATTTGAAAATGACCGTGAACCAAGGATTGCCGAAGGCGATGGACCAGAAAATTTCGACAAATTTGTCGAGATGTGCAAGTTGACGGGACGTTTTTCCGTCTTCTGTCTTCCGGAAGTCGTAACGATGACGAACCGGAAAGGAGATGGAAACGATGTACGTCAAGACGTTTGCTACCGTATGTCCGGCCACACCGCCCCCGCCTCGGTACACGCGGGTCACCTCAGCGGATCCGCCCGCGGACCCTTCAGCGAGCCCCCCCGGGCAGCCGACACCTGGCTCTCCGGCGGGGCGCCCCCGCCCCTGGCTGCGGAGAGCCGGGTTGATCGAGGCCACCGCGACGGCCCGTGAGCTGACCCTCAAGACCCTCGAGCTGACGCTCCGGCCGGTCCACCACGATCCGGGCGACGAGAGCCTGGAGCTCGCAGCGGCGCTCCGCTGCGCCACGGCCGGCATCGCCCTCGGTCTCGAAGCCCGTACCGCCCATTCGCTGCTCGGCGCTCTCCACTCGCTGTGGCGGGCGAGCGATCTGATCGACCGGGCCGAGCAGGCCGGGCTGCTGGAGATCGACGAGGCGGTGGAGCTGCTCCTGCTGGGGAGCCGGGTGGAAGTGCCGCTGGTGAGCTTCCTTCGGCGCTGCGGGCTCGAGCGCGCCCTGAAGCCGGGAATGGAGGCCGGCTGGCCGCCTCTCGTCGAGCCGGGGTCCGCGAGCTGACCGAGCCAACTCAAATAGGAAGGCCCGGGTCGACCTCCCGACCCGGGCCGTTGGGAGCCGTATTCCAGGGCGAGCCTGGAGCTCCGCTTAGGGGCAGGTCTCCAGCGCGCGGGTATCCAACACCGCCACCGCCGTCCGATCCAGCGGGTTGGAGGTGTAGAACACCCCGGGATTCTCGGTGTCGGTCACCGTCAAGGTGTACTCGACGTTGGTCGTCCCGGCCAGGAAAACCCAGTAGTGATTCGTGATCGGACAGCCCGCGAGAATCTTGACCAGAAGCTCGGCGTTGTTCGGGTCGAAGAAGGTGAACAAACCCGAGTCCCGGTTGAGGGACAGCTTGTCGCCGCGGTCGGTCGTGGTGCCTCCGCCCTGGGCGGGTGGCACCCGGTTGCGGAAGCTCACCTGCACCTTGAAGCGGCCGCCTACACCGAGACAGAGGGTCAGGCCGTCGGCCTCGCTGCAACTGTCGAGACCCTCGTCGTCGAGGATCGCCACCTGGGACTGGACGATGGGCCCCTGGGAGGCACCGCCCTGGAAGGCCGACAGACGCAGGTTGATGGTCTCGGCGCCTTCGTCCTCGGTGTCTTGGAGGATCGGGATCACCACCTGCTGGATGGACGTGTCTCCGGCACCGAAGACCACGGTCTCGGTGACCGGCGTGTAGTCCGCATCCTCGGTGGCGGTGCCACCGCTGGCCGTGACCTGGACCGAGACCTGGCCGGAGGAGCCACCGGTGCGTTCGACGTGGACCGTCGCGGTGCCGTCGGCCTCGCTGACCTCGTACAGCTCCTGGGCGAAGGCGAGATTGCCCGGCGCCCCCTGGTTTGGACCGCTGTCGTCATTGTCATTGATGGTGACGGTGCTGCTGCTGCGTCCCAGGCTGGCTCCACCGGCGGGATTGGAGAGCAAAACGTTGAAGCGCTCTTGGGCCTCGTCCTCGGAGTCGTCGATCACGGTCACTGGGAAGAAACGCGGATTGGCGTCACCGTCGGGCCAGGTGAGGGTCGTCGAAGCGCTGGTGTAGTCGCCCGGTGCGGTCGCCGTGCCGTCGAAGGTGGCGATCTGAACCGATACCTGCCCGTCGGAGCCGCTGTTTCGGTCGACCCGCACCTGGACGGTACCGACGCTCTCGCTCACCGGGATGTTGGCTGCCGCCAAGGTTAGATTGCCATTGTTCACCACCGGTGCCCCTTCGACAGTGACGGTACCGGCCATTCCGATTCCGCCCGAGAAGCCGTGGAACTCGCAGTGATAAGGGACGTCCCCCGCCTGGTCAAACGTCAGGGTGACGGTCCAGGAGTTGCTCGCCGGTGCGCCATTGCCACCCTGGCTGTCACAGCCGTTGGCGCAACGGAAGCTGTTGTCGTCGGCGCGGACGTTGTGCAGGACCCCTTCGTTGGTCCACGTGACCGTGTCCCCCTCCTGGATCGTGATGTCCCGCGGGACGAAGCTGTTGTTGATTACCCGGACGTCGAAGTTTGCAGCCTCGGCGGCGGGGGCCGTGCCTACCGCGAGGCTGGCCAGGAGAAGCACAAGACTGAGAGTGTGGAAAGTGGGCAGGATGAAGACGGAGAAGTTGCTACGGGTCGACCTGTGAATCATGAATCGCCTCTCGTATGGGTCCGCGGAGTTGGTCCGGTTACATGGAATGCACGACTCGCTAGATGCTTCGCCTACTGGACGCCTACAGATTTTCCGGTGCGAATTATACAGTTTGGCACTTACGAGGAGGTTACAGACCTAAACCCTCCGCGGTGCCTACTCGCGAATACGCAGCCGAGCGGCGATTGGATGGATCGCGATGGAGCAGTGGCTAGTCCTGTCTAGTCCAAGGTGTCGGGCCAGTGGGCTCGGGGGGGTGGCAGAGACGGTCGCGCCAGGAGGTAGCCCTGGGCGTAGTCCACCCCGGCGGCCCGTACGAGAGCGAGCTCGACCAGCGTCTCGACCCCCTCGGCCACCACCTTGGCTTCCATTTCGTGGCACAGGTGGACGATGGCCTGGAGCAGCCGGAACTGCCGCGACCCGCCCTGTAGATCGGCTACCAGGTCCCGATCCAGCTTGACCAGATCCGGCGCCAGATCCGAGATGTACTTGAGATTCGAATACCCCGCGCCGAGATCGTCGATCGCCAGCATCACCCCCTTCTTGCGCATCTCGGCGAGAACGCTGTGGCATTGCTCGTAGTACTTGAGGGGCACCGATTCGGTGATCTCGAGACAGACCGGCCACTTGTGGCGAAAGAGAGGGTCGTCCGGCCGCACCAGAAGGGGGTGATCGAATTCTTCGGGGTAGAGATTCAGAAACAGAGGCCAGCCGCGGCACTCGCGGATCGCCTGGGTCCGGTGCAGTCGGCCGAGCTCGGCGACCCGCCCGGCGTCCACCGCCGCCTCGAACATCTCCAAAGGGTTGGCGAAGGCGCCGTTGGCGGGCCGAGCCAGGGCTTCGTAGGCGAAGGTCTTGCGGGTGCGAAGATCGAGGATCGGCTGGAAGACGATCCCCACCGTCTCATCGTCGATGTGTTGGTGCACCGACCGGATCTGCTCCGCCGTCGCCATCGCTCGCTCGGCCCCTACCCCTTGTTCCCGCTGTCTGAATCCCGGCCCTCGGACTCCCCGGTCCCGGACTCCCCGGTCCCGGGCTCCCCGAGTTGCTCCTTGAGCAGATCGCCGAGGGAGGCGAAGCCGCCGGAGCCCGTCTCACCGCCGGAGCCGCCGGAAGCCTCCGCGCGCTGCCGGGGAAAGTCGCCGGCTGGATCGTCGGCACGGGTGCGAGCGAGGGAGATGCGGCGGCGCCCGGGGTCGACCGACAGCACCTCGACGGTCATCTCCTGGCCCGGCTCGGCCACCTCGCGGGCGTGTTGGATCGGCCGGTCGGCGCCGAGCTCGCTGATATGAACCAGCCCTTCGATGCCGGGGATCAGCTCGACAAAGGCCCCGTAGGGCTCCACCCGCACGACCTTGCCGGTGTGGTGGGAGCCTCGGGGGAACGCCGACACCACGCCTTCCCAGGGGTCTGTTTCCAGGGACTTGCGGGACAGCGAGATGCGGTCTCCCTTGCCCCCCTTGCCGGGCTCGATGCCGATCACCTCGACCTGGACCCGCTGGCCCTCGGCGTAGAGCTCTTTTGGATCCTCCACCCGCGAGTGACGCATCTGGCTGACGTGGAGGAGCCCCTCGATGCCTCCGAGATCCACGAACGCGCCGTAGCTGGTCACCGAGGTCACGGTGCCGTCAAAGGTCTTGCCCACCTCCAGCCGGGCGCGGGCTTCCTCGGCGCGGGCCTTCGCCTCCTCCTCCAGCAACGCCCGCCGCGACACCACGACGTTGGGGCGACCGCCGCGACCCGACTCCTCGAAGCGCTCGACCCGAAATTGGAGACGTCGGCCGACATACTCGGAGGGATCCTCCACATAGCGCAGGTCGATCTGGGAGACCGGACAGAAGGCCCGCACCCCTCCCACGTCGACCTGCAATCCACCCTTGACCACCTCGCGTACCACGCCTTCCACCGGAATGCGGTGCTCCCGGGCCTGACGCAGCTCCTCGAGGGCGGTCTCGACGTCGGAGAAACGGCCTGGGCGGATGCGGATCACCAAACAACCGCTGTCGGGATCGGTGGCCGTGATCAGACCCTCCACCGTGTCCCCGACCTCGACCGTCAGCTCCCCTTCCTCGTCGGTGAGCTCCTCGCGGTGGACCATGCCTTCGGTCTTGCCCCCGAGGTCGACAAAGGCGGCGCTGGGGCCGAGGGAGATGATCTCGCCGCTGACCTTTTCGCCGATCGCGGGGCCCTTCTCCGCCCCGGTCCGTCCCTGCTCCCGCTCGAACTCGGCGAGCAGAGCTCCGAAGTCCTGCGTCTCTTCCGCCATAGCTCCGATCCTACTTCAAGATGCGCTCCAACAGCTCCTCGAAGCGCGGATCGTCCCGTAGCGGATCGAACAGCGGGTGCACCGGCAGGAAAGGCAGGATCCAGCCGAAGCGAATGTCCACCGCCCGCTCCAGCCACACCAGCGCCGCCTCGCGGTTCCCGGACATCATGTGCCGGACGGCGAGCTGGGTCGGAGACGCCGGCTTGCCGGAAGCCCACGCAGCCTCCATCCGGTCCACTGACCAGCGCAGGTAGATTTCCAGGCCACGGCGGGGATCGGTCTCGCCGGCCACCGAAGCCCGGACGGCCGCCGGAGCCTCGAGCTCCTCGAGATTGGCGAGAGCCCGGGCGCGAGCGGTCTCCCAATCTCCTGCCGCGACGGCGGCGACCAGGATGCACTCCTCGGCCCAGAAGTAACCGGGATCGGTCCCCAGGGTCTCCCGGCACCGCTTCACCGCCTCGGCAGGGCGCCCGGCGAAGTAGGAGTACCAGCCGACGTCGGAGGTGACGCCGGGAGATCGCGGGTCGAGCGCCCGCGCCCGGTCCACCTCTTCCAGGGCTCGCTCATGATGACCGGTAACCGACCAGTAGGCGGCGAAGTCGTGGTGCGCCTCGGCGAAATGGGGCGCCAGCTCGAGAGCCCGCTCCCAGGAGGCGCGGGCGCCCTCCAGATCCCAGTCCTTGTAGAAGCGGATCAGCGCCAGCCGCCGATGGGCGTCGGGCAGGGACTCGTCGAGGTCCAGGGCCCGCTCCAACGCCTCGCGGATCTCCTCCCGGCGGTCGTTGTCGGCGACCCCGGCTCCGGGGACGGCGTCCCCGCCCTCGGCGAGAGCGACCGCCACCCCCAGCCAGCCGGCGGCGAAGCCGGGGTCGAGCTCCACCGAGCGGCGGAGCAACTCCAATGCCCGCCGCGGATCCGGCGCCGCGGCGCCGTGCAGCCAGTGGAGACCTTCGAGATAGGCTTCGTGGGCCTGCGGCACCGGAGTCGAAGCCGGCGGGACGGGAGCGGAGCCGCCGGCTGGACCGGAGCCCCGTCCTTCCGGTACCACCAGCCCCAGGTTGAGCGCCACCGCGCGCGCGACCGTGTCCGCCACCGAGCCCTGGAGATCGAGGTCGGCGACCCGCTCACGGTGCAGCTCGCGGTCGTATTCGTTGGCCCACCGGTGGAGGTCGTCGGCACCGATGAGCTGCGCGGTCACCCGCACGCGGTCACCATCTCGGCGAACGCTGCCTTCGAGGACCCAATCCACGCCGAGCTCGGCGGCGATCTCCGCGACACCCCGGGGCGAGCCCTTGTAGCTCATCGAGGTGGTGCGGGCGATCACCCCGAGCGATCCGCCGTAGTCCCGCACCAGCTCGGTGATGATCTCCTCGGTCAGACCGTCCGCCAAGGGGTCGCCTTCGCCAAATGCCTCAAAGGGGAGCACGACGATCCTGGGGACGGAGGAGGGCACGTTCGCAGACCGGATCCCCGGCTCTCCGGACGACGGCGCCCCGGTCGGTGCCGCCCTGGACCGAGCCGCCCCAGGTGGTGACATCTCGGGCTGTGGCGCCTCGGCCTCCCCGGCCACCAACCAGCTCAGCACCAGCACACCCACCACCAGCACCCCGACGCCACCGGCCAGCCACCAGCCTCGGGCCGGACGGGCCGTGCTCGCCGCTCCGGCAGCAGGCGACCCGGTCGCCGGGGGGGCCACGGCCCGCAGCGGGCCGGCTTTCGGGGATCCGTCCGCCAGGACCTCCACCGGGGCGACGAAGCGATACCCCCTGCGTGGCACGGTTTCAACGAATCGAGGTGCCTGGGCTCGATCGCCGAGCACCTGGCGGATCTGACGGACGCAGACGTTGATCCCCTGCTCGAAGTCGACGTAGGTGTCGGCGCCCCAGACGTGCTCCTGGATCTCTTCACGGGTCACCAGCTCGCCGGGGCGGCGGGCCAGCAGGTGGAGCACCTTGAACGGCTGCGCCTGGAGCTTGACCCGGACACCGCTGCGGCGGAGCTCCTCGCGGCTCGGATCGAGCTCGAAGGCGCCAAATCTCAACGCCTGAGACGAAGCTCCAACATCTTGGGGGACAGACACTTGCGGATTCACATTTCTCTCATCCGTAGCTGAGGCCGAGATCATTGTACCGATTCCCGGGGTGGCTTACCGTCGGGCTCGAACGACACGAGATTCGACACGGAATTCGACATCCCTCGAATCGCTCTCAAACCTCTCAGGAGGATCCTACATGTGCCATCCAACGTGCTTCTCCCAGCGTGACCCGCTCCGTGAGTCGCTGGCTGCCGGTCTTCGTCGACCGCTCGCCGGCGTCCCGGCTCTGGCGCTTCTTCTTCTCACCTTGACTTACGTGCCCGCGCACGCACAGTTCGTCGAATCCGACGTCCACGTCCTGCAAAGCTACACCGCCGAGGCGCCGGGCGACAGCTTCGGCTGGGTGGCGGAAGCCGTCGGCGACCAGAACGGCGACGGCGCCTCCGAGTACATCATCGGCGCCATCTTCAATTCCGAAGGCGGTCCCGCGGCCGGCAAGGCGTACGTCTACGACGGCGCCAGCGGCGCTCTGATCCACACCGTGGTCGGCCGGCCCAACGAGCGGCTGGGCTTTTCCGTCGCCGGCGGCGATGACATCGACGGCGACGGCACGCCGGATTACGTCATCGGTGCCCCGGGCTTTTTCGCCAACGCCTCGCGGGTGCTCATTCTCTCCGGCGCCGACCACTCGGTGCTCTACGAGCTGACCGACGGCGTGGGTAGTCTCTTCGGCTTCGACGTCAACATGGCCGGGGACGTCGATGGCGACGGCCACGCCGACGTGGTGATCGGCGCCGGCACCGCCGGGCCGGGCATCGAGGGGCGGGTCGATCTGATCTCCGGCGCCGACGGCTCGGTGCTGTGGAGCACCCCGGGGCCGGTCGGCTTCGCCTTCTTCGGCATGGCGGTCAGCGGGCTCGACGACCTCACCGGAGACGGCGTGCCCGAGCAGGGGGTGGGCGCCCCGGGAGCCGGACAGGCGACCGACGGCGTGACCACCGGTGCCGCCTACATCCTCGACGGTGCCACCGGTGCACCGATCCGCGAGCTCAAGCCCAACGGCTCGGGCGGCGCCTTTGGGCAGTTCTTCGTCCACAACGCCGGGGATGTCGACGGCGACGGCACCGGCGACATCTACGTCGGCGACTTCGGCGACGCCGAGGCGGGCGGCCGGGGCTACGTCTTTTCCGGCGCCAACCCGGGGCGGATCCGGCTGTTCAACGGCGAGACCGTCAACGACGGGCTCGGCATGGGCCGGGGGGCCGGGGACATCGACGGCGACGGCCGCGCGGACCTGCTGATCGGCGCCTTCCTCAACAGCGCCGGCGCACCCCAGGGCGGCAAGTGCTGGGTGTTCTCGGGCAAGAACGGCCAGACGTTGCGCACCTTCACCTCCACCGTTCCCAACGGCCAGGTGGGCTTCGACGTGGTCACCCTGGGCGACGTCGACGGGGACGGCCACACCGACTTCCTGCTGACCGGCCTCGACGTGGCCTTCGTGGTCGCGGGCGAGGCTCCGTGAGTGGAAGAACCCAAGCTCCAGCTTGGAGCAGCCAAGCTGGAATCACAAGCTTCGAGTAGGGCTCCCCTTCTCGGCGCAAGGGCACCCTCGACGGGTGCCCTCTTTTTGTGTCTGGACGCCGAAGACCGGGCTCCGCCCGCCAGGCTCTGTGCCAGAATGAGCGCCGAAAGACTGCTCACGGAGGAGGTGGACGGTGCATCTGACGGCCCTTCAGGAGGTACTCCAGCAGACGTCGGAGCCGCACCTGGGCTGGGAGTGGCTCGGCTGGATCTTCACCGTGGCCGCCGCGGGTTTGGGCGCTCTCATCGGCTCCTACCTGCGCAAGAAGGGCGAGAATCTGGCGACGCGCGAAGACATCGGAAAGATCACGCGGGAGGTCGAAGGGATCAAGGCCGAGAACGCCGCCAAGCTCCAGGCGCTCGACCTCCAGAACCAGCAGATCCTCCAACAGCAGACCCGGAAGCACCAGCTCGAGCTCGCGGCTCTGGACAAGAGACTGGCGGCCCACCAGGAGGCCTACGCCCTGTGGGATAGGCTACGCCGCAGTATCCTCCTGAGGGATCCGGAGAAACGGAAACGGATCGTCTCCGAGTGCCAGGACTGGTGGCTCAGCCACTGCCTCTTCCTCACCGACGAGGCTCGCGAGGCCTTTCGCCGAGCTCTCGACGACGCCGAGAAGCTCCCGGACTACATCGAGGCGAGGGACCAGGTCAAGCAGAGGGAGAGCTGGCAGACCATCGAGCAGGTGGGCAAGGCGATCGTGGAGGGGGTCGAGCGCACCTTTCTCGGTGAGCAGGAAACCCGGTAGAGGCGGGTTGAAAGACCTCAGACCTTGCGAAACACCTTCGCCTTGTTCTTGCCCGCCTCGATCTTCACCGAGAGCTCCTCGAGGGGATAGTCCGCCAGCATCTCCCGGATCTTGGAGATCCGAAACTCCGTGTAGAACGTCTGGCGTGCCTCGTCCGGACGGAGGATCCAGCCGTCGCCAAACGGGATACCGATCCTCTTGCAGTGCTTCATCATGTTGGTGTCGCCGTAGGGCGTCTGCCAGGCCAGCAGCCCTCCCGGCTCGAGCTTGTCGACACAGAAGGCCAGAACCCGCTGACGGTCCCCGGGATAAGGGATGATGTGCAGCACGTTGAGCAAGAGAACGGCGTCCAATTGCTCCAACTCCCCGTCGCGGAAGCCATCCGGGAAGATCCAGGAGTGGAGACGACTCTTTCCGTAGGTGGACCTCAGCTCCTCCAGCCGATCCTCGCTCGCGGCGTAGTCGTATTGCTCTTCATAGTCACAGACGAAAGCCGTGTATCCGGCGTTCAGAAACGGCTCCAGGTTGCGCAGCTTGCCGGTTCCCATGTCGCAGATCTTCCTGCGCGTCCCCGAGCCGAAGTGCCCGTTGAGAGCCCCCAGGAAACGCTCGGCAACCTTGGAGGCCTTCGATTGCGGCGGGGTCGACAGGGTGACGTCCACCATGAAGTCCCGGTCCCCGACCCGGCAGATGTAGTAGGGAAGGAGGAAGGGCTTGCGGCAGTGACGGAAGAGCAGGGTCCGAAATCGCTTGGCCTGGCGAGCCCCGATCGCCTTCACCGTCTTCTTCTCGAACGTGGGGAGGTCGAATCGAACACCCTTCTCGAGACCCTTCTCGAGCCGCCCGAGGGTGGCCTTGGGGAATCCGGCGACTTCCAGATCGGTCAGCGCCGCACCGTCGATCTCGAAATTCTCTGGCACCAGAGCCGCTTCGAGAAGCTGTGCCCGATACACCGCGAAGTGTTTCTGCCGGAGAGCGTCCAGCAAAGCCTCGAGGAATTCTTTTTTGGTGGGAAACTTCTTGAACAGCAAGTCCAGCAACCGCGCCTGAGCCGGCCCCGTGAGGTCCTCGGATTCCACCAACTGGATCGATTCGCCCGTCAGCTCGAAGTAAAAGGACATGTCTCAGCTCACAGTCATTCCGCCCCCAAAAACAGTCTAACCGTGGAGAGCAAGCGCGTCAATTATTCATAAAGTAATGCTAATAGGTCTCCAAATCGATGAGTGTGTCCGCCCAGGAAGGCTCCGCACCCGTAGCGGGGTCTTCCCGCACGGGGTAGGACCCCGGTACCGCTCCAGGGGCCGATCCGGGGGGGCCGTGGGGGTTTCGGCTCAGTCCATTTCGACATCCGCCACCTCGCCGGCGCGTACCGTGGCGGTGTGGACCGCTCCGTCCCGGGAGCCGACGAAATAACGGCCCGGGGGAAGACCGGAAACGAGCAGCGGAGTATCGGGACCCGCGGAGGGCCGCTGCCCCAGCCGCAGGAGCAGACGGTCCAGGCTCCACCCGGCTTCGGAGCGCAACGGGACCGTGCCCCGGTGTTGGCCGCTGGAAACGAGCAGACTGCCGGGCTCGGGGAGCTGCAGCACGGCTCCGCCATCCTGTTGCGCCGTATCGGGGGAGATCCAGTCGCCCAACGCCCAGACGCCGTCGCCAAAGGCCGCTACTCTGATCCGGGGTGCCCCCGAGGTGTCGAGATTCACCTCGGCGGTACCGTCGCTACGGGTGGTGAGCATGCGCAGCCCTTCACCCTCCGGCTCCAGGAACACGAATGCGCCGGCGACTGTCCTCCCCACCTGGTCCAGCACATGGAGGCGAAAACGCTTCCCCCGGTCCGACTCGAGGGTCAGTCGTACCGGCTCGGGGGGGCGGTCTGGGGTCAGCTCCGCCTCGAAGACGTCGCTGGACCTGTCCCCGGCGCGGGCTTGTAAGCGGAGCCGTCCAGGTTGGAGACCTGCCAGCTCGAAGCGTCCGTCTGCGTCGGCCCAGGCAAAGCCCCCGCCACCGATCTCGTACACCCGGGCGTCCGGCACCGGGGCACCGTCGGCATCGACCACCACCCCGGACAACCGGCTCGCCGGGAAGTCGAGGGCCACCCGCGCCGGGCTCTCGGCCCCGAGCCGCACTGTGCGCGGAGCTGCGATCTGCGGCGGTGCGATCCCATCGCCTTCCGTCTGCCAGGAGACTTCCCAGGCGCCGGCGCGCAGTCGGTCCGAGACAAAGCTCCCATCGGCTCCGACGGCGACCCGGACCGGCGGCCTACCCCCGCCGAGCACCTGCTGCCGGGACAACCCGCCGGGGCCTCGGGTGGTCTGGATCACTGCGGGCGTGGCGTCTTCCCGGGGCATCTCCCAGACCAGCATCCCGGGACCCGCCGGCTCGCCCCCGACGCGGACCGTGCCGACCACCTGGAGATCCGCACCCTCGCACTCGACCTCCAGCTCCTCGCGCCCGGCACGCACTTGAATCTCACGCTCACACAGCAGGTCGCGGCCGTCCCACACCGTCAGAGTCGCGGTGCCGGAGGGGATCGGACCGAGCACCGCTCGGTCGCCCTGGAAAGAGGCGCTCAAGAAGTCCGCCTCCTGCCAATCGCCCTGGAGATCGGCACGGGCCAGGGCCTGCGAGGACATTTCCCGTTCCGCTCTCACGATCAGAATGGTGCCGGTCTCCAGGGTGATCGCGCCGACGTCGACGACGTCTTTTTCGTCGCCTGCGCTGTCTCCTCCGGGCGGCTCGAAGAGGACGAGCCTCCGAGCGTACCCTGGAGCGTCGATGCGGAGCGATCCCCGGAGAACCGGCAGCCCCTGGACCTCGAAAACCCCTTCGCCGTCGCTGATGGCGCTGAGGACGTCGTCCGTCATCCAGGCGAAGGCCGCACCCCGCTCGGACGCCCGCAGGCTCCAGACGCGGGCCCCGGCCACCGGCGAGCCGTCGTCTTCGCTCACCACACGACCGGTGACCCGCAGAGCCTGGGGAGCCCGCAGGATTCCCAGATCGAGCTCTTCTCCGGGCGCTCCGGCGGGCAGGGGTACCCGCAGCTCCGCCGTCTCGGGACTGGTAAGCAACAGCTCGCCGCGCCGTCCGGGGCGCATCGGAATCTCGAAGGCCCCGCCAGGATCCAGCGGCCAGGCCCGCACCTCCGAGCCGTTCCGCAGCGTCGCCGCGCCTCCGGAGACCGGCTCTTCCCGGGAGGTGGTGAACCGGCCATTCAACCGGAACGCCCGAGTCAGCGACACTACGAGCTCCTCCGGCAGCGGCAAGGGCACGTCGAGGTGCTCACCCAAATGGCGGTCCGCGGCGACCCGGAGCTCGACCGCCCGGTCCGCAGGCAGCGATTCCAAGGTCGCCAGACCTCGGGGTCCGGTGGAGGTTTTCCAGATCTCGTGCCCGGCGGTGACCGTGGCTCCGGCAACGGGGTCCCCGAGGTCGTCGACGACGCGGATTCGCAGAGCGACCCCCGGCCTCAGAGCCCAAGGGGGGAGATCCAGGGAGGCTGCATCCAGGTGGATCTCCTCGCGGTGAGGGGCCAGACCGTCCTTTGTGGCGGTCAGCACGAGGGGTCCCCGCGGCAGGTCCGAGAGCGACCAGGTCCCGTCCGCTCCGGTCGCAGTCCGTTGGGTCAACGGCCAGCCCGCGCCTTCCAGGATCCAGCTCCGGCCGAGGATCCTCACTCCTTCCAGGGCCCGCCCCCGCTCGTCGGTGACCATGCCGCGGACCTCCAAGCCGTCGTGTAGCCGTAGCACCTCCGGCAGTGAGCCGGGACGTCCCCGGTGGACGGCGGGCACCTTCCCCGCCGCCATGGCGACCAAGCTCGTCTCCGCCGCGTCCGGCAGCGCCGGAAGAAAGACTGTGCCGGTCGGGTCGCTCAAGCTGCGGGCGAGGATCCGGCCGTTCGAGGTCTTGTCCGAGAAGGCTTCCATCCAGTACAGCGTGGCGTTCGGGAGGGGACGGCCCTTGGCGTCCACCACACGCAGGGAGATGTCGTACGCCGGGCGGGGGGCCACCAGGATGGGCGCCTCGCCAGAGGGTACCTCGATCCACCAGGAGCCCCGACCCGGTCCGACGAGACGCAACCGCCACGCCCGATCGCGATCAGCCGGCAGCTCCACCCGGCCGTCGGAGGGCACCGGCCAGGTGGGCAGAAAGCTCTCCGGCACCTGGCCCCAGGCGTCGGCCGGCGCCGCCACCAGGTGGAATCCCGGCGGGGTCGGAGGCGGCTTGGCGCCGCGCTGTGCCCCGGGGGGCCGCGGTACGACCAAGCGCACCTCCCGGAAAGCGCCGGCCGGCTCCAGGGCCTCCGCGCTCAGATCCTCCAGATCGGCCGGGCTCTCCAGGGCCAACCTCTGGGGCGGACGGATGCCGGTCCAAGCCCACACCGCGACGAGCCCCTGGCCGGCGTTGTCCGCAGGCGTTTCCCCGGGCGCCAGGTAGAGGTAGGTGGCATCCCGATAGACCAGGACCGTGTGGAGAGCTTCGGGGGGAGGGAGCACCTGGGCCATTGCGAATCGGCCCAGGGTCAGGAGCAGCAGGATCTCGCTCATGGGGAAGCCTCCGCCGAGTGCAAAGTAACGAAGTGCAGGGTGGCCCGAGCGTGGGACGGATCCCGGAACGCGAAGGGATCGTAGACCAGGAAGACGAGATTTTCAGCCAGTATATCGCCCTTGAGGTGGGCGTAGGGGATGTCCGAGGTGAATGGCAGCGGGATGCGCTCGGGGTCCTTGTCCCGGTGGAGCCGGATCAGCTCCCACGAGACGCGGTCCGCCGTCGCCGTACGGATCACCAGCCCCGGGGAGTCGTCGAGCGGCAGAACCTCATCGACGACGACCCGTCGATCCAGCCATTCGTAGCGGGCGGTTTGATCGGCGTGCACAAGCTGGGCTTCCGGCTCGTCGAGGGGACACCCGGTGAAGAAGCCCAACGGCTCCGTGTCCCAGGTAAAGACCCGCTGACCCTTCGGGTTGAACAGGAAGACCCCGGGCTCGACGCCGGGTACGAGCACCAGCGAGCCGTCCTGGAGGAAGCGCACGGCTCCGAGACCCAGGATCCCGCAACGCCCCATGGCGAGCTTTGGATCCGCGACGGGAAAAAGGGGGCGGAGAGGCGCACCGTCGAGGCCGGCGGTCCACGCGATGCTGCCGTCGGGCGACCAGGCACCTTTCGCGTCCCGCCACCCCCCCAGCAACGCGATGCGATCTTCGTGGACGTCGAAGTCCACGATCTGGGCGAAAGGCTTTACGGTGACCTCGCCTTCGTCAGAACGCACTTTCCAGGCCACGGCGAACAAAGGACCCGCGGCAGCCACATAGTCGTCGGAACCCGCCACATGATAAGTCAGGGCCAAGCCGGCGCGCCGTCCTTGCTCGGGAATCACAGTCCGCGACACACCATCGCTCTCCAGGCGATGGAGAACGGCACCACGCTCGAAGACAGCGAGCAGGACCAAGTCCGCCTCGAGCCAGCGCACGTCTCTCGCCTGGTCTAGATCCGCCGGAAGATCGACGGATCTCGAGAGCCGGATCGGGGGGGTCACCTCCGCGGCGCTCGCAGATGTCGAGACAGCGATCAGCGCACAGAACAAGACCAGGCACAGGCCCCAAGGGCCGACCGCCCCGCGAAGGGGCGGTCGAGAGGGACATCGGTGGCACTCAAATCTGTGGGATCGGGAAGCCACTGGGTCCTTCGCCCGGATCGCAAGGCTCCTCGCCAGTGCACCGGTCGAAGCCTCCGTTGTTCTGCTGGATACACTCCCAGCAGCCGGGGCCGAAGCCGGCGCAATACTTGTTGGAACCGATAGCCGTGTTTCGACTGTCTTGGAAGTATTCGCAGCACGTCCCGGTGGGGTTGTCGCCACAGTCTCCCGAGGCGGGCGCCACGGTTGCACCTGCCACCAAGAACAGAGCAGACAATAACAGCAGGCTGCCGATCTTGTTTCTCATGCTACCTCCTTCTACCTACTTGTGTTTATAGATATCACAAACGTTAATCCTCCTCCTTCCGGCCGGTCAACGCCAAAGACCCTTGTGCATTCTTCTATGGAGCATGCTCACAGCGTCCACCGATAGAACGACAGCCCGCTCTCCCCGTAGCTCCGGACGTCGGCGCGTACCAGGTGGCGAGTCTCCTGGCTCGCCAGCCACCGGATCTCCAGCTCCCGCGGCAGCTCGACGCGGGCCGAGTGCTCGATGGCCATCTGGCCCTCCGGCGCCAGCAGCCGGGCGGCGGCTCGGAGTAGCGCCTCGTAGCCCCCCTCGTGGGCTCCCTGGGCGTACGGAGGATCGGCGAAGATGAAGTGAAAGGGCGACCGGCCCTCTTCGACCCAGGGCCCCAGACACCCCGGCAGCTTGCCGCGGTGGATCTCGACCACGCCCCGGAGACCGAGCTGCCGCAGGTTGGCCTCGAGCTCCCGGAAGGCGCGGCCGTCGCCCTCCACCGCCACCACCGTCAGGGCACCACGGCTGACCGCCTCGACGGCCACGGCGCCGGAGCCGGCGTAGAGATCGAGCAACCGGCTGCCGGGCACCTCCTGCGCCCACATGGAGAACAACGCCTCGCGCACCCGGCCCTCGGTGGGCCGCGCGCTCGCTGGCACCTTCACCACCCGTCCCTTGAGCTCGCCGCCGGTGATCCGGACCCCGCGCGTCCCCGTTCCCCGCCCTCGCCCCGCCGACGCGCTCCCGCGGCTCACCGCTCCCTCCGGGACACCAGACGGACGAACTCCTGGCGCAGGGCTCCCTTGGGGATCAACACCGTCAGCGGTTGCTTCAGCCCCTTGAGCTCCCAGCCTCCGCGGTCGCCGGTTTCGCGAACGATCTCGAACAGGGCGCCGTCCCTGCGCTCGAGGACGTCACCGGCTCGTCCCTCGTAGCCCCGCGGCAACCGCGAGAGCCGCGACACCTCTTCCACCAGCGCCCGCAGATCCTCGGCCACGGTCACCCGCCGCGACAGCGAAAGGGAGAGCGTGTCGTAGCGCCGGAAGCGGTGCTCCTGCGGCTCCTCCCCGGGCAGGGTCAGCACCAGTCGGCACGACTCGACCCACGGGCCCTCGGGCCCCCGGGTGGACAGGTCGCCCTCGTTCGGAGCCTTCTCGCCCTGCAACCGGTTGAGAAAGGCGCGGTGCTCGTCCGGGGTCAGCTCGTGGAGGGTCAGCTTGTCCCGCATCTCGGGGGAGGCGCCGGACACCGCGCGAGGCACGGTTCCCGAGCCGATGTCCTCGCGCCCCCGGAAGGTCTCTTTGAGCCGCACCATGCGGTCGTCGAACCACACCACGCTGCGGGTCGCCAGATCGCTGGTGCAGTCGTAGCGCAGCACCTCGTGGATGGGTGGACGACGCATCGGGTTGGGCGGAGCGATCTCGGGCAACGGCTCCCGCTCGGGGCGCTCGGGCTTCTGGGCGACGGCCGGTGCGGCGGCAAACGACAGGAGCATCAGCGGGACGAGACACAGCGACCTGGAGATCCGGCTCATACGTCGTCCCCCTCTTCCGTTTCGTCGGTTGCGGTCTCGGCAGCGGCTGTCCGACGCAGCCACCCGAGGGCGTGCTCGAGCTCCTGCTCGGATCCGATCTCCCCGTCGAGCCGCCCCTCGCGGGTGATCCTCAGAGCCTCGCCGATCCGGATCCCCGGCTCGTGTCCCGCGGCCACCAGGTCGCCGCCGCGGATCGTCAGCTCCAGCGGCCGCAGCTCGGTGAGGTCCCTGCGCACCCAGGCCCTGACCGGCTCGTCGGACAGCGCCAGCAACAACAGCTCCTCCTCGCCACCCAGACGGCTGAGGGCGTCGGACACCTCGTGGGGTCGGATCCCGGCGCGGGAGACGGCCACCCGCGCCTCCTCCAGCCGCCCGCGGAAGCTACCCAGCAACCGGATGTCCGGCTCGCCCAGCATCAGCCGTTGGGCGAGCCCGAAGAGATCGCCGCGGCCCAGCGGTCCGCCCTCGCCAAGCAGCGCCAGCAGCATCAGCTTCCACGCCGCCACCGGCGGCTCGCCGAGCCCTTCGAGCTCGAACCAGGCGTAGGCCGAGCGCGCCTCGAAGACCCGCTCGCGGACCCGGTCGTCAAAGTGCAGGCGCGGGTGCAGGACGGTCAGCAGACCGAGGTCGTCGAGCCGCTCGAAGGCGCGCACCGCCAGGTCCGGCTCGTCGAGCAGCGCCGCCAGCTCGTCGCGTAGACGGGCGCCGGACAACCGATCGAAGACCCCTTCCTCCAGCGCCACGCCGACCAGGTGCCCGGTCTCGGCGGACATCTCGAAGCCGAGCCGCAGCTCGAGCCGTACAGCGCGGAAGGCGCGGGTGGGGTCGTCGACGAAGGAGAGGCTGTGAAGCACCCGCAGGACCTTGAGATCGAGGTCCTGCCGGCCACCGAAGTGGTCGATCAGCTCGGGGGTCTCCTGGGGTCCGAGCCGCAGGGCGAGGGTGTTGACGGTGAAGTCCCGGCGGTAGAGGTCCTGACGCAGGGTCGAGGACTCCACCTCCGGCAGCGCCGCCGGGGCGCGGTAGAACTCGCTGCGGGCAGTGGCGACATCGATGTGGAAGTCCTCGGCGTCGACCACCACGGCGGTGAGAAACTCCTCGTGGGCGCGGCAGCGGCCGTCGAGGGCCTCCGCCAGCGCTCGGGCGAAGGCGATGCCGTCGCTCTGCACCACCAGATCGACGTCGCGGTTCTCGCGCCCGAGGAGGAGATCCCGGACCAGGCCCCCGACCAGGTAGACGGCGACGCCGCGCTCCCGCGACAGCCGGGCCGCCACGTCCACCCGGGCGCGCACCCCGGCGGGCAGACGGTCGAGGAGCTTCGCCGTCTCGCGGAAGGACGGCGGATGCCGGCGGTGGCGGCGCCCGACCTCGGTCCCGGCGAGGCGGCCATAGAGATGCGACAGCACCTCCATGCGGGTGATCAGCCCGAGGGGCTCACGGGCCTCCCGGTCGCCCACCAGCACGAAGCGGGAGCGGCGGTCGAGGATGCGCTCGGCCACCTCCTCCGCCGGCGCGTCGGGAGCGATCCACTCGAGCTCGCGGGTCATCACGCGCTCGACCGGCCGTTCGGCCATGCCGTGCTGGAGGGCGGCGTCGAGGAGCTGGCGGCTGACCCAGCCCACTGGCTTGCCGTCGTCCCCCATGACCGGCGCGGCGTTGACCCGCCGCGCCACCAGCCGGCCCTTGGCCTCGTCCACCGGCGTCCCCACCGCGAGACGGAAGAAGGGCTCGATCGCCAGGTCGCGGGCCACCGCCGCCGGGGGCAGCCGTTGCTCCAGAAACGCCAGCAGCTTCTCGCGCACCTCGATCGCGGTGCGCCCCTTGATGCGGCCGCTGGCGGCGGTGGTGTGCCCGCCGCCGCCGGCCAGCTCCGCCATCAGGTCGCCCAGCTCCACCCCGGGCAGATCCCCGCGCGCGATGCAGCTCACGCGGTCCCCTTCCCCGAACAGCGCGAAGAGCAGGGGCAGCTCGAAGATCTCCACCAGCCGCGAGACCAGCGGCGCCAGCTCTTCGACGTAGCCCCCGAGGTCCAGCGCGACCACCCCCACCCGGTGGTCGTGGATGCGGAACACGGTCAGCGCCTCGGTCATGCGGTGGAGCAGGTCGAGGCGCTCGACGTCGAGCCGGTCGACCGCGAACCGGCGCACCGTGGCCAGATCGCCGCCCTGGCTCAGCAGCCAGGCGGAGGCCAGGAAGTCGCGCTCGGAGGTGGTGACGAAGGTCAGCGAGCCGGTGTCCTCGTAGATCCCCATCAGGAGCAGCGTCGCCTCCTCCGGGGCCACGGCGAGCTCGCGCCGGCGCAGCTCCTCGACCAGCAGCGTGGAGGTGCAGCCCACCTCGGGATCGACGATGCCGCCGACGACGACCACGTCGTCGTCGGTGTCCGGGTGGTGGTCGTAGGCGACCACCTCGATGTCGGGATGCTCGTCGAGCCAGCGGGCCACCACGCCGATGCGCGGCCGCTGGCGGATGTCGCACAGGACGAGACGGCGGAGGGCGGCGGGATCGACCTCCTTGCGGCGCAGCTCTTCGAAGGGCACCAGCCCGGTGTCCTCCAGACGGCGCACCGACTCTTCGCGCGAGCCGGGGAAGAAGACCCGGGCCTGCGGGTGCAGCTTGCGCGCCGCCAGCACCGAGGCGAAGGCGTCGAAGTCGGCGGCGATGTGGGTGGAGATCAACTCCATGGGCGGCGATCTCCGGAACGGATCAGACCGATGCGGTCGCCCGGGTCGGTGACGCGGCCGCCCCCTCGAAGTAGCGGATCACGCTCCGGCGGCCGGTGATGGCCTCGATGCGGCGCACCACGCTCACCTCCGGCGGCACCTTGAAGCTTTCGCCGGGGGCGATGCGGACGGTGCGGTCGGGCAGCTCGAGCAGCAGCCGCACCGGGACGGTGCCGCCGGTGCTGACCTCGATCAGCGCGTCCTTGAGCAGCTCCAGCTTGCGGAAGGCGAGCTCCGGCGACAGGCGGATGTCCATGCGGGCGGGTGGCCGGTCGGAGGGCTTGGGCATACGTTGGATCTCCTCGGCGTTGAGCTCCACCTCGCTCCCCCGCTGCTTGGCCTGACCCTTGACCAGGATCACCGCCTCGTCTTCCACCAGATGCCCGAACTGCTCCGCCTGGTTGGCGAAGAGGATCACCGGCAGCCGGCCGTCGAGGTCCTCGAGGACGAAGCGGGCCATCGAGCGCCCCTCGTTGGGGCCGCTCTTGATCTTGGTCTTGCGCAACCGGGTGACCAGCCCGCCGACGGTGACGGAGCCTTCCGGGCCGCCCTCCTGCGCCGCCTCGTGCACCTGGGCGGTGGTGTGGCTGGTGCGGCTCCCCAAGTCGTCCTCGTACTCGGAGAGCGGGTTGCCGGTGAGGTAGAAGCCCAGGGCTTCCTTCTCGTGGGACAGCCGCTCGCTCTCCGGCCAGGGGTCGAGATCCGGCAGGAGCTGCTCCGGGCTCGGAGCCGAGTCGACGGCGCTGGCCGCCGGCCCGCCCCCACCGAACAGGCTGACCTGACCCGACTCGCGCTCCCGGCGCCGCCGCTGGCCGTAAGCCATGACGTCCTCCAACACCTCGGCCAGCACCCGCCGGTGGGTGCCCAGCGAGTCGAAGCAGCCGGCCTTGATCATCGACTCGAACGCCTTGCTGTTGGCCGCCCGAACGTCCACCACGGCGGCCAGCTCCATCAGACTCTCGAAGCGGCCCACCCGGCGGCGGGTGTCGAGGATCGACTCGACGGCCCCCTCGCCGAGCCCCTTGACCGCGCCGAGGCCAAAGCGGATGTCACCCCGGCCCGGCTCGTCGCCGACGACGGAGAACCCCCAGTCGCTGTCGTTGACGTCCGGGGGCAGCACCTCGATCCCTATGTCCCGGCACTCGCGGACGTACTTGGCGATGGCGTCGGACGTGGAGAGCTCGGAGTTGAGCATCGCCGCCATGAACGCCACCGGGAAGTGGGTCTTCAGATAGGCGGTCTTGTAGGCCAGCATGGCGTAGGCCACGCTGTGGCTCTTGTTGAAGCCGTAGCCGGCGAAGGGCTCGATGTATTCCCACAGCTCACGGGCCTTCCCGCGGTCGACGCCGCGGCCCTCGGCGCCGTCGAGAAACTTCTGCTTCTGCTCGGTCATGACCTCGAGCTTTTTCTTGCCCATCGCCTTGCGCAGGATGTCCGCCTCGCCCATCGAGAAGCCGGCGACCTCGACCGCGATCTGCATCACCTGCTCCTGGTAGACGATGACACCGTAGGTCTCCTCCAGGATCGGCTGGGTCTCCGGCAGGAAGTACCTGACCGGCTTGCGGCCCCGCTTGCGGGCGATGTACTCGTCGACCATGCCCACCGACAGGGCGCCGGGGCGATAGAGGGCGTTGAAGGCGGCGAGGTCCTCGAGCTTCTCCGGCTTCGCCCGCCGCAGGAGGTCCTTCATGCCGCGCGACTCGAACTGGAAGATGCCGTTGGTGCGGCCGTCGCAGAACAGCTCGTAGACCTCTTCGTCGTCCAACGCCACGCGGTCGAGGTCGAGCTCCAGCCCCTGGTGGGCGAGGATCTTGAGGGTGTCGTCGATGACGGTGAGCGTACGCAGCCCGAGGAAGTCCATCTTGAGCAGACCGAGATCCTCGATCACGTCCTTGTCCCACTGGGTGGTGACGGTCTCGACGTCGCCCTTCTTGACCCGGTAGAGCGGCACCAGCTCGTCCAGCGGCCGCGGGGCGATCACCACCCCGGCGGCGTGGACGGAGGCGTGGCGGGTGAGCCCGCACAGCCGGCTGCCCACCTCGACCACCTGGCGGGTCTCCGGGTCGCGCGCCATCTCCGCCTTGAGCTGGTCGTTGGTCCTGGCCTCCTCGCCCAGATCGCGGGTCATGTCCGGGATCATCTTGGCGACCCTGTCGGCCTTGACGTAGGGCAAGCCCATGACCCGGCTGACGTCGCGGATCACCGCCTTGGCCGCCAGGGTCCCGAAGGTGATGATCTGGGACACCTTGTCGCGGCCGTAGAGCTCGGTGACGTAGTCGATGACCTCGCCCCGGCGGCGCATGCAGAAGTCGATGTCGATGTCCGGCATCGAAACCCGCTCGGGGTTGAGAAAGCGCTCGAACAGGAGATCGTACTCGAGGGGATCGATGTCGGTGATACGCAGCGAGTAGGAAACCAGCGAGCCCGCCGCCGAGCCGCGCCCCGGACCCACCGGGATGCCCTCCTCGCGGGCGTGGCGGATGAAGTCCCAGGTGATCAGAAAGTAGCCCGGGAAACCCATCCGCTGGATGATCTCGATCTCGCGTTCGAGACGCTGGCGGTAGACTTCCTCGCCGTGGCGCCGGAGCCCGCGGGCGCCGCGGCGCTTCATGCGGTCGAGACGCTCCTCGAAGCCGTCGCGGCACACCTTGGCGAAGAAGCTGTCGAGGTCGTAGCCCGCCGGCACCGGAAACTCGGGCAGGTGGAACTCGCCGGTGGGGATCTCGACGTTGCATCGCTCGGCGATGCGCAGGGTGTTTTCGAGCGCCTCGGGATCGTCCGGGAACAGGCGGTGCATCTCCTCCGCGGTCTTGAGATAGAACTCCTGGCTCGAGTACTTGAGGCGGTCGGGGTCGTCGAGGGTCTTCTGGGTGCCGATGCAGAGCAGGACGTCGTGGGCGAAAGCATCGTCGCCGCGCAGATAGTGACAGTCGTTGGTGGCGACCCGCGGCACGCCGAGCTTGCGCGACAGCTTGCACAGCACCCGGTTGGCCAGACGCTGCTCTTCGATGCCATGATCCTGGAGCTCAAAAAAGAAATTCTCCTGGCCGAAGATGTCGAGAAGCTCGCGCGCGACGGCCTCCGCCTCTTGCTCTTTGTTGCCCAGGATCTTCTCGTTGATCTCACCGTTGAGACAGGCGGAAAGACAGATCAGCCCTTCGCTGTGCCGCCGCAGCAGCTCCTTGTCCATCCGGGGCTTGTAGTAGAAGCCTTCGAGGTAGGCGCTGGAGGAGAGCTTGATCAGGTTCTTGTAGCCGGTGGTGTTCTCGGCCAGCAGGACTAGGTGGTTGCTGCTCTTGCGCTGGGGGTCGCGGTCCTTGCGGCTGCCCGGGGTGGTGTAGGCCTCGATGCCGAGGATCGGCTTGACGCCGGCCTTGCGCGCCTCGTTGTAGAACTCGATGGCGCCGAACATGTTGCCGTGGTCGGTGAGCGCCATGGCGGGCATCCCCGCCTCGGCGGCGGCGGCGACGACGTCGGGCAGGCGGTTGGCACCGTCGAGCAGGCTGAACTGGCTGTGGAGATGGAGGTGCGCGAAGTCGGACATCTGGGCCTTTCGGATTTCAGGATGCTACCAGAGCTGAAGCCCCCGCAACGCCCTTACCGGCCCGGTGCCGGACCGAAGTCAGCCCGGCATCAGCCGGGCGTCTTCGGCCCCGGGCTCCCGGCAGCGAAGCAGCAATATCTTCGATCTCCGCAGGCGACGCAGAGGAGGCTCGATCACTATATCTTGTGGCTGACAGGTTTTGAAGGGAGCAAATGAGGCATAGACGTCTGCAGACGGGACAATCCGGAGCCTCTGTCACGCCTGAACCAGCGTGCAGGCGGGACGGAGAGGCTCTCGTCCCGCGGCCCACCGCGCCCCGGCGACGGAGCGAAGGATTCGCCGGAAACCAGCATCCTACTGAGAGATGCCTACTGCGACTCCCAATGCCTCCGTCCCTCGGCCCGGCTCGTGGGGGTGGATGGACTCCGACCCCGGGAAGCGACGCGCGTGGCTCGGAGTGGCGCTTGTGATCTGTCTGCTGGCGTTTGCTTTCCAGGGCACCCGGGGTCTCTGGGAGCCCGACGAAGGCTTCTACACCAACCCGGCGTTGGACATGCTGCGATCCGGCGATTGGTGGCTCCCCCGGCTCAACGGCGAGCCCTTTCTCGACAAGCCCCCGCTCGTATACTGGTCCATCGCCGGGGGGATGCGGCTCCTGGGGGCCAACGAGTGGGGGGCACGGGCGGTACACGCCCTCTGGTACCTGGGTACGGCCCTGGTCGTCGGTCTGCTCGGGGCGCGATGGTGGGGCCGGCGGACCGGGCTTCTCGCGTCGCTGGTGTACGCGACCTCTCTGGCTCCGTTCCTCGCCGCGAACGTTCTGACCCCGGACACTCCGCTCGCCTTCTTCGCCACGCTCTCCTACTACGCCTACTGGCGGCTGGAGGAGCACGAAGCCCCGGCCGCTCGAATCTCTTGGTCTCGAATCTCTTGGCCTCGAATCTCTTGGGGAGGTGCCCTCGGTGCGGCACTGGGTCTGGGCGCCCTGGCCAAGGGTCCGGCGATTCTGGTTCTCGGTGCGCCCCTGGGAGTGGTCACCCTGCTTCGGCGGCGCAGGCTCGGCCGATGGCTGGGCGATCCCGGTTACGTCACGGCCGGTATCGTCTTTGTGGCCTTTGCCGTCCCCTGGTACTTGTTGATGGCCACCAAGCTGCCGGGGGCCGCGAGCTATCTTTTCGACAACCAGGTCCTCGGAAGACTGGCCACCTCGGACTATGCCCGCAATGCGACAGGCTTCGCGGGCCTCGAAGTCTACCTGCCGGTGCTGCTCTTCGGGACTCTTCCCTGGAACCTCCTATGGGCGAGGCGAGCGGCCGGTGGGCTCCGCTTTCCAAGGCTGTCTCTCGCAGGCATCCGGAGCCGACCGGTCGCTCTGCTCCTCGCAGCGTGGCTGCTGCTCCCGTTGGCCGTTTTCTGCGCTGCACGTTCACGCCTGCCCCTGTACATCCTCCCCCTCTTCGCGCCGCTCAGCCTGGTCTTCGCGCGCGGCTTGACCTCGGGCGAACAGCCCCGCCCACGGGCTCGGGCGTGGTTTCTGGGGTGGCTGCTCGTGCTGTTGGCTTTGAAGGGGACGCTCGGGGTGATGCCCTATGCGAAAGACTGCCGTCACCTGGCCGACGAGCTGGACCATCTGGGGGTCTCAGCGTCCGTGCTGGTCGTCCTGGTGGACATCCAGGGAAACGCTCTGCCCCTCTACGGCTTTTCAAATGTCGAGCAGGTGACCGTGTCGAAGCACCGGTACCCGTTCTACCGGCTGACCGAAACGTTCACCGAGGAGGTCGAGGAGATCGTGAGCGATGGGGATGGCCGGGCCTTGGTCGTCGCTCCCGCTCGTCTTCCCGAGGTGACCCATGCACTGACCGGCGCCGGCATCTTGTTTACGACGCGCGCCTTGGCTGAGGCCCAGTACCTGTTGGTCGTCGTCGAGCCGCAGAAACGTGGATAGCGCGAGACTATAGAGGCGGTGGAAGGGGGAGATGCATAAACACCATGTCTTTGAGCTCCGGCCGCAAAGAGCGGCCTGAGATTCCTTTTCTTCGTTCTACCGGCACAAAGAGCGACCTGAGGCTCCTTTTGAGCGTTTTCTCGAGAAATCGGTGAAAGGAAGCTCCCGGAGACCGCTCAGGCCGACTCAGTCTTCGGGAAAGGCCTGCCCCGGCTCCTCCTGCCCCTGCTCGTCGATGTGCATGGCCCACCACAGGTAGTTGAGCCCGGAAGCGAGGGTCAGCACCGCGGTCAAATAGATGGCCACCACAGTCACCCCGGACTCGAGAGCCGTCGTCAGCCCGCTGCCCAGGACCAGCAGCACGGTCAGCACCTGCACCACCGTGGTGAGCTTGCTGATCCAGGACGGCTTGAAGGACTTCACCCCCGCGGCGAGATGGAGGATCAGGGCGACGATGACGATGAAGACGTCTCGCGCCAGCACCAGCACCGTCACCCAGACCGGGATGGGGAGACCGGGATGCTGGCCGGGGATGGCGAGCACCACGTAGGCGGTCATCAGGAGAAGCTTGTCGGCGATGGGGTCGAGATAGGTGCCGAGCAGCGATTGCTGGCCCCAGACCCGGGCGATGAATCCGTCGAGAGCGTCGGTGATGCCGGCGACGAGAAAGACCACCAGGGCCTTGCCGGACTCCCCGTCCAGCACCACCAGGATGAACACCGGCACCAAGCCCATGCGCAGCAGCGAGAGCAGGTTGGGGACGGTGATCCTCATGGTGGCCGGCTTCGTCCTCCCGGAGGTGTCCGCGGGGGTCACCGGGTCGAGATCAGCTCCAGGGTGCGCCGCAACAGCTCGAGGGCCTCCCGACCCGAGACCGGCGCCCGGGGGAGGCAATCCTCCACCCGCTCCAACAGGGTGCACCGGACGGCGGTGGTGCACACCCGCTCGACCGACGGCCGGTCGGCGAGATCCTGGACGCAGGCGAGCGGCGGCTCGGCAGCGACCAGCACCTCGAGCTGGCTGGCGAGCACGGTCGTGCGGCTGACCGGCTCTTCCGGGGTGAACCGATGCAGGGTCTCATCCACCTCCATCAGGCCCAGGTTGATCACCCGCGCGATTTCCTCCCGTCGGGGATCGTCCAGGATGTCCGCAGCAATCCGGGGACGTGCCGGCTCACCATATCGCACCGAGGGCAGCAGCCAGTAGAGCAGCACCGCGTAGTCTCCACGCTCCAGCTCGGGGCGTCCGGCCACCTCCTGCACCGACTCGGGCATCAGGGTCAGCCGCCAGCGGAACTTGGCGTAGGCGAGCTTGTCGGCAAGGGACTCGTCCTCCGGGTAGGCGGCGGCGAGCGACTCGAAGATCTCCAACCCCCGCCCCGGCTCGCCGGTCTCCAGCTCGAGATCCGCCCGACGCTCCTGCAGGACGCGGTCGCCGGGCCGGCGGAGAGACAGCGGACGCAACGCGACGAGCTCTTCCTCCGCATCTCCGCGGGCGGCGGCGAGCTCGGCGGCGGCCTCGAGGGTCGGGACCTCCTCGGGAGCCCAGCTCCGGAGCAGCTCGAGCGCGGCCTCGGCCTGGTCGAGCCGGCCTCGGCCGAGGCTCTCCGTCACGCGCTCCCGCACGCTGGCCAACGCCTGCGGCTCCAGCTCGGTCGCCCGGGCTACTGCCAGGGGGTCCGAGGCGGCCAGAGTCCGGAACACCCGATAGGCTTCCTCGGCCTCCCCCCGCCGTTCCTCCAGACGTCCCAGCAGCCGACCGGCGGCGGTGTACCCGGGCAACTCCTCGACCACCGGGCGCACCCTTGCGAGCGCTTCGCTCTCGCGGCCGGTGGCGAAATCCGCCTGCGCCCACAACACCTGGGCCGGATGCAGCCCGGGATCGAGAGCCAGCTCCCCCCCGGCGATGGAGACCGCACGGTCCGCGTCGCCGGCGAGAAGCGCCGTGTGGCCGGAGTGCAGCGCCTCCTCGACGGAAGGCGGGACCACCAGCGGATATCCCCGCAGAGGATCCACCAGGTAGGGCAGCTCCTCGGAGGAGAGATTGGGCAGACGGGGCGCCTCGGGCCGGGCCATGGGCGCACGCCCCCCACCGCTCCCACATCCGAGGATGAGGAGCGCGACGGCCGCCCAGGCGGCCAGAAGGTTCAGTAGGGGTCGCGCAGGCCGGACCTTCCGGCTAGCTCTCCGAGATAGCCGTGACGGTGGCGACTGCATGCTTGTAGATGAGGGTCTCTTGCCCGTCGCTCTCCAGAACTAGGGCGAATCGATCGAACCGCTTCAGCTTCCCCACGAGCTCACGTCCATCCGTGAGCTCGACCCGCATGGTCTGGCTCTCCTTGAGATTCTGAAAAAGAAAGCCATCCTGAATATTGATGTTGTGCTTAGGCATATGCCCTCCCGCGACCTCGCTCCAAGAATTTCAGGATTGCAGGGACCAGTTCCTCTAGATCATCGGACCGAAACCAGGCCACATCGGGTTCCTTGCGGAACCAAGTCTCCTGACGCTTCGCAAAACGACGGGTCTGCCGAGTGAGCTCCTCGAGCGCAGCATCAAGCGAGGTCCTCCCTCGGACGTGCCGGACGAGCTGTCGATAACCGATGGCTTGAAACGCCGGAAGCTCCGGCGTCAACCCCGAGTCCAGCAACCGACGCACTTCATCCAGCCACCCACGCTCCTTCATGCGATCCACGCGGAACGCGATGCGATCGTACAGGATGGCGCGAGGTAGCGTCAATCCGATGCGCAACGACGGAAGTCTTTGAGTCCCGAAGGGCCGCCTCTCGATCCATTCCGACAGTGGGGTCCCACTCACCTCCACCACCTCCAGAGCACGCAGGATCCGCTGGGTATCCGCCTCCGACAGCCGCGCGGCGGTCTCGGGATCGCGGCGCTCGAGCTCCTCGTAGAGCGCCGTCGCGCCCTCGTCCTCCAGACGCCGCCGGAGCGCCCGGCGCACGTCGCGATCGCCCCGCGGCACCGGGCTGAGACCTTCCAGCAGCGCCCGCAGGTAGAGCCCGCTGCCACCCACCACCAATGCCCGCCCGCCGCGGGCGTGGATGTCCGCGAGCGCCTCGCGGGCACGGCGGGCGAACTCCCCCGCCGAGTAGCGCTCGTGCGGCTCGAGGATGTCGACGAGATGGTGTGGCACCCGCGCCCGCTCCTCCGGAGTGGGCTTGGCGGTCCCGATGTCGAAGCCCCGATAGACCTGGAGAGCGTCGGCGTTGACGATCTCGGCGCTCACCCCCTCCCGCGCCATCGCCTCGGCCAACGCCAGGGCCACCGCGCTCTTGCCGGTGGCCGTGGCGCCCAGCAGGACGATCGCCGGGGGCTGTGGGGAATCCTGCGGAGAAGCTTTGGGAGAGGTGCCCGCCATGCATCGCAGCATACCGGGCCGAGGCGCGGGCTCGCAGCTTGTGGGCAGGAAAAGGGGGCTCGCGGCGCCTTGCACGACCGCACGGCGCCGCGGGGGACGCGAAGGCTCAGAAGACGAGCGGGCCGATCTGCCCCGGAGAAGGGTCACACCGTAGGTGCAGACGAACTGGCCCAGAAAGCCGATCTCGACACCGCCCGGAACCGGACGGATGGTGCTCCGGACCGTCTGCCTCGGCAAGATGGGGTCGGTTTCGACGATCTCCACCGCCCGCGAGTGCACACCGAGCCCCTCGATCTCGCGCTCCATCGCACGGACGTTCGCTGCCGGGCTGCCCGGCTCGACGCCGAGAACCACCCGGTTGCGGGTCTCGTCCACATCCAGCAGTACCACGCCGGGCCGGTTCATCAGACCCATCAAGCTCTGACGCCACCTCGCCAGCGCGCGCGCGACCCGCTCTTCGAGTCTTCTGTATTTTAGTTAGATATAGATATTTGTCATCTGCAGGGTGTGAGAACCCTGCAGACACCCGGATTTGCCCCTGAAGATCGGTGCGAAGCACCCGAGTCTGCCAGCGCCGCAGACGCTCGAGCACCTCCGGAGCCGGATGGCCGTAGGGATTGCCGAGACCGCAGGAGATCACCGCGAGAGGGAGGGGGGTCGTTCCGGGGGAGCCCGCGGCGTCCCTGGACGGTCCGAAGACCGCGCTCAGAAACGGTAGCGAGGAGGAGCCACGGCTGCCGTGGTGGGCGACCTTGAGAATCTCCGCCCGCAGCAGACGCCGCGCGGGACCCCGGAAGCGCCGGAGGAGCCGAGCCTCGGCGGCGGCGTCCAGGTCGCCGGTGAGCAGCACCCGGATGGCGCCGGTCCTGGAGAGCCCACTCCGGGGATCCCGCGCCACCGAAAGGGCCAGCACCAGCGATCCTCCATTGCGCGGGCGTCCAGGGCTGGGGCCTCCACTCCACGAGCCCTCCTCGGATGGCACGGTCGGGTGCAGTGCCAGCCATCGCCAGCGGCCGATCCGTCCCCGGCCACCGGCCGAGATCTCCCGGCGCTCGGCCCCGGGGGTGGCGAGCAGAGCGTCGACGCAAGGCTCTCCCTCCCAACCCGGCACGCTCCACACTTCCGCCACCGGCAGCCAGGACCCCAGCTCGACCAGGCCGCCGCAGTGATCGCGGTCGGGATGGGTGAGGACCACCACGTCGAGCCGGCGGACGCCAAGCCGCAGCAACGCCGGTAGCAGGACCCGCGAGCCGATGCCGCCGCCGAAGTCGAGCCCCCCGGGAAAGCCTCCGCCGTCGACCAGCACGGCGCGCCCGCCGTCCTGGATCAGCACCGCGTCCCCCTGTCCGACGTCGAGCACGACCAGCCGGGGATGCCGGGGCACCGGCTGACGGGCTCCGGCGGTCAGGAGGACGGCGGCTCCCAGAGCGGTCAACCCCAGGACCGCCAGCGCCCGGCGGCTACGGGTCTCGCGCCAGTGGGCCGGCAGCCCCAGGAGCGCCGCGAGCCCGATGGCCAGCGCGGCCGACGCCGGGGCCGGGAGATCCAGGGGAATAAACCACCACCCGGAGGTCGGGACGCGCGCGGGCCAGGCCAGCGGCGCCGCCAGCAGGTCGAGGAGCGGCAGCATTGCCACGCTCACACTCGGAGCGAGGGCCGCCAGGCCCAGCCAGATCACCGAGACGGTCAGCACCAGCGCGGTCCAGGGGATCGCCACCAGGTTGAGCGGCGCCGCCAGCGGGGAGACGCCGTGGAACGCCGGCAGCGCCCAGGGCAGCGTCGCCACCTGCGCCGCGAGCGACGCCGTCAGCGTTTGCAGAACGCCGAGCCCGCGAGCAGGGGATTCGTGCTCCTCCCGGTCGTCTCCCCCTCGGCGTAGCCACCAGGGCGCGAGAACCAGAAGGCCGCCGGTGGCCGCCATGGTGAGCTGGAAGCCCAGATCGCCCACCAGCGCCGGGCGGTGCGCCACCAGCAGGACCATGGCCAGAGCCAGCGCATTGGCCGGCGACGGCGGGCGTTCGAGTAGCAGCGCCGCCACCCCGGCGGTCACCAGCACCGCCGCCCGCAGCAACGAGGGCCGCGGACCGGCGACCAGCACATAGAGGGCGACCGCGGCGACGACCGCGGTCCAGCGCAGCGGTTGCGGCAGCCGCAACGCTGCGGCGAGCCCCCAGGCCAGCCCGGCCATCAATCCCAGGTGGAGACCGGAGAGCGCCAGGAGATGCCCCAATCCGCTCCGTCGCAGACCGCGCACGGTGGACGGATCGAGACGCGACGGGTCCCCCAGCACCAGCGCGCGCGCCAGCGCGGCTCCCGGAGAGCCCGCAACAGAGCCTCGCGCCGAGCCGTCGGCCAGGTCGAGGACGGCCTCCAGCTTGCGCCGAAGGCGGTGGGAGAAGGAGGCCAGCAGGCCAGGGCCGCTCTCGACCTCGACAAAGCGACGGCTGGGCGTCGACAGCCGCCACGGTCCGGCCACCGGAGCGGTGCCGTTGTCGAGCCCCGGGCTGCGCCGCAGGTACCCGCGGATCCGGAGCCGGCTGCCCGGGGTCGGTGGCGGCTCGTCCCCCGGCAGCGACAGATACGCCGTCAGCGGTCGGAGCCCGATCCGGGGAAGCCCTCCCGGCGAGCTCGCCTGGCGTAGCCGTCGGATCTCCACCCGTGCGCTCCAGCCGTACCGGCTGCGGCGCCACGGCTCTCCGGTCTGCACCAGCGCGCCCACCGGCCGCTCCGGGTGCCAGCCGGGGGCCTCGGAATGCGGTAGGTCCTCGCGCACCGCGGTCCACAGCAAACCGAGGGCGAGGGCGAAGATCGCCTGGCGAAGGAATGTGAGGACAAAAGCAGGCCCAGGTGTAGACCCCGCCCGGCGCCCCGGAAGGAGGGAGACTGCAAGGAGGGAAACCAACAGGGGGATGGATAGGTGGGATAGGTGGAAGGAAAGAGCCGTACCCGACACGAAGGCCAGGGCCGGCGGCAGGAGGGGCGCCGAGCGAATGTCCACGAAGACTTATAGACGGAAGAAGTGCCCGCCAACTTGCACTTCTCTTTGGAATTCGTGGAAATCTTTTGGACATGGCTCCTGATGGCTCCCCGCGAAAAGCTCGTAGAATGCCGGTACCGTGCTGCGGCTCCAGGTCCATCCCGCCCAGGGCGATCCCTTCGAGCGCGAGGTGCAAGACGGTCCCCTGGTCATCGGGCGCTCGATGAGCGCCGGCTTGACGATCGCCGACCCCTTCCTGTCGAGACAGCAGGCGCGGCTGTTCCGCGACGGCGACGGCTGGAAGATCGAAGACCTGGGCTCGCACAACGGAACCCAGGTGGATGGCCGGACCATCGAAGTGCCCACACCGCTGCATGCCGGCTCCGCGGTCACCTTCTCCCAGAGTCGGATCGAGGTGGTCGCCGAGGGCATGGTTGGAGAGCTTCTCGCGGGTGGTGCGGCCGTTCCGTCCTGGTCGGCGATGTTCAAGTCCGCCTCCGAGGTCCTGGCGGCCGACGACCCTGCGCGGATCGCCGACCTCGACACCTTGGACGTCGAGACCCTGCGCCGGCGGGCCGAGCGGCTGCGGTTGCTGACCGAGGTGCATCGGGCCCTGGGCCGTCCCATCGCCCTCGACGAGCTGCTCCAGCTCCTGCTCGACAAGGTGTTCGACCTGCTGCGCCCCGAGGAAGGCGTGATCTTTCTCCGTCAGCCCGACGGCCGGCTGGAGCCGGCGGCCCGACGCTCGGTGGCCCGCTCGAGGTCGGGCGCCCCGGGAGGCTCCACCGGGGACGAGACCGCTCACGAGACAGTGCTGCACTCCCGGACCCTCGAGCTCGAGGTGGTCGGCAAGGGCCTCGCGGCCCTGGCGCTGGACACCCGTGAGGACGAACGTTTCGCCCGCGCCAAGAGCCTGATGGATTTCGGCGTGCGCAGCTTTCTGGCCGCACCGCTGCTCGCCGAGGAGGGCGAAGCCCTGGGGATGATCGTGCTCACCTCCGGCCGCACGGTCCGGATCTACAGCGACGAGGATCTTTCATTGTTGGTGTCCGTGGCCTCGGTGGCGGCGCTGCGGATTCAGAACGTGGCCCTGGCCCGGGAAGCCTTCGAGCACCGTCGCCTGGAGCGGGAGCTGGCTCTCGCCCGGCGGATCCAGGTCGCCCTGCACGCGGGCGCGCTTCCGGAGGTGCCGGGCTGGGAGATCCACGCCGGCAATCTGCCCTCGCGGGGGGTCTCCGGCGACGTCTACCAGGTGCTCCAGCGTCCCAGCCACGGCTCCCACACGGGCTTTGCGGACGCCTCCGCCTCCGGCATCGAGCCCCCGCAGGAGCTGGTGCTCATGCTTGCGGACGTGGCCGGCAAGGGCATCGCCGCCTCGATCCTCACCGCGACCCTGGAAGCCCTCGCCGCCGGCCCGATCGAGAAGGGTCAGCCGCCGGAGGACATCGTCTTCTGGCTCTCCCGTCAGCTCCACCGCCGCACGCCACCGGAGAAATACGCGACGCTCTTTCTCGCCGTCCTCGACCCCGTGGACGGCGCGATGCGCTGGGTCAACGCGGGACACCCCCCGCCCCTGAGGGTGGCGGCGAGCGGGGAGATCGAGCAGCTCCGCGCCTGCGGCCCGCCGGTGGGACTGCTCCCCGCCGAGCCCTACGAGGCCGTCGAGACGATCCTGCAGCCGGGGGATCTGCTGGTGCTCTATTCGGACGGCATCGTCGAGGCGGTCGACCCCCGGGGCCACGAGTTGGACGTGGAGGGTCTGGAAGCGATCTGCCGCCGCCACGCGGGCGCCTCCGCCGCCGGGCTCGCCCACGCCCTCGATCGGGAGCTCAACGAGCTGACCGGCGGCGTTCCGCTGGAGGACGACCGGACCTTGGTGGTGGTCCGCAGGTCACCGACGGCCGCTTCCGACCACGGCTCCTGAGCCCCGCCATCGGCGCGGACACGAAGATCACGTTATGGCCGTTCAAGGTATTAGAGCGACCCCGTCACAGCCGTTGCCACCACAGCGCCAGGATCGCCAGCCCCAGCAGCACCCGGTAGACCACGAAGACCGTCAGGCCCCGGCTCTGGAGCCAGGCCAGCAGTCCCCAGATCACCAGGTAGGCGGAGACCGCAGCCACCGCGAAGCCCACCAGCATCGGCGGCAGCGACACCACCGGCAGCTCGCCGGTGAGGGCGTCCAGCAGGTCCTTGCCCGCCGCCAGGATCCCGACCGGGATGTAAAGGAGAAACGAGAACCGTGCCGCCGCCGGCCGGGTGTAGGCCAGCGCCAGCGCGGCGGTCATGGTGATGCCGGCGCGGGAGGTGCCGGGCACCAGCGCCAGGGCTTGCGCCAGACCGATGAGCAGGGCGTGCCCGAGCGTCAGCGTCGACAGCGCGCGGCTGCGGCGTCCCCCGAGATCCGCCACCAGCAGCGCCGCGCCAAAGCCGATGGAGGTGCCCGCGATCACCAACGGGTGCCGGAGCGGCCCTGCCACCACGTCGTGCAACAGCAGCCCCCCGACCGCCACCGGCACGGTGCCGAACCCCAACGCCAGCAACAGATGGCGCGCCGGCATGCCCTCGACCTCGACTACCCCGTCCCCGACCTCCCCGCGCAACCCCCGGAGCAGACCGCGGGCGAGACCGGCGAGGTCTTGGCGGAAATACACCATCACCGCCGCCAGGGTGCCGGTGTTGACCGCAATGTCGAAGGCGAGGCCCTGGTCCTTCCACCCCAGCAGCCAGGGAACGAGGATCAGGTGGGCCGACGAGCTGATGGGCAGAAACTCTGTGACGCCCTGGATCAGGGCGAGAACGATCGCTTGGAGCAAGGTCATCAGTCCGCGATTCTAGCCGCAGACGAAGACGTTATACTCCCGGCGTCCGGGGGCTGTGTTTCCCGGCGACCCGAGACGATCCGAACCGAACTGAGCCACACGGCAAACCGCTCCCCCAAGACCGTACCTCCATGAAGACTTTGCTCGTCACCGGCGGGGCCGGATTCATCGGCTCCAATTTCGTCCGTCTCGCCCTGGCTGAGACCCCTCACCGGGTCGTGGTGCTCGATCTGCTCACCTATGCCGGCAACCTCGCCAACCTGGAGGAGGTGGCGAACGATCCACTCTACGCGTCGCGCTACACCTTCGCCCGCGGCGACATCGCCGACCGCACCACCCTGCGCTATGTCTTTGCGGAGCACGCTCTGGACGCGGTGGTCAACTTCGCCGCCGAGAGCCACGTGGATCGCTCCATCGACGATGCCAGTGCCTTTATCCGCACCAACATCACCGGCACTTTCGAGCTGCTGGAGGCGTCGCGCCGCCGCCTCGCCGGTCAGGGGGACGAAGCACGCGCAGGCTTCCGGTTTCTCCACGTCTCCACCGACGAGGTCTACGGCAGCCTGGGGGAAACCGGGCTCTTCTCCGAGACCACGCCCTACGCGCCCAATTCCCCCTACGCCGCGTCGAAGGCCGCCGCCGACCACCTGGTGCGCGCCTTTCACGAGACCCACGGGCTGCCCACGCTGCTGACCAACTGCTCGAACAACTACGGTCCGTTCCAGTTCCCCGAAAAGCTGATCCCGCTGATGATCCTCAACGCGGTCGAGGGCAAGGACCTGCCGATCTACGGCGACGGCCGGAACGTACGCGATTGGATCTACGTCGAGGACCACTGCCGCGGGGTGCTCGAGGTGCTGGAGGAAGGCGTCCCCGGCGAGAAGTACAACCTCGGCGGCCGTAGCGAGCGCACCAACGTGCAAGTCGTCGATGCGATCTGCGACGCGCTGGAGGACGAGCTGCCCGCCTCTGAGAATCCTGCCCTCCAGGAGCGCGGCTTGACCGACTACAAGGAGCTCAAGACCTTCGTCCGCGATCGCCCGGGTCACGACAAGCGCTACGCCATCGACGACACCAAGATCGAGCGCGAGCTGCGCTGGACCCGCGATCACGACTTCGAAACCGGCCTCGCAGCCACCGTCCGCTGGTACCTCGAGCACCGGGACTGGTGCGAGGAGGTGCAGTCCGGAAAGTATCGGCGCGAGCGCCTGGGTCTGGCCACCGGAGCCTCGTCGTGACGGGGGTCTCGTCGTGATGGGGGCCTCGTCGTGAAGCTCGCCCCGACCGCGATTCCCGACGTGCTGCTGATCGAGCCTCGCGTGTTTGCGGACGACCGCGGCTTCTTTCTCGAGACCTACCACGAGAGAAAGTACCGGGAGGGCGGCCTCGACGCACGTTTCGTCCAGGACAACCACTCACGCTCGGTCAAGGGCACGCTGCGCGGGCTCCACTCGCAGCGCCTCCAACCCCAGGGCAAGCTGGTGCGCTGCATCGAGGGTGAGATCTTCGACGTCGCGGTGGACATCCGGCGCGGCTCGCCGACGTTTCGCAATTGGGTTGGCGAGGTGCTCACCGCTGACAACTTCCGCCAGCTCTGGATCCCCGAGGGCTTCGTCCACGGCTTCTGCGTGCTCTCCGACAGGGCGCAGGTGGAGTACAAGTGCACCGACTTCTACGCCCCGGACGACGAGCTGAGCCTGATCTGGAACGATCCCGAGATCGGCATCGAGTGGCCGATCGGGGATCCGATCCTCTCTTCCAAGGACGCCGCGGCGCCACGGCTCTCGGAGGTGATGGATCTCTTGCCGGAGTGGGCGCCTCCACCAGGAGAGTCCGCCCGGGGATGATTCCGTCCAAACGCAGCACCGCCCGGGGATGAATCCCCGGGCTCCTGAACGTCGCCCTTCGGGCTTTTAGGACCCATGTCGCTTACCTCGAGAGATCGCGAACAGCTCCGAGCTCTGGGGATCGCGGAAGAAGAAGTCCAGCGCCAGCTCGCGTTATTCGAGAGCCCTCCGCCGCCGGTGCGGCTCGACCGGCCGGCGACGGTGGGCGATGGCATCGTCCGGCTGGACGAGGACCGGCAGGAGGAGCTGGTCGCGCTCTTCGAGTCGGCGAGGCAGCGGGGCTCGGCGATCCAGGCGACCAAGATGGTGCCCGCATCGGGGGCGGCGACCCGGATGTTCCGGGGTATGGAAAACCCCGAAGGCGAGGACGCCCGCCGTCTCCTCGATCGCCTCGACGACTTCCCTTTTCTCGAGGATCTGGACGCTGCGGCCCAACGGGCCGGCCACGACCTGCGGTCGCTCCGGGCTCGTGCGCGTGAGGATTCCCACGCTGCTCAGACGATCCTCGACTTGCTGCTCGGCGGTGGAGGCAAGGCAGGGCTCGGGTACTCGGAGCTGCCCAAGGGGTTGATCGCCTTTCACCGCTATCCCGACGAACGAGGAGCACGTACCGCCTTCGAGGAGCACCTGGTCGAGGCCGCCGAGCATCTCCGCGATGCCGACGGTCGCTGTCGGCTCCACTTCACCGTCTCCCCGGCGCACGAGGCGCGCTTTTGCGAGCTGCTCGCCACCCGCGGCCGCGAGCTCGAACGTCGGCTCGGGGTGCGCTTCGAGGTCGGTTTCTCGCACCAAGATCCCTCCACCGACACCATCGCCGTGACGCCCGACAACCAGCTCTTTCGCCAGGACGACGGCTCGTTGCTGCTGCGTCCCGGCGGCCACGGAGCGCTGATCGAGAACCTCGACGCCCTTGGCCGGGCCGGCGCCGATGTCGTCCTTCTCAAGAACATCGACAACGTGGTGCCCGACAGCCGCAAGCCGTTGGGGATCCACTGGAAGAAGGTCCTGGGAGGGCTGCTGCTCGAGCTCCGCGAGAGGAGGGCTCCGGATCGTCCGCTCCGCGTTTGCGGGATGGTGCGCAACCAGGGCGAGCCCGGGGGGGGACCGTTCTGGGTCCGGTCGCCGGAAGGCGGGCTGTCGCTCCAGATTGTCGAGCTGTCACAGATCGACCACGACGTCCCAGGGCAAAGAGACATCGTCGCGGAGGCCACCCACTTCAACCCGGTGGATCTGGTGTGCTCGCTGCGCGATCCGAACGGCGAGCCGTGGGATCTCCACGACTTCCTCGATCCCGCAACCGTGTTCATCGCCGCGAAGTCCCACCAGGGCCGCCGGCTCAAGGCGCTCGAGCGGCCAGGGCTGTGGAACGGGGCGATGGCCGGCTGGGAAACAGTGTTCGTCGAGGTGCCGCTCGCCACCTTTGCGCCGGTCAAGACGGTGTTCGATCTGCTGCGGCCGGAGCACCAAACGCTGCCGCAAATGCCGAAAGGCGGCGTCCGAAAACAGTCCCGGGCGAGAGCCCCGGGGAAGGAATGAAGAGAGGGACTCAGGAACCCCGACAAGGTGACAGGGGGATCCGGACTTACGAGGACGCGTGTGCGCCCAAGGAGCTTTCCGGCAACAGGGAAGGTGCGGCGGCATCGAGCTCCGGGCCTTTCCCCCACCCGGACGGAGACAAGCTCCGCCCCTACTTGTCAAGGGCTGGGGCCTACGGAGTTACGAACCGACCGAAGTGGACTCTCGTGTCGTAGACGTAGATCTCTTCGCCAGTCCTTTCACCGGTTGCGACCGCGCTCGAAAACCCGCCGGTGGAGGAGCCCACAGTCGGTCCGTGAATGCGCTTCGGCTGCTGTCCGGTCTTTCGCTGGACCGACTCGGTGATGATCGCCACCCAGCAACCGCGCTCGGCGGCTTCCTTCCGCACCCGTTTCTCAATCGTGGGATGGTCGAGCTCCAAGAGCTCGTCGAAGAGCACCTCGATCTTCTTGCCGGCGTGCTCTTCTGCCCTCTGGATGGCCACCTCGCGCTCGAGATCTCGGGCGTCCACCACGGTCACCTGCTTTCGTTCCTTCTTTTTCAGTGCGGGTCCGCACCTCTCCGGGTCCTGCTCGGTCGTCTGGAGCCCTACGCTCGGTGCGCTCATCGACAAGATCGAGAAGGCGACGACGGTCCAGGGAAGGATGTGTCTCATAAGGAAGTCTCCCCGTGAGTTGACCGAATTGAAATATCTAAAACTCTTACCATTGTAACGCCAGCCCCGGGGAGCGGTCAACCGGCATCGTGCTCCGGGCCTTCCCCCCCTCCGCCCCTACTTTGGAAAGGCCGAGCTCAACCCGCCTGCCGCAAACCCCCCTCATCAACCCCGGGAAGCACCCGACACCATCGGCCCAATCTCCTCCCCCAGCCCCTTGCCGCCGACGATGCCGAAGTCCAGCGTGCGAATGGGGAACGGGATGGTGATGCCGTTGTCGTCGAACGCGGTCTTGATCCGCTGGATCGCCTCGCTGCGGGCCTCCAGGAACTGCGGATGCCGCTTGTACTCCACCCAGAAACGCACCACGAAGTCGATCGAGCTGCCACCGAACTCCTTGTAGAACAGCTCCGCTTCGCGGCCCGGGAGCCGGTGGGGCACGCCGTCGAGCGCCGCGAGCACCACCTCCTTCGCCTTCGCCAGGTCGTCACCGTAGGAGACGCCGCAGACCAGGTCGATGCGCTTTCGACCACTCTCCGAGTAGTTGACCAGCGGGTTGCCGTAGACGTCCTTGTTGGGAACCCGCACGGACTCCCCAGTGGGTATCCGGAGCACCGTCGAGCGCAGGCTGATGGCCTCCACCTTGCCCTCGTAGTCGTGGGTCTCGATGCGGTCGCCGATCTCGAACGGCCGGCGGAAGGCCAGCAGCACGCCGGACATGAAGTTGGACGCGATGTCCTGGAAGGCGAAGCCGAGGGCCAGACCGAGGATGCCGACACCGGCCAGCAACGAGCCGACGGTGCGGTCCAGCCCCATCACGCCCAGGGCGATGAACAGCCCGGCCACCAAAATGGTGAAGCCGGCGACCCCGGTGAGCAGCTTGCGGATGGGCTCCGGCAGGGGCGTGCGGGCCAGACCCCGCTCCAGCGCCTTGCGCACCAGGCGGGAGAGGATCCAGAAGACGATCGCCACGACCAGGGCGACCACCAGGTTGGGCAGGCTCTTGAGGGTCGTCTCCAACCAGCCCCGTAGCGTGTCGACGATCAGACCGACCGGATCCTCGACCGGCGCCGGCTCGGGAATGTTGGGCGTGTTTCCAGGCTGCAGCATGGGCTCTCCCCGTCCACGTTGGCTGTCTACTTTGGCCTTCCCACATCCTCGCCGCTACTACAAGACCGCCCCCAAGTGTACCCCTTGGAAAAATTCTTCTGGAATATTCGGGGTGGGCTCTGGGTGGAGTCCAAGGCCGAGGTGAGCCCAGGTACGTGGGGGGTCAGCTTGCCTGGCCCCGGGCGGGGGGATGATTCGGCGGGTTCCACCCCGAGCTTTCCCCCCCACCCGGGTGGAGACAAGCTCCACCCCTACCTTGCGGCTTCCACATGCCCAGCCGCCAAGCGCCGAGCGCTCCCCCATCGAATCGGGCGGAGGTGCGGCTCGCAACTGGATCTCTCAGTAGGCGCCGAGGTACCGCTCCTGCTCCCAGGGATGGACGTGCGAGATGTAGTCCGCCCACTCCTGGCGCTTGGCGTCCAGGTAGTGCTCGGAGATGTGCTCGCCCAGAGCGTCGAGGATCACCGGATCCTTCTCCAGGGCAACGAGCGCGTCGTCGAGATTGGCGGGAAGCTGCTTGATCTTGAGCCGCTTCTTCTCTCGCTCGCTCATGGCGAAGATGTTCTTGTTGACCGGCGGCGGCGGCTCGGTACCCTTCTCGATGCCGTCGAGCCCGGCGGCCAGCATCACCGCCAGTGCCAGGTAGGGATTGCAGGCCGGATCCGGCATCCGTACCTCACAGCGGGTGGACATTCCGCGCTTGGCCGGCACGCGCACCAGCGGGCTGCGGTTGCGCTCCGACCAGGCGATGTTGGTGGGCGCCTCGAAGCCCGGCACCAGTCGCTTGTAGGAGTTGACCAGCGGGTTGGTCACCGCCACGAAGGCACTGGCGTGATCGAGGATGCCGCCGATGTATCGAAGCGCCGTCTCCGACAGCTCCCACTCCCCTTTCAGGTCGTAGAAGGCGTTGTTCCCATCCTTGTTCAGCAGGCTCTGGTGGGTGTGCATGCCGGAGCCGTTGACGCCGTAGATGGGCTTGGGCATGAAGGTCGCGTGCAGCCGGTGATCCAGCGCCACCTTCTTGACCACGAAGCGGAAGGTCACCACGTTGTCGGCGCAGGTGACCGCCTCGGCGTACTTGAAGTCGATCTCATGCTGGCCGGGGGCCACCTCATGGTGCGCCGCCTCGACCTCGAAACCCATCGACTCCAGCACCACGACGATGTCGCGGCGGCAGTCCTCGCCCTTGTCCACCGGCGTCAGATCGAAGTAGCCGCCCACGTCGTGGGTCTCGAGGATCGGATCGCCCGCGTCGTCGAGCTGGAAGAGGAAGAACTCCGCCTCCGGTCCGGCGACCATTTCGTAACCCATCTTGTGCGCCCGCTCGACCACCCGCTTGAGGGCGGTGCGGGGGCAGCCCGCAAACGGCTCGCCGCCGGGGAGCTGAATGTCGCAGATCAGCCGCGCCACCTTGGAGCCGTCGGGGCTCGTCCAGGGGTTGATCTGGAAGGTGTCCAGCTCCGGCGCCAACAACATGTCCGACTCCTCGATGCGGGTAAAGCCCTGGATCGACGAGCCGTCGAACATGATCTGGCCGTCGAGCGCCTTCTCGAACTGGCTGGCGGGTACCTCGACGTTCTTGATCACGCCCAGGATGTCGGTGAATTGGAGGCGGAGAAAACGGACCTTCTCCTCCTTGGCGACGGTCAGGATCTCTTTCTTGGAATAGCCCATGGCTCCCCTGTCCTGTGGCTCGTACCGCGAGTTGTCGGTGCTTCTGCGGATGCGGAGTGACTCTAGATTTGGTGTCACCCTGCACGTTTTAGCCCAAGATCTAGTTGAAGGCAAGCGGGAATCTGCGGACTGCGCTCTAGAGGCTTTGCAATTCGCAAGATTCCGCGGTACGACGAGATTTGCCGGAGTGCGGCGGGAAGGGACCGGCGGAAGGTTGACCGCACGCGTGCGATTGACCTAACTTGAGCCCATGACGCGCTTCCCCTCCCGTCCCGTGCTCCTCGTCGCCGGGCTGCTGCTCCTCCCCGGCCTCGCTCGTGGTGTTTTCGCCACCCAGGACAGCTCCGCTAGCGAGACCGAGACACGCATCGATCTGACCCTCGACGACGCCAGCGCGCGGCTCGGGGATCGGGTCCTGCACCATCCTGTACGGGAGTCCGACCTGGTCGCCCTGCTCGGCAACCCCGAGCGCAGCCGCTACCGTCTCCGGTGGCCCGGTCGGGGGGTGCTCGCCGTCCCCGCCGCCCTCGAAGGCGAGATCGAGGAGCTGGTCTTCGTGCTCTGCGAGGGCGCGCCGGAAGCGGCCCGCGTCGGTCTCTTCACCGGAAAGGTCCGCCTCGACGGCGCCGAGCTGAGCTGCGCTCCCTCGCATGACGAGGCGCTGGCGGCGCTACCCGACGACTTCTCCCAGACCGAAGAGCTCGACGCCCTGGCACACGCACGGCGGGGCGCCCTCGAGCTCGTTGTCTCGGTCTCGAGCTGGGACGGCTTGCTGTCGATCTCGCTGGGCTTTCTCGATCCCGACGACCTGGAGCCGGTCGAGCCCGAGGTGCGGGACGAGAATCCTCCCTTCGATTAGGTCGGATAACAACGAGAAGCTGGCTCTGGATCCGGTCCGAGGTCTCGTTGAGGGTGCGCGGGGCCTCGCCACCGGTCATCGGGTCCACCACGGTGCGCAGTGGGCGCTTCCCGGCGGGCGTCTCGATCAGGCGTAGGATGGCGTCCGCCAGCCGGGGAGCCCGCAGGAGATCGTCACTCCACCAGCAGCTTGAGCGCCTCGATCCGCCGGTTGACCTCGGTCAGCGACAGGCGTGCGAACCGGGGCGGGAGGAATTGGCTGTCGGTGCACTCCTTGACCGCCAGCAGGTCCATCAGCTCCAAGCGCTCGACGTGGGCCGACGGCCGCACCGTCTCGAGGACCTCGGAGATGATCTCGGGCAGACCCTTGCGCGGGCTGTCGGTCCCGGAAGGCTCCTCGACCGACCCATCCCCTGGGTTGTCCGGCTCCGGCTGGGTCTCGTGGAGACGCAGAGCGCGCACCAGGATCCCCTCCATCTCGTTGCCGCCGATGTCGGAATCCGTCGGCGGCTGGGGCAGCTCCTCGCGAGAAATGCCCAGCCTCAGCTTGCGGGACATGGCGTAGAAGAGGTCGTGGCGGCTCTTCGGATCTCCCGGTGGAAAGAGCGGGATATGCACGTCGAGACGGCCCTGGCGTTTGAGATCGACCTCCAGCAGATCGGGCCGGCTGGTGGCGAATACCCAAAGGATCTTGCCGCGGTTGCCGGTGTCGCTCATCTCGGCGGCCAGCATCCCGTAGATGCGCCCGGAGAGCCCGGAGTCGCTGTCGCCGCCGTCGCGTTTGCCGGTGGCCTGGTCCGCCTCGTCGACGAAGACGATCACCTGCCCGAGGGCGTGGAGGATGTGGAAGATCCGCTCGAGGTTGCCCTCGGTGGCACCCACCCACCGCTCGCGGAAGTTCTTGATCCCCACCACCGGGATGCCCACCTCGCCGGCCCAGCACTCGACCAGAAAGGTCTTGCCGGTGCCGATGCGGCCGCACAGCAGGTAGCCCATGGGGATCGCCCGCAGACGGCCCCGCTTGAGCAGCTCGGCGTCCTGGCGCAGCCAGCGCTTGGCCTCCTGGTGGCCCGCCACGTGGTCCAGGGTGCGCTCCGACTCGATGAACTCGATGCGCCCCGAAGCCTCCTTCTCGATCAGCTCCTTCTTGATCCGGGTCAGGTACTCCTGGGTCAGCCGCTCGCCGCCCCGCAGAGCGCGCAGCACCACGCCGCGGACGTTGACCCGCGACAGCCCCACCAGCTTGCCCGCCAGGACGTCGACCGGCACCTCGCAGGCGCCGGCGAAGTCCTTTTCGTCGGCGGTGAGGTAGGTGACGTACTGGTGGATCTCTTCGGCGTCGGGCAGAGCGATGCGCAGCTTGGCGGAGTAGGGGCTCTCGACCAGCGTGGTGTTGAGATCGGCGAGGTTCTCGGTCACCAGCACGGTGGCCACCGGCGATCCGGCGAGGGCGGGATCGCCTCCCCAGTCGAGCAGTCGGATAAGGGTCTCGCTCAACGGGCCGGAGAGATGGAGGGCCTCGCCCCGCGGCGCCAGGAAATGAGCGTAGTCGAGCAGGACGGCCACCTGCAGCGGATCCCGCACCCGCTCGCCGGTGTCGTCGACGCGGCTGTAGTAGCGGCTGCCGCGCAAGAAGCGGTCGATCAGCTCGAGCGCGCGCACCGGATCCCGGGGCAAGAGGTTGCCGAGCTCGAGCGGTGGATCGGCCGCGGTACGGCCAGCGCTCCCCGAGGCGGCGGCGTCCCCGGCACCCTTGGTGCCGGCCGGAGGGCGCGGGGTCTCCGGGATGCCGTTGGACCAGGAGGTGCCGCGGAAGGCGTCGAACGCCTTGAGGAAGCCCTGGAAGTGGTCGCCGCCCTTGCGTACCCGGATGCCCCGGCCGCGGTCGTAGTGGAGCACCACGTCGAAGGGCTCGAACATGACCTGGGTGAGGAAGTGACGCAGGGCCAGGAAACGCGGCTTGGTGGTTACCCCGTTCCCCGGTGCCGACACCAGGTCGAAGACGTTGCCATAGAGGAGGAACTGCGAGGCCGAGCCGGAGCGGTAGATGCGCCGCATCTCCTCCGCCCAGGCGGGGAGGGAGGCGGTCATGAAGGGGCCCTCACGTCGACTCCCCTTCCGACCGCCGCTCGGGAATCGGCGGCAGATTGGCGTCGGTCTCGGGCTCCTCGAGGTCCCCCAGACGCGGGAGATCGGCCAACGGGGCTCCAGCGCCCTCGCCGGAGACGTCCTCGAACAGGTCGGCGTGCTGGTCCATCCAACGCGAGGTCTCCTCCATGGTCGAGGTCACCGCGTCGAGGCGGGTGGAGAGGGCCTCGGGGCTGCCGGAGACCGCCGCCTCCTCGCGCAGCAGCTCGACCTGGTTTTCGATGCGCTGCAGCTCCGCCTCCATCACCTGGCGGGTGGCCTGCGAGCGCTCGAGGTTGTCCAGCCGCTTGCGCTGGATGTCGAGGTTGCCCTGGAACGAGCGTCTCAGCGCCGAGTCCACTTCCGGGTCCAGACCCTCCAGCCGCCCCTCCAGGTCCTCGATCTCGCGTTCGAGCCTCTTGCGGTCGAGGTGCTCGAGGTTGCGCCGCAGCACCTCGCGCGAGGTCAGCAGCCGCAGATAGATCGAGAGGAGCTGGTTGAGGTTCTGCGCCCGCAGGTCGCGCATGGTGCCCAGCGAGTCGGTCTCCAGGTCGTGGGAGATGCCGAGGATGCTGCGGCACTGGCGGAGCAGCTCGCGGTAACGGTCGCGGCTGCGCGGATCGAGCCGGTCGACGGCCAGGTGGATCTTGTCCTCCCAGCTCTCCTGCACCCGTTCCATGCGCTCGGCGCGGACCAGATTCTGAAACCGGGTGTTGCCGGAGAGCCAGGCCAGGTAGCCCACCTCGGCGGCGGCCCCCAGCAGCCAGAAGCCGGGGTTGGCGATCCCGAGCACGGCGACGGTGGCCAGACCCAGTTGGTTGAGCGGCAGGTGGCCCATGCCCGGCACCGGCCAGCGGCGCTTGAACGCCTCGCGCACGTAGTCCCAGTAGGAGAGCCGTTCCCGGGTCATGGCGTGTGATCCGGCTTCGAGCCGTGGTCTGAGCCCTTGTTCGAGCCGTTGTCCGACCCCTCGTGCCGGCTCTCGCTGATCTCGGTGAACACCCGTGCCACCTCCATCACGGTCTCCTTGAACGACCCGCTTTCCTGGACCAGCAGCGGATCGCTGTCCCGCCGCGGTGGGAAGACGTTCTCGAACGACGCCCCCACCCGCCCCGGCGCCGGGGTCATGATCCAGACCCGGTCGCCCAGGTACACCGCCTCGGCGATCGAATGGGTGACCAGGAACACCGTCGCCTGCACATCGTGCCACAGCTCGACGATCAGCCGTTGCATCTCGTAGCGGGTGGGCTCGTCGAGGGCGGAGAACGGCTCGTCCATGAGCAGGATCCGCGGCTTGAGCACCAGCGAACGGGCGATCGCCACCCGCTGCTGCTGGCCGCCGGAGAGCTGGTGCGGGTACTTGCGCTCGTGACCCGCCAGCCCGACCCGGTGGATCATCTCCTCCGCCCGGTCCGCCATCTCGGACCACGGCATCCCGAGCTCCTTGCGGTTGATCTCCAGGCCGAAGGTCACGTTGCGCAGGACGGTGCGCTGGGGGAAGGAGCTGTACTTCTGGAAGATCATGCCCCGGTCCCGCCCGGGACCGTGCACCGGCTGACCGTGCACCAGCACCTTGCCGCGGGTGGGCGGGTGGACGTCGGAGAAGCCCTGGATGAGGTTCAAGATGGTGGACTTGCCGCAGCCGGAGGGCCCGACGATGGCGATGAACTCACCGCTCCCGGGCCGGTCCTCGACCCGGAACGAGAGGTCCTTGAGCGCGGTGTAGGCGCGGCGGGTGCCGGCGTTGAAGGTCTTCTCGACGTCGCGGAGCTCGACGATGGTGGGGGGCTCCCGGTCGGCGGCTTCGGCAGAGGCCTCCGGCACCGGCTCCGCGTCCCCCGGAGGCCCTTGTTCGGGAGGCACCGCCTCGGGCGGCAGATCCGCCGGCGCACCCCGCCGGGGATCCCGCGGTCCGCTCACCACCTGGACCTCGACCCGGCGGTGGGTCGTACGCCAGAACAGCTCGGCCTCCAGCTCGTCGAGGCTCCTCTCCTCCGGCGGTGGTACGGCTTCCCGCGAGACCGTCTCGAGGGACACCGTCTCCGACGCCACCTCGCGCCTCTCTCGCCGCTGCCGCCGCTCCCGGTCCTCGGTGGCGAGACGCGCCCGCTGCACCTCCGGCGCCGCCGCCGGGTCGATGGGCTCCTCGGGAGTCGCCGTCTCACCGGTCGCCCCGGCGATCGCCGCTTTCTTCCCCCGGCGCCAGAACCAGCTCCACCAGCTCACGTCCGGCCCTCGCGGTAGGGGAACAGCCGGCTGCCGATCACGGCCCACACTTTGTCCGTGACAAAGGCGATGGCGACGATGACCAGCAGCACGAGATAGATGTGCTCGCGCGGTCCGCGGCGCTGGGAGATGATGATGATGCCACCGAGACCACGGCCGATGTCGACCATCTCCGCCAGGATGATGTAGCTCCAGCCGATGCCGAAGCCGAAGCGCAGCGCCTGGTAGATGTCGGGCCACGACACCGCCAGCAACACCTTGCGCACCACCTGGAATTTGCGCGCACCGAGGGTGTAGGCGGTTTTCAGATAGACGGGATCCACCCCTTCCACCGCCTCGACGATGAGGGGCAGCAGGTAGATGACGAACGCCAGGGCGAGGAAGGCGACCTTCTGCTTCTCACCGGCACCGAACAGCGACAGGGTCAGCGGCACCAGCGCCGGGATGGGCAGATAGGCGCCAAACACCGCCAGCGGGTTGAAGAGCGCCCGCATCTTGGTGAAGGAGCCCATCGCGAGGCCCAGTGGGAAGGCGATGACGACTGCCACCGCGAAGCCGAACAGCACCCGCAGGAACGAGGTGATGGCGTTGCGGGTCAGCGCGCGGTCGAACCACAGCGAGGGGAACGAGCGCACCACCTCGACGGGGCTGGGCAGAATGGTGGGAGAGATCCAGCGGGACTCCGGCGTCGGGCCGGAAGTGACCAGCCACCACAGCCCGAGCAGAGCCAGGATGGGGAGGATCCCGAGCAGCCAGCGCTGCCACAGGGGAAGCTCCTCCCGGATCCTCAGCCAGCTCGTCCAGCCCAGATCGAAGGGCCGGGGCGGACGGGATGGGGGATGCGGCGATTTCCCTTTCGGCTCCTGCTCCTCCCCCGGCTTCCGAGGCCCCCCCGAGCCCGACTCTCGCGTGTCCCGCGCCTTTTCCACCGCTACTGGGCCTCCGGCGGATAGACCGAGATCTCCACGCGGCGGTTGAGGGCGTGGTTGTCCAGGTCCTCCGAATCGGCCGGCTCGTTCCAGCCCTTGCCCTCGATGACGAACTTGTTGGGATCGAAGTCATACTTGTCCACCAACGCGTTCTTGACCGAGTTGGCACGGTCGAGCGAGAGCTTGCGCACGTCTTCGAAGCGCACGCCGCGGCCCTTCATCGACGCGTCGGTATGACCCACCACGGCGATCACCGCGCGCTCGTACTGGCCGGCGAGCCGCCCCACCTTCTCCAGCGTCGCCTCGACGCTGGGGTCGTAGAGGGTGTTGGCGATCGCGTTGCCCACGTCGTCGTGCCGCGGCTCGTAGATGTTGTGCGAGTTGGGGAAGAAGTTGATCCGGATCGTCTGGGTCAGGATCGGCGCCTCCGCCTGCACCCGCGAATAGCTGGTGGGCACGAAGGTGGCGCGGTACTCGTCCTTCTGATGCTTGAAGGCGCCTTCCTTGTCCAGCGCCTGGACCACCGAGAAATCCAGCACCTCGTCGAAGCGCACCGGCGTGCCGATCAGCCCCAGCTCGCGGTAGACGAAGGTGATGTTCTTCCAGGTGCGCTCGAAGTTGGCGGGCTCGTTCTGGTTGAGGAAGAAGCCCTTGTTCTCGGCGAAATTAGTGCTGTGGGCGTCGGCGGTCATCGCCTGCACCTCGTCCACCGGCATGCCGTAGCCCTCCGCCATCCACTGGAACGCCTGGCCCCGGAGGGTATCGTCCTTGAGCTGGTCCATGGCGGTGAAGATGCCGGCGACCAGACCCTTGATGATCTCCGGGTGATCCTTGGCGAAGTCGGCGCGGGCGGCCCAGACGTCGGCGATCAGCTTGTTGGCGTCGGCGGTGGTGGTGAGGATGCGGGTGCCGGCGACGCGCTCGGGGATGTTGTAGATGTCCGGCGCCCACGAGACGCAGGCGTCGATGGACTTGTCGGCGACGAACGCCGCGGCCGCCTCGAAGGCGGTGGCGGTGTACTTGTGAATGACCTCCGAGGGCTGGATGCCCGCGTTGAGCAGCAGGTTGTTGATGAAGTATTGGGACGGGCTGTTCTGGGCGTAGACGATGGTCTTGCCCTTGAGGTCCTTGACCGAGTGGATGTTGCCGCGCACCACGATGCCGTCGCCGCCGTTCGACCAGTCGATCTGCTGGTAGATACGTGGCGCGGTGCGCGAGTCCTTCATCAGCTCCGGCGCCATCAGCACCATCATGTCGAGGGTGCCCCACAGGATGTGGCTCTGGCCGGCGGCGAAGGTGTCACGGGCGGCCACCGGATCGTCGATCAGCTTGAGATTGACCTTGAAGCCGTGCTCCTGGAAGAAGATCGAGTCCTCGTTGGGGCGGAAGCCGTGGTTGGCGGCGACGATGGGCAGCCAGCCGATCCACACGTTGATGGGGAACTCGACGATCTTTTCCTGCTCGTCCCACTGGTAGCTCGAAACCCCGCTCACCGCCGGCAGCTTCTCGGCCGGGACGTAGGAGTACTCGTTGACCGTGGTGATGCCGACCGTGTCCGGCGCCTCGATGCCTTGCTGCTGCTGGAAGGCGTTGAGATCGACGTCGCCCGGGCCGCCTTGCGAAGGGAATATGAGGTCCCGGAAGAAGTACACCGCCCCGGCGATCAGGGCGATGACCACGAGTCCGATGACCAGCTTGCCCAGCTTGGTGGGTCCTACCTCGTTCGCCATCTGGTGTCCTTTCGAGTTTCGAGTCGAGCTCGAGTCCTTGCTCTCGGATCTGTCTCAATCTTCGCTTTCGGTCAACCTCGGCTCTCGGTCACCCTTCGCTCTCGGTCACGCCGGGGCCCATGTCCTTGACCACGGGCGCTTCTTCCGACGGGGCCTCGGCCAGCGGCTCCTCGGGCATGTCGAGGCCGTAGGCGGCGGCGAACTCGGTGAGCGCCTGGTCCGCCAGGGCCTCCTGCTCGGCCTCCAGCAGCTCTACCTTGGAGGTGTCGATGCTGGAGGACGCGACGCGGGCGCGGCCGGCGGCCTGGTCGCGGCGCTCGGTGAGGTACTCCTCCACCCGGTTGAGGGTGTCGCCGGAGCCGCCGATCTCGGTGATCATGCCTTGGGCCATCTCCTGCAGCTCCGCCTGCGCCTCCATCATCTCGGTCTCGGAGAGCATGCGCTTGAGCGACTCGATCTTGGCGCGGGCTTCCTGCACCGCCACGTCCCGGGTCTTGATCAGCTTCTTGTAGGTCTCCTCGGCGGCCTCGAGCTGCTGCGTGTTCTCCGCCAGTTGCTCGCGCACGTTCTTGAGCTGGAGGGCGAACTGGGCCGCGATCTTGCGGTTGCCCACCTTGAGATGGGCGGCGGCCTTGGCGGCCAGCTCGGACTCCTGCTTCTCCTGGCTCTTCACCTGCCGCATGAGCCGCTCGACGAACGCCGCGTGGTTGGTCAGGCTCTCGTTGAAGCGGGAGATCTGCTGGCGTAGGTTCTCTTTCTCGGCCTCGATGAGGGCCCGGGGGTTGGCCTTCTCCAGCCCGCTGATGAACAGGCTGAGAAATCCCCGGATGAGATTGGCCAGACGGTTGAGCATGATGAGCGGCTCCTTTCGGCTTGGGTCTCGGCGTCGAGCGTCGGGATCGAGCGCGGGCCCCGGCGCGGAGACCCGGACCGGCCGGAGGCTCGGACGTCGCTTGGAAATCGAGTAGGTTCTGTCCGGCGGGACCCCCGAGAGCATACCAGCAATCACCCTTCGGGTCGGCTCTCTCACGTCGCCGTCGGGACCCTGTACGGTCAGGAATTGTGTCGCATTCCAATCCCGTCCGCCATCCTCGGCGGCCCGAGTGCCGAACGAGGTTGCCAAATCGCTGCCGTACTTGGCGCGGGTCCTGCTTTTGGCCCGCCGGCTCGCGGACCCACCCGTCTCAGCCGGTCACTTCGCCCGTGCTCCCGGCGCCCCCGATCTTGGGCTCTTCGGTGCTCGGCGTGACGTCCGGATCGTGCGGCTCGACCGGCTCGAGCTCCTCGAACACGTCGCCCGGCGGCACCTGGCCGATGTCTCCGTCGACCCGGATCGTCAGCGGAGCGCTGGAGCCGAAGAGCTCCGAATCGACGACGAAGGTGACGTCGAAGTAGGTCGACGCCGGATACTCCCCGGAGACGTCGAAGCCCTGCTCCGCCGCCTCGGGGCTCTGCTGGATCGAGCCGAAGGTCGGGCCCGCGAGACCGACGTGGAGGTCCCCGGCGATCTCGCTGGTGCCCACCATCTCGAGCGAGATCATTTCCGTGTCGATCACTCTCAGCCCATCCGGACCGATGTACGGATCGCTCCGCTGCACGCAGACGTCGCCGGTCAGACCGACCCCCTCGTCGGCGAGGCCGTCGAGATCGAGATCGATGCCGACGGTCATCGTGCTGTGCATGCACTCCCCTCCCGCGACCGGGAACGAGGACTCGGACTGCGCCACCGCGACGGTGGTCACCTCCGGGGGATGGCAGAGGTCGAGCAGGCTCACGACACGGCCGCTCTCCTCGAAGGTGGCCGAAACCTGCTTGGGATGGCAGTACACCGGCGGATCGTACGGAGGCGGATCGTTCGGCGTCATCGGCGGCAGCAGGTAGTCCTCGACCTCGCCGTGCTGGGCGGCGAAACGCTCTCGCAGCAGCGTGGGATCGACGGCCAGCACCTGCCCCACGTCCTCGCGCCAGTCGAGCCGGACGCGGGAGGCGAAGTCACACCGCGCCCCGTTCGGCGGCAGGATCTGGAAGCCGTAGACCCCCGGGGCGGTGATGGCGAACGAGCCGGCGGCGTTGCCGATGCCGTATTCCAGGGGATCCGCGAAGTCCCCGTCCCGGTTCCAGTCGAACCAGCCGTTGAGATACATGCGGTTGCTGGCGTTGTAGGTGTGGGTCCGGCCGCGGACGTCGGCGGAGGTCCGCACCCCGATCAACACGGTGACCAGGCCCTGGATCACGTTGTTCTCGCAGTCGAAGTGGAACAGCACGCCATCGTCGAACGCGTCGGTCCGCAGCGCTTCGCACTCGCGCCGATTGTCGTCGATCGCCCCGTTGCCAAAGGCCAGCCACTCGTACTGGTAGCGCGGGGAATTGGCCCGCGCGGCGTCGCGGTAAAAGCCGTAGAGGTGTGACGGCCCATCGTTGGGAACCTTGAGAGCGACCCCCGACAGAGTCCGGCCGGAGTTGGTGTTCTGGTGCACCAGGGTCGGGTACGGCGGATCGGGGAGATCGCCCAGATCCTGCGTGTAGAGATAGTTGATGCCGTCGCGATCCGCCTGGTGGAGCTGGATCTGGCACAGCGACGTCGAGGTCGAGAACATCTTGGTGACACCGGCGCCGTCGTCGTTGCCGCACGCCAGCCCGTTCTGCCACTGGTTCGGATGACCGAGCCCGACGAAGTGGCCGAATTCGTGGATCATGGTGGACTGGATCCCGGGCACCACCGGACACGGCACCGGCAGCGGGCTGGGCGTCACCTGCCAGGCCGCCGTCGGATTGAGAAAGATGTCGGACTCGAGAATCCGCCCGCTGGGGGCGTGGCTCCAGATCTGGGTGAAGCCGATGGTGTTGGCGCCCCAGGCGAAATTCAACAGCCAGCTCACGCAGTTGCGGTTGTCCTGCACGTTGGGCGTGCAGTCGCTGCTCTGGGTGTTGTCGAACAGCGCGAGGTAGGACGGCGCCACAGCGTTCCACCGGCCGGCGGCGGTCTGGGCCTCGGTGATGAAGGCGCCGACGGCGATGCCCGGGTTGTCGTGCGTCGGGTTGATCTCGTAGGGCACCCGGCAACCGGGGAACTCCCGAACGTCCCAGTGGACGGTGGGCGTGGGCTCGCTGGGGCAGCGCGTGGTCAGGGCGGCGGCCTGGTAGCCGAGCACGTGGAAGCCCACGTTCTCCAGCGGCACACCCGGTACCGGAGAGGCGGGGGCCGCCAGTGTGCGGAGGGGTCCGGAGAAAGGCTCGGGTGGAGCTTCCCCAGGGTCTACGCCGGGAGTCTCGCTGGGAGCCTGTCTCCGCAGCAGTCCCTTCTCGGGTCCTTCGGCGATCTTTCTCTGCAGCGCCGCGGCGAACGACGGCCAGGCCACCCGGTCCCGGGCGTCGGTCTCGAGCTCGAGCCCTGGAGGCGCGGTCAGTCCCGGCGCATAGCTTTGCTGGACCGCGGCGGCTACCCACAGCCGGCCCTCGTCGTCTTCCTCCAGCGGCAGCTTGCCATTCCGGTAGTCGACGAGACGCAGAGCCCCGTTCGCCGGCTCGGCGAAGAACACCGCCGTCTCACCGGTGTCGAAGGTCGTGCTGTGGGGGCTCCACTGGAGGATGTCGCCGACCTGGCCGCCGGGGTGCACCAGACGGACCCGCAGCGCGGCGTCGCCCGCGAAGACCCGGTCGACGGCGATCTCGAGCTCGGTGAGGATCTGGGTGCGATCCTCGTTCCAGGCGCTGCTCTGGGAGATCACCCGTCCCTGGATGATGTCCGGGCTGTGGGCGATCAGCCAGTCGAGGGTCGACGTCTGCGGCTGGGCCGAAGCGGGAACGGGAGCGATCGAGACGAGGATCCACGCCAGAATCGCGGCGACGAAGAGAGCGCGGCGAGCCTGCGGGAAAAGTACAGGGGACCTGCGGTGGTGACGAAACGCGCACATGGGAACACCTCCTGGACGTAGGTGGCGTTGCCCCGTGCAGAGGCTGCCAGCGAGCCGAGCCCGACCTCCGCTTTGACGCCGATGAGCTTCGAGTCGACAGAATCGACAGAAGACTTCAAATCCACGTAAATCAGTAACACCGGAACTTAAAGCCGACGAGCCCCGCCTGTCAAGCAACGACGGGGCTCGCCAACCCCTGGTACTCCTAAGAGCCGCCGAAGACCGGCTCCTCTTCCGACGGCTGGATGTCCGGATCCCCATCGGGATCTTCGCTCGGAGGAGGAGGCGGAGGCACCTCCTCGAACACCTCACCCGGCGGCACTTGACCGATCTCTCCTTCGACCCGGGCCGTGACCGGCTCGCTGGAGCCGAAGAGCGCCGAATCGACGACGAACGTCACATCGAAGAAGGTCGAAGCGGGCGCCTCTCCGGAGACGTCGTACCCCAGCGCGGCGGCCTCTTCGCTCTGTTGGATCTGGCCGAAGGTCGGTCCCGCGAGCCCGACGTGGAGATCCCCGGCGAGCTCGCTGGTACCCACCATTTCGAGCGAGATCATCTCCGTGTCGATCCTTCTCAACCCGTCCGGGCCGAGATACGGATCGCTCCGCTGGACGCAGACGTCGCCGGTCAGGCCGACCACCTCGTCGGCGATCCCGTCGAAATCGATGTCCATACCCACCGTCATCGTGCTGTGCATGCAGTCACCACCGGCACCCGGGAAGGGTCCGGGGGACGGCGACGCCGCCACGCTGGTCACGTGGGGCGGGTGGCACAGGTGGAGCAGGCTCACGGTGCGACCCGAGCCGGGGAAGAAGGTGGGAAGGGTCTGCGGGTGGCAGTAGACCGGAATCGGGAACTGGGGCGGCAGAGGATAGTCCTCGACCTCGCCGTGCTGGGCTGCGCCTCGCTCCCGCAGCAAGGTGGGATCGATGGCCAGCATCTGCCCCACGTCCTCGCGCCAGTCGAGCCGGATCCGCGAGGGGAAGTCACACAGCGCCCCCAGCGGCGGCAGAACCCGGAGAGCGTAGACGCCCGGGGCGGTGACGGCGAACGATCCGGCGCCGTTGCCAATGCCATATTCCAAGACATCCAGGAAGTCCCCGTCGCCGTTCCAGTCGAACCAGCCGTTGAGGTACATGCGGTTGTTGACGTTGTAGGTGTGAATCCGGCCGCGGACGTCCGCCGAGGTCCGCACCGAGATCAGAGCCGTCACCGGACCCTGGATCACTCCGTTGACGCACCGGAAGCGGTAGGTGACCCCGTCGTCGAAGTTGTCCACAGGGCGGGCCTCGCACTCCTGCGGATGGTCGTCGATGGCCCCGTTGCCAAAGGCCAGCCACTCGTACTGGTAGCGCGGGAAGTTGACCTGGGCCGGGTCCGGATCCCGAAAGATGCCGAACAGGTGAGAGGGGCCATCGTTGGGAACCTGGAGAGCGACCCCCGACAGGGTCCGGCCGGCGTTGACGTTCTGGTGCACAAGGGTCGGGTACGGGGGATCCGGGAGGTCGCCCAGATCTTGGGTGTAGAGGTAGTTGATGCCGTCGTGATCCGCCTGGTGGAGCTGGATCTGGCACAGCGACGTCGAGCTGGAGAACATCTTGGTGACCCCATTGACGTCGTCGTTGCCGCACACCAACCCGTTCTGCCGCTGGTTCGGATGACCGAGCCCTACGAAGTGACCGAATTCGTGGATCATGGTGGATTGGATCCCGGGGACCACCGGACACGGCACCGGCAACGGATTGGGCGTCACCCGCCAGGCCGCCGCCGGATTGAGGAAGATGTCCGATTCGAGGATCCGCCCACTGGGAGCGTGGCTCCAGATCTGGGTAAAGCCGATGGTGTTGGCGCCCCAGGTGAAATTCAACAGCCAGCTCACGCAGTTGCGGTTGTCCCGCACGTTGGGGGTGCAGCCGCTGCTCTGGGTGTTGTCGAACAGCGTGAGGTAGGACGGCGCCACGGCATTCCATCGACCGGCGGCTGTCTGGACTTCGGTGGTGAAGGCGCCGACGGCGATGCCCGGGTTGTCGTTCGTCGGGTTAATCTCGTACGGCACCCGGCAGCCGGGGAATTCCCGCACGTCCCAATGCACGGTGGGTGTCGGCTCGCTGGGACACCGCGTGGCCAGGGCGCCGGCCTGGTAGCCGAGCACGTGAAAGCCCACGCTCTCCAGCGGCACACCCGCCACCGGCGAGGCGGGGGCCGCCAGCGTGCGGAGCGTCCTGTCCCCGGAGGGCGTTTCCGCGGGCGCCTCGCTAGGCGCCTGTCTCCGTTGCAGACCGTTCTCGGGTCGCTCGGCGATCTTTCTCTGCAAGACGGCGGCGAACGACGGCCAGGCCACCCGGCCCCGAGCGTCGGTCTCGAGCTCGAGCCCTGGAGGTGCGGTGAGACCCGGCGCGTAGCGCTCTTGCACCACGGCGGCCACCCACAGCCGACCGTCGTCGTCTCGCTCCAAAGGCAGCTTGCCGTTCGAGTAGTCGACGAGACGCAAGGTGCCGTCCGCAGGCTCGGCGAAAAACACCGCCGACTCGCCGGTGTCGAAGGTCGTGCTGTGGGGGCTCCACTGGAGGATGTCGCCGACCTGGCCGCCGGGATGCACCAGACGGACGCGGAGCGCGGCGTCGCCAGCGAGGACCCGGTCGACGGCGATCTCCACCTCGGTGAGGATCTGCGTCCGGTCCTCGTTCCAGGCGCTGCTCTGGGAGATCACCCGGCCCTCGACGATGTCCGGGCTGTGGGCGACCAGCCAGTCGAGGGTCGAGCCCGAGGGCTGGGCGGCCGCCGGCAGCGCTGCGATCGCGACCAGGATCACAGCCAGATCTCCCATGGCGAGCATGAGGCGGCGGCGAGTCTGCGGTGAAGGTACAGGGGACCTACGGAATGGGCGGAACGCGCACATCAGAGCACCTCCTGGATGTATGTGGCGCTGCCCCGTGCGGAGGCTGTCACCTCACCGCGAGCCTTGCGGCCCCTCCGTCCGCGCCGATGAGCTTCTTCGGTTCGACAGAAGACTTCAAATCCATGCATGTCAGAAACTCCAAGGAGTAAAGACCAAGGAGACTGGCTTGTCAAGTCAGCCGCCGACTTTGTCCTTGCCCGTCTTAGCCCTTCTCCCGCGTTCTCGCGCGTCGTTGGACAGAGTGAGCTCTATTTCGATGAAACCACCGACCCTAGGAGAACAGAATTATGCGACGTCTTATCCTCCCCCTCCTGCTCTTGCTGTCCGTGACGCTGATCCCGATCGAAGCCAAGGCCCAGCTCCGTGCTGCGGCTTCGGATCGCCAGGCTTGGAACGAGAGCCTCGAGATCGGACCCGTACCGGGTCTGACCACCGTTTGGCACGCCGCCCCGATCGAGACCGGAATCCCTCTGGGTGAAACCGTCCAGCTGCGCCTCAAGGCGGGCACCTGGGACCCGGTCGAATGGACCGGAGCCCAGGAAATCGAGCGCGACGGCGTCTACTCCGTCGCCCGGGTTCACATCGCTCATCCAGGGTCTCAACAGGTGACCGTGAAAGCCACGACCCGGTTGGGTCACGAGCGGGTCGAAACCGTGATGTTTCACGGGATCGACCTCGCTCTCACGCCCCTCACCTTGTCGCCGATCCAGGTGTCGGTCGATGAGATCGTGATCGATCCGGAGAGTCCCAACGCGTCGACGATGAGGTACTTCTTCCGACCGCAGTCCATCGCGCCCCTGGTAACGGTGGGTGCCGACCACTACCGCACCTCGGTGAATCGGTGGATGACCTTCACGGTCGGCGTCCAGCCCACGGAGCTCGCCCCACTGGTCGAGTGGACGGTGAACGGTGAGGTATTGGCACCGCTCGGCGCCCAAGTCGAGCTGATGGTCTACGGCGTCCACGAGCACGCCATCGCCGCGGGAGGCGATGCCGTCTGGAGCCCACAGGTGCGGCTCGACACCTACAGCGTGAGGATCACCGAGGACACCCGCGATCAGCGGATCGTCGACGGCGTGCCGGTCACCTACCGCGCCGAGACGGATCCTCCGGGATTCGAGAGCGAGGTGGCCTGGCTGGCGAGCACGAAGTACGGGACGTGCTCGCCGGACCGAGGCACCGGACCGGAGTTCACGACCGAGTTCCAAGGCACCCTCGGCAACGAAGGTCGCTGGGTCGGAGTGCGAGCGGCCAACTCCTCCCTGGGCTCGGACAACAAAGGCGCTTCGGGCATCTTCCGCGGCCCGCTGGAGACAGCCGAGTTCAGTGGCACTCTGGTCCTCGATCTTCGTGAACGAGAGGACTGTCTCGCGGGGAGCTGGACCGTTCTCAACGATCTGGAACAGACTCTCGGCAGCGGAATCGCTATCGGAGACCGCTCCGGCCAAGACGTGGTCATGGACCTCGAGTCTCTCCCGAACACGGTGCTGGTCGGCACGATCTCGGCAAATGGAGATTCCATCACCGGGACCCTCGACGAAAACGGCGTGTCCATCGAACCCATCTTGGTCTTGAAGTGTTTTGGGCCGAATCTGGTGTTTGAGCACACGGGCTTCAATAGCTTCCCACCCGCCAGTCTGTGTGACCTCGATCTGAACGGTGACCGAATCACGGTCAAGAACCTTGGCCCCGGGGCCGCTCCGGCGACCAACGTTCGGGGTACTTTGCGATGCAATGGTCCCGGCGGCACCTTCGAAGTCGAGGACAACAACAACCCGGTGGGCCCCCTCGCCGCTGGAGAGTCCAAGGATTTTGTCCTCGTTATTCCAGACAACTGCGAGACAGTTCTCAGCGTCAGTGTGACGATCGATCCTGTGGCAGGAGAGTGCAACCCGAGCAATAATACGGCCAGCAGCTTCTGCAATATTGCCTTCCCACCCGTGCCATAGGGGGCGGATTGAGATGGTGTCCCACCAGGGGGTGGCTTCCCTCGTCCTCGGCTCTCCCTGGTGGTGTCTGCCGGACCCCCGCCCAAGGATGAAGCCCGGACCTTCCCCCACCCGGGGGCAGGCAAGCTGCCCCCCTACGTCTCGTTTCCCTCGCTTGGCGTGGTGACTCGGCAACTCTGGTTGGGGAGGAACCGGAGGCGACGACCCGCTAGGGCTCCTTCCCACATCCACTCAGAATCTGGGACCAGATCATCGGCGGATTGTCCCGGCAGCAACGGGTGCGGGATGCCCGCTTGTTCATGCACCCGGCACCCATGGTGCCCGGCGTGCAATCCATCGTCGTCCACTGGGTCAGGTAAAGGTCCCCATCGTCGCTGCACGAAAACTCCTTCGCGGAGCTCTCATGGAACGAAGGGGGTCCGTCGTCGCACTCGTCGGAGACCCAATGCTTCCAGCCATAGCAAGTCCTGGCGCCGTACTCCACGGGATAGGCGATCTTGAACGTCGGCTCCCGGTACAGGGGTTCTCGTCCTCCCCGGGCTCGTAGTCCTCCGGATGCTCCCAGAAACCCACGACGACTTTCTCGCCTTGGCCTGGCGGATACTCTGCGTCGTTGGTCACGGTGTCGCCCTCGGATGACGGGAGGATCTGCATGGTCACCGCGGGAATGGCGTTGGCGCCCCGGTACTCTCCGACGTCGACGCAGTCATGCTGGAGTGTCGGGCAGGCGTCGAAACCCACGATCTTCAGATAGTAGGGATCCCTGTCGCCGTGCTGCTCCTCCGTGTACTCGGTCTAGTTGATTTCCTTCGGGACGCCCCCCTGACCCGACTCGCAGAGCTCGAAAGCGTCCACCTCGGTGTGCTTGGGCCCGTATTCGGTCCAGGCGAAGGTCTCACCGTCGTAGCTGGTTGCACCGGCACGTCTCCATCGGCCGTGCGGTGCCAGACGTAGCAATGGACTCCGAGCTCATATTCCAGGAACTGCTCCAAACGCCGGTACTCGTCCCCCTCGCGCTCGAAGACACCGACGGTCACGTACCGGTTGTTTGCATCGTCTGCTTCTACCGATGGAGCCATTGAAGGTCGTTCGTAGTGTAGCAACCTGGCGAGCTATCTCGGCTCGGGCGTCACCCGCGCTTCCTCGCCCCGGACGATCTCGACCTCCTCCCAGCGCGCCAGCGGCGGATCGCAAGCGAGGTCGCCGCACAGCTCCGCGGTGACCTTGCCCGGGGGCAACGACGGAAACACCGTGCGGCCGGCCACCAGCGGGAGCTCGCGGATCTCCGGCTCGCCCGGGGGCTCTTCCCGCTCGCCGCCCCCGCTCCCGTCCTCCAAGACCGGCAGAATCACCCGGGCTCGCAGCTCGAGCTCCTCGGCGCTCACCAGCCAGCCGGCGAGCGCTCCGGTGAGCGCCCCGGCGACTCCCAGGACCAGACCGCATCGGCCCAGGCCCCGCGGCCAGGGCTCGGCTCACGTCCGCGGCCACTCGTCCTCGCGGAAGAGATAGGCGAAGGACTCGTGGCGCGCGCCGCTCACGGCGTCGGCGACGGCGAAGTGGCGGTCCTTCATGTCGTACAGCGCCGCGGCGCCGTAGCGCCCGTCCTTGGCCACCGCGTAGTAGGAGAGCTGGAAGCGGGGATGGCCGAGGGCGTCCTTGAGCCGCGGCTCGGTCATGTCCACTACCCGTTCGAGGGTGCGCAGACAGGCCTCCTCGGGCGAGGCACCGGCCCGCATGTGCTCGACGGTGAGAAAGGCGCCGCAGACCTTGATGTTGGCCTCGCCACGACCGGTGGAGCCGGCGGCGCCGACCTCGTTGTCGCAGTACTGACCGGCGCCGATCAGCGGGCTGTCGCCCACCCGGCCGGGGATCTTCCACGACAGCCCGCTGGTGGTGGTGACGCTCGCCAGATCGCCCGCGGAGCTCACCACGTTGAGGTTGATGGTGCCGGTGGTGAACGGTGCTTCTTCCTCGCCGACGTCGAGCCAGTTGTCGTCGGGATTGAGCCGCGAGCGCCACCTCAGCCAGATCTGGCGCGCCTCCGGGGTCAGCAGCTCGGTCTTCTCGAACCCCAGGTCGAGCGCAAAGCGCCGGGCGCCCTCCCCCACCAGAAAGATGTGGTCGGTGCGCTCCAGCACCGCCTTGGCGACCCGCGCCGCGGTGACGATGTCCTCCAGCGCTCCCACGGCGCCGGCGCGACGCGACGGCCCGTGCATGCAGGAGGCATCGAGCTGGACCACACCGTCGGCGTTGGGCAGACCGCCCAAGCCCACCGAGTGATCCTCCGGATCGCGCTCCTGGATCTCGACCCCGGCCACCGCGGCATCGAGGGGATCCTCCCCACGTTGCACCCCCTGGATCGCCAGCTCCACCGCCTTCAACCCGTTGCCGGAGGCGATGGCCACCGGCCGAGTGCCGACGGTCACCGAGCCCGCCGGGCGCCCTTCTTCCTGCGCCCCGGCCGTGACCGCCGCTGTACCTGTCGCCAGTCCCACCGCGGTTGCCGCCGCGCCTCCGAGGAAATCCCGTCGCGAGATGGTCATGAAAGCTTCCCCTTTCGCTCTCCTGGAACATGAACGGAACGTAGATCGTGCTGGGCTCCTGCTGTCGGATCGGTGCGATCTGGGGGTGATTGTACCGCCCGACCCAGCCCGCCCGCGGGGTCCTGCATGGTAGCTTCGTTCCATGCGAGTCCTCGCCGAGCTGTCGGTCATCCCTCTGGGGGTGGGTCTTTCGGTGTCGCGCCATGTCGCGGCCTGCGAGCGGGTGTTGGAAGAGGCCGGTCTCGAGCACGAGCTGCACGCCAACGGCACCAACATTTCCGGCGAGTGGGACGACGTGCTGGCGGCGGTCAAGCGCTGCCACGAGGTGATCCACGACATGGGAGCCCCGCGTATCGCGACGTCGCTCAAGCTCGGCACGCGCACCGACCGCGAGCAGACCCTGGGCGACAAGGTGCGAAGCGTGGAGGAGAAGCTCGGGTAGCGGACCTTGGCCGGCTCCGTCTTAGCCTACGGGGAAGCAGGGTCCGATAGCCGTCCGATCCAGGCAGGGCCCACCCGAGTAGAGACAGCAGCAGCGGTTGAGCCCGCAGAAACATCCTGAGAGCGAGCAACCGATCTCGTTCGTTGGTGGGCACGATGAGATGCTCGCCTCCGCGGAAGGCGTGACCAAAGTGAGAGTCAAACCGGCGAAAATCAGGAGCACCAAGGCGAGAACGGTTCTGAGCCAGACATCGGTCCTCATGTGAGCCTCCTTTTCTAATCCGTAATCACTCAGCCAATTCTGAGTCTTCAGTATATCTGTATAAACGACGCTTGCGAGAGGCCCAAAGAGCTCCCTGATCCGCACCTCCGCCCGAGGATGAGGCTCCATAACATCGCCCTGCGGGCTTCCCCCGCCCAACCCCTGGGCGGGCCAGCCCCGAATCTCCTGATACCATCCCGCCCCGTGACCACCCACGACACCGCGCCCGAGACGGGCGGGGCGGTGGCCTCCGGGGAGGCTAGCCCCCCCGAGGTCCCAGGCGAGGAACCGGGCGAGATCTCCGGTCTCCCCAGACCCCTCTACGGCATCGACGACCGTCCCGCCTCCTGGTGGGAGTCGCTGCTCTACGGCTGGCAGCACACGCTGGTGGACATCTCCCCCTTCGTGCTGCCCCTGGCGGTGGCGGGCGCTCTCGGGCTGCCCGGCGACGAAGCCGCCCGGCTGATCAACGCCTGTCTTCTCGCCATGGGGGTCGCTACCCTGATCCAGACCACCGTCGGCAACCGCCTGCCCATCATCCAGGGTCCTTCCGCAACGCTGACCGGAACCCTCGCACCCCTCGGCGCCCAGCTGGGGGCTCCCGCCATGTGGGGCGGCGTCATGGTCGGCGGGCTGCTGGAAACCGTGGTGGGTCTCGCCCGGCTCCCCGGTCTGCTGCGCCGGCTCTTCCCCCCGGCGGTCTCCGGGGTCGTGATCGTCTCCATCGGCTTTGCGCTGGGGGGTCTGGCGGTACGGCTGACGGTGGGAGACGGCCGACCGCTCAACTTCGCGCTCGCCGCCCTCGTGGTGGGGCTGATCGCCTTGCTTCAAACCGTCTTCCGCCGCCTCGGCGGTGGCATCGTCGGCCGCGGCGCAATCTTTCTCTCGATCTGGGTGGTGGGGATCGGTCTGGGCTCGCTGCTCGGCGAGGTGGACTGGTCGCTGGTGGCGGCGAAGCCCTGGCTCGGTCTGCCGCGGCTGTTCCCGTATGGCGGTCCGGGCTTCGGTTGGGAGCTGTCCGCGGCGGCGGTGCTGGGGGTCGCCGTGGGCTATCTGGGCTCGATGGTGGAGTCGCTCGGCGATTACGCCGCCACCTGCCACGTGGCCGGGGAGCGTTACGAGACCCGCCACATGAACCGGGGCATCGCGGCGGAGGGTGCGGGGAGCGTGCTGGCGGCGTGCATCGGCGCCATCCCGGTGACCAGCTACACGCAGAACATCGGCATCATCGCGGCCACCGGCGTGGCGAGCCGGTTCGTCGTGCGCATCGCCGCCGGGGTGTTGTTGCTCTACGGGCTGTGCCCAAAGTTCGGGGCGTTGCTGGTGGCCTTGCCGCGCTCGGTCCTGGGTGGGGTCTTCGTCGTCGTGTGCGGGATGATCGTGCTCTCCGGCATCCAGCTCCTGGCCAAGGCGGAGGCGACGCCGGCCAACTCGCTCTTGGCCGGAGTGACCCTGATCACCGCCCTGGGCGTTCCGACCTACGTACGGTCGTCGCTCGGAGCGGAGTGGCTCGGTGAGCTCCCGGCGCTGCTCGCTCTGTTGCTGACCAACCCGGTCGTGCTGGCGGTGGTGCTGGCGGTGACGCTGAACATGGTGCTCAACGTGGTGCTGGGCGAGAAGGTCCCGCTCCGCGACGGCTGATACACCTCGGCGACTGACGGCTCAGCAACGATCGTTCAACCAATCCACCGCCCGCCGTAGACCACCGAGGGTCAGGTCCTCCATGTGGAAGATTCCACCGATGGCCCGTAGCGTGTGACGGCCGTAGGTGCGGTCCCAGTCCTCCTTGGGGATCGGATTGAGCCAGACCGCGCGGTCGAAGCGCTCCGCCAGCCGTGCCAGCCAGATACGGCTGGGCTCGTGATCGTCCACTCCCCACTCGATCGAGCCGTGGGCGTACTCCAGCTCCTCGGGCGCCATGGTGGCGTCGCCCACGATCAACAAACGCACGTCCGGCGAGCGCCGGAGCAGCTCGGCGGTCGGTAGGGGCCGCATCCGCCGGGGATCGTGAAACACCGTGCCGTAGACGGTGTTGTGAAAGAAGTAGACGTTGCAGCGCCGGAAGCGGTCCTGCACCTTGGAGAACAGCAGCCGTGTGAGGCTCGCCCAGGGGAGCATCGAGGTGCCGCCGTTGTCGATCAGCAGCACCACCTCGATGCGGTCGCGCAGCGAGCGCTCGAAGATCAGGTCGATCTCGCCGCCGTTGCGCGCGCTGCGGTCGACCGTCCGGTCGACGTCGAGCTGATCGCGCGGCCCGGCCGGCACCAGCTTGCGGAGCTGTCCCAGCGCCTGGCGCAGGTTGGAGCCCTTGAGCGCGGTGTCCTCCGAGTAGTCCACGTAGCGGCGCTCGCCGATCACCTTGAGCGCCGAGCGGTTCTTCGACTCGCCATAGACCCGCATGCCGCCCTTGGCGTGGCCGGAATGTCCGAACGGGCTGTTGCCGCCGGTGCCGATCCACCGGCTGCCGCCGTGGTGGGCCTCCATCTGCTCGCGGACGGTGTCCCAGAAGCGCTTCATCAGCTCCTCCGGGGAGAAGGTCCACGCCGCCTCCGGAGGCAGCTCTCCGCGCTGGATCGCCTCCCGCAGCCAGTCGCGGAACTGCTTGGTCCGGAACAGCTCCGGGTCCCCCTCCGCCACCCGCGGAAGATCGATGCCGTAGAAGTGGTAGGCGAAGGCGCGCTCGAAGGGGTCCATGTGCTCCACCCGCCGCACGAAGGTCAACCGGGCGAAGAGAAAGAGCGACGAGAGATCCGGTGCCAGCCCCTTTTCGAGGCCCTTGTAGAAGTCCAGCGTGTCGGTCATCGAGACCGGCAGACCGTAGTCCCGCAGCCGAAGGATGAAGCCGTCGAGGAAGAGGCCGTCGGGAGAAGTCTCCTGGGAAGTAGGCTGGGTATCCATGGGCAACCCGTCAGCCCTCACCCCGTCCCTCTCCCAGAGGGAGAGGGCGCCCCCGCCCAACGCCGGGCAAGCTGCTCCATCTTCTCCCCATGTTGGGGCCAATCATGGAGCACCGCAGGATGGAGGCGCTCCCCCTTTGAAAAAGGGGGAGTTGGAGGGGGATTTGCGGGCACCGTCAATTCACCTTCACCTGCCGTCCACCGTCGCGGAAGGCCAGCAGGTCCTCCGTGCGCTTGAGCAGCGTTCCGACGAGAGGGACGTTGAGGCGGTCCGGAGTGAGCCGCTCGTGTTGGAGCGCTCCCAGCCAGTTGAGCAGCTCGCTGGTGGCCGGCGGCTTCTCGAAGCCCATCTGCCGCAGCTCGTAGAAGATCGCCAGAGCCGCATCGAGCAACCCGCTTTCGAGGTCCCCGAAGTGCAGCCCGACGATCTTGCGCATCTGCTCCGGGGACGGAAACGCGATGTGGTGGCAGAAGCAGCGGCGCAGAAACGGGTCCGACAGCTCGCGCTTGGCGTTCGAGGTGAGCAGGATCACCGGGCGCTTGCGGGCGCGGATCGTGTCGTTGACCTCGCGGATGGTGAACTCGCAGTCCTCCAGCACGTCGAGCAGGTTGTCCTGGACGTCGGACTCGGTCTTGTCGATCTCGTCGAGCAGCAGCACCACCCGCTCCTCGGCGCGGAAGGCGCGGCCGATGGGTCCCCAGATCACGTAGTCGTAGAACTCGTGGACGTCGCGGCCGGTGCCGTCGGTGCCGAAGCGGGCGTCGTTGAGCCGCAGCACGGTGTCCTGCACGTAGCAGGCTTCCTCGCCCTGGATGGTGGATTTGCAGCGCAGCACCTCGAGGGGCAGGTCGAGCGATCGGCTGATCTCGAACCCGAGTTGGGTCTTGCCGGTACCGGCCTCGCCGGTGAGCAGAAGCGGCTTCTCCATCACCATCGCCATGTTGACGATGGCACCCAGCTCAGGGTCGAGGTAGTAACGCTCCGTGCCTTCGAAAGGGGTGTGGGACGTCATGGGCTCTCCGGGTCTTCAGGACGGCAGAGGTCGGCAACGCGGTACCCCAACGGCGGGTCGCCGGGGCGAGGTGGGAGTCTAGCAGAGGGGAGGGGTCCTCACCCCCGCCAGCCATTGACCCCGGTCTTCCATGTGCTGTACGGTTCCCCTGTACACGTCTTGGGAGACCGATCGTGACGATTACCTACACCCAAGCCCGCGCCAACCTTGCGTCTCTGTGCGACGAGGCGGCGTCGACCCGCGAGCCCATAATCATCCAGCGCCGCAACGCCGAGGATGTGGCGCTGATCTCGGCCGATGAGCTCGAAAGCCTGCGGGAAACCGCCTACTTGCTGCAATCTCCGCGCAACGCGGAGCGCCTGCTGACCGCGCTGATGCGCGCCCGGGAGCGCACCGTGCCACCCTCGTCGGTCGACGAGCTGAGCCGAGAGCTGGGTCTTGGCCAAGAACAAGAATAGAGCCGGATCGAGGCCCAGGACACGGGCGAAAGAAACCCCGGCGAGCGGCAAGCGCGATGCCGTGTTCCAGCCGGAATTCGTCGAGGATCTCCGCTTCTGGGTCAAGCACCACCGAAAGACCGCCCGGCGGGCGCTGGACCTGGTGGACGCAATCCTGCGTGACCCGTTTGCCGGCATCGGCAAGCCGGAGCCCTTGAAGCTGTTGGGCAGCGGCACCTGGTCGCGCCGCCTCACCCGCGAGCACCGCATCGTCTACCTGGTCAGCGATGACCGGGTGGATTTTCTCCAGGGGCGGTTTCACTACTGACGGGCGGGGTGCGGGAGAACGGATCAGCGCACCCAGCGAGCCTCGAGAGGCAACCACCCGCTGTTTTGTCGACTCCAGATGATGAAAGAGGCTCTTTCTTGCCGTTGAGCGCTCAGAAAGGCTGGGAAGACGCTCTTTCACGGGATTCCGAGGACGCAGCGGCGAGAAAGACCGACGATCGGGCCGTTGCGCGCTCGCAGCAGCTCAAAAGACCGTCCGTCGAGGTGTTGCGACGCAAAAATCACGAAAAAGAGCCTCTCTCGCGCCGTTGCGAGATCGCAACGTCACAAGAGAGACTCGAGTGATGCATTCTAAGAACGCAACGGCATCCCAGGTACTAGATCAGGCATTTGGAGACTCGGAGCCGCTCTCCGAGCCTTCCTCCCCCGCCCCCTCCGTCGCCCCTGTGGGCTCCGTCGGAGCGGGGTCGCCCTCACCGGAGGGCGTCTCTTCCGTCGCCGTCGTGCGGCGTCGACGGAAGGGAAGGGTCAGCCGGATCTTCTCGCCGTACTCCGGGAACCCCGCCAGCTCGTCGCAGCCGATCAGGATGCGGCCCACTCCACCAATCGCCGCATCGAGATCGTTCAGCGTCGTGTCCTTGAGCCGCAAGGTGCTCTCGGTTTCTCGGAGCTCGTTGTCCACCTGGACGAGAGCCTCGCTCAAACCTTCGAGAGCCGGTTGAAGCTCGTCCGCCAGAGCGGCCAGGTCGATGGCGACTCCACCGAATCGGGGAGGAGGGATGGCGGCATCCGGAGCTCGGAGAAGGTCCAGAGCCCGACCCGCCAACCGATGGAGCCTCAGCGGATCCGTCGGAGTGACCCCGTCGTAGCCCAGGAGGGCCTTGACGTTCTCCTGGCCAAAGCCGGAAACGATGGCCTCGCGGATTCCGGTGAGCGCGGAATACAGCCCGCTCGCCGCTTCGTCGCGGAGGCGGCGTGGGAGGTCGTCATCCCGCAGCTCCCGAAGATGGGCCTCGTCCGCCGCGATGCCCTCTTGGATGCGAGTCTCGAGATGATCCGCCAGTAGAAGCTGAAGCTCGACCATGTCCGGAGCCTGGGCTCCTTCCCTCCCGGTAGAGCTCAAGATCTCCTGGAGCTTCTCTCCCACTTCTTCCGCATGCGTTCGCCCCGTGGCCACGATGGACCGGGCGATTCTCTGACGGTCGAGCACTCCTTTGGACGCCATCGCTCATCCCTCCCTTCCGTAGGAGTCGGAGCCGAGGGCGGCCGGGGACCCCGGCGGCCGGAGTCGAAAACTCGCGCCGTGCTCGAGGCAGATCGTGACTGGATGGGTTGGTTGACGTCGGACCATGCTTTTTAACCGCATTGCTGTCATCTCCTACTTGAGTTTGTCGTCTGCGGAGCGATGCTCCGCGGGGATGAAAGCCCGGCCCCGGGGCGGCAACCCCGAGACTGGGAGGTTTGCCTGTAGTGCGCGTCACGATCGAGCCTTCGCGGCCGATCGCTTCGCAAGTCGTCATTCCCATGTCTCCTTTCCGGACTAGTCTGTAGTGTCAGCCCGATATTTTGCCGGAATCACGGACCGTGCTGACTGATGATGGATTACCGTAGCGCCATCTGGCGATCCTGTCAATACTTCCAAGATAGACAGTTTGGCGAGCGCTGGTCAAAACGGAGATCGAGAGCGCGAGGTCGGGGCTCTGGCATTGGCGTTGCGCCAGGCGGTTTGATCCCCTAGAATCCCGAGTCTCGGGCCGACGTAGCTCAGTGGTAGAGCAGCCGCCTCGTAAGCGGCAGGTCATCGGTTCAAATCCGATCGTCGGCTCCATTTATCTCCCTTATTTTCAGCCACTTACCACGACCAGTTGCCTCGCTGTCCCCCTTCGGTGGCGCTTGCCACCGTTGCCACGCAAAGTGTTACAGTGGAGCGAGTTGGAGCGATACGGCGCGATGAAGCGCCGCAATCGTTGCCACCGGTGGCAAGCTCATGAACGACTATTCCGTCCGCATGACAGATCTCTGGGTCAAGAAGCTCTCGGTCTCGAAGCGCTGCGAATTCCGGGACACCGTCCAGGCCGGTCTGATCCTCATGGCCAGCCCCTCGGGCTACAAGGCGTGGTTCATCCGGTACGTCTCCGGCGGCAGCCACCGACGATTCAAGATCGGAACGTACTCGCAAACCTCCCTCTCTGATGCTCGGAGATTTGCCGGTGAAGTCCATCGCCAGGTCGAGCGAGGGGAAGACCCCCAGGTGGCCCGGGTCGCCTTCCGCGAGCCCCAGGTCACCGTCTCCGATCTCGTCTCCACCTACATCGACACCCACGCAAAGCCCACGGTCCGCACCTGGCGGAAGGAGCAGCGCTATCTGGAGCTCGACTTGCTCCCCGTCCTGGGGGATACACCGGCGGCCGAGGTCTCACGCTCCGACATCCACCGCGTGCTCGACCGCATCGCCGCGCGGGGAGCGTCCACGCAGGTGCTCCGGGTCCGGTCTCTTCTCCACCGGGTGTGGGAGATCGGCATCGACCGCGAGCTGGTGGAGACCAATCCCGTCTACCGGCTGCGGCGCCCCGAGCGCGAAAAGCCCTGGGAGCTCCGCTGGTCGCACGACGAGATCCGAGCCGTCTGGCGGGCCTTGAAGTCCGACCACACCGTCTGCGGGCGCGCGTATCGCGTCCTGTGGCTCACCGCGGCCCGAGAGCAAGAGATCCTGAAGGCGACCCGCGAGGAGCTCGACGGTCCCTGGCTCACCGTGCCGGCGCAACGGATGAAGGGTCGCAAGGGGCACCGGCGCTCACACCGCAAGTACCTGGTCGAGGAGGCGCTCGAAGCCGTCGCCCCCAAGGGCCAGTGGCTGTTCCCGAGCCCGAAGAAAGACGATCGACCCGTCGCCTCGATGAGCACCGCCATGCGCCGCATCAAAGAAGTCTCCGGCGTGGCCACCTTCAACGCCCGAGCGCTGCGCAAGGTCGCCGCCACCGCCCTGGGCGAGCTTGGCTTTCCCGAGGAAGTCATCGCCGCCGTCCTGGCCCACTCCCCTCGCTCGGTGACCGGACGCCACTACAACCTCCACCACTACGACACCGAGAAGGCCACCGCCCTCACGGCCTGGCGCGACCACCTGCTGGGGATTGTCCACGGCCGGACGCGGCCAAAGAAGGTGCTCAGCTTTCAGAAGTGAGAGCCGCGCCCACGCCCGGACCCCTCGCGCGTCGGGGCTGCGACCGCATCCACTCGACCACCTCGATCCGGCTCCACCGCGTACACCGACCTCCCAGCGCGAACGGCTTGGGAAAGTCCTCCCGCTCCCGTGTCCACCGATCGATCGTGGCCGGGCAGCGCCAACCGCCAACCTCCCGACGGGGTCGAGATCGGCAAGAAGCCCGAAGGCGGTCCTGGCATGACAAAGGAAGCCGCCCCCATTCATGGGGGCAAGACATCGTAGCCAGGTGTTTCAACGCCTGGCGCCGGCCAACCGTCGCGGCCTTGAGGCGGGCGGTTGCCTCCCTCTCCTCCCCCCAAGCCCGGAGGGCGTCATCGGATAGCCCAGGGTGCAAACCCTGGGCGGCGACGGCCAAGGCACCCAACCAACCTTCCCCCCTCTCCCGGAAGGGAGGGGGACCGGGCTGGGAGAGGGGGGCCAGGGAGGTGTGAACCCTGGACCGCAGCTACATCGGACCATGCTAAAGTGCTGATGAATGCTCGGCCAACCAAAGGAACAGGAGAGTCTCACCAGCCTATTGAAACGCTACATCGAGGCTCACAACAGAGCCGTCCGTTATGGTGACTTCTCCCAGCTCCCGAGCCTCTTCGCGGCCGAAGCCACGATGTCCTTTCACGGTCTCCCTCGGCCGTTCGGCCCCTTCCGTGGCCGCGGTGCGATTGCTGCAGCCTTCACCGCTCACCCACCCGACGACGAGCTCGCCCTCGGCGATTTAGAGCAGCTCGAAGACGACGCCGTCGAAGCCAGCTACCGCTGGCGCGCCCATCCGGAGACGCCCGGCGGCCGGCTCCGCCTACGGGCCACCCAAGGCCGGATCGCGGAGCTCACTATTCACATAGACAAGGAGAAACCACCATGAAGCGGACCCCAGCTCTTTTGGCCTTCGCAACCTTGATCGCCGCCTCCCTACCTCTCCATGCCCAGCCAAAGCTGCATCGAGCAACGGAAGAGCGGCCCCTCGTCATCACCAAAAGCGCCCAGGTTCCCGGATCCCTACTCTTCGCCACGACTCAGGCCTACGGGACCTTCATCCTCCACACTGCGGGCGCAACCGAGACGACCTCGATCCAGTGCGAAGGCATCCCCGGGATCTCCGGCGTCGAGACCCTCGCGTCGCTGACGACCGATCTGGAGGGTCGCGCCCAAGTGGCCACTCGCCGGATCCTCACCCACTTCCGACAGGCCGTGGAGCTGGATGGCAAGAGGGTCGAGATCCTCATCGAGCAGAACCTAACCCGCGAGAGCCGCGGAACGCTGACCGGCAACAACCCTGACGGCTCCCTCTTTCCCGGCACAGCCACCTTCGATCAGTACATCCTTCTCTCCCTGGACGGCCGTGTCCTCGCCAACCGTGAGCCCCTGCACGTCGTAGCGACCGACGTCACCTCCTGGCCACCCGTGGGATCGACATTCACCCTCACCAAAGCGACCGACTTCTACGACGTCGCAGCGCTCGAGAGCGAGGATCCCGAGCCGGTGGCCACGTTGGACGCCTGCGCGATCGCCGTGAGGGAACCGGTAGAAGTCCCCGAAGGCTGAACACAGGCAGCACCTGCACCACCCCGCCAACTTTCCCCCCTCTCCCGGGGGGGAGGGGGAGCGGGCTGGGAGAGGGGGGCCAGGGGGGTGAGGGCAAACCGTCGCCTCCTCGGGGGAGGCCCAAGCCCGGAGGGCGTCATCGGATAGCCCAGGGTGGGAACCCTGGGCGGCAGAGGCCAGGCCACCCCGCCAACCTTCCCCCCTCTCCCGGGGGGGAGGGGGAGCGGGCTGGGAGAGGGGGGCCAGGGGGGTGAGGGCCAACCCGGCTGATATACGCTAACGCCCGGTGCAGAACCTACTTCACGACTGGAGCCAGTACCTCCAAGCCGCCCGAGGCCTGGCGCCCTCCTCCGTCACCAAGTACCGCGAGCACGTCGAGCGCCTCTTAGAGCAAACCCGACCGGCGGACAGTCTCGACTTCGAAGCCCTGGAGGCCCACCTGCGCCGTCTCCTCGTGGCCGGCTACAGCCGCTCAAGCCGGAGAGTGGCCGTGTCGGCGATTCGGTCGTGGTGCGACTACCTCGTCGCGCGCGGGGTGCTGGACACCAATCCGGCCCTGCACCTGGCAAGGCCCAGGGCCTACCGGCAAGAGGCCCCCCACCTGAGCGTGGCCGAGACCCGCCAGCTCCTCTTCGCCGGCCGCCTCAGAGCGATCCCAAGGGACCCGATGGCGGCGCGGAACCGCGTGCTGCTGGCCGTGATGTACATCGCGGGTCTGCGGGCCAGCGAGCCGGGCCGTCTCCGCACCGATACCGTGGCGATTCAAGACCCGGCGAAGCGGCTGCGTCTCTCGATCCTCATCGAGGGAGCCAAGGCCAGCGCCGAGGACGTCCGCCAGCCGCTGGACCACGAGGTCTCCCGTCTGCTGGGGGCCTGGATGGACATCCGCCGGAGCTGGGGCGGCGACGGCCCGCACTTGTTCCCGGGCAAGACCGGCCGCCCCCTCACCTACTCCGGAGTGCACCGGATCTTCCGTCAGGCGTGGAGAGCGTCCGGTTTGGAGCCCAGAGGTCGGCGGATCACTCCGCACATCATGAGGCATTCCCTCGCCACCCACCTGCTGGACGCCGGCCACAGCATAAAATTCGTACAGACTTGGCTGAGGCACAAGTCGATCACCAGCACCGAGATCTATTTACACGGGCGAAGCCGAGCCAAGCTGGCCGGAGCCCTGGAGCGCAAGCATCCATTGAAGAGAAAGGAGGCGCCAGTGGTGAGTCTAGTAGAGGTGGCGCGACGGGTGGGGGTGGGGGTGTGAGTGGGCGGTGGCGAGCTTTTGGGCAAGCGTTCCAGCCGTGGTGGAAGAGGTACAAGTGGTGGGTTGCAGGGCTGGCAGCGACGATCGTTCTCGCGGTTCTGGGATGGTGGCTGCTGACGGCGCGCCCGAGGACCTTCTACCACTCCGCCTACGGCTCGAGCGAAGAACAATCTATGCTCTCGAGCGGATCGCGAAAGATTCCGAACGAGATCATCCGCAGGTGATGGAAGTGCTGTGCGCCTTCGTACGGGAGGCGACGCGGAGAGAGGCGGTCGTGTCGCCACGGCCGCAAAACAAGGCCGAAGAGGAGCACCTGGAAGAGGTCGCGCCACCTTCAACGACCGTACAAGCCGCGCTGGATGTGATTGGTCGAAGTCCGCTTCCAGGTACCTTAAACCTGGCTGGTGTCGAGATTGCTTGGGCGAACCTACCCAAGGCAGATCTCAAGCGGGCGAACTTCAGAGGGGCGAACCTCTATGGGGCGATCCTCCATGAGGCGAACCTCAAGCGGGCGAACTTCAGAGGGGCGAACCTCTACGGGGCGATCCTCTATGAGGCGAACGTCGAGTGGGCGAACCTCTATGAGGCAAACCTCGAAAAGGCGAATCTCGAGTGGGCGAACCTCATGAGGGCGAATCTCAAGAGGGCGAACCTCACAGGGTCCAGTCTCTTTTTGGCAAACCTCGAAAAGGCGAACCTCGAAGAGGCGGACCTCAGGGAGGCAATCCTCTTTGGGGCGAACCTCTATAGGGCGAACCTCGAAGGGGCGAACCTCTATGGGGCGACGAACCTCGAAGGGGCGAATTTCAAAGGGGCGGACCTCAGGGAGGCAATCCTGTTTGGGGCGGATCTCTCAGAAACTGGAGGGCTTACACTGGTGCAGATCTCCAAAGCGAAGGTAAACGACGAGACGCAGCTACCAGAGTACCTGAAGCGCAACGAGGCGGAGACTAAGAAGGAGACTTAGATTCCCTGCTGTTGCAAGGGAGGCGGTCCGCCGTCGGATTGAGCCCGAGAAATGGGGCGTTTGCGCCGCCGAGATCCGTCTCGACCGGCCCCCCTAGCAACAAAGGAGGCGATCCCGAAGGACCGCCCCCTGTGTGCAACCTCCCGTTTCTGCGGACGTCAGCCCTTCAAGATCCGCTCCACTTGCTGCCACTCCTCATATCTCAGATCGCCGCTCGCCCGAAGCCGGTTGGCGATCTTCCTGGACTCGTGGATCTCGTCTTCCACGAGGGCTTCAGCGTGCAGCCGGCTGACCGTCCTGCGGGAGAGTACATCGGCCATCATCTCCTCGACCTTCGCCTTCTCTTCCGAGGTCAGATCTTTCCCCTGGCTCTGCAGCTTGTCGAGGATCTCCAGACCCTCCCGGATCTCCGCAGCCTCGAGCTTGCGGACCTGGGAACGCTCCCGGGCGCGCCGTTCCAGCTCGGCCACTTCCCGCTCGATCTGAGCCTTGCGGCGATTGACCCGGCGGCGCTCGTACTTGACGAATCGAGGCAAGGCGACCTCCGCAATCCAGCGTTTGAGACCCAGGCCCATGCGGCCGCTCAGGGCGCCGGACACGCTGTCAAGGTCGTGCCAGACATCAACGTCGATCTTGATCGTGAGGGAAAACTTGTCGCTCATGGCACCGGTCCTCCATCCGGGCCGATCCCGCGGCCCGCGTCGAGCAAGGTCCTGGAGATCTCGCGCACCTGGGGAGCGAAGCGGCCCGCCAGCTTGCACAGCCGGCGTTCCCGGTCCCCCATCTGAGTCGCCTCCGGCTCGATCCCGGTGGCAGCAAGCTCATCGGACAGCGACTCGAGGTCGACAGCGAAAGCGATGAGTCGACGACCGGTGCTCTCCAGGGAGGATTCGGCCTCCGGCGTGATGCCGAAGACCTCCAGGCCAATCTGGTAGAGAGCTTCGCCGATGTGCACCATGGGCAGGCGCCATTCGGGTGGCAAGGTCAACAGCCCGGTGCGGGTGAACAAACAGGTGTGGGGGTTGATAGGGATAGACTGTGAGCGGTCGCTCATGGACTCACCTCCATGGGTGGCTAGGCTCCGGTCTGGTGTTCGTGCACCGGCCGGGGCCGCTGTCAGATTGCAGGGATAGACCCCGCGGCTTCCAGATCTGTAGTACGACTTTGCACTCCAGTCTATTCACACCAGATTGTTTGACGGGCAGTTTTGCCGCTGGTTAGACTGTCACCATGGCAAACAAGGCTCTTGGTATTCGCCTCAACCCCGCCGAGTGGGCCGTGCTGGAAGCGGCGGCTGCGAAGAGAGGGGTGGGGCTATCCGAGTACGTGCGGGCCGTGGCTCTGTCTCAAGCCCAAGAGCAGTTGGGGAAGGAGAAGGCGCGGGAGTTGGTCGCTGAGGTGGCCCTGCAAGAGCTGCGGGACGACCTCTGAAGGCGGCCGAGTCGGCACCCCGGGGCGGCACCAGGAAACCCTTGTTCCCTTCCCTTGCTATGGAGGGGGCTCCGCCGCCGGATTGAGCCCCAGAAACCGGGCGTTTGCGGAGTCGACATCCGTCTCGACCGGCCCCCCGCGGGCGACCCCAAGCCCACAAACGAAAATCCAACCGGCCTCGAGCCCGCCAAACACCGCGACCTGGGGCACATCACGGCACCCCAGAAGCCGGTCACCAAAGCCCCTCGATGACCGCCCGCCAGAGCATCAAATAGCACCGTTTACCTGACAACCTCGAAACGTAGCACCATATACCACCGAATCTATCTATAATCGGTGCTATTCGGAATAGACCGTCGGGTGGACCGTAGTTCTGCATGACTACCCACAACGACGGAGGAAACGCACCATGTCCAGCCCGGAGATGAAAGCCTACTGTCAGCGCCAGCGGCGCGCACAGGAGCTGATCGAAGAGCTTCAAGCCGCCCTGCTCAAACATGGAGACCGAGTCCAGGCGGACGGCGGCCCCGGCTGGGCAGACGTCGGCGACCTCGGGCCTGTAATCGAGCGCCTCGAACAGGCAGCGTGCTTCGCCAAGGGAGAGACCGCCTGATGCGCCGCAAGAAACCGATCGAGCTCCTCACCGCCGAAGAGGTCGCGTTGCTCATCAACGCGGCCTCGAGGCGGGCACCGTCTGGCCTGCGGGACCGTGCGCTCATCGCCCTGCTGTACTGGGCACAGCTCCGCGTAGGCGAAGCGTTGAGCCTCCTCCCCCACCACATCGACCTGGAGGACCTGCGGGTGACGGTGGTAGGCAAGGGCAGCAGGCACCGCGTGGCGGCGATCCACCCGGCCGCCCGGCCTCACCTCGAGGCATGGAGCGATCGCCGGAGACAGCTCCGCCTGGGCGCCAAGTCGCCCTACCTCTGCACGATCTCGAGAGGGAAGAGCCTACGCCCCGGCGATCCGTTGAACGCGCGCGACGTGAGAGCGATGCTGAGACGCCGTGCGGAGACAGCGGGGATCGACAAGCGAGTCCACCCGCACGCCCTGCGTCACTCAGGAGCCGCCGCCCTATTGCGCCGGGGGGTAAACGTGCGCCACATTCAAACCCAGCTCGGCCACGCCAGCCTAAACACCACCGCCACCTACCTAGACAGCATCAGCCCCGACGAAAGAGCCCAAGCCGTCCAGTCCATCGACTGGTAGCAGCTCACCGCCGCCAGGCCACCGGGGGCACCCCCGGGGGGCTCCAAAATCCTAAGCCCCCCACCCCCTCCCCCCACCTTCGATGTGTCTCTGACACGAGCGGTGGTGTTAGGTAGGATAACGAAACGCGCTAGGCGGAAACGTTATGAAATCTAAGAAGATCGTGCTGCAGACTCTTAGGTGGGTGGCTGTCCTCCCAGGAGCGTTGGCAGCTTCGTTGGCTATCGAGGTGGCGGCTGGGCTCTTCTATACCCTCTTCAATCCTACGGAGCCCCTGTTCTGGGTCAATCTCATCAAGTCCTGTCTCGGTTCGTTCGTGTTCGTTTGGGTAGGCCATTGGATTGCGCCCACCGCTAAGCATCCCATTGCGCTGGTCCTCGCTATTCTCATGACTCTCGTTGGCGTCACCGGACTCTGGGCGGGAGTTCAAATTGGCGAACGGCTTCTCGACACTGTTGCCGACTGCGTGCCGCAAATGGTCGTGCCAGGGATCACCTATTGGCAGTTGCGCCATGCCCTGCCGCCTCTGCAGTAAAGGGACACTGTGAGGAGAGGTTGCCACCGACTTGCCACCGAGCAATTTTTTCCACCTCACTGAACACTATAACCTGTTTCGAATGAGCAGGTTAAAGGCAACAGAAGATGGAATAGTGGCCGCCTCGTAAGCGGCAGGTCATCGGTTCAAATCCGATCGTCGGCTCCAGAGATCTCCCCCATTTCCAAGCGCTTACGACCGGCGGCTGTCCCGCTGCGCCCCTTCTGTGGCGCTTGCCCCCGTTGCCCCCGGGGGCAAGTCCGATGAGCGATCGCAGCGTCCGCATGACGAATATCCGGGGCCGGAAGGGAGAATTCCGGTACCGCCTGCAGAGCGGCGAGCAGCACCTCGTAGACGCCGTGCTACAGGGTCGCCTGCGAGCCGTCCTCCCGGCGAGTCGTGAGCTGGACGGTGGCGGGTTGCACTGCAAGCGCCGAGGGCGCGT
>Ga0102952_1000041_pt1 | contig 87151 bp, 80 predicted proteins | sample SalPon2A_C_D1_MG_FD_78506 | JGI IMG/M metagenome (GOLD analysis project Ga0102952, IMG submission 78506) | Soil microbial communities from South San Francisco under conditions of wetland restoration - Salt Pond MetaG R2A_C_D1_MG | ecosystem: Environmental > Terrestrial > Soil > Wetlands | place... | reverse complement strand
CACCTATCATTACAACCCCGAGTATTCTCTCGAACCAGACATCACTTATCTTTACCGCGAACACAGCACCGAGAATGGAACCCGGGATTGTAAGAAGAGAATATTTAAGAGTTTCACGGCTCGCTTTCAGCTGTTCCTTATGGAATGAAAGTGATGCTGAAATATTTTGAGAAATTATTGCTATCCTGAGTGTGCCGTTGGCAAGTGCAGGATCAAGACCAAGAAAGATCAATGCCGGAAGTGTAATACTCGAACCTCCGCCTGCAGTCACATTTATTGCGCCTGCCAGTATGCCGACCAAAAATAGTACAACGTAACTTAAAACATCATGCATAAAGATTATTCTCTTGGAGAAGAAGTCAAGAAATTATAACAGCTATCTGCGGATATGTTCAGTCCCGCTAGATTTGCCGGCTATCAGGTCAGTAGTTGTGTCCAGAAATAATCCATGCTCTGCAATTCCGGCCCTGTCAGCCAGTATGCATGAAAGCTCCTTTAGATCCTGTATGGGCCCAAAGTCGCAGTCGATTATGTAGTTGTCCTGGTCCGTCATGAAAGGAGAACCGTCTTTGCTGCATCTCAATTTTGCTTTTCCGCCGTTTTCCCCGATAAATCTGATTGATGCGGCTGTAGCAAAAGGGAAGATCTCAACGGGAAGTAAAAAATTTGTCCCGAGCTTTTCACTCAGCTTCGATTCATCAACTATTATGATATTTCTCTTTGAGCACTGGGCAACAAGTTTTTCTCTTAATAGTGCTCCTCCCCCACCCTTGATAAGATTCAGATCCTTATCTACTTCATCCGCACCATCAATTGTAATATCAATATATGAATGATCCCGGATGTTCGAGAGCCGAAGCCCCAGATTTGAAGCAAACATCCCTGTTTTGACAGAAGTCGGCACGAAAACAAGTCCTTCGAGCTTATGTTCCTTTATCCTCGCTGCTATTTCCAAAATAGCGTGCTCGGCTGTAGAACCCGTTCCCAGACCAACTACCATCCCGGACTGTATGAAGTCTACCGCCATTAAAGCAGCATTATTTTTAAGCTTTCCCAAGTCTTTTTTTGTTTTCACAGTTCTTATAGCAGTATTATAATCCATAACTTTTAACACAGAACTACTTTAATTCATTAAAAATTAAAATTCTCAGACAAAGACACGGAAAAATCAGATATTATCAGCTATCACCATCAGACCTGCTACTGCATCAGAACCTAACTGCAAACGCACAACATCTCTTTGTTTATCCCTGAGTGCAAGATAATCACCGATTGCCTGTGCAGTGTTCAAAATACCGAACGTAAGCGATGATGAATCGGTTTCTGTACTGTCAGGAATAGGGACATCGTCTTTAATTTCAGAACATATCTGTAAAAATATTCCTTTACCTGCATCGCCCTTGTGAAGCTGACCGCTCGAATGAAGATATCTTGGGCCAAAACCAGCCACTACAGGGATCATATATTTATTTCTCAGTTTTGCAACAACAGAGTTAACTGCTTCGTTTATGATGTCGGAAGGTTCAAGGTACAGCTGAAAACATATATACCTTCCTTCATACTGTTCCGACTTTTCAGCGATCCATTTTTCGAATTCGTCGACACTTCCAAGTTCATAACTGTCGTAAAAATCTATACCGTTGTAGGTAAAATCATAATCATACCGCTCCAAAGTACCTCTGGTCTTATAATCCTCTACCAGCTTTTTAGCCCGCTTCTTTGATTCTTCGACATTAGGCTGGTCAAATGGATTTATCCCCATGACGGCCCCGGCAACCGATACGGCGAACTCCCACCTGAAAAACAGATCGCCAGTCTCATATTGATCTTTGATCACCATTTCCATGACAGGTACTCCGCTGTTCTTCGCATTCTTTATCTGCGATTTCATCTCTTCGTCATCAGCCATAGACAGAAAAACAAAATAACTGTCTTTTCCATACTCCGAATCTTTATCAAACCCGTCCTCGTAAACAGGAAGTATGGATTTCCCCTCTTTTCCAGTGCTTTCTGCTACCAGCTGCTCAAGCCACAGGCTGAATGAATTGAGCTTTTCGGAAGTAACGATCCTCATTTTATTTATACCATTGTTAGCCAGTTCACCCATGGCTATACCCATCGCAGCCGGGGTATTGATATTTTTTCCGGAAAGTGACTCAATAGTTGATATTTTTGCCGTGTCCAGAGCACTTAAAAGAACTTTGTCAATTTCAACTCCTGCAATAGCAGCCGGTACAATCCCGAAAAATGAAAGAACGGAGAATCTTCCCCCGATTTCCGGATCGTTCAGAAATACCTCTCTAAAATGAAGTTCCCCGGAAAGGCTCACCAGACTGGTACCCGGGTCTGTAATTGATATAAAATGTTTACCGGTTAGATTCTCACCGATTTCATTAACAAACTTCCTATAAAAGTATTTCAGAAGTGACATCGTCTCAACGGTAGTACCCGATTTTGTTGAGACTATCACCACCGTTTTATCTGGTTCAAGTTTATTTGAAAGATTCCTGATCTGTGCAGGGTTGGTCGTATCAAGAACATAAAGCTCCGGGAATCCGGGTCTTTTAACAAAAACGCTTTTGAATACTTCACATGAAAGACTCGATCCACCCATCCCCAGTACGACCACATATTCAATACCATCTTTAATGACTTCTTTGGCAAATCGGGCTATATCCCCTGTTTCACTACTCATTAAAGAAGGGGACTTGAGCCATCCCAGCCTATTAGAGATCTCATTGGGATCATTCTTCCAGACTTTATGATCAATATCCCATATTCTTTTGATGATCCCGTCTCTTTCCAGAGCTGCTCTTTTTTCAGCAACCTTTCTCTCCCACGACCCAAGGTTCTCTGAATAAAATACGCCGGTGTTCTTTGACTGATTGGACATTTCTAACGAAAACTATTTTGAAAGAATGGATTTAGACATATTATAGACATTTTCTACCGTAAAACCGAATTCCTTCATAACATCATCGCATGGAGCAGACTCACCGAACCTGTTAACCCCGAACGCCATCCCGTATTTACTATCATTACCGACATACCTCTCCCAGCCGAATGTGGAAGCTGCTTCAACGGAGAGCCTTTTTTTTACATTGTCCGGAAGCACTTTTTGCCTGTATTCCGCGGGCTGGTTTTCAAATATAGTCCAGCACGGCATACTCACAACCCTGGTCTTTACTCCTTCGGAGACAAGTTTATCATAAGCACCCAGACAAAGATGAACCTCTGAGCCTGTAGATATTAATATAATGTCAGGTTTCCCGTCAGAATCGGCAATTATATAGCCTCCATTTAGTGCACCTTCAGCGGAATTGTATTTAGACCTGTCAATAACGGGTACATTCTGCCTCGTAAGTACCAGTGCAACAGGTCTGTCAGTAAGCTTCAGAATATATTTCCAGAGTAGACCAAGTTCATTTGCATCGGCAGGTCTGATCAGGTCGAGGTTGGGAACCGCTCTTAATGCAGCAAGATGCTCTATCGGCTGGTGTGTCGGTCCGTCTTCACCCACACCTATACTGTCATGTGTAAATATATATACAACAGGTATCTGCATAAGGCTTGATAACCTGAGAGGGGGCTTCATGTAGTCAGAAAAAACAAAATATGTCGAGTTATATGGTCTGAGCTTGCTCAACGCCATGCCGTTCGTTATAGCCGCCATGGCATTTTCCCTGATGCCAAAATGAAAATTGCGTCCTTCGTAGTTTGATTTAAGGAAACTAGTGGAATTATCTATATAGGTTTTTGTGGATGAACCTACATCACCTGCCCCGCCCATAAACCAGGGAACCTCGTCCGCAATCGAATTTATAATCTTTCCGTTTGCGGAACGGGTAGCAACTCCTTTTTCGTCAGAGGGAAAAACCGGCAAAGATGAATCCCATTTCTCCGGAAGTTCTCTTGCCTGCATCAACATAAATTGTTGTGCAAGTTCTGGGTATTCCTTTTTGTATTCACTGAATACAGAATTCCATCCTTCTTCGAGTTCTCTACCTTTCTTGATCATATTACTACGATATTCATCTACTTCATCCGGTATATAAAAGTGCTTTTCAGGGTCCCATCCGTAAAATTTCTTTGTAAGCCTTATCTCTTCCTCTCCGAGAGGGGCGCCATGCGCGCCGTGAGTATCCTGCATATTAGGACTTCCGTATGCGATATGGCTGTGCATAACAATAAGTGAAGGCGATCCGTTATTTTCGACAGCATTGGTTACTGCTTTTTCAATTGCATCAAGGTCGTTTGCATCCTCAACAAGCTGCGTATGCCAATTGTAACCTTTAAATCTCAAAGCAACGTCTTCGGAAAAGGAAAGATCGGTCGAACCTTCAATCGTTATATAATTACTGTCATATATCCAGATAAGGTTATCAAGCCCCAGATGACCCGCGATCGAAGCCGCCTCGGAGGTAATTCCCTCCATCATATCACCATCGCTCAAAAGCGAAAAAACATTATATCCGATTAAATCAAGACCCGGTTTATTAAAATGAGAGGATAGCCATTTCTCTGCTATCGCCATACCTGCGGATGTCGAAGCACCCTGACCCAGGGGCCCGGTCGTTGTCTCAACACCGGCAGCAAGTCCGTATTCAGGATGTCCGGCACATTTACTATGCAGCCTTCTGAAACTTTTAATGTCATCAATACTTATGTCGAAACCGGCGATATGCAACATGCTGTAAAGAAGCATGGAAGCATGGCCAGCTGACAGAACGAACCTGTCCCTGTTCGGCCAGTCCGGATTTTGGGGATTGTATTTAAGGAATTTATCCCATAGCTTGAACGTAACAGGAGCCAGCGCCATAGGGGTTCCCGGATGTCCGGAGTTAGCACGTTGCACTGCATCCATGGATAATGTTCTAATGCAATTAATGATCAGGCTTTCGATATTATTGCTCATTCAATAATCCGAATTCAATTTTCTTATTCTGGAACTCACACCTAGATAATAAAGAGAAGAAAATCTCCAATATTGAAGTATTTAATGATAAACAATTTAGAAAATATGACAAGAATATGATTGAACAAATATAAAGCTGCAGAAATATTGAGTTCTATATCAGTTATTTACCTTATCCGTAAGGTCTTCGATCTCATTTCTGGCGTCTTTCTTTTTCTGGGGATCAAGATGATCTTTTACCGGCAGCTCAATTACTTTATTGTATTCATCTATGGCTTTGCTGTAATTCTTCATAGACTCGTAAGTCCTGGCAAGCTCATAATGACTGTATATAACTTCCGGATTTAGTGATATTGCTTTTTGAAGCATACTTTTTGAATCTTCCAGAGAGCCGTCAGGAAGACCTCCAAGGAGGGTTTTGGCAAATTGCTTAAGAAACCAGTTAAGTCTTGCAACTTCCCTGTAGTAAACACCAAGAACTACATATGCAGGAGCGAAATCCGGCTGGAGATGTATCATTTTTTTTATGTTCTTTTCAACATCCCTTGCCAGTTCAACTTTTTCCCTGCCACTTGAGTACCGTGCGAGGTTCCCGTATGCAAGGGCAAGAAGAAAGTAGTTATCATCTTTGTCAGGAAATTCTTTCTTCGCAATTTCAGCATATTTAATAGCATTCCTGAAATACTTCTCTGCTTTCTTACGACTCTTTTCCCTGTAATCCTCACCGGCATCATTATAAGAAAGTACAAGTTTCTTTAATATTGGGAAGCTCTCCTTATCAAGCTGATAAGCATCCTGATATTCTTTTGCCGCATCTATATTGTCGAAATTCTCGTGATATTTGTCTCCTGTAGCAACAAGTTCATCTACGGAAACACTAAAACCAGGTGTTGCATTTAATAGCAGAAGTACCAAAAATGTAAATAAAGTTATTCGCTGAATTGCCGTGTTCATAGCTTTTCAATAATATTTTATAGGTTACACCATTTATGTATAAATAATATATAGGATAAAATAAATATAAATTTTAAATTTATAAGGTCTTAAATGTCTAAAACTGCAATAGTAACAGGTGGTTCAATAAGGATAGGGAAATCCATATCAATTAAACTTGCGGAGATGGGATACGATATAGCGCTGCATTACAACAGGTCCGTGAAAGAAGCAAATGAAACAAAACAGGTGATAGAGTCAGCCGGTGCAAATTGCAGGTTGTATAGTTTTGATTTAAGCAATACAGAGGGAGTGGAATCTTTTGCAAATAAGATCTTTTCTGAAAACCATGATATTGAATTACTTGTAAACAATGCTTCGATATTCAACGAAATAGGCTTTCTGAATGTCACCATGGATGATTTTTACAGGGAATTCAATATTAATTTCGTCTCACCATTTTTTCTTGCCAGAGAATATGCTAAAAATGCTGGAAGAGGGATGATAATCAATCTTATAGATGCCAGGATCACCAAGGTACATGCAGCACATTTTGTATACAATCTTACAAAAAAAGCCCTTCGTGACTTTACGCTGATGGCAGCTAAAACACTCGGACCGGATATCAGGGTCAACGGAATCTGTCCCGGACCCGTTTTACCTCCACCGGGAGAGACTGATGAATATTTAAAAAAAATCGCAGACAAGACACCTCTTAAAATTACCGGTACCCCGCAATATATTGCAAATGCTGTCGAGTACCTGGTATTAAATGATTTTGTTACAGGTGAAATTCTATATGTAGATGGTGGAGAGCACCTCTGATGATAATAAGGATAGAAAATCTCAGACTCAGAACAATCGTAGGTATATTTGAATGGGAAAAAAAGATAAAACAGGATGTTATAATAAACGTCGATCTTTATTTCAACGGCACTACAGCAACAGAATCAGATGAAATATTTGATACAGTTGACTACAAAAGCATGACAAAAAAAATAATTTCTTTTGTTGAAGACAATTCTTTTAATCTAATTGAGAAAATCGCAGGCGGGGTAGCGTCTATAGCACTCGAACATGAAAAAGTATTCAAAACAATCGTCAAGGTGGACAAGCCCGGTGCCCTGAGATATGCGGATTCTGTATCCGTTACACACGAACTCGAAAAAAAGTAAACATGAACAGAGTTATTATCGGAGCGGGTTCAAACATAAACCCGGAAGAAAATATAGAGCTTGCCAGAAAAAAAATTTCAAAACATACCGAAATTGTCAGAACTTCTTCTTTTGTAAGAACCGAGCCAATAGGTTATACAAATCAGAACGAGTTTTATAATGGTGCATTTCTTGTTCGTACTGAAAAGAATTATAATGAACTAAGGGAAATCCTGAAAAATATAGAGTCAGAGCTCGGTCGCGTTAGAACAGGGCATAAAGACGGTCCCAGAACGATCGATCTGGACATACTTGTATGGAACAAAGAGATCATGGACGATGACGTTTTCGAAAGAGATTTCCTTCAGGAAGCCATAAAAGAACTTGTCCCGAGCTTTGAGATCTGACCATTTGAATAACTTTGAGGAGATCCATGTTTGAAAATATAAAGCTTGAAAAAATCATAGATTCACAAAGTATATCAGAAAAGGTTAAAGAGCTCGCAGGTATGATCTCAGCTGACTACAGGGAGAAAAATCCTCTTCTGGTATGCGTATTGTATGGAAGCTTTATATTTATGTCGGATATTGTAAGAAAAATAGACATAGATATTAAAACGGACTTTATCAGGATATCCAGCTACAGCAAGGGGAATGTCAGTGAACCTGTAGTACTTGTAAGTGATATCTCTGCGGATATCGAGAATGAGCATGTTATTATAATTGAAGATATTGTGGATACAGGCCTTTCTGTTCAATTCCTGCAGGATCTTTTCCTCGAGCGTAAAGCAGGGTCAGTTAGCTGCTGTGCGATGATAGATAAAACAGAAAGGAGAGAACCCAATGTTAAAATTGATTACTACGGATTCAGGATAGAGGAAGGTTTTGTTGTGGGGTACGGAATGGATTACATGAACCTTGGAAGGAATTTAAAAGATATTTACATTATGAAAAACGTTTGAGGAGGAAAGAATGAGCCTGAGAAAACTAATCCCGGAAGATATGAAGAAAGCACTCAGAGAAAAAAACAAAACTGAACTCAATGTGCTCAGAATGCTTCAGTCATCAATAAGGAACAGGGAAATAGATGCAAAAGGTGAACTTGATGATAATGGTGTTATAGAAGTTATAAACAGCGAGATAAAAAAAAGAAGAGATACCATAGAGGAATATAAAAAAGTGAACCGTGAAGACGCAGCCGAGGAAGAACAAAAGGAAATTGACATACTCATGAAGTATATGCCTGAACAACTCGGTGAGGAAAAGATAAGAGAGGTCATTCGCTCTTCTATAAAAAAGGTGAATGCCGCGGGTCCCCAGGATCTTGGATCCGTTATGAAAGATGTTATGCCTGAACTCAAAGGCAAGGCGGATGGAAAGCTCATAAACAGGATCGTAAGGGAAGAACTGGAAAAGTAAATATCACTTTCCCCAGATTATTAATTCCAAAGAAAACTCAGGGAGTAAACATGAAACGCAGGAAAGTGCAGAAAACAGGAGCGGAAGGTGTAAAGTGGGACCTTTCAGATCTCTATAGATCAACCAAAGACAAGAAGATAAACAGCGACATTAAATCAACCTTTAAAAAAGCAAAAGCTTTTGAAAATAAATACAGGGGAAAAATAAATAATAATAAACTGAGTGCATCTACCCTGCTGAATTGCATTAAAGAGCTTGAGTCGATCAGTGAAAAGATCTCGAAGGTAATTTCTTATGCTCATCTCGAATTCGCTGCAGACACAAGCAAGCCCGAATACGGTGCATTCCTGCAGTCTGTCCAGGAACAGGCTACGCAGATAAGAAAGCATCTTATGTTCTTCGAAATAGAATGGACAACCCTGAATAACAAAAAGGCAAATAAACTCATAAGAGATAAAAAACTTTCACATTACAAACATTTCCTTGAACATGAAAGAAAATACAAGCCTCATACCCTTTCGGAACCTGAGGAAAAAATTATGGATGAAAAATCCAATACAGGTTCACGCGCTTTCAAACGTATGTTCGACGAAGTCATAAATAATATAAAGTTCGAGGTCGAACTAAACGGTAAAAAGAAAACACTTACCGAGACCGAAACACTGGCGCTTCTTTACAATACAGACAGGGATACCAGGAAAGCCGCTTCGGACGGACTGACCGCGGGACTTCAACGAAATTCTCATGTACTTACCTACATATTCAACACACTTGTAAACGATCATTATACGAATGACAGGATAAGGGGATACGAACATCCAATGCAGTCGAGAAATCTCGGCAACGAGATCGATATGGACACGGTCAATGCACTCATAAGCTCCTGTGAGAGAAGCTACAGAATGGTGAAAGATTTTTATAAACTTAAGAAAAAGATATTGAAGTACAGGAAGTTTTACGACTACGACCGATATGCACCCGTAAGCGCAGAACAGAGAACAATCAAGTATTCGGAATCCAAAGAGATTATACTGGATGCTTTCAGTAATTTCTCGCCCAGAATGTCACAAATTGCCGGAATGTTCTTCGATAAGAACTGGATAGATGCCGAACTAAGAAAAGGAAAAAGAGGAGGTGCTTTCAGTCATGGAACAGTACCTAGTGTGCATCCTTTTGTGTTTACAAATTATACGGGCAACCTCAGGGATGTAATGACACTAGCTCATGAACTTGGACACGGAATACACCAGTACCTCTCCCGCAAACAGGGATATTTCCAGTCAGACACACCACTTACGACAGCAGAAACAGCTAGTGTGTTCAGTGAAATGCTCGTATTCCATAAACTGATGGAACATGAAAAGAGTGATAGAACAAAGCTTTCACTACTTTGCGGCAAGATCGACGATATCATCGCAACTGTATTCAGACAGGTCGTACTTACCCGTTTTGAAGAAAGGCTTCATCATGCCAGGAGGAAGGATGGTGAACTCGAAGCAGAAAAGATAAACAGTCTCTGGACAGAGACGAACAGCGAAATGTTCGGAAATTCAGTAACACTAACAAAGAACTATCAGTCCTGGTGGATGTACATTCCTCATTTTATTCACGTGCCTTTTTATTGCTATGCATATTCATTCGGAGAGTTGCTTGTTCTCGCACTCTATAAGAAATATTTGAACGAGGGTAAAAGCTTTGTACCTAAATATCTGGAACTGTTATCATCAGGCGGTAGCGAATCTCCTGACAAACTGGTTAAAAAAGCGGGTGTTGATATAACAGACCAGGATTTCTGGCAGAGCGGGCTCGATCTTACAAAAAATATGATAGATGACGCGATTGAGCTCTCAAAGAAGGTAAAAATTTAGTATAAATTGATATGCAATAATAAATAGCTAACTAATAGAATTAAATAAACAGATGAACCAGACATTTGATCCGCAAAAGAGATTCGATGAAAGAGCAGCCGAATACGATAGTGATATAGAAACAATATTACCCGCTTACAAATCGCTACATGAAACCACATATTATTTGTTGAAAAGCTATCTGAATGAGAAGGCAAAAATAGTTGTAGCAGGTGCGGGCACCGGGAACGAGTCAATACTATTCGCTTCCGGGAATCCGGGATGGTTAGTTAAGGGTTTTGATCTGTCCCGTGAGATGATAAACAGGGCAAATATTAAAATTAGTGAAAAGGGACTTGAGAAAAGAGTAAAGATCATATGCGGCAATATTAAAGATATAGATGAATATGATTTTGATGCTGCAATCTCTCTTCTCGTGATGCATTTCATTGAAGATAAAAAAAGTTATATTGAGAATATCTGTAAAAGATTAAAAACCGGAGGTATTTTTATTGTTGCCGATATTACAGGTGAAAAAGATACCAATGAGTTTGATCAGTTTTTATCCGTATTGAAAATTTTTCAGTCAGCCAAGGGAAGAGACAAGGAAAAAATCGATGATACTTACAGGAATATCAGAGAAAACCTTTTTATAATTTCCGAAAAAGAACTTATTGGCATTTTAAAAAAATCAGGATTCTCAAAAATAAGGAATTACTACAGGAATCTCCTTGTACAGAGTTTTATAGCTCAAAAAACTTAATATCTTACTAACCGTTTATAATTATTTATCATTTTCAAAGTTCTTAATTATTCTACTGACCGTTGAATAATGAAGTGAAAAATATTCACCAATTTCTTTCATGCTGTAATTCCCGGATAAATAGGCATTTGTTATTGCTTCATCTCTGGAATTCGATTCGGCAACGAATCTCTTTAAATCAGACAATTCATTATCATCTTCATTATCAGGCTCATTATAATTTGATATCCAGTCTATAAATTGATCATCCCCGAGAAATATCTGCATCCTTACATTGTTAAAGATGTTTTCAGATGCAGTATCGCGTTCATATTCAGAACCTGTAAGTTCACCGGCAAGTTCATAACTCAGGCTAACTGTATCAAGCCAGTCAGGACATGCTGAACTGTCTCTCAGGAATCTGCAACTGCTAAATTTGTACTGGTATGGATATTTAACAAAACCCGCTCTCACGGGGCTCCCAAGAACATTTTTTACAACTTGATCCAGGAATTTCTCCTTCTGAATATGAACGGATTTGAACCTACCCCTGAATATATTTCCGTGATTATTGTGTCTGGTATTAAAATTCTGCGTATAAATACCGTTTAACTGTCTCATACCTATCGAAAGACTTGGGCTTATTGTTTCAGCTACAATTTGATAATTGTCCGGCATAAGACAATATGCATAAACTTTCCAGTTATATCTCTTGCAAACAGTGCCAAAAATTTCCAACCATTCCTCAGGATCATATTTATCCAGAAAAACTTTTCTGTTGTCTATACCTCTTGAAGTTATATAATAGACCGCCCCGGGAAATTCAGTCCTTAAAGGTCTTGCCATATTGTCATCGTATCATAGTGGAAAAACAATCACAAGACATGACCCTTCATTGCCGTTCGGCTTTGAATCAAAAATTATTCAGATCAATATAGTACGGAATGCCCCTGTCATATATAAAAGATGTTGTATTATCGTTAGAGGTATTAATATATCTGTTGTAGAATTCGGCGGCAGCAACCGGATCACCCCTGTAGAATAAATCAAAAATCGTTTCGCAGAGGTCCACGGTTACTTTTTTTATTCGACCACTATCTATACAGAACAAATTTCTGCCTTCGTCATAATCTACGACACCCTTTTCCAGATAATGGTTGAATGCTAACCAGGCTGAGGATGTATCCGGGAATATTCCTAGTCCACCGCGTCTTATATATCTCAGAACTTCGGCAAAGAATAACCTGAAAATTATATCTGTGCTGATGTAGTCCATTTCATCCCAGACATAATCAAAATGTGTAAGTATATATAGCGAGATAATATCCGATTTAAGTTCATGAAGTGAATAGTACAGAAACTTCTGATCCCTCATCTCGTTGCCAAGATTGTCCTTACCGAAAAAATGACCTGTGTCATGACCCCTGAGCCAGTATAAAAGAACAGTATTTTTTGCATCCCTCGATAAATTATCGACTGTTGCAAAATCCTCAATATATTTTCTTCCAAGTACGGACGATATATATTCGAACCTTGAAAAATAAACATTTGAAAATACAACAACCTTCGTGAGAGAAGACAGGATTTCAGTCTGGCCCTTTGAGTAAAAAAGAGAGATCGGCTTGTTCAGCCTGTTGAGCTCACCCGAGAATGAAAACACATCAATACACCTGAAATCGGATTTATGATCGGTAAAATCGTTTTCAATTCCAACTTCATAAAAAGGGATATCAGTGTGAATGCTTTCCAGAACTGTATCCAGTCTTTCGACCAAGTTGTTGTAATAATTATCCGGAACACCAAAGGCTGCAGCATACCTTTTTTTATTGCCATTGTCCTGGGAAATAATTTTGCCAAATAGAAACTCTGCTACTCCGTTATCCGAAATGAATGGGATGTTCAGTATATCGAAATTGCCATTTTTGAGTATATCGATTCTTGAATTGATTTCGTTCTTTCCCCTCTTATTCAGATAAGGTCTGGACATCCCAAGATTATCGATAAGCTTTTCGTAAAAGAAATTCTCGAAATTCACGTTCCCACCTGTATCGATTTTCTGAATGCTGTAGAGTACATCTACAATATTTGTAATATTTTTGATTATATTTATTAAACCGTCGTCCAATATAACTTTTTGCGAATCTGATTTGACTGATACGGTACATCTTAATTCTTCCATGGTCTAAATATTACCTTTACTAAAATAATTTTACTCTTTTGATACAAATTGAGTCTTTTAATTTATATTCATTCTGAAGTATAATCTTTATAACAAATTAAAAAGGAATTTATTATGGACAGTGTAAGACAACTTTTAAGAACAAAGGGAAACAGCGTGTGGACAATTTCTCCTAATTCAACCGTTTACCAGGCACTTGAGCTAATGGCTGAAAAAGATATCGGTGCTGTTGTTGTGACGAAAGATGGTGAAGTTCTTGGTATGTTCTCCGAAAGAGATTATGCAAGAAAAGTTATACTACAGGGGAAATCTTCAATACATACTACCGTTGGAGAACTTATGGTTACTCAAGTTTACTATGTCTCCCCGGAAAACACAATTGAAGACTGCATGGGCCTCATGACAGAAAAGCACGTAAGACATCTGCCCGTTATAATGGATAAGGAACTTATCGGACTGGTATCGATAGGAGACGTTGTAAATCAGGTTATCAAGCATCAGAAATTCAAGATCAGGGAACTTGAGAAATATATCACCGGTGGCTACAGACTGTAATATATTCACATTCTGTATAGATACGGGGATTGACCATTATAAAATAAAAAGCCTAAAACAAATGGATGGAGGACCAGGTTTATGAAATTTTATAATAAATTCAGTTCAAAAATAAGAAGGTATTTGCTAGTTGCTGGTGTTGCTATGTTTATGGCCGTACCCGGTGTCGTAAAGTGTGCCGGTTCAGTGGATGTACCTAATAACAGTAGTTCCAGCAGTTCTGTTTTAAATCTCTAGTTTTTATATCAAACCAGCTGTTTTACTCAAATATGTATAATTTTTATGATACAGGGTATGCAAAACCCTATAATAGCGGTTTTGATTCCTTCCAAAAAGGACTGTAATGGTTAATCCTTCAGAGCAGCAGAAAAAAAATAATTATAGAGTTCGTCAAAGTACGTGCAGTATCTTCTTCTTGAATCCGGGTGTCAGGAAAGGCATCGAACTGTTCCTCAGTAGCCAGCAGTCTATACTGTTCTGTTTATAGGAGTTATTGGTCATAACAATATTGTAACCATTTCTTTTACTCCACTTTAGCTGCCTCTTCAGATAGTCCAACTGTTCTTTTTCATTTTTATTGAGTGATTTCAGAGGTTTATTCAACGTAACTCTGTTAATGGTTCCGATTGAGATTCTTGAAGGGGTATGAGTTGAGTGGTTATAAAATTCTTCAAATCGAGACATTTCAGTACCTTTATTAGCAAATATTATTTTTATTATAAACTATAATATCCTTCATTTCCTGTTTCACACGCCAATTTATCCAAAATTAACAGATTTTACTAAAGTAGCATATTTACCTAATCCAACATTAGTTCAGTAGAAACTTTTTCTTCAATATATTATCTATATATAGATAATGGGATTATTAAATTTCAAAGAACAAAATTATAATTTCTTATTTGTTTTGCTGATAGCACATTTTGTTTCTTTAATAGCTTTTGAATATCCCTGCATGTCTGATGAAAATAAAAAAATCACCGGGATTGGAATAAGAGCAGGAAAAACAGTAAGCCTAGAACCGGATGAACTCGAAAGTATAGAGGTCTTTGCAGATTATAACTATCCCTGGTCGTCCTACCTGTTAACGGGGTTTATAATCGGCACCAAGTCGAGCATTTCAGCCAGTTTTTTAAACCAGGGTGACGATGAACAGCTCCTTACAACATTATCCCAGTTACTTGTAATAACCAATGAGGGAGAAGATATCTCCTTTGACCTTGGAGGAGGTATCGCATTTATCGGTAATAACAGGGTCGGAAAACATGACTTTGGAGGTATCTTTCAGTTCAACTACAATTTTGGGGTTACTCTACTGGATCTTTACAAGGAAATATCGCTGGGATACAGGTGGTTCCACCTTTCAGATGCCGGAATTGAGAACGGACAGGGGCTGAATCGTCACACACTTGAAATAATATATAATTTCTAAAATTTCTTATTATTTCTATCTATACTGAACAAAAAACATAAAATACTTACTTTTTTATTTGAAATCGGTTAGTATCGCATTACTATTCTGTTAAGATTATTTACAAAAACGGTGGGGTCTAAATAATGCGACAGCTTTTTATTACACCTGATAAAGATATTCAAAGACAAAGCACAACAGATGCCAGTGAGGAACTTGGCAGTAGTTCTGATATACTCAAACAAATAGACAAAAGAGTGAGAATGTGGATCATAAAGGATAAAAATAATGATAGACTCTGGGCAGAATCATTAGGTGAAGGTAAAGTTCTTGATCCACACAATCAATCACCCCTCGGGCCCCAATCCAAAGTAAAGCATCTTGCAATAGTTTCAAAGATAGACAAGAAGAAAGAAGAAATCGTTTATGGAATATCTGAAGATGACTTTCCGAATTTTGTACATAACGTACTGGAAAACGTTAAAAAGATATACCCGCGTTAACTCCCTACCGGAAACAAGCACTGAAATAATGACCTCCTGACATTATTAGATATATGTGAAGCCGTTTTTCTTGAATTCCGGAGCACTTGTATCTGTAGTGGTGAAGTAATATCCATTACCGGGGATTAATAATATGGAATATTTTAAATATGTACTGATAATCTTGTTTTTAACCGTGCCGGCTTTCAAATATGCAAGCGCCCAGGATATAAAAGGCAGCTCTGATCATCCTGTGATCTCAAGGTACGAAGGTTCCGTAATAAAGGCTTATAACCAGAAAGAATTTGATGAATATCAGCTATTACTCGGCAAGGCACATTATGCCACCTACCCCAAAACGACTTCAGACAACAAAAAGAACCTTGAAGGTAAAGTCACCAGGATCACATATCTCAATCCTGCGGGTCGTTCTACCCTTGAAGTATTCAGAAACTATAAGAATGAACTTGAAAAGGGCGGGTTTAATATACTTTTTACATGTTCAGATGACGAATGCGGGGGAAGAGCCATGAACCATGCTGCGGTTCCAAAGAGCGCATATATATTTATGGGTGAAAATTATGACGACCAGAGATACCTGGATGCTGAACTTAACAGGGATAAGGGTCGTATCTACACTGCAATATACATCAACAGCGGGCCAGGCAAAAAAGTCTATTCACAGGTAGACGTAATAGAAGTTGAGCCAATGGAAGAAGGGATGGTAACTGTTGATGCCGATGCAATGGAAAAGGAGATCGCTTCAAAGGGGAGCGTATCAATCTATGGTATCTATTTCACTTTTGATAGTGCAGACATAAAAACCGAGTCTAAACCCGCCATTGAGCAAATAGCAAAACTTCTGAAAAATATTCCCGAACTTGAACTATTCGTTGTCGGGCATACGGATAACAAGGGAAGCCTTGAATACAATATGAGTCTTTCAGAAAAAAGGGCGAAGTCCGTGGTAAATAAGCTTGTAGATGAATATGACATAAGTTCATCCAGACTTACACCTAAAGGACTCGGATTCCTAGCCCCCGTTGCTACGAACAGGACAGAAGAGGGACGGGCAAAGAACAGGCGTGTAGAGCTGGTAGAGAAATAACTTATATTTTTCAAAACCGACTCTCTTATTCGGGCAATGGTTTGAATAATATTTAAATCCGTATTCAGTCACGATACCCTGATTCAAATCAATACCGTAAACAAGTTCTGAAATTATCTGAACAGCGGGTTATCTCCACCAGCTTGTCGGAACTGAATTATTCCTTGCATGCTTTTCAAGTTTGCGCATTAATCTTGATGCTTCATCATACTGCCAGTCTGCAAGTATTTGTATGCTTTTAAAATTATTATCAGTCATATCAGTATTGTAGATTGTGTTTCTCTTGTAATCATCAAGCTGTTTTTTCAGATCCGCCCAGGCATCCCTGTAGGCATTGAATTCCCTGAAAGTTCTCACCCACCAGCTTTTACTTCTTCCTCCCGGCCTGTCTTCACTCTCCGGTATTTCTCTTAACAATAGAGAATTAGATTCATGGTCTATATATATTGAATACTTTGACATGAAGTCCATACCAATCAGCCCATAAAACCTGTTAGACATATTATCTATTACGGTTGTTGGTATAAAGCTGTCTCTAGCGCCGCCGAGTTCGACATTATCAATTATTGTTCTTATCGCGGGAGCGGTCCCGCCTATGCCACCGGCACGACTGAGGAGTATTCCTTTTTTCTTTTCAAGTAATCCTAGTTGTTCGGCCAGAGCTGAAGATATAATCATACCGGGTGAACCGGTATCAAGAGCAAAAGGAACCGTAACAGAATTATTTATAGTAACATCAACAATAATCCTTCGTGATGAGCCTTCCCTGTCTCTGAAAGGTACAACAAATGTGTGTTGATCTTTACTTGCTCCTGTGGCGGGACTGTTTAAGTCCGGACCTTTGGATGAACTGCCCGAACCCGTGGTGAACCTGCTGTCTTTAGGTGGTTTCACAGAATTAACATCATCCCTGTACCGTTCAGGAATTTTAACTTTTGTATCAGTGTAATGCCTTACCCCTTCATTATCCGTCCACTGATAAAGCTCTTCTGCGTAAAGGACTGAAGAAGTAATTGCAGAAAATACCAAGCAGATAACAATCAGCCTGCTTAAGTTAAAAAAGTTTATTTTCATTTTATTATCGCAACAAACTTAATAATAAAACAAAAAAATGATCTTGTAAGATAAAAATAATTTATTTCGAAACTTTATCCGTATTAGAGAGTTTATGTATATAAAAACGTTATGTTTTGAACCATTACATATGCTGGTTCATAGATAAAGGGGAGAGGACCTCCTAAAATAATTACGCATCTCTGACCATCCCACGGAAACGTTCCTCTCTCCTTTATTCTTATTCAAACCCTGATTAATAATAAAATTATAAATTTTTTGAATCGAACACTTCCTGCGCTGCAAGTAAACCGTTTATTGCGGAAGGGAATCCTGCGTATACCGACATCTGTATCAGAATCTCGAGAATTTCGTTTTTCGTAATTCCTACATTCAATCCCGCTTCGATATGGACCTTCAGCTGCGGAGTAGCATTTCCCATAGCTGCAAGTGCCGCAATAGTAGCGATTTCCCGTGATCTAAGGTCAAGCCCTTCTCTTTCATATACATCACCGAATGGATATTCAACAAGGAACCTCGCAAAATCGGGAGAAATCCTTCCAAGGGCTTTAACAACCTTCTCTCCTGCTTCTGCATCGATCTTTTTCAGATTTTCCAGTCCTCTTTGATATCTTTCGTTGTTGGCAGTATCCTGCATTTAAATAACCTCCGTTCGTAATATTTGTATAATGATTATGAGATAGGATAAATGACTTAGTTATTATTTTTTATTTTCTGATTCTATTAAGCAGGAAAGAATTGAGCTATTTAATTTATTTGTCTAAGTATATAAAACTTAAATTAACTTACTTATATCGGTATACTGCAAAATAAAGAAATAATATCAACATTCTAAAATTATGAAATATAAAGCTTTTTTAACTCTGTTATTCCTTTTAAGTACCCAAGCTTTTGCATTCTCGTCAAACTGGGTCCTGATTGCAGAAACAAATAAACAGGAGATGTATATAGATAAAGACAGCATTGAGGCTGAATCTCCCAGGTTTAAAAAAGCCTGGGAAAAAACTAAATATGAAGACGGCTTCGTCGATGATACAACTTCGGATGTAATAAGAATTAGCGAGACCTTTGACCTTTATGACTGCGAGGCAAAAAAAATATCCAATTTAAAGATCATTGATTATGATGATGACGGAAATCTAATGCACCATTTCGATTTTATTGGAAACTATTACAGGAACCACCCCAAGCAGAGATGGGATGAAGTTGTACCCGGCTCTATCGGAGAAGATATCCTGAATTTTGTATGTAATAACGTGATTAAAAAGAAAGGGTAAATGACAGAGATAATAATTTTCTGATCAATTGAGTAAATCGGGAATAAAATTTTTATTTAGCATTGTTATCAATTATAAAACATTGCAACTCTAGCATCTATTGCTGGCAGAGTTCGAGTTCTTCTAATGGAGGCAATTCCAGTTCTATTGGTTGTGATGCAAGATTTCCATTACGATCGGAAATTTCATATACGCCCTGGATTTGTCTTGTGTTATAATTGGTAATGAACCTCGAATTACCGTAAATATTATCTGCTTCATTGTCACCATCACCACTACATAGTGAAGTCCCGGTTCCATTATAAGTGCAGTCAAAATCTATATCTATTGGAAAATCCTGAAGCGTTAAATCATCTGAATCGAAATCAGGACCCGATAGATCATCAGAAACACTTGTCAAAAGAGATAAACTTACACTTACCTCACCACTCGCACTATTATAACAATAATTTGTATTGATAGATACGCTTTCTATATCTGGTGGAGTTGTATCAGAATAACCATAATATGTTAAATGTATCGTACCAGATTTAGAATAATTTCCTGCTTTGTCGTAAGCATATACATCGACGTTGTTTTCTCCTTCATATAATTCCACGTCACATTCAAATTCCGAGTTATTCAATATCCTGATATCGGAATTGAAATTCATATCCTCACTCAATTTATTCTCTTTGCTGTCATTTAAAATTCTATAGTAAATTGGCCTACTAACATTACAAAAAACCTTTGACGGTCCTGACAAACTGTCACTTATATCACCTTTAATTGTGGCAATGCCGGCACCATAACTATTGACCATAACTTCGGTCAGTTTTGCGACATCATAATTATCATAATTAGTAATTTCTACTGATGGTTTAGTTAAATCAATCCGTACGGGTAGTTCTATAGTTGAACTGTTTCCTTCATTATCTATCGCAACACCCTTTATATTGTGTATACCTTCATCGGAGACATTTAATGGTGCAGAGCAATCTGCCAAACCGCTCCCGCTATTATCTTCACATCGGAATTCAACATCTACGTTTCCATCTGGGCTAATTGATCTGAATCCATACCAACCATCAGAATTTGGTCTTGGAGTGTAACCAACTGTAATACCCGGATCAGTTGAATTTGAAGAAATATCAAATACCGGATCGCAATCAATATCTGAAACCATTCTGATCAAACCATCCTCACAATCAGCATTACCTTGCCAGCCATTAAAGACAGATCCTTTATTTGCAACAGCATGAAGAGTTATATATTTATTCTCATAGATATTTTCAGAACAATCCATCCCGCAGCTAATACCAGCCGGCTCAGTGGATACATATCCAAAGCCCTTTCCTGTACTGTTAATCGATAAACTGTATTTATTCCCGGTTGTAGATTTGAAGTATGCAACACAATACATATCTGAATTCATCGTAACCACCCCATCCATGCAATCCAGATAACCTTCCCATCCATTGAATTTAGTATTTACTCCTTCAGTTGCAGTTAAATTTACTATTGATCCTTCTTCAAAAGTTTTTACACAATCCTTGTGTAAATCCTGTGAATCTTCACCACATTTAATATTTCCTATATCACTTGTAACAGTTCCTGTACCTGTACCCAGAGACTTAACTTCCAAAATGTAACCTTCTACTACTGGATTTAATTTAAATTCAGCTATACACAACTTATCCGAATCAATATTAACTATTCCATCGGAGCAATCGTTATCGCCATTCCAACCAACAAATTCAGAATCATCATCTGCTTTAGCTTCCAGCTTTATTTCGCTTTGAGCATAGTAGGATTCCTGACAATCAGATCCACAAAGAATGCCATCAGGAATAGTCGTTACAGTCCCTGAACCATCTCCTTCTTTATTGATTCGCAGGTTAAAGGTTTTTTGAAATTTATTATCAAAAAGCGGGGTACAGGTTGTATCAGATACAATTTTGACCTCTCCATCAAGACAATCTATATCTCCACTCCATGCTTTGAATATATATCCGGGTTCAGGGGTTGCTATTAGTTTTAGGACCGTATTATAATCATACGTGGCTTCGCATTGATCACCACAATTAATACCTGGTATGCTTGAAATCACTACACCTGCACCCGGGACAATTTTGTTTATATTCAATTTATATTTTTTATTTGAGATCAATTCAAAGACTGCAATACAAGTCTTATTGGAATTTAAATCAACCAGCCCATCAAAACAATCTGGATCTCCTTTCCATCTCCTGAATCTGGAATCTCCCGCTGCAGCAGCTTCAAGCTTGACTTTCCTGCCTGAGATGTAACTACTCTGACAATCCAATCCACATGTTATACCTGACGGATAACTTTTAACATCACCTCTACCATTTCCCGCCTTACTGACACTCAATATAAATTCATTGGGCACTATTTTCTTGAATCGTGCGGTGCAGTTTATATCGGAAGTCATGAAAACAATACCATCCTTACAATCAGAATCTCCAAACCAACCCTCGAATTCGGAATCAACAGAAGGTTTTGCAGTTAAAGTTATTTTTTCATTCTCTTCATACTCTTCTTCACAATCATTACCACAATTTATTCCCAAAGGTTTACTTATTACTTCCCCATTTCCCAAACCATTTTTATCAATTACAAGATCATATTTCTTTGGTAATTTGAAATTCGCTACGCAATTCATATCCTCATCCAAAGTTACAGATCCGTCAATGCAGTCTTTATCGCCAGACCAGAAGCTAAATGATGAATAAGGATCAGGAATTGCTTTGAGTACAACATCAGATCCGACTTTATAATTTGCTTCACATTCAGAACCACATAATATTCCCTCAGGATCGGTAAGAACAGATCCATCACCTTTACCGTTCTTTTTAATCGATAATTTTTTTTGAGAACCCTCTTTTGCAAAAATTGCAACACATGTTTTATTACGGTTCAGCATTATGGAAATTGAATTTTTCTTACTATTACATTCAGTGTCACCACTCCAGTTTACAAAGTTTGATCCTTTACTTTCCACGGCATTTAGTGTTATTAGCATGTCGGATCCCGGATAAACCTGACGGCAATCATTACCACAATTTATCCCATTTATATTAACACTATTAACCCTTCCACTGCCAAGTCCTTTCTTAATTACTCTCAATTCAGGATACGGTCGCGAAACTATAAGATTTTTAAGTCTTCGTCTTACGTCATATGTAAAGTCGGATATAATCCCATATGCAGTTTCGTAATGAAGCGGGATTCCAGTTGGATCATAAATAACTTTCCCAAGATAAAAATTATTATCTTCGTCTAATACGCCGGCAATTCTATTAGCATTATCATAGCGATAGTTAATATTTCTTCCAGAAGGATAGGATATTTCATTTAGATTATTATTTTCGTCATATAAATATTTGATTTTGTAATTAACAAGATTATTATCAAGGTACACACTCTTTTTTATTAACCTGTTGGAAGGATCATATTTATACAAATATTTATAAGAACCAGAGGAAGATTTCACAGATAGGATATTATCTTCATTATCATAGGAATAAGAGACATCTTCCTCATCCAAAGGATGAATAACTTTTTTCAATCTATTAAGGGAGTCATATTTGTACAATATAACCTCACCATTAGAGTCATGTTTCGATGTAATATTGCCAATTTGATCATGTTTATAAATAGTTGTACCTGTTTCAGGTTCCTTTCTTTTTAAGAGAAAATTATTCGACCCATATACATATTTTCTCATATTCCCTAAAGGTGATTTAATTTCAATGATATTCCCGAAAACATCATATTTATAACTGGTAGTATTTGAATCAGAATCTATTATGCCAATAAGTCTTTTTTGTGTAGGATCGCCGAAAGATTTAAAGTTATAAATCTGTTCAAAATTTCTTTCATCATTTACTATCAGAGAATTTTCCTTGTACTGGTAACTAATTTTTGTATCATCAGGATGTAATATTTCCAAAATTCTTCCTAAAGAATCATAAGTAAATGTATTTCCCTTAACTTTTGAGAAGTCTTTGAAAGGAAATGAACGGTAAATAATTCTCCCGCACTTATCATATTGTATCTTAGTTCTTATATCAGCTTTGGAAAATGTACCTACTAACCTCCCCAATCCATCATACTTGTATGTTTTTGCTAAACCACCTTTCTTGATCTTCACATTACGCCCGCTGTAATTATCATATACAATATATGTATTCGCTTCGCCTCCCTGAGGAGGTTTGATTTCCGTAAGACGGTTTAACCCATCATATTTATAATTCGTCTTATAGCCTCTGCCATTTTTTTCACTCCTGACTGTTCCTCCCCAGTTTATAACTCTGGATTTGGTATAAACCGGATTTTCAGCTGTCTTTGTATTACAACCATATTTAATGACCTGAGGTTTGCCATATTTAAAATCACCATAATGAGTAAAAATATTTTTTGCATTTTTCTTCCATTCCAAATTACCATCAGAGTAATGAGAGAATACTGTTTTTACACCATAAATACTTTGCGAAAGTTTCCTGCCTGTTTTTTTATTATATTGGTATTTGATAGTCTTAATTTGAGATCCAATACCAATTTTTATAGTTTCAGGTTTAGCAATTATATATTTCCCATCTTCAGTGTTATCAAAATAGGAAATTTGTGTTGTTCTAGTTAACTGCCCGGTTATTCCACGGTTTTCGACGATTTGAGTAGGATAATTGTAAAATTTATTATACAAGTATTCTGTTGTGTAAATAATTCCATCTCTATTAATCAACTTTTTTGTCAGTAATGGCAAGAAGAATCCATTATCTATAGTACTCGGGTTAGTACTTACTTGATATGGTGACCATGATCTATTAATTGACTGAATCAAATTTTTATCATTATCAAACAAATCTTTTTCATACAATAAAGAAACAGCCCATTTTCCTGAAAACGAATTTTTTAAAGCAGTATAAAAGTGAAATACTTCATAATTACCACACGGGTATATAAGTGTAGTAGTATTAAGGTTATCAGAAAAACCATATTGCAATTTCCAGTTACTCCTGACCAAATCAGGTCCGGTTACATTTCGTGACACCAAAACTCTGCTCCTTTCAGAAACTGTTGATTGGTATGAACTTTTATAATCGCCAGGATCATGAATCAAAGTCTTGTATTTATAATCGATTTTCCCGCCTGATGATAAAACCATCATACTTAATTCTCCGTTCGGATTACTCTGATCAAACTCATAACCGTATTTCCAGCTTGGACCTTCAGGTGGTTCTACTTCAGTCAGAAGATAATTTTTAATTTTGTCAGTTCCTTCAATATATACCGGTTGATATTTATAATTAAATCTTTTCCCATTTAGATCAATTGAACTGATAACATTCGGTGAATTTATTGACCTGCAAGAATTGTTTAACCAGTTAAACTTTATTTTCCTTCCGGTACTATCAATTACTCTACTTATATGAGGAATTTCTCTTAGATAACTATTACTATCCGGACATTTACCGAGCGTACCCCCCTTATCCGGACTTTCTATATTACAACAGTCGTAGTATTCAATCGATATTTCGTTACCATTTGTATCTTTGATCGAAGTTGGATAATAGTACACACCTGCAGGCGCTCCAAGTATTTCAACCTGATGGTCAAAGGTGTAAACCGTTCCATTTTTTAAAGTCATCATCCATATATCATCACTTTCATTATATTCCAGAGCCGAAAAGTTATCGGCAATAAATTCAGCCGAGACATGCTTGTTAATATTTGAATGATTATTCCTGTAAACCTCGTAGACGCTTCCATCCGACATCGTTAATTCGGCTTCTGGGAGTGAACTACGTCCAAAAGGTACAATACGCGCAAAAAAGAAATCCCAACTAAATCCAAAGGAGCCTTCTGGAATTTTCCATATTCCGAGCTGAGGAATAAACTTTTGTTTGCTATTATAAATTCTTGTTATTTCCAGATTTAAATTACCATTTCCGGGTAATGTTAGATCTTTGTCTTTGATCAAAAGATTTCCGGAATATGGATCCAGATATTCGAATGGACTGAATTTTATATAAATGTGGTTGGTAAGGAATCCTGTATCATCATACCCACCATCATAAAAAGAAAGGCTATAAGCATCTTTAGATATTAAAATAACAAATAATGATATTGATAAACAAACTAAAATGAACCAACTTCGTTTAAGCATGAATTATTCATCTGCACTTCCTCCCATAAAACATAAATATCATTTATAATTGTTATTGTCAATAATTAATTAACTATATGTTTAATTACAATTTTAGCTGATTAAAATTTAGTATCGATCAATTAAAGGAACAAAAGGAAAGACTATAATAAATCCCGCTACTTACCGATTATCTTCTTGTTGAAGAAGCTTCTTTTCCTCTCCATCATCTTCACCTGGTGAAGATGTCTTCCGTGGGCCTTGAGTATATCGCTCCTGGTTAATATGGCCCTGACCTTTCGCGGATTTGATCTTACAACAACCGGTAAACGCCCTACTGATTCCTCAGCCATGATATCCACAGCGTCACGAAGTGAGTTGTCTTCGTATACAACTACCGGAGGGCGCTTGATCAGCTCACTGATCTTCATGTGCGGGTTTAATTCCTCAGCAAAAAGATCCCGTCTTGTAACAACTCCCAGGAGGTTACCTTCGTCATCTATGGCTGGAAACCCCTGGTGGGTACCGTTATTCCTTATGGAATTGAGCCACGTATTAACATCTCCGAGGGTCATATCTCCCTTGAGCGTAACAAGACCGTATGAGGCTACCTCCCTGACAAGTATCTGGTCCAGAATGTCAGCTTCGATTCCAACCGGAACCCTGATCCCTTTTCTTACGATCTTCTTGGTCATTATACTCTGTTTCATTAGTAACGAGGATACAAGATACGCTGCCGTACAACCGCCGAGGAGCGGTAGCAGTGCATGGGGTTGAAGAGTCGTTTCAAACGCAAATACAGCAGATGTGAGCATTGCACGTGCTGCACCTCCGAACAGTGCAGCCATCCCTATAAGCCCTGCGAGCCTCGGGTCAACACCAAGTCCGGGAAAGTGTGAATTCAGTACACCACATAAGGCAGCACCGAGTCCACCTCCTATAACAAAGATAGGTGCGAGAGTTCCACCAGATGTGGTGCTTCCGAGTGATATAGACCACGAAAGGAACTTTAAAAAAAACAGGATTATAAGTGCATTCCCGATAATATGACCGGAAAGTATATCATCAATCACATCATACCCCACACCCATTGTATGTGGTGAGATATAACCAATAATCCCTACAGCAATCCCGCCAATAGCCGGCCACCATTTCCAGTGTATGGGCAATTTTTCGAAAAGATCCTCTATAAAATAGATAGACCAGGTAACTACAACCGATGCAACGCCGATCACTCCTCCGAGTAACAAATAAACAGCCAGTGCAACATCACTTGGTTGCGGCAATGATGGCATATGAAAAATGGGATCGACACCGTGTATTGTTATTCTTACAGCAGTAGCCACAATGCTGGCCATTGCAACCGGAACAACAGACCTGGGATTGAACTCGAATAAGAGAAGTTCTATGGCAAGTAGTATCCCTGCCACAGGACTGCCGAAAGTGGCTGCAATACCTGCTGCAGCACCAGCAGCGAGAAGCGTTTTTCTCTCATTATCAGTTATTTTAAGATACTGACCGAAAAGAGACCCGATCGCACTGCCTGTTGCGATAATAGGGCCTTCAGCCCCGAACGGACCACCGGTTCCAATAGCAATTGAAGAAGATATAGGTTTTAGAAATGACATTCTTGCCGGAATATTGCTGCCTTTAGCAAGCACATGCTCCATCGCCTCGGGAATTCCGTCTCCCCTTATGCCTTTAGACCAGTAATAGGCCATAAACCCGACTATAAGACCACCTATCACGGGAATAAAAACTATAAAGAAGCCAAATCTTTCCACCGAGGGTTCCAGATGGTCTGCAGAAAGCGTTCCGTAAAAAGATAAGGTATTAATGAATTTAATAAGGTATATGAAAAGTTCAGCTACGAGACCACCCGCTATCCCGAGGAAAAATGCAACTATGAGAATCTTTATAATACGCTCATCCATAACTGCGGAGCTATGAGGTGATCTAATACTGCCTATCACGCTCTTCATGGACGGCGAAACATCGATACTACCTTTAACCCTCTTACCGCTGTTCTGATCGTTTTCCATTTGAATTATTCGATGAGTAGATAGAAACTTATATCATATACATAAGTTTGAAATAATCAAAAGTATTCATTCCATTATAAAAAGTGAATCCGGTTATTATAACTGTGTTTAATTAAAAGCGTTATTATATTGTCAGTTATTATATAGGAATGTCAAAAGTAATCTCTGTAGGAACTGCTGATATTCCGTATATATACTCCCAGGATGATGCGAAAGACTTTGCAACCGCTTTTTTTACGAGTAAAAGTAAAGATATTGAAAGAATGATAGGCGTATTCGACAATGCAATGATAGATAAACGCCATTTTTGCTTTCCAAGAGAATGGTACCACATGGATCACAGTTTCGTTGAACGCTCCGAGAATTTTCAGGAGCTCGCTCGCAAGCTTTCACTCGATGCGGTAAATAAATGCCTGAACAACGCTAATGCTGACCATAATGATATAGATCATATTCTTTTCATATCCAGCACGGGACTATCGGCGCCTACAATTGATGCTCACTTAATAAATGACCTCAAGCTTGACAGACATATAAAAAGAACCCCCATCTGGGGGCTTGGGTGCGTAGGTGGAGCTTCGGGACTCAGCAGGGCAATGGATTTCACAAAAGCTGATCCCGAAAGTGCCGTGCTTGTTATATCAGTAGAGATATGCAGTCTTGCATTCCAGATAGATGATTATTCCAAAAGCAATATCGTAGCGATCGCACTTTTTTCAGACGGTGCTGCGAGTTGTCTGGTTGCAGGAGACAGGCACAGACTTGCTCAGCAGGCCGATGTAAAACTTACAGATTCCTTTACAACAACTTACTACGACTCTATGGACGTAATGGGGTGGGAGATAGTGGAAACCGGGTTCAGGGCTATTTTCAGCAAGGATATTCCGTCCATTGTGAGAAACAATATCAGAGAGAATGTCGACGAGTTCCTCTCGAAGAACCGAACAGAAGTTTCAGAACTTGATCATTTTATCATTCATCCCGGAGGAACAAAGGTAATTATCGAATATGAGAAATGTCTTGGTCTTGAAGAAGGCTCCTTCATATATCCGCGCAGGGTCTTGCGTAATCACGGGAACATGTCATCTGCTACAGTACTTTATGTAATGGAAGAATTTCTCAGGGACAAGAATTATAGCAAAGGGGAAAAGGGTCTTATATCTGCCATGGGACCCGGATTCAGTTCGGAACTTCTGCTATTCGGTGTTACGTAATGAGATTAATATTCTGGCTATTTCTAATACTTCTCGCTATACAGCGTCTCACAGAACTATTCTATGCTGCGAATAATGAAAAAATACTCAAAAACAGGGGGGCGAAAGAGTATGACAGAAGTGGATATTTTGCAATTGTATTCATGCATGTGCTGTTTTTCATATCGCTGGTAGCAGAAAAAGTCTATTTCGCACGAGGTTTTAATTTTTTCTCACCGCTGTTTTTTATCCTGTTCGTCTCGGCACAGTTCCTGAGATACTGGTCCATATACAGTCTGGGTATTTACTGGAATACAAAGATCATATACCTCCCCGGGGCTGAGCTCATATCCAGGGGACCATACAGGTATATGAAACATCCTAACTACCTGGCAGTAGTTGTGGAAATCGTAACCATACCATTAATTTTCTCCTGCTATTTCACAGCATTAATATTCAGTATAATTAATTTACTTCTATTAATAAGAAGAATTGGGATTGAGGAAGAAGTCATAAAAAATACCGGATGAAAAAGATATATACACCCAACGATGAAGTAGAGCTGGCTGTAATAAGAAGCCTTCTCGATTCAGCCGATATACCGTACAAGATAGTAAACCAGTATTTTGGTTCTTTATATATTGGACCTGCTATGGGCAGTCTTAACAGTAAACCGGTTATGGTACCGGAAGAATATTTCGAAGAGGCACGGGATGTTCTTTCAAACTATTTATCAGAGTCAGAGGTAGAGAACGAAATCAATAACTCAGGGTCTGTCCCTACGGGTGAAAACGGCATCCTTGATGACCTTGAAGATATTGTCCGTAAAATTTTCGGAAAACTTTTTTAACTTTCTAATTAAAAAAGGCTGTAATCCTTTTAGGACACCAGCCCTGTTTTATAGTTTTCGATTTCTAGGCTACTTTGTTAGTTCCTTCTGAATTCTCTGACACTCCCTGTGAAAGTCTTTGGCAAGTTCAAGAAAAACTATCGCGTTCTGTGCGGATGGTTCACCGTTGAGATAACCTTTCATTTTCTCTGAAACTTCAATCCATTTTTTATCCGATTCACCCGTCAGTACACACAGGTTTTCGAAAGTCCATAATGTCTGTTCCGGTGTAAAAGGATCGACCAGTTTCGCATACAGAGGTACATGTGCACTGTCCGAACAGGCAACATATGTTTCATTTATACTACTTTCATAATCACCATGGAGGAAAAATGCCTGCGCTTTTTCAAGTCTTTTCTCGGCGTCGGTGAATGTAGGTATTCTCTCTTCAACAGTTGCACCTGCACACTCTCCCTTCACTCCCTGCTGAACTCCGAATTTTTCCTCTTCATGGCCCCAGTCTTCATAAAATGTGGGGTCCTCTTCAAAGCTCGGGATCTGTCTCAGGTCTTCTATGGCTTCCTTAATGTGCTTGGCTCCGAGTCTATCCATAACGCTGTTGAAATGCTCATCCTGTTCTTTTTCTCTGTCATAAATTTCCAGCAATCTTTCAACTACCTTTGGAGCATTCCTTGTAGGCACTTTCACAACAGGGGTTGCCATACGTGTATCGTCACCATAAAGACCTCCACCTACAAAAAGCATCTCTGAGGGAACCGCCCTGCCGTCTTTGGTAATAGATGCCCCCTGGAAACCTATGTTGGCAGAAACATGCTGCGCACAGGAATTAGGACAGCCTGAAATTTTGATCCTAAGATCCTTGAGCCTGTCCTTATACTTTCCAAGTCCGTTTTTCATATTATCAGTAAGAGTTGAAGCAAGACCCTTCGCCGAAGTAATGCCAAGTCTGCATGTATCCGCTCCCGGGCATGCAGTTATATCCTCGAATGTATCTGCACCCGGGTTTGCAAGACCTATTTCATTAAGAGCATTGTAAAGCGAAGGTAGAGATTCTTTAGGGACCCACCTCAATATAAGATTCTGCTGAATACTCACCCTGGTGTGTCCGTCAGAATATATATCGGATATATCAGCCAGTTTCCTTGCAATGTGGGTCTTTATATCACCCAGAAGAACCCTGATGTTGACCATACAGAATTCGTCATAGATGTGTGGAAAAACATTTGTTTCTTTCCATCTTTTATAATATTCACTTTCCTCGGTTCCGCTTGGTGGTTCTGGATAGCTATATCGTTTTTCGGGTTTAGTTTCATGAAGTTCTACTATTTCTTCCAGGTATTTATTCCACTCAGGATCGATTTTGAGTATTTTTCTTTCGTTCTCAACCAGTTCTCTGAATTTATCAATCCCCAGTTTTCTGAGAAGGAACTTCATACGAGCTTTCATCCTAACCTTTCTTTCGCCGTGTCTGTCAAAGATCCTTATCACAGCAGCAGAGAAAGGGATCATCTCCTCAACAGGCATGAATTCCGACCATAGTTGTCCCATTTCAGGGGATGCGCCAAGACCGCCTCCGACGTAAATTTGGAAACCTCTTCTGAGTTCACCGTCAATTTCCTTTACCCTCGCCCTGAATCCTATGTCATGAATCCTGACACCAGCATGGTCCTTATCATGACAGCCTTCAAAACAAACCTTGAATTTTCGTCCCATGTTCTGGCAAATTGGATTTCTCAGCATGAAATTCTTAAATGCCTCTGCATACGGTGTAACATCGAATGTCTCCGTGGAAGAAACTCCTGATATATGACATGCAGTAACATTTCTTACTGTGTTACCGCATGCTTCCCTCGTGGTAATGCCGGTTGATGCCAGCTCTCTCATCATATCAGGAACTTCATCTATTCTAACAAAGTAGATCTGTACATCCTGACGTGTTGTGAGGTGTATAAATCCACTCGCGTACCTGTCTGCTACATCAGCCAGACATCTAACCTGATCGGAACTTAGTCCCCCATAAGGTATCTTGATGCGCTGCATTTGAAAACCGTCCTGTCTCTGGTGATACGTTCCGAGTTGGAGTCTTATCTTCTGGAATTTTATATCGCCCATTTTTCCGGACCTGAATTTTTTTATATTACCTTCGTATTCGTCCAGTTCTTTCGAAACAAGCTCCGGTAAGGATTTCTTTATTTCATCAATACTTTTCATATTTATTTTACTATCGTCCATTTTTACACCTTTCGAGATCTATTTCTTAAAAGCCCGGAGGGCAAATTAAAGTACCATATATGTGGCAAGTTCAATGCCAGCGGATGATATTTTTTAATTTTCCCATTTAAATTTCTTTATTTACAACTACTTAGCTCATTTATGCCAATAGCCTCCACAATTTCGCCTATAGTGAAGTTTCTTATCATAACAGAAATGATTATTATTTAATTAGCACGGTGTATATTTTTGATACACTTTAATATATCAAAAGGTATATGTTTTAATCCCTTTTCGATGGCAGATGCAAATTGGTTTCATTTACTATTACCCTGGACAGACCTATCAAGGCTACAAGATTCGGAAACGCCATTAGACCGTTCATCACGTCGGCAAAGGTCCATACTAGGTCGAGCTTGACAACAGCTCCAATAAACACAAATATAGTGAAAAGGAATCTATAAGGTTTTATGCTACGATCACCAAGTATAAACTGTATAGCTTTCTCCCCGTAGTAAGACCATCCGAGAATTGTGGAATAGGCAAAAAAAGCGAGACTTATTGCAATAATTTCAGCTCCTATATTAACCGGAAGGTCCTTTTCAAATGCAAGTGATGATAAAGCCGCACCTGTCTCACCAGTACTCCAAACCCCGGTAGTAATTATAACAAGACCGGTAAAAGTACACACAACAAGCGTATCTATAAAAGTCTGTGTCATTGAAACGAGCGCCTGCTTTACAGGATCTTTCGTCCTTGCAGCGGCGGCAGCTATTGGAGAACTACCCAGGCCTGATTCATTAGAGAATATCCCCCTTGCTACACCTATCCTGAGTGTTTGCGAAATAGTGGCACCCAGGAAACCTCCAGCAGCTGAAGTAGGATTGAAAGCATGTTCGAATATAAGATAGAAAGCATGTGGTATATCATATATATTTATCACCAGAATCACTAAAGCTGAAACTACATACAGACATATCATGATCGGGACCACATAGCTGGTAGTTTTTGCAATGCTCTTGATCCCTCCAAGAAGTACTAAACCTGTAGCAATACATATTACAAGGCCAGTTTGCCAGTGGGCGATACCAAAAGCTGCGTTCAGGGCATCGGCTACAGAATTTGACTGTACCATGTTCCCTATTCCGAAAGCGGAGATAGATGCAAAAATCGCAAAAAGAACGGCCAGCCATTTTACTCCCAGTCCGCTGGATATATAATACATCGGTCCGCCGCTCATGTAGCCATAACCGTCAATACCTCTGTACTTTACTGCGAGGAGAGCTTCAGAATACTTTGTAGCCATCCCGAATAATCCTGTTATCCACATCCAGAAAATCGCACCCGGACCACCAATAGCTATCGCCGTTGCCACACCCGCGATGTTCCCGACCCCTACAGTAGCCGATAGAGCTGTCATTAACGCTTCGAAGTGAGAGATATCACCTTTCTGGTCACTGTCTTCCTTCCTTTTTATAAGTGCAAGTTTAAGCGAAGGGATCAGTTGTCTGAACTGAAGCCCTCTTAATATAAAAGTCAGGTAGATACCGGTACCGAGCAGAAGAATAATAAGCGGGAGTCCCCATATTACGCCACTCATTGCAGTAAGAATTTCCAGCACGTGTCTTTGAATAGTCATACGTTATACCCCTATTTATTTAAGGGAACTTTCAGAGTTCTTTTTATTATTCAATTAAACGGCAATATTATACTAATTATCAACCTGATCCAATATCCACTTTTTTATAACGTGAACAATATATTCAATCTCGTCATCCTGCAAAGTCTTTCCACGGGATATTGAATGCCATTTCTGAAGGCAGGATCTGCAACAAGTAGCTGTTGCATGCTGAGCAACAAACACCGGATGCTTCCCGAACGGGGTCTGTTTCCCATCGTTGACCGGGTTTGCAGGTTTCAGGCGTCTGTTAATAAATTCGTAGGCGTGCTCAACTACTTTATCGAGACCTTTTTCATTAAGGTAATCAAGTTCGTTCTTGTTTAATTTAAAGGATGACCTGAATTTCGATCTGCCCAGATTTACGAATATTTGTTCCAGGTCATTCATCTGTAAAAAATTTAACCTTGGGTCCCGACCGGTTCTACTTACTGTTAAGTAAGTTTTCTATGGTTGGTTTTATGGAAGAGAATGGACGAAGTCCTCTCAGGTAAAGAGCCTCCATCTGATTTCCGTTTCCTGTTCTTCCAATGAACAGGCTAGGAGTTCCCTTAACGCCGTAATTCCTTCCGGCTTGCATGTCACTGTTTATCTCAGCTTCCTGCTTGCTTTCCTCGTTCTTTACACAATTGCTGAACTTATCGTAATCAAGCCCTAGTCCTTTGACTGATGCCAGAATAGAGTCGGTATCAAGTTTGGAAGGATTGTTAAACAGGAACTCGTTCATGACCCAGTACTTGCCCTGTTCACCTGCACAGTTAGCAGATACCGCAGCAGGCATAGCATTCTTATGGAAACTAAGCGGGAAGTCCCGGAATATATACCTGACTTTCCCTGTAGATATATATTCTTGCTGGATCTTGGGTAGTACTTCCTTATGGAACCTTCGGCAGAAAGGACACTGATAATCACTGAACTCTACAATTGTAACAGGCGCATTTGGATCGCCTTTCACAGGATCGTTATCAAATGCGACCATTACCTTCTGGTCAGGAGAGGGTCGGCTTTTCTCCTTTCCGGAATCATTTTTAAGGTTATTAACATCATTTATAAGATTAGATACCTTTTTACTCTGATCCCTGAGTTCCTTTTTCACAGAAGTAAGCTGTGATAATGTCCATGCATTTAAACCAAGACTAACTAAAAGTAATATTGCTAAAATAATTAATAGTGTTCTCATAATAGATTGCAATTTTAACCTAATCAGTCTACCTATTCAAGAAATATTATAAGGTTTGAACACCAAAACGTTTACTTAGAAATTTTGAAAGGTCTTTGAGAACTTCAAACCTGTTTCCGGTGGATATATCGCATTCAGGAAGTGAATTCAGAAAATTACGACCGTATCTCTTCCTGTAAAGACGGCTATCAAGCACGGCAACCACTCCTGCGTCGTTCCTTGACCTGATAAGTCTTCCGAATCCCTGCTTAAATTTGAGAACAGCAAGGGGTAATGAATATTTCATAAATGAGTTTATACCCTGTTTTTCAAGATATTCAGCCCTTGCTTCGATCATGGGATCCGTAGGAACTCTGAATGGCAGCCTTGTTATAATTAAAAGACGGAGTGAATCACCCGAGATATCAACACCTTCCCAGAAACTACTTGTTGCGAAAAGTACCGATTCTTTATTTTTTCTGAATTTCTCAAGGAGTTTGTTTCTCGGAAGCATGCCCTGTTTCAGCATCATAATATTCTGATCGGTGTATTCCCCGGACACCTTGTCATATATATCATTAAGAAATGAATATGAAGTAAAAAGTACAAGAGCATGCCCGCCTGACAAAGTAATAGCTTCCAAAATAAAATTAAAGAGGTCTTCCCTGTAATTCATTTCGCTGGGTTCAGCAATATCAGGGATCGCAAGCAGTGTCTGCTCCCTGTAATTGAATGTTGAATCAACGATCAGTTCGCTGAGCCTTTTTATATTCTCAAGTCCCAGCTGTTGTTTCTGAAATTCGAATCTATTGTTTACGGAAAGTGTCGCCGATGTCATCAAAACAGTTTTACATCTGCCGTAAAGATGTGAATTCATAACATCCGATATTTCTATCGGTGAAACTCCCAGACCTGCAACAATGTCGGATTTCCCCTGCCTTCCTTCGAACCACCTGACGTTACTTTCCTCACGGCTGTAAAAAAAAGTCTCAAAGACCTCGGTATAATAGGACAGCCTGTTATATATTCCCCTGAATTCTGCAAGCAATTTGGAAAGATCTGTTTCAGTTTCGAACTGTTCAAGTATAACAACAAATGAACCCAACTCACCTGTAAGTGAAGTCATATCCTTTATGACTTTCCTGTATTTATTCTCTATTTCGTTCCAGTTGGCAGAGCTCGTAAGTCTTTCCGTTATACGTATATTTATATCACCGTTTATGCTATCACCACTGGCTGAATGAATGAAATCATAAAGTGAATCAAAACTATCTCTAACGAGTTCCTCTATAACCGGGACTCTAGGTGAAAAAACCTCTTCGGTTTTGAGCAAAGCCTGTGAAAGTGCTGTATTCTGAAGTTTGTCAGGCAGGTTGGCTACTTTTGAGGCAGCATAAAAGATCAATCCCTTCGGTTCACCCTTTGAACCGGTTGTCATCAATCTTCTAAGTGTCCTTAACAAACCGTGTTTTGTTACACGTAGACTGAAATGTGAAGTCGCTGCATCAACTATATTGTGCGCTTCGTCAAACACGACCCTGTTGTAAGAAGGAATGATCCCGGCATCATTGTCGTTTGAAGCACTTTTAATTGAAAGATCAGAAAAGAACATGTGATGATTGGCAACTATTATCTGTGCACGTGTCATTTCCCTTCTCGCCTTGAAGTAAAAGCAGTCATTGTAATGAGGGCATTTTACACGAAGACAGCTTTCGCTTTCGGCAGAAACTTTATCCCACAGATCATTAGGTGGTATAAAACTCAGATCGGAAAGAGAACCGTCTTTGGTACTACCGGCCCATTCCCGAATACTTTTAAGGGATTCTTCATCCGCGGAATCCGCCAGTTCAAAAAGTCCTTCGTTCATAGTATCCAGACGCAGAAGGCATAGATAGTTTTTCATTCCCTTAACAAGGGTAAAACTGAATTTTTTGTCAAGTACATCCTGAAGAAGCGGGATATCCTTTCCAACAAGCTGTTCCTGGAGGTTGATTGTATTGGTTGATACCACTACTCTTTCATTGTTTAGAACAGACCAGTAAATAGAAGGTATAAGGTATGATAAGGTTTTACCGGTCCCGGTTCCGGCTTCAACTATAGCAATACTCTCATCATTGAAAGATTCTGCAAATTTCTTCATTGCCGAGATCTGTTCTTCCCTGTATTCATATTTTCTTCCGAGCGCTTTTGATATAACACCGTTTTCGGAGAACAAGCCGGTCAGATCGTCGATATTCAGTTCACTGTATTCTTTTTTCTGAAAAGGTTCTACAACTACATAGATATCTGTAATGTTATTATCAATTATATAAAAACCCACACCATTGTTACCGAACATAGATGCGATCTCTATATCAGGTTCAGAAGGGGTTAGATTACCAGATGGATGGTTGTGGATTACCACCTGCTCAAAAACGGCAGATTCGACAATTGCCGGAACAGAATATTTATTCCCTCTGGAGATCACCCTTACTTCATTCACTATTCTGTCATTATTGTCTATGTTGCCGACAAAAAATACTTCATTCCCATTAGACTTCGCAATCTCGTCTTTTATAAAATTTTCTACTTCTCTTGTGAAATATCGATTTCCCACGGTCATCAGAAGTTTACATTATGTCACAGGTTGAGAAACAACTTTATTGCCTAATAAAATCATATACGGTAATTTAGTCAAACATACCCATCCGGAGGGATGGCCGAGCGGACGAAGGCGCTGGTCTCGAAAACCAGTAGAGCTTCACGGCTCTCGTGGGTTCGAATCCCACTCCCTCCGCCAATTTCAATATCAAATATATTTTTCATAATATTTATCCTGTTTAGATCAAAGATATAGCTTAAGTTATATAAAAAGCTTTATAATGATATTTATATTTATTCAGAACAGATATGATAATATTAAATGTTTAATCCAATATTAATTATCTATTTAAATCTACAATGTCTTTAAAAAGACACATTGTTCTGATCTGTTAACAGCACTTGATCCTTCAATCATGAATCAGAAAGAAATATATAACGATCTCCTGAACACAATAACAACACAGAAATTAATCTTCCTGATTTCCGGTAATTCAATTTCCGATTGTATCGATCTTTCGAACAATATAACGAAACAGGGATATGACAATATAGGTTTGGATTTCAGGGTCCCGGGTTTAAAAGAAACATTAAAAAAATATAAAAGAAAAGGATTGAAAAATTTCGGTGTTTTTAACATATGTACCAAAAAAGATGCAAGAATAGCTATCAACTCAGGTGCAAGATTCATATTTACCCCGCACATCGAAAAAGGCATTATAAGACGATGTCGAAAAGAAAAGCTGTTCAACTCCGCCGGAGCTCTTACACCTTACGAGATAAACCTCTGTAACGAGTTAATATGTGATTCTGTTAGTATTTATCCCTCTAAACTGTTCGGGGGTTTAGAGTGGTTTGGTTTTTTAAAACGTACTTATCCAAGTACAAGATTCATACCAACCGACAGTTTCGATTCCGGGCTTATTCTGGAATATCTCCGTCTCGAACCATTCGCTGTAGCAGATATCATTGATTTAAAACAGAACGGAAATTTTGACGAGACACTGAAAAATCTTGAAAAATTAAGAAGTGAACAAATCAGTTCTGTGCATCATTCGTTATAAAGTTGATACCACTTGAGACCTGTCTGGTAGTGACGTTAACTGTAACAAAATCTGAAGGGTTATCATCAGAAGATTCATTGTTTCCGCTGTAATATTCATCAGGAAAAGATATGGAAGGATTTTCTGCTATCAGGAAATCGCTGTACCTTGTTGGATTGTAAGCCCTGATCCTGCTGTCCATTTTCTCGATCAGTATTTTATATCGCCCCGGGGGAAGACCGTCTATCTCGAAAAATCCGTTCTGTATCCGGAGATCTGAAGTAATACCGGAAAATGACCCGATCTGAATATTGGAATCTGCCAGATTTACTGCCCTTACGTGTACTGCATTTAAAGGTTGCCCCTGAGAAGAAGTTACAGTCCCTCTTACAGCACCGAACTCCGATCCTGTATTATTACCACCACCGTCATTACCGCCATTATCGGTGTTGTCTCCGCCTCCGCCACCACCGCCGCATGAAACTAGTACTACGAACATGGTGAGTAGTAAACCTGAAAGTATGAATTTGCAGATTAACTTCATTTTCATATCTCCTGAGTTATTCCGGGTACAGAATTTTCATTACCGCTATATCATCTGGCTCAAGTGTTCTTCCAAACTCATCATTTTCAGGATTCGTGAAAGGGAACATTGTTGGAATAGCCGACGGCTGCATTGGGTCCAGGCCGAAATTGGAACTGTTATTCGTTGTTATGATCGCACCTACAGGTGTATGAGCAAGTCCCCATATATGTCCAAGTTCATGAACAGCAGTAGCAAGAATATCAGCTGTAGTACTGCTGGGGCGTGATCCGTTCAGTACAAGTATACCGTCAGTTATTATCCCGGAAGAGTTTATGGATGTTATTCCTACACCAAGAACAGTGGCCGGCAATCCAAGAGAGGTAAGGATTTCTCCGGTTTCATCAAAAACGATATCAACTATTCCGTCAGAAAGTGATGTAATGTCATTGAAATTAGAGCTTGTTATATCCTCATCTATCTGTGTCCAACTCCCGCAAATGTTCGCTAACCCCTGGATTTTGTTCCATTCATCGCACGCATCGAGAAATAATGGAACACCATCACCACCATCCAGTGTTCCACCGTCTATTCTGAATGTCACCGGGAGCTTGTTCCAATGATTAAACTGCACTCTGTTTCCGCTAATATCATTAAGCACGTGGTAGGAAAAAGCATTAAACGGGCAAAAAACAAAAGATATTAAAATTAAGAAAAGATGAATAGTCCTCATTTGTGTCTCCGAATGAAAACGATAATAATACTATTTGCCGGTGAGCTTTTTAAGACTGAATATGAAGTCTTCAAGTGAAACTTTATTTGCAGACCCCGATTCTTTACCTGTAGTACTATTGTAAACTGTCATACCGTCAACACCTGAACTTACAAATCGTGTATCCGATGCCTGGTCGTATTGTATCCTGTATACACCCTCGTTTAAACTTTCCAGGGTGTAATAACCTTCCTGAGTTTTATTTCCCAGGAACAGAACGACCTCTTCGTTGTCTACAAATTCGGGCCTGTCCGGAACATTAACATCTCTGTCCGAAGTAGTTCCGCCCGGCAATTTTATACTTATGGATTTTTCTGACAGCTCTCCGCTTACAACATCCTCAACATTAAATGTGGTTATTGTGTATAAAAGGCCGTTTGATTCTTCTAATGTTTTATTATTTATACACTTTGCAAGTACTATCAACTCTGATTGTCTTGCCATTTCGTCTACAGGCTTGTATATCTCCCTTGTTGCGTATGACTTGTTACATCCGATAAAGAATACAGACATTAATGTCATCAAAAGAATTTGATTTAATACTAAAAGTTTTGCCTTTCTGTCTTTCATATAATTTCTCCAGAATTTATGTTCGCTTTTAAGTTACAACCCTTTACCCGTTATTCCAATCCAAATTATTTATAAAAGTCATGATGAAAATGCAAGAGTAATTCTCCTGCGTTCGAGATCTGCCTCTGTTATTTTAACTTTTATCTGGTCTCCTATCTGAAACCATCTTTTACGTCGGTTAGCCTTCATCTCTGCCCTGGGGATAAAACCTTCAACGAATATCCTATCAAGTTCAATAAACATTCCGAAAGGCATAATACTTATAATTTTTCCGTTAAATGTTTCCCCTATTCGTGTTTTAACCAGGTTAGCTCTTTCAAGGTCCATGGCTTCTCTTTCCACTTCATCCGATCGTCTTTCCGTTACGCTGCAGTGTTCAGCGATCCTGTCAAGAGTTTTTTGGTCATAGTTCTTTGTAGATTTACTGTTAAGTTCATCTATTGTTCTGTGGACAATAAGGTCGGGATATCTTCTTATCGGAGAGGTAAAATGAGTATATTTATCAAGTGCAAGACCAAAGTGGATATCATCCCTGGTAGAGTATATCGCTCTTTTCATCGACTTCAGGATAAGCATGTTAACCACACTTTTATCCTTACGGTTCTGGGCATCGAAGATAACTGACTGTATATCCATCGGGGAAACCTCTTTGCCAAAGCTGAAATTATAACCAATTGGCTGAAGAGAATCCCTTAATTCTATCATTGCGGTCTGGTCCGGCCGTTCGTGTATACGGTAAAGCGAGTTCACCCCTTTGTTCGACAGGTAAATACCAACAGCATTATTTGCAGCTATCATAAATTCCTCGATGATTCCGTGGGCAATATTCCTCTCTGCCTTGACGACGTTTATGATCTCACCTTTTTCATCCCTTACCAGATCGGCTTCCGGTATATCAAAATCAAGTTCACCGTTATCTATCCTTTTCTTTTTGAGTTTTCTGAACAGCTCCCTCATTAATTTTATATTAGTTACCAGTTCCCTCAGGTTTTTTTTCACTTTCCCTTTTCTGGACAGGGTTTCCGATACCCATGAATAGGTAAGCCTGTGATCACTATTTATTATGCTGTCATAAATCTTGTAACCGTTAAGCTCTCCCCTTATCGAAAAGTCCATCTCCACTGTTTTGGTTAATCGGTCTTCCCTTGGAACAAGACTGCAGAGATTATTGGAAAGAACTTCAGGCAACATAGGTATAACCATTTGAGGAAGGTAATAACTATTACCTCTCTTAAAAGCTTCCTTGTCGAGAGGACTTCTCTTTTTAACGTAATATGACACATCCGCTATCGACACCCAGAGTTTGTAGCCCTTACGGGTCTTCTCAATACTTATAGCATCGTCAAAGTCACGTGCATCATCATTATCGATTGTTACCGTTAGAATATCCCTTAAGTCTTTCCTTTCCGATGTCCTGGCTTTGAGATCACCCCTGGATATTTTTTCAGCATATTTTATTACATTTCTCGGAAATTTCAGGGGAAGATCATATTCGTAGAGAATAGATTTTCTTTCTGATCTTATGTCACCCGATTGCCCTATGACAGAGCTTATTTTTCCTTCAAGTGATTTGTCTTTATCATTTCTTTTCGTTATTTCAACGACTACAAGAGACCCGTTCTTAAATCCCTTCCCCTCGGCTGGCTCTATCTTGATCTTGGGGATATCATCGTTCTTTGGTAATACTACAAATCTGTTTTTCCTCTTCAGCAACTTTCCAACTACTTTCGATTTTTTTTCCTGTGTGAAAGATCTAGCCCTGCTTTTGCTTGTTTTTTTGGTTTCAGAAGTCTTTTTTTCACTGGCGCTGACATATCTACCACCTTTTATTCTTTTAACACGTCCTTCAGTCGTAAGTGAACGAAGCATCTTTTTAAAAATACTTCTGTTCTCTCTCGGAACATTCAGCTTCTGCTCCATCTCCTTGATTCTCATTGGTTTTGAGTCTGACCTTTCGAGAAGCTGAAGTATTTCTTCTTTTTTCGGTTCTTTCATAATTATAGCAATAGTTCAATCATTCGATTTCTAAAGAGTTTAAGTTCAAATCCTTAACACTGTGAAATGACATATCTGATTTCAGGAGGCTGACAAAAAAGGATTTATAATTTGAATAATATAATCCATTCAGATACAATTGTCATTCAATTAATCCCACATTGGCAGGAGCAGAGAAATAAATGTTAAAAACAAATATCCCCGGAGCAATAATAATAGCACTGATAGTATTGGGTATCATAGGCTACGCGTTTACTCTGAGGCTGTCACTTGAGTGGGACTTCTATTTTAAGATACTTGCTACAGTTGCTCTTATAGCGCTCGCTGTATCTCTGATAACCCATTTTGTACCTCAAAGAAAGCAGAACTAGGAACTTATAATAATACCTTTATCTCCTCCTTCATTACTTTTTCCGTCATCACCATGATAACGGGATATATGTATCAGGTACTCCCTCGGACTTGATTCATTATCAAGATAGAATTTTGCCTCATTTAGATATTCTGATACTACCTCGGTACAGAATTCCAGGTCAATATCAGATCCACCGTTTTGTAAATAATTTTTTACGGATCTTAATAGATATCCCGAAATCTCATTTGCAAACAGATTCTCTCCCGTGTGTTCATAATATATTCCGTTTTTTTCTGTCTCCATTGTTTTCTTTACCTGTTCAAGTGCTGAAACCAGGTCATTATCCCTGATACTCTTATTCCCTCTGAAAATTGCTGATATCCCCTTTTCCACGACTGCAAAAAAACCCGGGTCCTTCCTGTATAACTCAGCTTTTTTTACATATGTACCCACCCCCTCTCTGCGTATTCTTTTCATCGTAACTTTCTGCTGCTGATGCTTCTGGCCCTCAACAAAATATTCGCAATCAATTGGACAATCTATTTCAACACCTCTTTTCTCGCCGCAGCATACAGGGCATATTTCGCGGTTTTTAGCAGGGCAGTACCTCTTGGCCTTTCTCTTTCTGCAAAGAATACATTTCATATCAAACTACACCTAAATACTTTTTGGTTTTATTTTTTCTTCGATCCAGGAAATAATATCATTTGTATTCGCGCCGGGACTGAATATTTCCAGGACACCTATCCGTTTTAATTCTTCGGTATCCTCGCGGGATATAATCCCTCCCCCAAATACTTTAATGTCATCGGATTCCGACTCCTTCAACAATTCAAGGATTCTTGTGAATATATATCTGTGTGCTCCGGAAAGGATGCTGATACCTATGGCATCCACATCCTCCTGAATAGCCGATTTTACTATCATTTCAGGAGTCATGTGAAGTCCTGTGTATACTACATCAAAACCGGCATCCCTCAAAGCCCTGGCTATTATCTTTACACCACGGTCATGACCGTCGAGACCGGCTTTGCCAATAAGTATCTTTAATCTGCAATCAGCTTTGTTCATAATATAGAATCGAACACATTCACCAACCTGTATCAGAACAGCCCGGGATCTTTATATTCTCCATAGACATCCCTGTATACATCACTTATCTCACCAATTGTAGAATATTCACGAACAGCGTCAATAAGGAAAGGCACAAGATTATGTCCCTTGTGAGCAGCTTCTGAAAGTGCGGAAAGACACTTTTTTACTTTCCTGTTGTCACGCGTTCTTTTCACCTCGGATAGTTTTTCAATCTGTTTTTGTTCAATTAATTCATCAAATTTATGAATTTCCATATCGTCCCGGTTTTCCATTTTGTATTTATTGACACCGACTATTGTTTTCTCACCTTTTTCGAACTGTTTTTGATATTTATAGGAAGCGTCTGCTATCTCTTTCTGTGGATAACCTGATTCTATCGCCTTAATAATGCCCCCCATCTCATCTATTTTATCGATATACCCATACGCATCTCTTTCAACCCTGTTTGTGAGATTTTCTACAAGGTAACTCCCCCCCAGAGGGTCGACGGAGTTGACCACCCCGCTTTCTTCGGCAATGACCTGCTGGGTTCTCAATGCAAGCAGTACTGATTCCTCGGTGGGTAAAGAAAGTGTTTCATCCATTGAATTAGTATGTAAGGACTGGGTACCTCCAAGAACTGCAGCAAGTGCCTGTATGGCGACTCTTACAACATTGTTCACAGGCTGCTGGGCAGTAAGGCTGCAGCCGGCGGTCTGTGTATGCATCTTGAGCATCATGGATTTCGGATCGGTTGCACCGAAGTTTTCCCTCATTATATTAGCCCACATGCGTCTTGCTGCCCGGAATTTTGCGATCTCTTCAAAAAAATCGTTATGGGAGTTAAAGAAAAAAGATAACCTGGATGCAAAATCGTCAATTTTCATCCCTCTCTCGATGCATTCCCTTACATATCCGATACCGTCAGCAAGTGTGAATGCAAGCTCCTGTACAGCCGTTGATCCGGCCTCCCTTATATGGTATCCGGATACGGATACCGGATAACAGTTTGGAACGTACTTTGTACAATACTCTATCATGTCTACAACTATCTTTACCGAGCTTTGCGGTGGAGATATCCATTCACGCTGGGCTATGAATTCCTTTAACATATCGTTCTGAATAGTACCTCTTAGTCTTTCAGGTTTTATACCCTTCTTTTCCGCAAGTACGAGATACATAGCGAAAACGATACTTGCTGTACAGTTTATGGTCATGGATACCGAGACCTTTCCGAGATCGATCCCGCTGAAAAGATCCTCCATATCTCTCAGGGAAGACACTGAAACACCCTCTTTCCCCACCTCCCCCCTTGATCTCGAGTTGTCACAGTCGTATCCCATAAGAGCCGGCATATCGAAAGCAGTACTCAGACCGGTTTGCCCCTGTTTCATGAGGAATTTGAACCTGTTATTTGTATCTTCAGGTGAACCGAACCCTGCGAACTGTCTCATTGTCCACAGTCTGCCCCTGTACATCGAGCTGTAGACACCTCTGGTGTATGGGTATTCGCCGGGAAATCCAATATCATCGAGATAACTTATCTCACCCAAATCCTCAGGTGTTGCAAGTTCTGGAACTTCCATTCCCGATACTGTTGTGAAATCCGCATCTCTCTTACTTGATGCATTGAATTTTGATTTCCATTCCTCTTTTCTTTTTTTCAGGTCTTTATCTTCAGACATTCCCAACCTCTTTAAATAGTATTATTATAGAATTTAAAAGATTTCAAATAGGTATTGCTTTGATATTATAGTTTTCAGATGTGGAAGATGAACTGTCCGTATCGAGGTATACTATGCGAAGATTATTAAAAAATTTAATAATTAAGGTTAACGACCATTAGTTTAAGTTCTGTCATCTCTTCTATAGCATAGCGTAGTCCCTCTCTTCCGATACCGGAATCCTTCGATCCGCCGTATGGCATATTCTCTACCCTGAAGCTCGGAAAATCATTAACTATGACCCCGCCTACTTCAAGTATGTCGTATGCTTTAAAAGCTTTTTTTATATCCTTTGTAAATACCGCGGCCTGTAGTCCATATCTGGAATTGTTTACCTGTTCGAGTACCTTGTCGTAATCGTTATACCTTTCAATACTTACCACAGGTCCGAAAACTTCATCACAGTTTACTTTCTGTGCCGGCTTCGTTTCGGTAAGTACAACTGGTTCTATAACATTGCCATCCCTGTTCCCGCCTGTGAGCATTTTGGCACCATCGTTCACCGCTTCATCAATCCATCCCATGATCCTGTCAGCAGCAGGAGTATCAATAACCGGGCCTATATCAGTTTCTTCGTTCAAAGGGTCGCCAGTTTTTAATTCTTCGGTATTTTTAACGAAGGCATCGACATATTCCTCGTATATGCTTTCATGAACAAAAATACGCTGAACCGAAATACAGCTCTGTCCCGCCTGGTAGAACGCACCCCATACGTTCCTTTTAACAGCGAAATCAAAATCCGGAGGGTCTTCATCTATGACAGTAGCGGCATTCCCGCCAAGTTCCAGAGTTACTCTTTTCCTTGAGAACTCTTCCATCAGATGCCACCCTACAGTATCACTCCCGGTAAAAGAGATCTTCTTTATTCTTGTATCTTCCAGAATGTTCTCAGTATTCGAACCTGGAATGGGGATAATATTGAATATACCAGGTGGTATATCGGATTCTATAGCGATCTCGCCAAGTATCAGCGCGGACAGCGGTGTCTGCATTGCAGGTTTTAATACTATTGAATTGCCTGATGCAACTGAAGGCGCAACCTTGTGTGCAACCAGGTTAAGCGGGAAATTGAAAGGCGATATTCCCATCACTATACCCAGAGGGAAACGTTTGGAAATTCCGAACATCTGGTCATTCCCCTTTGCAATATCTACAGGTATAAGCTCACCCTCACTCAGTCTGTCAGCCTCTTCGGCACCGACGGAAAAAGTTTTTATAGCACGATCAACTTCGACCTTCGCCGATTTAAGTGGCTTGCCACCTTCGAGAACAAGGACTCTTGCGATCTCATCTTTTCTTTTTTCAATTCCTTCGGATATTTTTCTCAGTATAGTTTTTTTTTGGTGAGACGAAGCGTTTCTGAATTTATTGTAAGCATTGTGGGCGCTGTCCAGTGCCTTCTTACAGTTTTTTTCATCCGGAACATTTATAACTGCTGCAACTTCACCGTTATATGGGCTCCTGACTTCGGCTTTTTTTGAACTTTCATGCCATTTGTTGTCTATAAGGTATCCGTATTCTTTGCTCATGTTTTATTAGTGTAGCATACGAATAAAAAAGGGAGTTAACACGCCGTCAACTCCCTTTTTTTATTTATATCTATTTTTTAATTACGGACAGTCACTGTCAGCACCATCAACGTCACCGTCTCTGTCATTATCAAATCCGTCAGCACACATAGTTTCTGTTCCGAATTCGCAGAGGTCGCCGCTCATGTCTCCTTCCTTACCGTCACAGTTCATATCGGCACAGTCTATATTGCCATTCCCGTTATTGTCAAAATCGTCGTTACAGGTAACCTCGGTGATGAATTCACAGGTTCCACCGGGTGTATCCACACCACCGCATGCAGCATCGGCACAATCTATGAATCCGTTTGCGTCATTATCAAACATATCCGAACATGTACTACTCATATCCTCAGCACCGCACAGCTGACCTGAAGGACCTCCAGCAGCTCCGTCGCAGTCCGTATCTGCGCAGTCGGTAAAACCATCCATATCGTTATCTACACTGTCATTACAGATCGTTTCAGGTTCGGCCATCGGGACTTCTTCAGGTGCAGACTGGTTTATAACCACGGAAGCCTGTAATGTACGCTTTGCCTGAACAATGGAAGGACAACTCGGGTCTAATGTTATCGGGTTCGGCAGAATTATAGTTCCTGTTACAACCTGCGTACCCCCTGTGTTGTTAATAGTGGTATACTGCACAGCTGCCTGACCATCCGCCAGAGTTCCCTGGATCGGGACCATCGTATTTTCGACATCCCCCAAAGAGGGATCACTAACCTCGAACTGTACGATAGAACCTACCGGTATACCATTTGTTGTGAACTGCAATGTAATGAAAAGAGTAGTAGGAGCCCCCATCGGATTAGTAGTAATATCTGTATCGGCAGGTGCCACAAGCCTTACAGGATTTATAGTTACCGGAAAGGATTGCGATTCCTTTTCTCCGCCGGCTCTTGTAAGTGTTACCCCTACGTTAACAATAGCAGGTGTATCATCTGTAGTGTCAGGTGTGTTATCTATATACAAACCCGAGAGCAGGTTCAATACTGCCTGGCCGTTTGATGTAAAGTTATCTTCGCTTAGAACACAGCCACGCTCGTTTATAGGCAGGCTATTGCTGTTTAGCTGGAAATCTACAGTGGTACCGTCAGGTGTAAGGCTTTCATTTACGTTTATTATAACTTCGTACTGGTCGGTAAGGTTGCCGAACAGAATATCAGGATTTCCGTTAACGACCACGATCTGCGCTCCAAACGGGTCTGAAGAGCCCTGCCTGTTCTTTAAATCACCAGTCCCGTTCTGACACCCTACAATTGCCAGAGTAAATATTATTAAAACTAAATAATTTAATTTTGTAAGCAATTTCCATCATCCTCCTGCCTAAATTATTGGCCTAACGTTATATCTATTGAATCAACGCTGCCACTTTCAGTAGATGCTTCCAGTGTTGCATCAGTTACATTTGAATCACCGCTAATGAGTATAAGGACATCGGCGATTCCCCTGTCATCAGTGAGTGTTTCAAACGGAGAATCAACAAACGCTCCCAGACCAAACCACTGGGAAATTGGAACCAGTGAGCACTCCTGCTCACCGCACCCCTGAGGATTAACAAACTGTAAACCGCGTGCGTCCGGAACAGAGTCTCCGTCGGTATCGATTACTATATCGTTGGGGCCTGCAAAAGCGAGGTCCCATCTGACGACTACATTGTTAAGGGGAATTTCCTCACCCGTAAAATCATCCTGCCTTGTAACAATTGCCTGTACTCTTCGAACCACAAGAGTGTCTGCAGGAATACTTATATTTATATCATCCGTTAGAATATTCACATCCGACCCGAACGGAGCGAATTCCGGGTTCGAACCACCGCATCCACCTATTCCGGTATAGGAAACGAATACGAGTACCAGTATCACTGTCAGCTTTCTCATTATTGTTGAACCGAAATAATTCATCTCACATCCTCCTATCTGATTATCCTTGGTGTTATAAACACTATTAACTCTCTTCTCTGGTCATTTCTGGATTCAGAACTGAACAGCCAGCCGAACAGCGGAATCCTGGAAAACCAAGGAATACCCGATGAGTTTTCAGTAACGTTCCTTGTGAAAATACCACCAATAACGATAGTCTCCCCATCGGTTGCAAGTACTTGAGTTTCTGCTTCATTTCTTCTTATACTGGGCTGACCGTTTGCACCTGTAGTTGTCGGGTCAGGAGCATTATCCGTAACCTTTATATCCATTAATACTCTGTTGTCATTAGTAACATGTGGTGTAACCTCCAGCCTTAATGTTGCATCAACGAACTGAGTCTGTGTACCCGCAGCGGATACACTGAGGAAAGGAATCGAGACACCCTGTTCTATCCTGGCGGGATTGTTGTCCAGGGTTAATACCTTCGGAGATGAAAGTATTCTTCCATCTCCCCTGTTCTCCAGAGCTGAAAGTCTTATGTCCAGATCATAAGCACCGGTAATACTCCCAAGCACTATTCCAAGAACACCACCAGCGCCGGTTCCTGCAGCTGCAGGCAGATCAACAATAAAATTATCTCCGGTAGTTCCGAACGGGCTTCCAACACCTGCCCCGCCTACACCCACACTTGCGGGAAAAGTAGCACCGGTGGGGTTGCCGGTTGCGGCAGAAGCCCTGTAATTAAATCCCCACTGAACTCCAAGTTCACGGGTAAAATCCAGTGTTGCCTGTACAATTCTTGATTCAATAAGGACCTGAGGAGTCCTGGTATCCAGATTGTTGAGCAGGTCTTCCACTTCGTTGACCCTTCCACGTGTATCCGTGACCAGAAGACTGTTAGTTCTGGCATCTATCTTGATTTCACCCCTCGAACTCAACAGAGGATCAGCCAGAGGTTCAAGCTCCTCAGCTTTTGCGTAATTTATAAATACCTGTTTTGTAACAAGCGGCTCAAGCTGCTCTTTTGACTGGGCTGCATCACTGATCGCAGCCTGCCTTGCCTGAAGGGTCTTGAGGGGTGCAACTTTCAATACATTGCCCTCAACTGTTGCCCCGAGGCCCGAATTTTCCAGTATTACATCAAGTGCCTGGTCCCATGGCACATTGGATAATTTTAGTGTTACAGTACCTTTTACATTCTCAGCGATAACCATGTTAAATCCGCTGATATCCGAGATAATCCTTAAAACGTCTCTAATATCAGCATCCTTAAAATCAAACGAGATCAATTCACCCCTGTAAGCAACCTTTTGTCCGGGTTTTGTTGCTGCATTGTAATCAAAAGCCCAAGGTTCTTTTTCCTCACCGGAGAGACCCTGTTCCCCCGTTTTCTTTTCCTCTTTCCGGAAAGTCATTGTTAGAATATTTCCGTTCTGCTGAATGTCAGGTGTTACGAGTTTGTCCTTGAATTCAACAACCACCAGAGCATCATCTTCCTTAACAGGATCATGAAAAGACGATACGAAGCTTACAGGCGTGTCAAACTCTGTAACATCTCTTGCAACCTGAAATTTCTGAGCCAGAATAACATCGCTTAATTTTAATGTGAATTTGTTATCTTCATCCGGAAGAGCTTTATAGTCAACCGGCTGCTGCGATTCAATCGTAACTTTTGCAGCACCATCCCGGGCCTCGAATCCAATTGATTGAATTACATTCAAGTTGTCGGATTGTGCATTTTCACCTGGATATGATGATTCAATTAAAGTTTCAGATAAGGCATTCGCAGAGTTTAGCAGAAATAAACAAAGAAAAAACAGTATTAAATTTTTTGTTTTCATACCTTCCTCCTCCTCCTTCTTATAAGACTTTAGTCATAAATGAGTACCTTGAAAATTTTATCATTCTCCCTCGTCAACGAACGCTAAAACAGAATTTTTGATCTCAACTTTTTTATTCCCGAATACATCTTCGAAATACCTTTTTTCCTTAACAAGAAGTCCGTCCTCACGAACTTCCTCAATGACACCGTTCCTGTTTCCTATCTCGTCCCCTTTTCCAAGAAAGTAGGTATTACCCTCAGGGTCAACAACTACAGCCTTAGGTTCATTATTCACCCAGACCACCCCTGTAATCCTGAATTCATTTAATGAGTATTTCTTTAAAGGCGGAGTAGCTTCGGTTATTACAACTTCTTCTTCTCTTGGTGCCTGGATAAATGGTTTAAAGGGATCTCTTTTCCCGCTCGGATCATAAAGTGGCCGGCTAGCACCGTTTTGCATATCGTATAGATCACCTGGAACATCTGCTGGTTTTTCAGGATTATTCATATCCTTATTCTCCATCTGGGCTCTGGCGTCTTTTTTTAATTTTTGAAGCTGATTATAGCCCTCGGATATGGTCGTTTCAGAACTGTCTTTGACCTTTTTCTCCTGTGAATGAGAGAACGGTGTAAAGAATAAGAGAAATACCAAAGTTATATAAACAAGATCTATTCGTTTAGTCATAACCATATTAATAGCAAAAACAGTATTTATTTCTTTTTTTCCTCCTTCTGTTCAAAATCTTTCATCGGTAATAGTCTGAACGTAAGGGTTGTAAAATCCGCTTCAAGGACCACGTTTTCAGGATTATTATTCCCTTTCTTTCTCTCGAGTGCGAGGTCTTGTACATTTACAATTCTTGGTAATCTCGATATCCTGTCAAAGAAATTGGCGAGTTCATGGTAAGTTCCGACAACCTCCATCTCAATTGGTATCTCTGCATATATATCTTTTGGAACTCTTCCTTTTGGAGCAAATACCTGGGGTTCGAGCCCCGCTGCAGAAATATCTGAGTATATACTGTTAATAAGTGCAGGAATCTCTTCCTCTTTAGGAAGTTTCAGGGAAGCTATCTGGAATTCCTTGTTCAACCTGTCGAACTCCTGCTGAAATTTTGGCAGATCTTTTTCTATATTCTCCAGTTCTGCGAGACGTTTTTGTTTACTCTGTAATGATCTCTCAAGATTGGTCAATTTATTATTATTAGGAGACCAGAAGAAATACCAGTACGCTCCTGACATTATCACCACTATAGCTAACAAAAGAATTATCTTCGTCAGCAGTGATTTTTCATCCAGCCAATCTGATATATTATCTATATAAGACATTTGTATACCTGAAAAAATTTATAGTTCTTTTTTATTCTCATCCTTCTCAGTGTCTTGCTGCTCATTATTACTTTCACCGATAAAATCGAGTCTGGAAGTGATCTCAAAACTTCTCAGTGGCAATTTATTTACAGTGGTTTTTTTGATCACTTTAAGATTTACGTTTTTGAAGTAATTTGAATTCTGCAAAGCCTGCATAAAGTCCGCTACGGTAAATTCATTCCATGCAATGCCCGAAATTGTTGCATTGGACCCCTTGGAGCTGATTTTATTTATCCATGCTTTCTCAGGTATGGACTTTGATAACGATTCCATTACAAAAAGCGGGCCTGATCTTTTCTTTTCAAGTTCTACTATTACCTTAATTCGCCTTTCAAGTTCTTTATTCTTCGCTTTAAACTCATCAACCTTTTTCTCGACATCCTTAAGCGATGCTATCTTTTTCTCTGTTACTTTGATTTGATCCTGTACACTGTTTATCTTGTTCTTCTGACTATAATGTGTAGCAAGTATGACACCCAGAACAGCAAGAAGTGCAAGAAGGCCAATGAAGAATTCTCCTCTTCCTCTAGCTTCTTTAATTTCCTGTTTTGGTAGCAGGTTAATCCTGATCATTACTTATCTCCGATTGTTCTCAATGCAAGTCCTACCACGACTCCCATCTTGGGTGAAATATCTGTTATATATGAAGGATCGAAATCACTGTCACTCACCTGGATTTTTTTGAAAGGATTTACCATCTCCACATTTGTATCTGTAACATCTTTGAGTACTTCACTCAGATCGGGAACCTTTGATGATCCTCCTCCAAGAATAATGTCCGATATTCTGTCCTTCCAGAAGTTCGATACAAAAAAATCAAGTGTTCTTTTAATTTCTCCTGATATGAGGTCAGTAAAATCGCTCGTAACTCTTTCTACTTCAGGAGGTGTATTCTCTTTGCCAAGGTTATATTTCATCTGTTCCGCTTCCACAAAGTCTATGTTCAACTCTTTCATCAACCACTCGGTAAACTGGTTCCCACCAGTTGATATATCTCTAGTAAAAACCGATATACCATCTTTTAGAATATTTATATTTGTGACAGAAGCACCGATATTTACCAATGCTACAAGCCCTTCTGACGGATCGTAATTAATTTCGTACATGTTCTCCAAAGCAAAAACATCAACATCAACTATTACAGGCCTGAGACCAATATCGGAAACAAGATTCACATATTCGTTGGTTATATCTTTCTTGGCCGCAACAATAAGTACATCCATATTCCCTTCGGGGGTTTCTCCCGGCAGTATCTGGAAATCATAATTAACATCTTCTATACTCTGGGGAAGATATTGCTCAAGCTCCCACGGTATTGATTCGGAAAGTTCAGCATCAGACATTGCAGGCAGTGTAACTTTCTTGATAATCACCGAATGCCCTGAAACAGATATCACAACATTTTTATTCTTAATTCCAAGATCTTTTATTAGAGTAGATATGTGGTCGGAAACTACTTCTGGTTTTGTTATAACTTTATTTACTATAGATTCCGGAGGGAGGAAGGCTTCACCAATACTCCTGAGCTGATAACCGCCTCTGGATTCTTTCAGCTCCGCAACTTTAAGTGCGTTGGACCCTATATCAAGCCCTATTATTCCCTTGTTTTTGAAAAACAATTCATCCTCCAGAAATACAAAATAAATTTAAACACTTTTCAAAAGTTATTTCAAGTGAAAATTTCATATATTTAAACCAATACTTTAATCAAACTCCGTAATCTATTGCCATTTTTAAAATTATATACCCGTTTCTATATATACACAATCAACATTACTACATGTCATAAAAGAATGTCAAGCTAAACAATCATCTTAAAGAAATACTTTAATTGTCCGCTATAAGGAATAACAGTATTTAATAAATTATCTAATTTTGGGTAAAAGGGGAGAAATGGTACTAAAATTCGTTGTCATCGGGAGGATTACTGCCATCAAGGTTGTCGTAATAAATTTCGACCTCTTTTGTATGTACCTCGGTTATATCCGAGTCGAATGTCACAGTGAAGAAAGCACTTTCCGAAGGTAAAAGAACTCCCTGGTCATTGCCCATTACATTTACAGAGTTAGCTTCAATGATCTTGCCGTTTATATCTTTTAATATGATCACGACATATATATTCTTTACAGGATCCGCAGAGGTGTTCATAACAGCACCATTGAACTCAATATCACCGTTCTTGCCCACACCTTCGAGTATAGGCCCGTCCAGGACCACTGCATTATTTTCCGATCCGGGAACACCACAACTGTAAAGAAACACGAAAACAAATATTATGAAAGGAACAAAAGCTATCCTTTTCATTTATCTTTTTTGGAAGCCAGTCTGGAAATTGATATCACGTTTCTTGCCAAATCGCTACTTTTCCCGGAAGCTTTTTTGGCAGTGTCTGCTTTCTTTTCATCCTCTGAAGCGTGATCATCTATTATATCCCCCAGAACTCTGTGCATTATCTTTAAAGCACCTATAGAATGCTCTTTAAGATAACCCTTATCAAAAACAACTTCCTTCTTCCTCCTTGTGAAAAGATAAAGAATAAAAGCCTGATTGTTGAGAACTATCAACATCGCGGCGTATAACAGGAAATTATCGGAAAACACCTTTTTTATTAATGTCCTGGTTTCCGAATCGATCTTAACTATTCCTGAAGGTTGTGACTCCTTGTGAGTAACAAATGGAACAGAAACCGAGATAAGCCCTTTATCTCTTTTAACCGAGACTCCTTCATCAGAATAAAGATCTTTCATAAAGTAACCTCTGGCCGGACTGTTTTCCATATCTTTCTTAAAAACAACACTAAAAAATTTGGGTGATATCTCAAATGTATTGAATAATTTCTTCCTTCCCAGTCTTTGATCAAGAAACATGTAAAACTCGTCACTTGTGGGTTCTTTCCCGTAATCGGAGAAATAGCTACTCGCCTGTTCTCCGATTGTTTCTGCAATAGCCCGTGTTTTGTTTACAAATTCATCCTTGGCCCTGTCAAATTGAAAATAGAATACGACACCTATCAGAAACAATATGCCGAGTTCTATAAGGATAAATTTGAATATTACGTCTAATTTCTGACCTATGCGCATTTCATGAACTCTTCAAGTACCTTGCGAATATCCTCGTTCTGCGAGTGTCTGAACAACATGAAAATCATACCGCTGAAATCTTTTCTCATGTCATAATCCAGACTTCTGTATAATTTTACAAGTAATTTTTCCTCATCCGTTAATACTTCCAGTTTCTCTTCATTTATATCCTCTCTCTCCATGAATCTTTTCAGACGTTCTCTTTTAGCTATATTCCATAACTCATCTATTCTTATCTGAAGTATTTCAGCAAGCTGCTGACAACGGTCAAGAGAAGGTGCATCTACTTTTCCCGTTTCAAGCTGGTGTATGAACACGCTTGATACATTGAGATAACGTGCAAGATCCTCTTGCGTGATGTTCTTGTGTTTCCTTTTATTCTTAAGATATTCTCCGAATCTCATTATATTCTCCCGAGGATATAACTTTAACAAATAAATAAGAAAGCTATAGCGTTTATTATACCCTAATTTTATTACATTTTTATATCAATATGCAAGAGTAAAATTCGAAAGAGGCAAGTGGATAGTGAGGTGTCAGTATTTGACTATGCCCGGAGGCGGAATCGAACCACCGACACGGGGATTTTCAGTCCCCTGCTCTACCGACTGAGCTATCCGGGCATATTAAAGGTTTCTATTCTACCCAAACTGATTTTTCTATGCAAGAACTAACTCATAATGAATATTACTCTATGAACTCATATAAATAAAAAGGCCAAGGACTCCTTGAAGTCCCTGACCCATGGTACCCACACGCAATAGAGGTATGGAGAGATGAGTATTTAAATCGCGTGTGATTTAAATCCTGAAACCAAAAATCTTTTATAAGTCTATCCAGTAAAGAACCTGTGCCATTACTCCATGCTGGTTCTGTTTAGCTTCTCCGCCATCCTTTACGAAATAATCTTCATCAGCATGGTCCCACCTGTACTCCAGTCTCAGCTCCATGTTATCCATGTATCTGTTTCCAGCGATCAGGCCTTTAAATGGTTTTAATATTAAAGTAGGGGTGAATTCCGTAACCGCTACCGGTGTACCCAGACGTACTCCGTCAGAATCATCAAAATATTCACCTCTTAGAGCAAGAGAAACCGCGGGATGAAGATCAACTACAACGTAGCCTGCAAATCCCCACCAGAATGCGTTATCTCCTCCGATATCGGCATTGTTATTTTCCCAGCCGAAATCCGCGTCACCGGTAAGTGTCACTTTTTCCATCAATGTCATTGTTCCCACAATGGTCACAAGTTTTCTGAAACTATCATTGGCATCGTCTTCCTTGCCAAAATAACCGGTAACACCAAGCCATGAATCAGTAACAGTGTCGCCAGCGTAGCTGTAGGCTATCTGTGCTTCAACCGTCTTTGATTTGTTGTTATCCTTTGTATTATCCCAGCCGTTATTAAGTCCCAGAGTAAGGTCGAATCCTGATAAATTCGTGGATGCCCTTACACCTGTGTGTGTGAACGGAATTGCGTTACCAAAAAGCCAGGATCTGGTAATATTGGGATCTCCTTTGGCTTCTATTACCTCATAACCGGCTAGTGTTACGAATTTACCGACCTTTATGTCAATCCCGTTATTACCGAACGGTATTAACACATCCATATAACCCTGGTAAATATCAATATCGTCCGAAGTATCCCCAAGACCGGCAGATGCTATGTTATCCGCCATCTGTCCGAACAGGATATCAGCCCTGAATCCAAACAGATCCATATTTCCACCTTCAAGAGTAGGAGTCTTTTCCAGTGAAACTGTGAATGCGTTCAGACTGAAGCTGTTATTTTCCGGGTACAGTGGTCTTGAACCATCACTTATATCAGCTCCTTCGGGCTTATCAAAAACATACTGATATGAACTATCCACATAAAACCCAAGGTTTACTGACCTGAAGAATGCAACTATTGCATTCAGATCATCTTTATCCTCCTGCGTCATCTCGGCCGCCCTGACCTGCATAAGAGGAGTTATCACAAAGAAAAGCATTAATAGCAGACATGTTTTTCTTACCATACTTAATCCTCCTTTATTTAATTTCGTGTAAATATTTTTCATAATTCATCACCTCTCCTTTTAATATTGGTTTTATCCTTTTCTTTATTCAGCTATCGCCTGGAAATCAGGGTATGACTCCATACCGTGCTCCGAGTAATCCAGACCTTCAATTTCTTCTTCGTTTGTCACACGTAATCCCATTGTCATTTTTATGACAAGGAATATGACAAGTGCACTTAGTAAAGTGAAAACACCGTAAGCGACCACTCCTACGAACTGAACGAACAGGCTGTGTTCAGCACTGAATATGCCTACTGCCAGTGTTCCCCAGATCCCGCACACAAGGTGTACAGATATTGCACCCACCGGATCATCGATCTTTATTTTGTCAAAGAAAGTTACGGAAAGTACTACGATGAAACCTGCTATGAATCCAATGATCACCGAACTCATTATCCCTACAGCATCCGCTCCGGCAGTTATTCCAACAAGACCTGCGAGTGCACCGTTCAACACCATTGAAAGATCGGGCTTTTTGAAAATTATCCAGGACAGGACCATAGCTCCTATTACCCCCGCTGCAGCCGCAAGAGTAGTTGTTACGAAAACAAACGAAACAGGGCCCGGATCGGCAGAAAGAACTGATCCGCCGTTAAACCCGTACCAGCCTAGCCAAAGCATGAATACACCTATACATACCAGTGGCATACTATGCCCGGGGATTGGCTTGATACCGCTTTTGGTGTACTTGCCAAGTCTGGGTCCAAGAAGATATGCACCAACCAATGCGCCCCATCCACCGACACTGTGAACAAGTGTCGATCCGGCAAAATCATAGAAACCCATCTGGTCAAGCCAGCCTCCACCCCACTTCCATGATCCTGCAATAGGGTAGACAATCGCAACGAATATGGTGGAGAATACCAGAAAGCTGCTAAGCTTCACACGTTCAGCTACCGCTCCTGATACAATTGTTGCAGCTGTAGCGGCAAACATTGCCTGGAAGATGAAATCGGTCCAGTAAGTATAATTGCCACCCGCATAATCAATAAGACCCGCGGCTCCTTCGGGCATGCTCAGACCAAAACCCGCAAATCCGAAGAAATTGCCAATTGAAAAATCTCCGGGGTACATCAGATTGAATCCAATGAACGCATATGTTAGCAGGCCCATTGATACAATAAATGTGTTTTTGAACAATATGTTTACTGTGTTTTTTGACCTCGACAGACCTGATTCAACAGTAGCAAAGCCAAGGTGCATTATAAAAACAAGAAAAGCCGAAATAAGCATCCATATATTGTTGACAACAAATAATGAATGTTCCGGAGTAACATGACTTTCCTGGGAATATGCACTTGTCGGAAAAGCACATAAAACAATGAACAAAATTGACAAATACTTTATGTCGAAATGTGATAATGTGTTGTGAATAAATTTTTTCATCTCTGACCCCTATGTTAAGAAAATATTTGTCTTAATACATTGAGCAAAGGCGGTGCCAAAGTAACTCAGACAACTATAAAAAAGGGCTATCTACCCGTAATTTATGAATAATTTTTATTGCACCAGATATACTCATAAGAATTAAAGGATATTGATGCACATAAATTAAGCACGACAGGTTTATGATTTGTGCAGTAATCACTTTTTGCAGAATGATATTTTTCGATTAGAATTCTGGACTATGAAAATTTCGATTGTTAGTCTTGGATGTTCCAAAAATCTTGTAGATAGCGAATTAATCACCGGGAATCTGGTAAAACATGGCCATGAAATATCAACTGAAAGTGAAGCAGACATAATAGTGGTTAATACATGCGGATTTATAGGAGATGCGAAAAGAGAATCCATAGATACCACTCTCGAAATGCTTGAATATAAAAGATCAGGAAAGTGCAAGAAACTAATTGTTACAGGGTGTCTTGTCGAAAGATACAGGGAGGAGCTGCAACAGGAGATACCGGAAATTGATGCTTTCTGGGGTACAGGGAATCTTTTTGATATACATAAACTGCTTGATAATGAACAACTTGACTACAGGGTATACAAGCCAGGAACGCTTTACGATCCTGATTCCCCCCGAGTGATTTCAACTCAAAAACATTTTGCCTATGTGAAGGTATCGGAAGGATGCTCCAGGACTTGCAGCTTTTGTATAATCCCGAAAATGAGAGGAGTCATGAAAAGTCGACCGGTTGATTCAATATATTCCGAGATTAAGAGACTGGCTGACCAGGGCGTGAAAGAAGTTAATCTCATAGCACAGGACATGACAAGTTACGGAAGAGATATAGGTACCGACCTTAATACTATGCTCGGAGAAGTTGCAAAAGTAGAAAATATAGAGTGGATAAGGATCCACTATTGTTATCCATGGGGTATGACCGATGCTCTTATGGACACTATTAACCGTGAGCAAAAGATATTGCCATATATAGATATGCCTATACAGCATATAAACAACAGAATTTTGAAGCTAATGGACAGAAAGACCCCGAAGTCCAGAATTCTGGATATTCTTTCCAGATTAAGATCCAGTATAGATGAAGTAACCCTGAGATCCACCTTCATTGTAGGCTTCCCGGGAGAAACCGAGAAAGAATTCGGAGAATTGTTGGAATTTATAAATGAAACCAAATTCGAAAGGGCGGGGGCATTTATATATTCAAAAGAGGAAGATACAGGAGCATATGACCTCGACAACCATATTCCTGAAGAAATAAAGGAAGAAAGGTATGAGAGATTTATGGAAACTCAGTCTGAAGTATCTCTTCAAAATAACAAAAAACTGATAGGTACGGTGCAGAAAGCAATTATCGACGGTATTGAAAACGGCCACCCTTACGCAAGGTTACGTTCCCAGGCGCCTGATGTTGACGGGGTAACGTATTTAAATGGTAATATCAGCAAATCTGAAATCGGCAAAATTACGGACGTAAAAATCACTGATGCTGATTTTTACGATCTTCATGCCGAATTAATAAAACAATAAAAAAACAGGAATATTTATGAAAATCATATTTATGGGAACTCCGGAATTCGCTGTTCCCTCCCTGGAGGCATTAATAAATTCGGAACATGAGATTTCTCTGGTAATATGCCAGCCGGACAGGCCGAAAGGTAGGGGGAAAAAGGTTTCATACCCACCGGTCAAGGAACTTGCCCTCAGGTATTCCATACCTGTCGAACAACCTAATAATATAAAAGACGATAATTTCCACGATCTCATATCAGGCTTGTCTCCCGACATGATATGCGTAGTCGCATATGGAAAGATCATACCATGGAATATTCTCGACGTACCTAAATATGGATGCGTAAACGTACATGCTTCCCTGCTGCCCAAGTACCGCGGGGCAGCTCCTATAAACTGGGCAATAATAAAAGGTGAAAAAATCACCGGCATTACCACTATGCTAATGGATGAAGGGATGGACACTGGCGATATTCTTCTCAAAGCTGAAACAGGAATATCCAAAAACATTACCTCTGTAGAACTTGCAAATGTTTTGTCGGTTCAAGGAGCTGACCTCCTCCTTCGAACCATAAGCAAGATCGAAGAAGGCAGCATAAAACCACAAAAGCAGGATAATAGAAAGGCTAGCTATGCACCATTATTAAAAAAGGAACACGGAATTATAAACTGGGCGGAAAATTCAGAAGATATCAGAAATCTTGTCAGAGGAATCCAGCCATGGCCCGGAGCCTATACGAAGCTCAATAACAAAATCTTAAAAATTTACACTGTAAAAATTTCAACAGGTACAGGAGATCCCGGTGAAGTATTAAGATCTGATAGCGGGATTTTGAGAATAGCAACCGGAAACGGCTCAGTCGATATCACCAAACTACAGCTTGAAGGGAGTAAGAGAATGAGTGTTGGGGATTTCCTGCGGGGAAGGGATATCGAACCCGGGACATTCCTCGGCAAGTAGAGTTCAAAAGTTTATCTGTACATCATATGTGGCTATTTTTACACTGGCTGCCAGACTATTCCCCCAGCAAAGCTCCATGGCCTTATTCTGATTCTCTTTTGGAACAAGCAATACCAGCTTTGTTCCCAGTCCGGATAATTTTTTCCAGTAAGCAACCCTGTCCGGATTGATCGTGCTTTCAGTCTCGACTTCCACAATCTGGGTCACCTGTCCGTAGTTTATAAAAAGAGCATCAGGATAGAACCCTTTAAATTCATTATTTTTCTCATCAAAAGTATTTATCCTTATCTCGCTGTAAATTCTGGAGTATCTGATTACAAGGTTTCTTATTATCCATTCATGAAGAAACTGCTCATCCGTCAATGCTTCCATATCTTTCACCCCACATCAGTTTGTCCTTCAGAATGGAAAAATAATTCCTGAAAGGAGACTTCACCAGCTTGACAACGGAATCAGCCTTTCTAAGAACAACTTCATCTCCCATATTGATTATTGTTCCGACCTGACCATCTGCAGTCAGATATGTATTCTGTGTATCTGTTAAAACCTTTATAGTTATTTTTGAATCGCTGGGCACTACAAGAGGCCTGTTGGTTAAAAGATGCGGACATATAGGTGTGATCAGGATAACAGGAAGCGTCGGATATAATATCGGACCGCCTGCTGAAAGTGAATAGGCAGTTGATCCGGTAGGAGTGGAAAGAATTATACCGTCTGCCTTTAAGGTTGTAACCTTGAGGTCATCAATGTAGATAGCAAGATCCACTATCCTTGATACAGGTCCGTTATTAATCACAAGGTCATTTAATACTACATAGTCTTCAACCTTCGATCCGTTTTTATAGATTGTTGCCGAGATCATTTCACGGTCTTCCACCTCGTAATCGCCGTCCATAACACGCTCCATGGTCTCGTAAACTTCCTCGGGTGTAAATTCTGCGAGGAAGCCAAGTGCTCCGAGATTTATGCCGACGATAGGGATGTTGTAATTATGTACAAGTCTGCTTACACCAAGGAAAGTGCCGTCACCGCCAAGTACTACAACTACATCAACCACGGCAGGCATTTTCTTTTCAGGGATGGTATTATCAGCATCAATCTTCTTGCCGAGTTCCTCTTCAACATAAACTTCCACGTCCTTCTCTGCAAGCCATTTATTGAGTGAACCTGCAAGATTGTATACACTTTGTTTATTTTTCTTACCTATTATTCCGATCTTCAATTTTCATAACCTCAGGCTCAGCATAAACAGAAATGCAGGATATTAACCTTCTGCAGAGCTAACCAGATATTGCTTTATAATTTCATCCAGTTCACCATCCATGACAGACTCTACATCGCTCTCTTCATAATCCGTTCTGTGGTCTTTTACCATTCTGTAGGGATGCATTACATAAGAACGTATCTGACTACCCCAACCTATTTCTTTTTTGTCAGCATTAAGCTCGTTCTGTTTCTCCCTTTGCTTTGTCTTTTCAAGCTCATATAACCTGGCTTTTAAAATTTTCATTGCCCGGTCCTTGTTCTGCCTCTGTGACCTTTCATTCTGGCAGCTAACTACAATTCCTGTAGGTAAATGCGTTATTCTTACTGCCGAGTCAGTTTTATTTACATGCTGTCCGCCTTTACCGCTTGCTCTGAAAGTATCTATCCTCAGGTCTTTATCATCAATATCTACCTCTATCGATTCGTCTATTTCAGGAGAAACAAAAACAGATGCGAACGATGTGTGACGTCTGTTATTTGAATCGAATGGAGAGACTCTTACCAGTCTGTGCACACCACTTTCACCCTTGAGATAACCAAAAGCATATCTGCCGTTAGCAAGGAATGTAACACTTTTAATCCCGGCTTCCTCTCCTTCCTGAAGGTCCATAATCTGAGTTTCGAAATCCTGTCTCTCGCAATACCTGATATACATCCTGAACAGCATCTCGGCCCAGTCCTGAGCTTCAGTACCACCTGCGCCGGCGTTAATCGAAACTATAGCGTTCCTGATATCGTCCGGTTCTCCCAGTATTTTTTTGAATTCCAGTACTTCAACCAGTTTTTTTAATTTCAGATATTTCTGCCCGGCTTCCTGTTCGAGTTCATTGTCAGAACCTTCGCTTGATAGCTGATCAAGAACCTCTAGTTCTTCGAACTGATTCTCAAGTTCCTTCCATTCATCAAGAGTATCTTTTATCTGTGATTGTTCCCTGAGGAGCTCCTGTGCTTTATCACGGTCATCCCAGAAGCCTGATTCAGATATCATGCTTTCCAGTTCTTCAAGCCTTTTACTCTTGTCAGCCAGGTCAAAGATGGTCTCCTATTGATCGTATTCTCTCCTTGAGGTCTTCAAGTTCCATATTAACATTCATACTCATACAACGCTCCAAATAATAGATTTAGAAATAATATAATAACCGAGTTTGCTAATGCAAATAAGTTTACATTATATAGTTAGTTGGGTAGATTTTGTTCTACTTTTATAATCAATTTTTAAGGAGTGATCAACGTGAAGAATTATGTTTTTACACCAGGTCCGGTACCCGTTCCAAATGATGTTCTTATAGAAATGGCAAAGCCCATAATCCATCACAGAACCGCAGAATTTGAAAATATCGTATCCGATGTCAGCGAAGGTCTTAAATATATATTCCAAACAAAACAGGATGTTTACACGCTTGCATCATCAGGAACTGGTGCGATGGATGCAGCAGTTTCGAACACGCTTTCCAGGGGAGACAAGGTACTTGTAGTAAATGGTGGTAAATTCGGCGAGAGATGGGGAAAGATATCAAGGGCATACGGTCTGGATGTCAACGAGATCATGGTTGAATGGGGAAAAGCAGTTGATCCCGGGATAATAAAAAAAGAACTTGATAAAGATCCTTCCATAAAGGCAGTACTTGTGCAGGCAAGTGAGACATCCACCGGAGTAAAACACCCTACAGACAAAATTGCAGAAATAACCAGAGAAAGAGATGACGTTATTTTGATTGTAGATGGAATTACAGCTGTCGGGGTTTTCAAACTACCATTTGATGAACTGGGAATCGATGTGCTGGTTGGTGGTTCTCAGAAAGCATTTATGCTACCGCCGGGGCTTGCATTTATTGCCATGAGTGAAAAGGCATGGAAATTTAACGAGAAATCTGATTTACCGAAATTTTACTTTGATTTGAAAAGCTATAAGAAAAGTGCGGCAAAGAATTCCACTCCATGGACCCCTGCAGTTACATTGATGATCGGTCTTGCAAAAGTATTAAAAAAATTCAAAGCTGAGGGACTGGAGAATCTTCATAAAAGACATGCAAAACTATCCTACGCCACAAGCGAAGCATTCAAAGCTATGAATATGGAATTATTCACCAAGGATGAACAGAGCACAGCCCTTACTGCTGCGATCGCACCACCTGAGATAGGCGCCGCAAAGGTAATTAAGGCATTAAAAGAAAATTATGGCATGACCGTAGCGGGGGGTCAGGATGATGCCAAAGGCAAGATATTTCGAGTATCACATATAGGTTACATAGATGAAAGTGATACAATTGCAATAATCTCAGCAGTAGAAGTTACCCTGAACAAACTTGGCCATGATTTTAAATTCGGAGCAGGTGTGACAAAAGGAGAAGAACTTCTCGCCGCTTCATAACTCACAAGTCCATTGTTCTATACACGATTTCAGGCAGTATTTTTGAAATGTGAATTTACAAGCGGGTCGTCATCTATTTCAGATATAAGGTAGCCCATACCATACTGATCACCCTGGTTATGGTATAAACGAATACCCTGTGGTGTAGTAATGTACGGACCTGAGATCTTTGAATCATCCGGAAGCTCCACTTCGTATACATTAAATGAAATTGAATTACTTCCAAGATTGACCAATCTTCTGGATTGTCTGATTTTTTTTACGCTTTTGGCAATTTCCCAAACCTTCGGGAATATGTGTCCCTTAATTTCTAAGAACATGTTTATCTCCAGGCTTTAACTTTTTATATCAACATGTGTGATCATTCCGATACACATAATAATTCTGGTCAGATTTTCGTCTCTTTCATATTTATATCTTGATTTTACGGACTCACCACATGAAGTGCAAAATTGGGTTTCATCATCAAATTCTTTATTACAATTTTCGCATAAATATATTTTTTCCTCATACCAGGCGAGAAGCGAGTAGAGCATTTCATTAAGACCACTTTTAGCCAGCACAGTACCCCATTCGTCAAGTGCCTCTAATATATCATCCCTGAACCTGTCAGGAACTTCCTGAAAATTTCCAGCGTATATCCTGCTGTCATTGACATAAACTTCGTAACTATTTTCTGAATAAGACATATGAATATAAAACAAATTAAAATTTTCAGTGCCCCATCGCAGAAGAAACGATTTTGTATATTTCTTCGACTTTAAATGGTTTCTGCAGAAATGAATTCGCACCTTCAGCCATCGCCTGCTCAGCACCTTTTATATTTTCGCTACCACTGATTATAATTATCATGGTACCGATATTATTGGATTTAATTTCTCGTACGACCTGAAGACCGCTAAAATCCGGTAGGACATAATCAATAAAAGCTACATCAAAATATGCATTTTTTATAAGTTCGACACCCTCTTTAGCATTTTCAACTGTTACCACATGATGTCCATGCCCGGTTAATGAGTCTTTTATTACATTCCTGACATATTCATCGTCATCCACTACCAGCACACTCGCTTTTCTTGCTGAATCAATGGCATCCGGGGTTTTTTTGTCTTTTTTTGATATCGCCCCGGTATCACGAGAAAATGGTTCCTGATAGCGGAACCAGATCGTAAAAGTAGTGCCTTCACCTATCTTGCTGTTGACATCAATAGTGCCGCCATGTCTTTCAATTATAGCGTAAGTAATAGGTAAGCCCAGACCCGTTCCCGGTGTTGGACTGTTTTTATCTTTCGTAGTAAAGAAAGGTTCGAATATTCTTGGTATATTCTCCCTTGGTATTCCCACGCCTGTATCGGAAACGTCTATTTTTACAAATCCGTCATCCGTAGTTGAAGTTGTAATACCTATTATCTTGTTACTTTCATTCAGATCCTTGTTGCTTGTTATCGCATGCTTCGCATTTAAAATAAGGTTAAGTAAAACCTGCTGGATTTCAGACTGATTAAGTTTTATCGGTGGCGTCTTACCAAAATGTTTTACTATTTTAATACCTTCTTTTTCGAGGGTATTCAGGATTAAAGATATCGTATCCTCTATTATTTCATCAATACTTCCCAAGGTATATTTTTCATCTTTCTGTCTGGAGAACGCGAGCAGTTTCCTTACAACTTCTATAGCTCTGTTCGATGCCTTGTCCACGACCTTGAGGTCTTCCCTCATTTTATTTATGTCATTCCTTGAGAGTGCAAGACTTGTATAACCCACAATACCTGATAACACATTATTGAACTCATGTGCAACACCCGCAGCGAGCTGACCAACAGCTGACATCTTGGCCGACTGAAGTAACTGAACTTCGAGTTTTTTCTTGTCTGTAATATCATCAGTTATCGCAATTATCCCGAAAGCCTCATTACTGTGAAAATCAGTTAACTGAGACAGGCTTATTTCAAGGTACTTATCCGCATATTTAATTTCATGTTTGGTTATATAATCCGGGTCCGAGAGTATTTTGGGAATAATATTCTTAAAATTGATTCCCGGGATGAGCTCGCTTAATTTCTGTCCAAGACAATCCCTGTCATAAATCTCTTTTGTCTTCGGATTAACAGTTTTAATGATAAGGTCACTGTCCGTTGTTACAATACTTTCATTTGCACTATTAAGTATATTCTCCAGTTCCCTGGTTCTTTCCGTGACTTTTGACTCAAGGCTGGTGTTAACTTCCTGTAGTTCGGTCACCAGTTTTTCATTGGACTTTAAAAGCTCGAATTTTTCAATAGACTGGTTGATTATCCTCTTCAGTTTGTTGAAATCGAGAGGTTTTGTCAGATAATCGAAAGCACCCTGTTTCACCGCCTCTACAGCTGTGTCAAGTGAAGCAAAGCCGGTCATTAAAACTACCGGTATATCTTTGTTTATCTGCCGTATATGACCAAGCAGATCAATACCACTTTTTTCAGGCATTCTTATATCGGTAAGTACTACACTGAATGTTTCCTCACCGATCAGATTAACAGCATTCTGGTAATTAATTGCAGTTTTTACTTCATAACCTTCTTTTGTCAGTATATCACTGATTATCCTGAGTATAAGAAGCTCGTCATCAACAACCAGTACTCTCTTCACATCATCCATTCAATCGTTCCTCTTTCATTTCTTCAGCAGGTAACTGTATAATAAAGATCGCTCCTTCTCCGGACTTGCTGCTAACCACTATGCTTCCTTTATGTGATTCCATAATTTTATAACTTACAGATAGGCCAAGTCCAGTTCCGGTAGACTTTCTCGTAAAAAAAGGATCAAAAATTCTTGGCAGATCCTCACTATCGATCCCGGAACCGTTGTCAGTAACTTTAACATATACGTAATCAGATCCTGATTTAAAATAGTTCTCGATCAAACCGGATTCTATACTTATTTCTCCATCTTTTTTCACCGCCTGTATTGCATTCATCAAAACATTGATCAACACCTGCCACAGTTGACCCGAATCCCCGATTATAACAGGAAGTTCGGTTTTAAGGTCTTTATTCACTATCACCCCGGCATCGCTTATCTGCTTTCTGGAAAGCACCAGAACATTTTCTACGATGGAATTGATATTTACGTTTTCCATCCTCCCATCTTCGAGTTTTGCAAAATTAAGTAGCTGATCGATCAACCTGTTTGTTCTTATAACTTCATTTTGTATATATTCAAGATACTCACCAACAGTTTCATCACTGTTTCCGTTCTCAAGTTGTGACGAAAGATAATACCTCGCACCTTCGATTATATTCAAAGGGTTTCTTATTTCATGTGCTATTCCCGATGCAAGGTGTCCTATAGCAGACATCTTTTCAGCATGAATAAGCTGTTCCTGGATATTCTTCAGTATCTGGTTCTTCCTTTCGAGCTCGTTGGCATAATCCTCTACAAGTTCAAACGAAAAAGAGTTTTCTATTGCTATTGCTGTTTGATTGACAAGTGTATTCAGCAGCTTTATATCAGTGGAGCTGAACATATTCCCGGACCTTTTTCTTCCGAGGACCAGAATTCCCCTCAGGTCATCTTTAAAGAAAAGCGGAAAAACCAGTGATGCGTTGAGTTCTGTAAATATTTGCAGGAGTCTTCCTCTTTGGTCTTTAAACCTGTTCTCTGACTCTATATCTTCCTTGAATATCTCCTTTTTGACTTTATACAGGGCTTCAATAAGTGGATTGCCGTTTTCAAGCTGCGTTATGTGTTTGTCTACCTGCCCGGATTTGGATTCCATACTTGAATATAATTTGAATGTCCCGGATTCACGATCTACTATATAAAGACCTTCCGAATCCAATAGCATTGCATGGTTAATTGTTTCAGTTAATGTGCTGGCTATCCTGTCGAGGTTCAGGATAGAGATCATGGCATCGCTCAATTCCGAAATAGTTGAAGCATAATCGTATCTTTTTCTGAAGAAAGTTTCATCAATAAATTCCTGTATATAGTCCCTTAGAGGATTGATCGCGAGAACGAACAATGCACTTAACAGGAGCAGAAATACAGGATTGTTCCATCCGAATTGTGAAGAAAAGAGTATATTAAATGCCAGAAGGGAGAGTACGAAAAAACCACCGACAACAAAAGTCAGGAAAACGTATAGAATAATTTTTTGAAATATAATATCTATATCAAAAAGCTTGTGCTTTACTATTGCGAATGATAGAGACACGGGAAATATCAAAACGGGAATTGAAAGAAGGCCGATTGCTTCATAATTAAAAATTATAAAGATCACAGCAAGTACCGCTGGCATAAAGAAACCAAATGCCGACCCTATTAGTGCAACCAATGATCTCTGTTTATCCAGAATATTCTCGGTTTTTACATAATTCCACGCCAGATAAGAAGTAATGAAAATAGTTGCTATAGCTATGCTAACCCAGACCAGAGTGTCAATTTGCTGCCACATTGTCGGATCAGACTTATACTGAAATTGTAGAAAGAAAAGGACAAGTGAATATGCAAGGGGAAGAAAAATTATCCATTTGTTGCGTTTGAAAAAGTTGCTTGGACTTGGAAAAACAAATGCCAGGTTAATTAAAAATGCCGGTATGAATATCTGGAAGAGATACGAAAAATTCAGATTGTAGCTTAGTGAATAAGTTGTCTGATAATCAAAATCAAGCACGAACCAGTTGCATAACGATATACAGAACAACAATATGATCTTTGTTGTTATCAGCTCGGGTTTTAATGAGAACAGTATTATCCCTGTAAGTAGGATAATAACTCCGACAATGTACTGAATTAAAAAAACCTGTATGTAATCCCTTACTTTAAATGCTATTGAATTAACATTATCCGTTAATACTTTATTACCCCTCATAAGCACAAGACTGAATTGAGTTCCCACCGGCTCATTTGAAACAATTTCATAAGCCTGTTTCGCATTTGATATATTAGTTCCGTCGATTTTCAGAACTTTATCGTAAGAACTTAAAATTTTGTCCTGATTTACAGGCCAGGATTTTAACGACACCTGACTTATCATCATATTATTCAGCAACAGAAATCCCGGGAATGGTTTATTTATAAAGTTCGAGCTCTGGATAAGTGCATTAGCACAGTTATAAACTGAAAATATGATCAGGCAGATATAAAGAAGCCTTTCCAGCCTGTTTAATGAAGATAATATTTTCATATCAATGAAAAATTATAATGCTTTTCAATATTATTTGATAAGATCAAAATAACATTGAGCTATATTACTATGATGTGAAAGAAGCCCTAGCCTTGCCTATTACATTAAACTCTTTCCCGACCTTTTCCAGAGCATTTAACGTCTGATCGAGGTCCTCCCTTGTATGCGTTGCCATAATTGTTGCTCTGAAACGGGTTTTATTTCTCGGTACGGCAGGATAGGGAACAGGATTTATATAAATACCTTCTTCGTGCAATCTTCTGCTCATTCTTCTCAGAGTTATTTCCTCTCCGATAATTATAGGCACTATTGCAGACTCGGTATTAGGTGCTAGCCGGAAACCAAGTTCGGTCAATCCTTCTTTAAAATATTTAATATTTTCCCACAATTTATGGTTAAGTTCCGGTTCCTCCTCCATAACTTCCAGGCTCGCAAGACAAGATGCAATTACAACAGGAGGCAGGCTTGTTGAAAAAAAGTATGACCTCGAATAATGTCTTAGATAATTGATCATCTCCCTGTCAGAAGCTATAAAACCACCCAGATGACCAATAGCCTTGCTTAGTGTACCCATAATTATGTCGATCTTACCTTCCATATTGAAATGACTTACAGTACCTCTCCCCTTCTTGCCGATAACACCAGTTGCATGCGCATCATCTATCATAATTCTTGCATTATACTTTTTGGCAACCTCATAGATCTCCGGAAGTGGTGCAATATCACCATCCATACTGTATATCCCTTCGATCATTATAAGGGGTGAAGGATATTTGTCTTTATGGTATTTTAGCAGACCTTCCAGGTGTCCTATATCAGAATGCCTGAAGGTCTTGAGATTAACCTTGCTCATATTGCAGCCATCGATGATGCTCGCATGACAGAGCCTGTCGAGAAGTGCGAAATCCTTGTTACCCAGCAATGTGGATATAACACCGACATTTGTTGAATAGCCGGTAGGGAAAACCACTGCTTCTTCACACGATTTAAGTTCTGCAATCTTTTTCTCAAGCTGTTTGTGTAATTCGAATGTACCTGCAAGCAGTGGAGCGGATGCCGCACCTGTTCCGTATTTCTCTATGGCTTCGCCAACAGCTTTAACTACTTTGGGATGATAGGAAAGTCCGAGATAGCTGTTACTTCCCATCATTATCATCTCTCTGTCTTTCCCGGTAAGGTCGTCTCTTACGATAACACGGTTACTGCAGGGAGATACAAGAGGTCTTCTGTAATTATAGAATCCCCTGCGCATCATATCGCTCACGTATGAGTAAAAGTATTTGGAACGTTTGGAAAGCGGTTCACCAGAATAAGCCGAGAAGTCTATCATAGTATAATTATCGGAATTTATATGAACTTCATCTCTTCCCGTCTCATCAATACTGTCCTCGATGAACTTCTGAAGTCTTTTGTAATCAAATCCTGATAATGTCAAAAATTCGAATCCTGTTCGAAATTTGAACTGGGAGCCTTCATCGGTTTTTTCGCTCCATGCCACCCTGCCATAGGTTGTAAGGGGTATGTTCTGACCCGGTAGAGTCAGTTTGAGAAACACCTTTTTATTTAAAGGTAAATTTTGATTGATTCCAACAAGTGCACCTGAAAGACCGATATTGATTGTGCTTAAAGACAAATTTTCATGGCCTATCTGAACTGCTATAGTTCTCGCGAATCTAGAAGAACTCCTGCGGTCTATTGTTGCTATGTTACTCAAATCAAAACCTTTTTAGTAAATTGAATTTGTATTAATATGCGCCTGACCATAACCTTGACATAATACTTATACTAAATTTTGAAAGTTATATCAACATTTCTATTAATTTGTGTATATTAGACCATATATTTTAAGCAAATTATAAAATATTAATAATTCTTAACCCCGCTAAAAGGAGAAACAGATAGATGACAAACAGTTCTTCAGTACCGCATTCAGAAGATACCAAAAAAAGAAACTATAATTCAGTGGCGTGGTTCTACCAATCACTCGCACACATATATTCATGCGGTCAGATACGGGCTTCAAAACTCAGCCAGTTAAATGAAATAAATCCCGGGGATAATGTACTTTACGCAGGGGTAGGTTCCGGCGAAGACGCTGTAGAAGCTGCCCGGAAGGGTGCTTCAATAACTTGCGTTGATTTATCCGGCAAAATGATACATAATACGCAAAATGAATTCAGGAATAATGATCTGAATGGAGAATTCATTTGCGGTGATATAATGGAGCATGACAAAAAAGGCTATTATGATGTGGTTGCCGCAAATTATTTTCTTAATGTATTCCCGGAAGATACTATGCAGAAGCTAATGAAGCATCTGATCTCGCTTGTTAAACCAGGTGGGAAACTTCTTATAGCCGATTTTGCCAAAGCGGATAATGAGGGAATCAGGAAAGTAATCCAGTATATAAATTACTGGGTAGCTATTCTGTTTTACTGGTTGCTCAGACTTGAACCCATACATCCTATTTATGATTATCCGGTTTATCTCAAGAAAAACGGCATGACAATAGACAGTGTCAAAAGATACAGAATTTTCAAAATCGGTCCTTACGGTTATCAGAGCATCGTATCCGTAAAACCGGAATAGTATTAATATTCTCCAAATCCGTACCAGGCTCTTTCCATGTTGACACTTGAGCCATTCCAGTCCTTGATAATAGGATCAATAGCAAATATCAACCTTGCCTGTAATGCAAAGGGATAATCAGGCGGATTTGCATCAGAAATGGAATCAACCGCACCTTCTATAAAAGCTCTCTGAGACATAAGATCCTTTAACCCGTCACCGGAAACAATCAGACTACCTATAAGGTCAAGCCAGAGATTGTTCATAATTTTAAAAGTGAATGTTCCCTCGAGTTCAGTTCCGAGATAACTTCCCACACTTGGAAGAGGAGTAACAGCATCTGCGGCAAGAGCGTTCTTTTCATCTACCCATGCGAATATTACCTGAGGAGTAAAACGTATTATTTTTGATAATTGGAGTGTGCTCCACGCACGCAGGTACCCTGAATTTATTACACTACCTTCAAGTGCGTATACGTTTGGAACAACGTGCTTGAATAAAAGATTGTCAATACTATATGCGTTATTGAAATATATGGTATTCCCCTCAAGTTTGTCAGGGGTCGTTGCATCATCTCCGCTGGCCCATCCAAACTCATGCCACATCGAATCCAGGAAATTCAAACCGGGTTCGTAACCTAACCTTGACGCGAACAGGATATTCCCTGCTGAAATGTCTATACTATCATCACCTATCGCAGCCGGCAGAGGGTCGTCCAGATCGCTTATTTTTCCTACTATATCCTGGAATTCCATCGCAAGTGTGAATGGCGGATGTATATATTTACCCCAGAAAGACCAGTTCAATGCAGTATCGAGGTCTCCGGTCAAGCCCCCGCTGACATCAAAGTTTTTCTGGGTTATCCCGAACAGATATCCACCAAAATAAAGATTTTCACTTTCGTAGAATATTGACAGACCAGCATCCCAGCCATCACCGTCATTTCTATTTGAAATTGTTTTTCCGCTGCTTAGTCTGTCAAATGTGAGTGCAACATACAAGTTATCAAGACGTTCATCCAACAGGGTAAACGGTGCTGTGTCCAGTTCTATCCTGTCAACAATACTTCCAAGATCCTGGTCAGGCAGACTGCCAGCATTGTTAAGTAAACCGAGCCCCCAGTCAAATGGCTGCCTTCCCACATAGAACTCACCAACCGGGGTTTTTGCAACCATGTAAAGAGACCTTATGTCAACCAGGTCAATATTTTCAGTAGGAGAGATTGCGTCACCTGTAGTCGTATTGGTAACTTGTCTTAATATAGCTCCTCTGAATGAATCCGAGGGACTGGGACTTTCATACAATTTGTCAGAAACTGTTTTATCTCCGAGCCCTCCCCATACAACGTTACTTGCAATATCGAGCTGTGCTCTCATAGACAAATTTTCACCGACGCTCAGAATCGGAGACAGCATCAACCTTGAATCTATAAAGAAAATATTATCGTCAGAGGAAGACGCTCCCAGAAAAGTTGCATTATTAAAATCTCTGACTCTGGTTCTGAAATATGAGGGAAAATCAGGACTAAAGCCAAAATTTATCCACGAAGGCGTTTTTGATTCAATGGTATTATCAACAATCGTTTTTATTTTCTGATCGAGATCTTCTTTTTTTGTTTCGTCGGATGTATATTTGTGTTCCTCGAGTTCATCGATTCTGTTTTGCAATTCCTCGATGCGGGCAGAATTTTCTTTCTGAATTTTTCTAATTAATTCCTCATTCTGTTTCTGTATTTCATCTATCCTGTTCTTTAATGCTTCTATTCGGGAATTGTCATGTTGTTGTGAAAAAGCCTGGTCCAACGGGAAGAAAAAAACAAAAGAGAGTAAAAAAATCCATATAAAATTGTTCATTATTACCATCCTCCAAGATGATTTGCTAAAATTATAATGCAACAGGAATTTAAAACAAGCACAAATAAAGTATTAAAATTTCGGGATGATTAAAGCTTTACAAGTCTTGAACCCAGCAAATGATCAATTAGAACAAGGTTTACCATTGCCTCCGCAATTGGGACTGCCCTTGGGCATAAACACGGATCATGTCTGCCTTTAACAACAAGTTCAACAGGGTTTCCATATTTATCCACTGTATTCTGTACCTTCGGAATAGAAGATGTTGGTTTTATGGCAATTTTCAAGACAAGATCTTCACCGTTTGTAATCCCTCCAAGCAATCCGCCTGCATTGTTGGTCTTAAACCTTAATTTGCCCGATTCGTCTTTATACATCAGATCATTAGCTTCCGAGCCTCTTTTGTTAGCGACTCCGAATCCCAATCCCATTTCAAATCCTCTTATCCCTCCCAGGCTCATAAGTGCTGCTGCAAGATCTGCATCAATTTTATGAAAAACAGGATCACCAAGTCCTGAAGGTAGTCCCGAGGATACAACTTCGACAATACCACCTATAGAATCACCTTCTCTCCTTACTTTATCTATAAATTCTATCATCTCTTCAGCCTTAGAGGAGTCCGGACATCTTGCGGGATTTTTTTCGATATAATCAGGATCCACATTTTCTGCAACTATATCTCCTACCCGTCTTACAAATCCATAGGTTCTTATTCCGTTTTTATTAAGTATCTTCTTTGCGATTGCAGCGGATGCGACCCGTCCTATGGTCTCTCTTGCTGATGATCTGCCACCGCCCCTGTAATCCCTGAGTCCGTACTTTTCATCATAGGTAAAATCAGCATGGCCCGGCCTGTAGGTATCTTTAATGTCTTCATATGATTTTGATATAGCATCGGTATTGTGAACAATCATTGATATCGGTGTTCCCGTTGTTCTGCCTTCGAAAACACCGGATAGTATCTCAACCTTGTCAGCTTCTTTTCTCTGGGTAGTAATTTTACTCTGTCCCGGACGACGCCGGTCCAGTTCCGACTGTATATCATCTTCGGAAATTTCAAGTCCGGCGGGACAACCATCCAGCACTACGCCAAGAGCCTTACCATGTGATTCTCCCCATGTTGTAATTCTGAAAAATCTGCCAAATGTATTGCCGGGCATACGGATAACCTCACAAGAATAATTTAATAATAAATTGCAGGACAGCTACAACTAATCCAGATAACCATTCTCCCTGAACCAGTCTACAGTACTTTTTATGGTTTCTTCAATTGGCTTTGTTTTATAACCAAGTTCCTTTTCTGCTTTTGAACAGTCAACGTGCCAGCAGTACCTGGACAGCTTGACAGAGTCGACATCCATTGTGGAAAAATTTGGAAACGACATCCCGGCTATTCTCTCGACAACAAAAGCCGCGATGTATGCAAACCAGAAGGGTATTTTCATACCAGGGCTTTTTATACCCGTAATCTTCTCCATGAGATCAAAATATTCCTTAACTGTCAGGTTTGCATTCCCGAGTATATATCTTTCTCCGATCTTTCCCTTTTCTGCAGCCAGTAGATGACCTTTTGCAACATCATCCACATCAACAAGATTAAGTGTGCCGTCCATATACCCCGGGAATTTCTTTTTGCAGTACCAAAGAACCGACCCGGAACTGGAAAGGTATATATCTCCGGGTCCTACTACTACAGAGGGATTGAGTATTGTTACGGGTAAACCTTTCTTACTGAACTCCCATGCTTCTTTCTCTGCAAGATATTTGGAGTTAATGTATCCAATATTCTCATCAAAAATCCGGAATTCATTATTCTCGTCTATCAACTGCCCTGGTTTTGAAGGTCCTATTGCTGCTACGCTGCTGGTGAAAAGCACCCTTTCAGTACCTTCCTCCTGCGCTGCAGAAAGTACATTCCTTGCACCGTTGACGTTAATACGGTTCATCTTCTCATAATCCGATTTTTTGAAAGAAACATAACCGGCGGTATGGTAAAGCGTATTGCAGCCTTTTATGGCGTTTTTTATTGAACCTTCATCCAGAATATCACCATAAACCTTTTCCACATCAAGATCATTAATATTAGTTGTATTACTTGTATTCCTTAAAAGTACTCTGACCTTTTCGCCTTTTTCGACAAGCTGTCTGGTTATATGAGAACCTATAAAACCCGTTGCACCTGTTACCAGTATGGACATTTGTATCTCCTGTAATTCAAAATAATTAATTACTATTATATAACAAATCGTGTCATGACACCCAAGTCTGGAAATTACTCTATGAACATTGCATCACCATAACTAAGGAACCTGTATTTGTTTTCTACAGCTATTTTGTATGCATTAAGGGTATATTCCTTTCCGGCAAATGCACAAACAAGCATCAGCAAGGTTGAGCGGGGTATATGAAAGTTAGTTATCATTGCATCGATTACATGAAATTTGTATGGAGGGTGTATGAACAGATCAGTGCTGAATGAACCGGGATTAACATAACCATCGTCGTCAACGGAACTCTCAAGAGCCCTTACTACCGTTGTTCCGACAGCAATTACCCTCCTGTTCTGTTTTTTTACTTCATTTATCCGTGCAGAGCTTTTCTCCGGGATCTCTACGTATTCACTATGCATTTTATGTTCATCCATGCCGTCGGTTTTTACGGGTCTGAATGTACCAATACCAACGTGAAGAGTAATCTCGGTAAAGGATATTCCTTTACCGGCAAGTCCGGCCAGCAGCTGGTCTGTAAAATGCAGACCAGCGGTGGGTGCTGCTATAGCACCATTTTTACTGGCATACACGGTTTGATATGTTTCCCTGTCCGTCTGCTCCGGTTTTCTGTCTATGTATGGCGGGAGGGGCATTAAACCTTTTTCATCAATAAATTCGTCGGCGTCAGTACTGAAATGTAGCATCCATTCCCCATTCTTTCCTTTTACTACTCTTCCCTCGGGTCCGCCTTCGAAATGAAGAGTCAATCCTTCCCTTGGCTTTTTCATCAGGAACGTCCAGCTTTGCGAATCTATTCTATGTTCAAGTAGTATATCGGTCTCTTTGCCATTCCCTGTTCTGCAGTAGAGCCTTGCAGGAATTACTTTGGTATTGTTCATTACCAGGAGATCCCCCGGTACCAGTAATTTGGTTATATCATGGAATGTTTTGTGTTTTACAGTGTGCTCTTTTCTGTTTAATACCATAAGTCTGGAACTATCCCTCTCTTTCAGAGGATAATAAGCAATAAGTTCCTGTGGCAATTCGTATTCAAAATCAGACGCTTTCATAATTGACAAAACAATAATTCTTTTATGAAAAATTATGACTTATCAAGAAGTTTACGCATCCTGAGTCTCAATGCGTTTAGCTTTATAAAACCTGTTGCATCCGATTGGTTGTATATACTGTCTTCCTCGAATGTTGCAAGGTCCTTGTTATAAAGAGAGTTAGCAGATTTTCTACCCGCGACTATTACGTTACCCTTATATAGCTTCAATCTTACAGTTCCGGTAACGTTTTTCTGTGATTCAATTACAGCGGATTTCAACATCTCGAACTCAGGTGAATACCAGAACCCGTAATAAATAAGTTCGGATATTTTCGGGATAAAGGAATCTCTCATATGCATAACTTCCCTGTCAAGTGTTATGGACTCCAAAGCTCTGTGGGCACAATGCAGGATCGTACCGCCGGGTGTTTCATATACTCCCCTTGATTTCATACCTACGAATCTGTTTTCAACTATATCCACACGTCCGACCCCGTTATTTCCACCAATCTTGTTCAGGGTGTTGAGCAATTCTGCTGGTGACATACCTTTACCATCGATGGCAACAGGAATACCTTTTTCAAAACCTATATCCACATAAAATGGTTCATCCGGTGCGTTCTCGGGTGAAGTGGTCATCTCGAACATTTCTTCTGGAGGTTCATTCCACGGATTTTCAAGAACTCCTCCTTCATAGCTGATATGCAACAAATTCCTGTCACAGCTATAAGGTTTGTCCCTGGTTACAGGAACTTCTATCCCGTTTTCTTTGGCAAATTTTATCAGATCGTTTCTGGACTTGTAACTCCATTCTCTCCACGGAGCAATAACCTGTATTTGAGGATCAAGTGCATAGTAGGTGAGTTCGAACCTGACCTGATCATTTCCCTTGCCGGTTGACCCGTGAGAAACCGCAAAAGCATTTTCAGCATGAGCAATTTCAATCTGCCTTTTAGCAATAAGAGGTCTTGCAAGAGAGGTCCCGAGAAGATATGACCCCTCATAAATTGCATTCGACTGAATAGCCGTAAAAACGAAGTCACTTACGAATTCCTCCCTCAGATCATCAACATAAACTTTGGAAGCTCCGGTTTTAAAAGCTTTTTGCTCAGTGGCTTTTAGATCCTCACCCTGTCCAAGGTCCGCAACAAAAGCGATGATGTCCGCATTATATTCCTTTTTTAACCACTTTAATATTATTGAAGTGTCCAGTCCACCGGAATAGGCAAGTACAATTTTTCTGTTGTTACTCATATTATTTCCTTCCTTTATATTTTGAACTTTATGTCAAGAAGACGGCGGTCTGAGGTCATGCAGGTAGAATTTCACACCTTTTTGTTCGTAAAACTTCTCAAGAGAAAAACCAAGATATTCAAGCTTCTGTAATTCATCGCCGTTATATTTTGTTTTTTTAACTTCTTCGGACAAAGTACAGACGAAAGGAATTTCATCCTCGGGTCTGTCATGACATATAAATCCGATCTGAAACTGATTATCCAGCTGCAGGTTATTTGGCAATGCGAACCCAACTGTAAAATTGGCATTAACAAGCTCAATTACAACGACTCTAACGGGAGGAGCCCCTGATTTTTCAGTATCGTCTTCAATAAAGAAAGTGTATCCATAATAATCAATAGCCTGATCCTTTTCATTCATTCCACTGAGATTCCAGTAATCCTCGGATTCCAGCCAGCACATTATTTTAAGCATTTAAACCTCCTGAGTAATAAAACAAATTGAACTTATAAATATAACCCATTTACAAAGTTCATTTAAACAAGCCCTATGTAGGTAAAGATCCTGCCTGCATCAGACCCGTCTCTTCTGAACGACGGGAAGTCCGTATTACACATTGTACAAATATTTGCAGACTCAATTTTACTCACACCTGAATCCTTTAACTGCGAAATATTTATACCCTGCAGATCGAGCATGAACTTACCATTAATTTTTTCATTTATAAATGATATGTAATCTTCAGATGTATCCAGGAATTGTGAGGCTACATCATAATCTACCTCATAGCAGCATCTGCCAATACTGGGACCGGTCACGGCCAGTATATCCTCGCCGGAGGATGAAAATTCTTCTTTTATCCTTTTTACAGCTTTCTTTGTAATTTCAGAACGGGTTCCCCTCCATCCGGCGTGTATTGCACATACAACTCCAGAGTAGGAATCATAGAGTATTATCGGAACGCAGTCAGCAGTGTAAATCCCGAGACAAAGGCTTTTTATGTTAGTAAACATGGCATCTCCTTCTATCTCGTCCTTTTCGAGATTGTGTCGGTCAAAGAACAACACTTCACTGCTGTGGACCTGTTTTAATGTCTTTATATTTGAAAAATTCTTCAATGTATTCGAGGGGACATCTTTATTACGGAAATTATAAATAAATCCATGGTCCAGTTGATTTATTGAAGATAATAGTCCAGACCTAAAGATTTTCACTTTCAATCCTCTTTTCATTCAGAATTTTAATCACACCAGCAAGATCATCAGGGATCGGTGCGTAGTATTCAACCAAATTACCGGTCCGCGGATGTATGAAACTTATACGTGATGCATGAAGAGCGTGTCTTTTTAACTTCATTTCATCAGCCAGTCCGGAATTCTTTTTTCCACCATAAAGCCTGTCCCCGAGAAGCGGAAGACCCGCTTCAGAAAAGTGAACACGGATCTGGTGGGTCCTACCGGTCCTGGGAAAAGCTTTGATCAATGTCAGCTCACCATACCTGCTAACAACTATCCATTCAGTTCTTGCCTCTTTTCCAGAAGTAGTATTGGAAGATATTTTTATCCTGTTGTTAGTATGCCTTCCAAGATATGAGTAAAATTCTCCCGATTCCCTCGAAGGGCCTCCGCATATGATTGCAATGTATTCTTTCTTAACCTTCCTGCTCTTGAACTGATCTACCAGTTTTTCGTAGGAAAGTTCATTTCTGGCTATGACCATGACCCCGGATGTTTCCTTGTCGAGTCTGTGTACAATTCCAGGCCTGTTCCTTTCTCCGACAGATGAAATTTCTGAATAGTGAAATACGATCGCATTTACTAGTGTCGAACTGCTTACCCCTGATCCGGGATGAACAATCATTCCCGCGGGTTTGTTCACGATTACCATGTCATCGTCTTCGTAAATTATATCCAGAGAAATGTTTTCGGGTACAGGGTGTCCGGGTTCGTTGATTTCCGGGATATTTAATATTATAGTCTCACCACCGGTAATGGTTCTTGACGGTTTTACAGATAACCCGTTTATCTGAATATCCCCGTTTTTTATGAGTTTAATTATCCGGGCCCTGCTGATATCCTCAAGAATCTCAGACAGAACTGAATCTACCCTTGTCCCGGCGAATCGCTCAGGTATTTTAATCTTTCTTTTGTTTGATTTATCCAGTGAAGATTGCGTCATCTATTTCTTTTCTTTAAGTATATTCCTTGCAGCAGTTGTTATGGTGCCAGGGAGGTTTCTATCGACCATGATCTTCCTCAAATCGAATTCTCTAATATGACGGAGCAGGTTCATGGAAATATGAACAGGTGTTTTGGGATTGTTCACTAGTGATGATTTAACCTGGTATAGCCTCATCCATTTTCTGTTCTCGGAAATTCTGCGGAGTATCTCATCATCAACAACTTTGGATTGTGAAAATAATACAATTTCCATGTCAGTTAATCTCGGGTTCTTAAGAACAGCATTGCTGATCATCTTATTGTTGTCCCGGATCAGTATTCTCCGGGCTTCCATGTTACCCTGGAGCGCTATCTTGAGTCTTTCAGCCATGTTGAGCATCTGGATTCTTGAATAAACCGAATCCTGAATAATATCCGTTGCTTCTTCTTCGGTTTCCTCGATAAACTCATTATCTATATCATGTCTGTCAAAAAATGACTCCGTATATTCTTCATCCGATACATCCCCTGCTTCAGTCTTTTCATCCGAAAGTTGCCCGGATTCAACATCATCACTCTGTTCAGACCGTTCAGCCTTGTAGCTACCGCTATATTCCCTGTTAAGCTGAAGGTTCAGGAACGACAGTACTTCATCAAGTGTTGATCTGCTGACCGAAGGGTTGTTACTTAATGCTTCTACAATTTTTTCCGATCTGAGTATTCTCTTTTTATTATTTGCGATAATATCGATGTTAGTCTGCGAATGTTCATTACGTGCCAGGTATTCGTAAGTTGAATCTTTTGCAGAGCTGTTTAATGCTACTGCCTGATTGTACTTCTCGTTCCCCATATTTCTTACCATGTAATCCAGAAAATCCGGATTCGTCTCTTTGTCATTGAGCATATCGATCATTATTTCCTGAGGTATATCCTTAAGGGAAGACATTGCGGCAGTTTTTATTTCCGCATTCTCATCGAAAGTCAGAATAAATAGAACTATAGCAAGATTCCTGGGAACCAGGGGAATCGCACCGCTCGCAGCAAGAAGTCTTTTCTCTACCGGGTTATCCGGATGTACAATTGCCTGTAAATTGTCTGGCAGTTCTTCTACAACTTTTTGTATATCGATATTCATAATTTTTTAATAAATCAAATATAAATCATTAAATTCAGTTTTTTACTACTTCGACGGTAAGGTCAGTCTCCCTGAAATATTCCGAAGCACTATCCAGATTTACAGCAATCTCGATGTAACCGGAGCTTCCTCTAACAACCATGGGCTCTCCCTTCTCAGCTTCAGAATAACTTTCGCTGACTCCTTCAAATTCCAGACCTGATATTATAATATGGTCATTACTGCTTATGATATCGGATTTTATATTCGTAATAAGATTTCCGAATGTATCTACGTATACAACCTTTCCAATTATTTTATTATCAGTAACTACAGGATGTTCATAAGGAATTTTCACAGGATCATAAAGTTGTTCTCCCAGCAGTGTTATATCCTTTTTCAGGGACAAAAAAGCCGCTGACGGTGCAAAGATATCTCTTCCATGAAAGGTGGAACTTATTTCTTTAAGCATGCATGATGTGTTAGTAATTTCATGTATTTTTAAATCATCTGTTCCTTCGTACAGGAAAGTGAAAATACCGTTATCAGGACCTATAAAGTAGTGACCATCCGCATAAACACCAACAGGTTTCCTTTTACTGCCAACACCCGGATCCACTACCACAAGATGAACAGAACCCTCAGGGAAATATCTATATGAATTCATAACAGAGATACCGGCGTTCATAATATCATGCTTTTTAATGTTGTTATTCAAATCGATTAAATGGGCTCCCGGGTTGATTGATAGTATTACACCCTTCATAACACCCACGAAATAATCCTGAAGCCCAAAATCTGTTGTAAAAGTTATAATATTCGACATTGATTTTTTATTATTGATTATTTTTCGTATCATATATTTTAACAATATATTATGAAACTTCACATACTCGGAAGCGGATCATGCATACCTTACAAGAAAAGGGGTTCATCCGGACATGCAGTTATTCTGGAGAGATCAAATATACTGCTTGACTGTGGTAACGGAACAACCTGGAAACTTGCTTTAAAAGATATAGACTACCTTGAAATAGACTATATATTCATTTCACACCTTCATCCCGATCATACATCTGACCTGGTACCATTTCTGTTCGGCACTAAATACAACATGGAGAAGAAAAGAAAAAAACCTCTTTACATAAAAGGACCCCCGGGGTTCCTGGTTTTCTTTAACTCACTCAAAAATACCTTTAACAACTGGATCGATTTCGAATATCTTCATGTGTCCGAGATCCAGGCCGGGGAATATACATTTGATGATTTTGTATTGTGCTGTGAATGCACCCCGCATACTGAAAGCAGCATGGCATACAGTCTGATTTCGGACGGGAAAAAACTGGTTTACACAGGTGACACCGATTATAGTGACAGATTAATCAAGTTTGCCGAAAAGGCCGATCTCCTGCTGATAGAGTGCTCTTACCCTGACGGAAATAAAGTAAAGGGGCATCTTACCCCTTCGGAAGTAAAAGAAATTTCAAGATTATCAGGAGCAAGGAAAGTAGTCCTGACCCATTTATACCCTTTGTGCGACAGAATAGATATCTTATCCCAGGTTGGTCAGTTAGACGGAACAGAATTCAAACTTGCCGAAGACCTGATGGAAATAGAGATCTAGTCATTCAATAGTTCCATCGATTTAACATAAACTTCTTCAACAGATATTTCCTTAAGGCATCTCACATCAAAACAACACCGCGGGGTAAATCCAAATTTTGTACACGGACTGCAAAAAAGATTTTTGTTAATAACTATGTGGTTTTTACCTTTTGGCGCCCATTTGGATTCGTTTCCGGCACCAAAAAGTGAAACCGTATCCGTTCCAACTCCGGAGGCAATGTGCATAAGACCCGTATCCGCAGATACGAAAAGGTCTAGCAGGGATATTATCAATGTGGTTTCATACAGTGAAGTTTTGCCGGTAAAATTCAATATATCTTTATCAAATAATATCCTCTCTACCAGGTTTGATTCCGCCCTGTCGGCTTTGCCTCCCAAAAGTACTATCCCTGTTCCATTCTCTAACAGCTTTTCAGCAAGCATAGCATATTTCAGAACATCCCATCTCCTTTCTCTTACAGTAGCTCCGGTAAAAATCCCGGCAACATGATCGAATCTTCTCATGTAATTTTCGAGTTCAGCCGCGAAAACGCTGTGATCATCTTCAATAACCTCAATAAAAGGAACATCCGGTCTGAAATTAGCTTTTTCCCGTAAATATTCTTCGAGAAGATCAAGGAAGCTTTCCGACTCATATCTGGATTGATCGTAATCCAGGTAGAACGAGAACAGTTTCTTCCTGTTATTCGTACCGAACCCAATGCGTTCAGGTGCCCCCGTGAGATATGAGATCACTGCGCTTAATCTATGCCACTGCTCTGTGTCTATCACCAGATCATACTTGTTCTTCAAAACGGCAAAAAGATCCAGAGTCTTTATATTATCGTATTCGTACAGGTTATTAATGTAAGCACAATATCCGAACATCCCGCTGTTTCTTTTTTCAGCAAGTATGTCTATGGAGGAGTCAGGGTATTTGATTTTAAGCAGCTTAAGCATTGGAAGCAGCAGTACTGCATCACCGATGCCGCCGGGTCTTATCACCAGGACGCTACCCGGGATTTCTTTATTCCTTTTATGACTACGTGATATTAGCCCAAGCAGTTCACAAAGTATATTTCCGACAAATCTGTCAAGATATTTCAGGGATTTCAATTTCAGGTCCATGTCTGTAATAAGATTATAAAGTGTATTTACTGTAAGGTATGTAATTAATAAAATAACAGGCAAGGAAATTTACGATCGGTATTACTTTTCAAGAAAACTTTTATCATAGGATACCTTGCCGGTTTCAGGATCATATTTGTATCCTTCTCCCATAGGGTTTGACCTGTATTCAATAAAAGTACTATTATTGATTATAAATTCCTTGAGTTCGTTGAATTTCTGTGGATAATGACCATATTTTTTCTTGTAACGTTCTGCTTTCGCAGTATAAAAACGCACATTTTCCTCAAGCTCTTTTTTCGCCAGTGTAGAGCTCCTTACAACTCCGAGCTTTTTTGATATAATAAAATCTTTACCGCCATAATCTTTTGGTATTTTCTTTATATATCCGCTTTCTTTCAATTCATCCATGCTCTCCGGAACGGTCCCTTTATCTTTTATATATTTTTTCAGAACTGATGTGAGCTTATCTTCTTCATCCTTGGCTCTTAATTCATTTAAATTCTGCAATGCATACTGCCTCCTCCCTTCATTTTCCGAAGTATTATAAATATATTCCCAGATCTGCGCCGCGATGTCCCTTTTACCTCCTCTATTGAGGGCAGTCGCAGCCATACCCCTTATAGAGGCACTCCTAAAATCGGAAAGACCGGGTTTATTAGATGATTCTCTGAATAATTTGGCTGCTTTGTCATAATCCTTTAAATAAAGATAATAAACAAATGCTTCCTCCAGCGGGAGCCTGAAGTTGGAAGGATTATTGTTTCTCCCCTTGTCGAAAAGTTTAATGCCAAGTTCAGGCATTCCAAGACCTGCAGGGAAAGGCTCTGCCAGAAATGTGCCGCCGTACCTGTAAGCATTGACAAATTTCGGATCAAGGTCTGTTATTATATCGAAATACTTATAAAGCGTATCGGGATCTTTGTCCTCAAAATTCACCTTGCTACTTCCGAAATATTGTATTGCCCTCATCCAGTAAATATCTGAAAGTATCTGTTCATAGCCGAGAGATAATTTCTTTAGTGAAGACGAGGTTAAATATAATGTTTGTTTTATAATACTGAAATTTCCCCTAATGCGATCTATCCGGTTTTGAATCGGAATAGAAATAATGATCAGCAGGACAACGATCATAACAGAAAGTTCAGAATTTTTTATAATGCGTTCCACTTTATTACTTGAATTCTCTCTTTTCAAATATTGTTATGGATAGTATAAGTAATATAAAAACGTATATAAGGGAGTAGGCAGTAGTATAGAAAATGAGGTTGAATGTGATTTTTCCACCGTAAACTGCTTCACTTCTTAAATCAAATTTCTCAAGATTGGGAATTACCCTGTAAATAAATTCTGTGATAATTTTTACCAGCAAGTTGTTCGTATTTTCTCCCAATAACTTTATATCACTTGAAAATCTGCCTGCAGCAAACATCAAAAATGTCATTAGAACTGCCAATACAGGAGTTGTAAAACTGGAGAATATCAGGGCAATCCCGATCACAACAATAAATTCCAGAAATTCAAAGTAAATTGCAGAAAAGAATTCTAAAAAATAATGCCCTCCATAATAATATTCTATGAACCTGCCGTGCTGGAGCTCTACATACAGCACTATTAAGAAAAGGATAAGACCCATTGCAAAAGTTATAACGAACAATGTAAAGCTTAATCCCAGGTATTTCCCGGTAATGAATTCAAATCTTCTGACAGGTTTCGAAAATATATTAAATACAGTTCTCTTTTCTATCTCTTTATGGACCAGGCTCATCCCCAGAAATATCGAGATCATAATGCCGAATAGTGAGATCGCCGTAAGTCCTATGTCTTTGACTATTTTGTTGTATTGTTCTGCAGAAATTGTACTAAAAACCAGTGAACTTATGATCATTAGAATGGCAAACAGAATAAGGCTGTAAAGGATTCTGTCCCTTACTGCTTCCTTAAATGTATTCTGTGCAATAACAAGTATTCGGTTCATTTTAATAATTATTTGTTTTTTCTGATTCTTCAATAAAAAGGCCCTCGAGAGACTTTCTCAAAGGGTACATAGATACTATTTCGGCATTTAAGTCCAGCAATAATTTCAATAAATGAGACTTGTCACTTTCATCAAATCTCAAAATTAAAAATCCGGCTCTTTCATCAATTGAAACTGTGTTACTGTCTATATTGTTTAAAAGGGTCTGTTTATCACAGTTAAGAAGCATCTCGTAATCGGTTTTGATCTCCCTGAACAAATCCGCAAGTATTCCGGTCTTTACAACAACCCCGTTAATTATCACCCCTACCCTGTCACACAATGATTCAATATCTGAAAGTATGTGTGAACTTAAGAGAATTGTTTTTCCCCTTTTCTTCTGTTCCAGAATAAGTTCATGTATCTCTCTTCTGCCTCTTGGGTCAAGACCGCTCATAGGTTCATCGAGAATAAGAAAATCGGGGTCATTTACAAGAGCCTGGGCTATCCCTATTCTCTGCAGCATGCCCTTGGAGTATTTTCTGAGCTGAACATCTTTGGCATGGGACATTCCCACTTTATGCAATAGATCTTCAATACGTTTACTTAATATAGGCTGTTCAACACCGTGCAACTTTGCCATATACTGAAGAAGTTCATTCCCCGTAAGATAGTCGTAAAAATAGGGACTTTCGGGCAAATATCCGATTTTGGATTTGAGTTCCACATCACTGTTGCTTTTGCCAAATATGCTTATACTGCCCGAGACCTGGGTTATGAAACCCAGTATTGATTTAAATGTAGTTG